>Ga0302319_10008083_pt1 | contig 20561 bp, 20 predicted proteins | sample Bog_T0_2_FD_203319 | JGI IMG/M metagenome (GOLD analysis project Ga0302319, IMG submission 203319) | Peat permafrost microbial communities from Stordalen Mire near Abisko, Sweden - Bog_T0_2 | ecosystem: Environmental > Terrestrial > Soil > Wetlands > Peat | place: Sweden: Abisko, Stordalen Mire... | reverse complement strand
GGTCGGGGGTACGATCGCGGAGGCTTTCGGGCACGGCGTTCGCGCCCTAGCGTGGACGGTAGCCGCCATCGCCGTCTTTCAGACCGCGATTTGGCTGCAATGCCGGCTGTTCGGATTTTTCCTGCCTCCCTAAAGCTTTGAATATAAACGCCCGCAAGCCCCATCCCACGAGCACTGAGTTACGTCGAGGTGCCCTGCTAAAATCTCCGATATGAGCGCGACACAAAATTTCAGTTTCCTGACGCCGGAATCCGGTGAGAGCGCCCTGTTGCGGCCGGAGGACCTGGCCCGCCATCTCGGCATACCCTACCAGACAAACGCTGGCCGAGTTCGCTTCTGGTCTTCGGTGCACGCGTGGAACGTGCCGCACCTAAGACTTGGCCCCCGCACGATTCGCTTCGACCCACAGGACATCAGGAAATGGCTCGAATCCCGGCGCGTGGGACGCGTTTCGACTTTCCCGCTTTGACAGCACGACCGCCCGGATGAATGGCAAACCAAGCCGCCGCAGCCGCCGGCGTGGCAAGCTCCCGATAGTTGCGAATCTCCACGGTGGCAGAATGGCCCGCTTCAAGTGCGGTTGCGGCAAGGTCCTTCGTCTGCGCCAGCCGATAGGAAACCCACGACTTGCGCAGGCTGTTTTCCGGAATCTTGACCTGCCTCACACGCGCCAAGTTTCGGATCAGCGTGAAAACCTCGGTCTTGTGGGGGTGAATCCGGCCGGTTTGCTCGGCGGATGGGGTCAACCGCAGCCACGCCGAAGCGCAATCTGGCAGTGGAACCAGGCGTGCGGCGGCGGTGCCGACTTTTGCCCGACTCACCCGAACATGCATTTGCCTGAGATCAATATCTTCCCAAAGCTGAAAATGCGCCTCTTTGCTTCGGAGGCCGCAGAACACGGAGAGGACGATGGCCGGGAGCAAATCGGGACGGTCGATAAACACGGCCAGGAGCTTCGCCAATTGGTCGGGGTTAAGGATTTCTCGGGACGGCGCCGGCTCCTGCGCCCGTTCGGTCATCTCGGCTTCGGTTGTCACCTCTCGTGGCAGGTATCCCTGGCGGCGCGCCCAGCGGGAAAGCGTGATGATGCGCTTTCGGAACGTATTGCGCGTAACCGGGCCCTTGCGCCGTTCGAGCCAGACCTGCCAATCGCGGGCGGTTATCGCGTCGAGGTAGCGTTCGCCGAGCTCGCGCTTAGTTGCGCCCAGGATGGACTCGTAGCTAGCACCGGTATCGACGCCAGCGGCGATCTTGGACGCCAGGAAGTTGCCGATTGCGTCACCGACAAGTATCCGGCGGTGTTTCGTTTGGCGCCGCTTCCATGCCTCGCAAGCGGCCAGAATCTCGGCGCCGACGATCTCCCGGGCTTTCGACCATTCGCCGAGGGCGGCCAGGAAGGGGACATCCCCGGCGATTTCGCGCGCTTTGAGAAGCTCGTCACGGTCGGACCGCGAGAGTTGGGCACCATCGGCATGGCCGGCGGAGATTCGGCCGGCGATGATCCTTGCCTCCGCCTTGGCCTCGTCGAGATCGGCGAATTGCCGGACTTTCCGGCCTTCGGCGGTGGAGTAGGCAAGAGAGAACACATGGCCAGCCGGGGCCAGCTTGTGGCGGACCTTGTAAATCTTCACTGCTACGGCGCCCGATTTGATGGTCAAAGGGAACCGGTTCGCAGGGGAGTCCGTTTCACACGGTTTCACACACACAAGGGGTAATTAAGGCTGCTCAAAGGCAACAAAAAAGTCGTCTCTTCATAGGGAGACGACTGTTAAGCTGGCGCCCTCAAGGGGAATCGAACCCCTGTTTGAGCCTTGAGAGGGCTCCGTCCTAGCCGCTAGACGATGAGGGCCTGACAGCGGAGGAGAGACGTTTTCAGGTTGGCGGCAGGGGTCAAGCAAAGTTGAGTGATGGTCCACGACCATGCCGACCCCCAAGATCCTCGCTTTTGCCGGCAGTTCCCGGCGCGAATCGTACAATCGCAAGTTTCTGGACATTGCGGTGGCGGAGACTCGCGCGGCGGGCGCCGAGGTGACCTTGCTCAATCTGGCCGATTTCCCTCTGCCGCTCTTCAACGGCGACCTGGAGGACGCGGAGGGCATGCCGGGCCCGGCGGCAAAGCTGGTGGAGCTCATTCGCGGGCATCCGGGGCTGTTAATCGCCTCGCCGGAATACAATTCGCTGATCACCCCGCTTTTGAAGAACACCCTCGACTGGTGCAGCCGCGCGGAGGAAAACCCATTTATCGGCAAGGTCGCAGGCGTGATTTCGGCGTCGCCTGGTCCTTTCGGCGGGGTAAAATCCGGATTGGCCACCCGCCAAGTGCTGGCCCGCCTCGGGTGCCTGGTGATCGCGGTCGAATGCACCCTGCCTCTGGCCCACGAGGCGTTTGACGACCGTGGCGCGCTGAAAAACCCCCGTCCGTTGAACTCCGTCAAGGCGGTGGCGGCCGAGTTGGTCCGCGCCACGGCCAAGCTCAATTCCTGACGTCAGCCGCCGGCGATCGCCCCCACGATCAGGAAAGGCTCGGCGCCCCGCTCGATCGCCTCGGGCAACGGAGCGTCCGGCGGGTCGTGGGCCAGGTCCTGGCCGCACGCGAAGAATCTCACAAACGGCCGGCGTTGCTGGGTCACCTGATCCCGGAGCGTTCCGCGGAGCACGGGATAGGCCGCTTCCAGCGCATCCAGGACCGAGCGCTGGGTCGCGCGACCCGCGGGGCTGAGGGCCAGTTCTCCATCGATCCGCGCCAGCGTCTGCAGATGCGGCGGGAGCACGACCCGGATCATGGGAGGGTCTGGACCTCGACCGAGACCACGGCCGGAAGGTCCCGGGCCACGGCCGTCCAGCTGTCCCCGGCGTCAGCCGAGGCATAAACCTGTCCGCCGGTGGTGCCAAAATAAACGCCGCAGTCATCCAGCGAGTCAACCGCCATGGCGTCGCGCAGCACGTTGACGTAGCAGTCGCGCTGCGGCAGGCCCTGCGTCAGCGCCTCCCATTCGTTTCCGCCCGAACGGCTCCGGTAGACGCGGAGCTTGCCGTCCGGGGGATAGTGCTCGGAGTCGCTCTTGATCGGGACCACATAGATCGTCTCCGGCTCATGGGCATGCACGTCGATGGCAAATCCGAAATCGCTTGGCAGGTTCCCGCTCACTTCGCGCCACGAATCGCCGGCGTCGTCGCTGCGCATCACGTCCCAGTGCTTTTGCATGAAAAGGACCTGCGGGCGCGATGGGTGCATCGCGATCCGGTGGACGCAGTGCCCCACTTCGGCCGTCGGATCGGGGATGTGATTGGACTTCAGGCCGCGATTGATCGGGCGCCACGTCCGGCCGCCGTCGTCCGTGCGGAAGGCGCCCGCCGCCGAGATCGCGACGAAGATCCGGGCCCGGTCGGTCGGATCGAGGATGATGGTGTGCAGGCACATCCCGCCGGCGCCCGGCTGCCAGCGGGGCCCCGAGCCATGCTGGCGCAGCCCGGAGAGCTCCTGCCAGCTCTGGCCGCCGTCCGTGGAGCGAAACAGCGCGGCGTCCTCGACCCCGGCGTAAACCGTGTCGGGGTCGGTCAGCGACGGCTCCAGGTGCCAGACGCGCTTGAACTCCCACGGGTGCTGGGTGCCGTCGTACCATTGATGGGTGCCGGGAATTCCCTCGTACACGAACTTGTTGCCGACCGCCTCCCAGGTCTTCCCGCCGTCGCTGGAGCGCTGGATCAACTGCCCGAACCAGCCGCTGGACTGCGAGGCGTAGATCCGGTTCGGATCGACCGGCGAGCCCTTCAGGTGATAGATCTCCCAACCGCCGAAGTGGGGGCCGCTGATCTCCCAGTTCTTGCGGTGCCCGTCGGCGGTGAGGATGAACGCGCCTTTCCGCGTTCCCACGAGAAGTCTTACGCCACTCATTGACTTTCTTTTTTGGCTCCGGAGGACCTCTTCGTCAACAGCGGGCGTCACTCCGTTTCGAACATTCTTCTGAAAGAGGTGGGGCGAGATGTCCCGGTGCTTGCTCGAAGTGGCACGGGCTTCTAGCCCGTGTAGGAGATGACATGGGCGGGAAGCCCATGCTACGGTTGAGGAGCGTGGGAGTTGCGGCCGGAGCCGTCGGGCACGCGCTTGAGATCGATATAGCCGCGGTCCACGTCCACGCCGACCAGCTCGGCGCACACGACCTGGCCGACCTTCACCTCCTCGTAGCCGGCGACGAGCTTGCCCTCGACGGGGGGACGGCGGAGGCGCACATACGTTCCCCCGTCGGTGACACCGGTGACAATCGCGTCGTAGTGGGATCCGAGCTTCGACTGCAGCAGGAGCGCGGCGGCGCACTTTGAAACCTGCCGCTCGACCTTCTTGGCCGCGTCCTCCGCCTCCGTGCAGTGCGTGGCCAGGGTCTCCAGTTCGTCGAAGCCATAGGGCGCCGGCACCTTGGCGATCGCGGCCTTGAGCAGCCGCTGGGTGATGACATCGGGGTAGCGGCGGTTCGGGGCCGTCGAATGCGCATAATCGCGGACCGCGAGCCCGAAGTGGCCCGGCGACTTGCCACCCGGGCGCTCGAGGACGTATTCACCCGCGCCGAGCAGCTTGATGATGCTGAGCGAGAGGTCGGGGAACCGCTCGGGATCCGCCTTCTTGGAGGCGAGCAGGAATTTCTCCAGCTCCCGGGGGTCGGGTTTCTCGGGCAGCTTGGTTCCCTTCTCGGCCGCTAGTTCGACGATGCGATCCCAATGCTTGGGCGTCCGCACCACGCGCCGGAGGGAGGCGCGCCGGCCCAGCGCCAGGAAGAGGGCGGTCACGCCGTTCGCGGCGATCATAAAGTCCTCGATGATGTCCTTGGCCCGGTTCTTCCGGTCGCCGACCAGGTCCCGCAGCATGGCGCCGTCGAAGACTGCGCGGGTCTGGATCGTCTCGAGATCGAGCGCGCCCCGGCGATGCCGCTGGGCCTTGAGCTTCTGGGCCAGTCCGTCCTGGAGCCGGAGATTCGCGTCCAATCCGGGCACGCTGGCGATCTCGTGGGGAATGGGGCCGGTTCCGTCCAGCCACGCGGCGACGCTGTTGTAGGCGAGTTTGGCGCGGTTGCGGACCAGTGCCCGGTAGTGGTCGGAACGCTTGAGCACGCCGTCCCGGGCGAAGATCATTTCCGCCACCACCGCCAGCCGGTCCTGCTCGAAGTTGAGCGAGGTGAGGTCGGTCGAGAGCTTCTCGGGCAGCATGGGAAAGATCTGGCCCTCGGTGTAGACCGAGGTCGTGTTCTGGCGCGCGTGGCCGTCGAGGGCGGAGCGCAGCTTGACCACCGCGTCGACATCGGCGATCGCAACCAGCGCCTTGACCTCGCCGTCCGGCAGGGCCTCGGCCACCGTGAGCTGGTCGAGGTCGCGCGAGTCGTCGTTATCGATCGAGCACCACAGCAGCTGGCGGAGGTCGCGCGCCTCCCCGTCATTGGCCGTGGCGGGACCGTGAATCCGGTCGAGCTCGGCCAGCGCCGGACCCGAGAAGTCGGGGTCCAGCCCGCGCTCCTGCATCACGCGATGGGCAATGCGCTGCAGACGCAGGCGGTCTGACAGCTCCTGGGGGTACGTCATCAACCTACTTGTAGTGACCATGGCCCCGGCGTCGAGCAAAGTGTGATTTCACTTTCCGCCACCAAACTTCGGCCGTATATCTCCTGCACGTCATGCGTCATTTCCCCTGGTCGCGCGTCACCCTGCCCTGCCTTTTCCTCGGCTCCGCCCTCCTGGCGCGGGGCGCCGATGCGGCGGAGACCATGGCGCCATGGAACCTGAAGGGTTCAAACTGAACCATAGGGGTGCCATGAAGATCGATCCCGAGAGATTTCGCGTCAAACCCGGGCGCAAGGTCCGGCTCAAAAGCTGGCCGACGCGGATCAAGCCCTTCTACAAATCCAAGCACCGGTACGAGCAGATCCTCGCGGACCACATCGCGCGGCTGAGCAAGGCCCAGAGCCTCCTCTATGCCAGTGACCGGTATTCCCTGCTCCTGATTTTCCAGGCGCTGGACGCCGCCGGCAAGGATGGCGTGATCAAGCACGTCATGTCCGGCGTGAATCCCCAGGGCTGCCAGGTCTACAGCTTCAAGCACCCCAGCGCGCAGGAACTGGCGCATGATTTCCTCTGGCGCACCACCCGCTGCCTGCCCGAGCGCGGACGGATCGGGATTTTCAACCGCTCCTACTACGAGGAGGTCCTGGTCGTGCGGGTCCATCCCGAGGTGCTCCTGGCCGAGGCGCTGCCGCCGGAGGAAATGCACGCCGAGACGATCTGGCGGCGGCGCTACCGCTCCATCGTCGACCTCGAGCGCCACCTGCACTGCAATGGCACCCGGGTGCTCAAGTTCTTCCTCCACCTCTCCAAGGACGAGCAGCGCCGGCGCTTCCTCGCGCGGGTCGACGACCCGGACAAGAACTGGAAATTCAGCACGGACGACATGAAGGAGCGCGGCCGCTGGGCCGACTATACCACGGCCTACGAGGCCTGCCTCAGTGCGACTTCCACCAAGGTGGCCCCGTGGCATATCGTGCCGGCCGACGACAAGCAGAACGCCCGGCTGATCGTCTCGCGCATCATCCTCCACACCCTGGAGGGCCTGGAGCTGAGCTACCCGGTGATGCCCAAGGCGCGCCTCAAGGAGCTGCGCGCGATCCGCCGGCAGCTGGAGCGTTAGGAATTGATGACCGATCTCCATCACAAGATTGTGATTCTGGTGATCTGGGCGCTGACCTACCTCGGGATCGCGATGGGGCGGGTGCCGGGGCTCAAGCTGAACCGCGCGGGGATCGCGCTCCTCGGGGCGATCGCGCTGATGACCTTCGGGGGCCTGACGACGGCCGACGTCGTGGCCTTCATCAACTGGCCCACCATCCTGCTGCTGTTCGGCTTCTTTGTGATCTCGGCCCAGCTGCGCCTGTCCGGCTTCTACACCTGGGTGGCCGCCCGGGTCTCGTCCAGCCTGGGCCACCCGGCGCGATTCCTGCTCGTGATGATGCTGGCGGCCGGGGGCCTTTCCGCGGTGCTGAACAACGACGTCGTCTGCCTGGTCTTCACCCCGATCGTGGCCACCGCGCTGGTCCGCCGGCGGATCAATCCGGTGCCCTACCTGGTCGCCCTGGCAATCGCCAGCAACCTGGGCGCCGCCGCCACCCTGATCGGCAACGCCCAGGACATGATGATCGGCCAGGTCGCCCACGTCGATTTTGGCGGATATCTCCTCTGGAGCGCGGTCCCCGTGCTCTTTGCCATGGGCTGCGCCTACGGCCTCATCTGGCTGCTGTCGCGCAAGACGATCGGGACCCCCCTTAAGCTCCAGATCGAATCGGACCCGGTTGACCGGCCGTTCGACCGGGTCCACGTCATCAAGGGACTGGTCATTCTGGCGGTCGTGATCGCGCTCTTCTTCACTCAGTGGCCGAAGGAGCTGATCGTCCTGGCCGCTGCCGGCATTCACCTCGCCAGCCCCAAGTTTCGCACCGACGACCTGCTGGGGCAGGTGAACTGGTCGATTCTCGTGCTGTTCATGGGCCTCTTTGTGGTGGGCGAGGCGTTCCAATCCACCGGCTACGCCACCCTGGCGTTCCAGTGGCTGGCGCGCGGGGGATTCAACCTGCGTTCACCCACCGTCCTGGTGGCGGCGACCGCGGTGCTCTCCAACCTCATGAGCAACGCCGCCGCCGTTGTCCTCCTGCTCAAGCTGCTGACCCCGCTGCATTTCACGACCGCCTGCCTCCTCGCGCTCGCCAACAGCTTCGGCGGAAGCCTCATCATCATCGGCAGTGTGGCGAATATCATCATGGTCCAGCAGGCGCGCGCGCTGGGAATCAAGATATCGTTCGCGGATTTCAGCCGGCTGGGCGTGCCGGTGACGCTGGTCGCGCTGGGCGGCTTGCTCGCGTGGGCGGCCGTGGCGGGTTAAGGAAAGTCGCGCAGGCGTCGCGCCTGCCGTCGGCGAGATTGAAGGCGGGACGCCTGCGCAACTTTTCTCCCCTGCGCTTGCCATTTTCGTGCACCCGCACGATGGTTCGCTAACCCCATGTACTTCCACGACTACTATCATCACCATCCCCACAGCGGTCCGGTCCTGACCGCGCTCCTGATTCTCGCCGTGGTCCTGGTGATCGTCACGCTCACCCGCTCGAGCAAGGAGTGAACAAAGCCGGCGGAGCAGGCAGCGACGGCGCCGTGCGCGTCGGCGTGATCGGCGGCGGCCTGATGGGCCGCGAGGTGGCCAGCGTCTTCGGGCGCTGGCTCGCCCTCGATCCGGCTCCCGTCCGCGCCGAGCTCGTGGCGGTCTGCGACCTGCAACCCGCCCTGCTCGACTGGTTCCGGCAGGTGCCCACCGTGCGCCAGCTCTCCGCCAGCCACCGGGAGCTGCTCGCCCGCGAGGACCTCGATGTCGTCTACCTGGCCGTACCGCACCACCGACACGAGGAAATCGCCCTAGATGTCCTGCGCGCCGGCAAGGACCTGCTCGCCGAAAAACCCTTTGGCATCGACCTGGGCGCCGCGCGGCGGATCCGCGACGAGGCCCGGCGCCTGGGCCGCTTCGTGCGCGTGTCCTCGGAATTCCCCTTCCTGCCCGGCGGCCAGCGCGCCTTCGCGATCGCCGGCTCGGGCACCCTCGGCCGGGTCCTGGAGGCCCGCTGCGCTTTTCTCCACTCCAGTGACCTCGACCCGGCCAAGGCCGCCAACTGGAAGCGGCAAAACCAGTTCTGCGGCGAGGCCGGGGTGATGAACGACCTCGGCCTCCACGTGCTGCACCTGCCCCTGCGGCTGGGCTGGCGGGTGCGTTCGGTCCACGCCTTCCTCCAGCGGGGCTATGCCGAGCGACCCGACGGCCGGGGCGGGACCGCCGCCTGCGACACCTGGGACAATGCCACGCTGCAGTGCGCCGCCGACATCGCCGGGCAGCCCGCCCTCCTCACCCTCGAGATGAAGCGCCTCGCCCCCGGCGAGACCAACACCTGGAGCTTCGAGCTGCTCGGGACCGAGTGCGGGGTGCGTTACTCCACCAAGGAGCCCAAGACCCTCTGGCAATTCCGCCGGGAGCAGGAGCAGTGGTGGGCCAGGGCCGATCTCGGCTTCGGCCTGCCGTTCAAGACCATCACCAGCGGCATCGTGGAACCGGGCTTTCCGGACATCCTGATGCAGATGTGGGCGGCCTTTCTCGCCGAGCGGGCGGGGCTGCTCGGCGGGCGTTTCGGCTGCGCCACGCCCGACGAGGCCGTCGCCCAGCACGAGCTGTGGGCGGCCGCGCTTACTTCCCAGCGCGAGCAACGGGTGGTCGTCCTATAGCCGCGCCAGCTCGAGATTCAGCCAGCGGGCCTCCCGCGGCGTGAGCTCGACGTCCAGGGCGTGGAGCGAGCTGACGAGCTCGCTCAGGACGCGCGGGCCGATCAGCGCAAACGTGGGGAATGGCTGCTGCAGCACGTAGGCCGCCGCGATGTTGGTCGGGGCGACGCCCTTTTTCGCCGCGAGCTCGATCGCCCGTTCGCGGCGCCGCCAGTTGTCCTCGGAGTACCAGCAGCGCACCATGAACGGATCGCTCGCCGGGCCCGCATTGGCGCGCTCGGTGAAGAAGCCGTAGGCCTGGCTCGACCACGCGAACTCCGGAATCTGGTGCTTCTTGAGCCAGCGGCGTGACTCCGGGTCGCTGGCGCTCAGGCAGTCGGCCCACGGCGCCGCGATCATGCGGGCGAGGCTGAAGTTGTTGCTCAGCGCGCCGAAGCCCTGCAGGCCCTTGCGCCGGGCATAGCGATTGGCCGCCGCCATGCGGCCGAGCGTCCAGTTGGAGCCCCCGAAAACCTTGATGCGGCCGGCCCGGACGTGCTCGTTGAGCACGTCGACGAATTCGCCCACCGGCACCTCGAGGTTGTCCCGGTGCATGAAATAAATGTCGGCGTGGCTGGTCTGCAGCCGGTCCAGCGACTCCGTCAGCTGCCGCGACAGCCACTCCGGCGTGCAGAACGGGGTGTGGGCGCCCTTGGCAATCACCACGACCTCGGAGCGCAGGCCGCGATTCTTGATCCACTGGCCGAGCAGCTTCTCCTGCAGGCCCGCGCCGTAGACCCAGGCGGTGTCAAAGGTGTTGCCCCCGCGCTCGTAATAGGCGTCGAAAATCGCGGCGGCGTGGGGCATGCTGCGCTGGTTGTCCGCGCCCATGATGAGGCGGGAGACGGGCAGCGAAAGGCCGTCCACCGGCGCAAACTTCATCGGGGCGTCGGGGCGCCTGAGGAGCGGCCGGCGGCTGATGGTATGCAGGCAGGCCTCCGGTTTCTCGCTCTCATAAACCAGCCCCACGGCTTCCCGCCAGGCGTCGAGCGCCGCCATGTTGCCCAGGGTGTCGGCCACCGGCATCTGCGGCACGCTGCGCAGGTTGGCCTCCAGGGCGGCGGCAAAGGCGTCCGCCTCGAGGCTGTACAGCCGCCGGGCGGCCTCGACGACGATTTCCGTGGAGGTCCCGCCCTGGTGCAGCGTCATCCGGGTCGCCCCGCCTTCCGGCGTGGGGATCCACGGGTCGGTGACGTGCAGCCAGCCCTGGGTGCCGTAGATCCGGACCGAATTGTCCTGGGAGAGCCCCACGCTCGTGGCGACCTGCGCGACGATGCCGTTGGCGAATTTCAGCGTCGCGGCGGCAGTGGCGTCGACCCCCGTCTGGGAATTCAGGCTTCCGGCGCCCGACACGCTGACCGGGTCGGCGAAGGGCGCCTGGCTCGCCGCGCCGGCCACCAGGCGGGCCATCGACACGGCATAGCAGCCGACATCGAGGATGCCGCCGCCGCCCAGCGCGTTCGACCAGAGGCGGCTGGCCGGATCGAAGCCGGCGCAGAAGCCAAACGTCGCCTGGACCAGCCCGATGGTCCCGAGCGCGCCGCTCCGCACCAGCTCCACGATCTTCGCCGTCTGCGGATGGCAGCGATACATGAACGCCTCCATCAAAAGCACGTTGTGCTCCCGGCATGCCTCCGCCGCCACCATGGCCTCGGCGTGGTTGAGCCCGATCGGCTTCTCGCAGAGCACATGCTTGCCCGCCTCGGCGGCCCGGATGATCCACTCCACGTGCTGGGGGTGGGGCGTGGCAATATAGACCGCCTGGACCTCGGGATCGGCGAGCAGCGCCTCGTAGGTGCCGTGCGCCCGCGGCACGCCGTGCTCGGCGGCGAACTTCCGAGCCGATTCCTCATTGCGGCTGCCCACGGCGACGACCCGGCCGCTGGCGGACCCGGCGACGCCCTTGGCAAAGATCCCGGCGATGCGCCCGGTGCTGATGATTCCCCAGTTGAGCATAAGTGTCATAAGGTGAGTGACCAAGGACGCTGTCTCGGGCGGTTAATGTCAAATCGACTCTGGATGGGCCTTGAAGGTAGACGCGACGTCCATGCGGCTGCTACCTCGCTGGAATGCCTTAAGGGTAGACGCGGCATTCTGCCGCGTTGCCTCGTCGGGAAGCGGCAACATGCCGCTTCTACGTTCAAACCGTCAGTGAAAATCATGCGACGCCTGCTCCGGCAGGCCCGCGCCGGGCAGGGCGGCGATCTGCTCGGCGATGACGTGGATCACGCCCTGCTCGTTCTGCAGGCGGCCGGTGATGAGCAGGGCGGGCTCCAGGCTGATGACCAGCCGCGCCTTTTCGAACAGCTTCGGCCACACGATGGCATTCGCGAACCCGGTTTCGTCCTCCAGCGTGATGAAGCACACCCCCTTGGCGGTGCCCGGCCGCTGGCGGGTGATGACGGCGCCCCCGATCTGCACGCGCTCACCCGTCCGCCCCTCCCTCAGCCGGTCCGCCGGCCACAGCCCCGGCAACCCGGCCCGCAGCAGCTTCATGGGGTGCGCGCCGGTCGTGAGGGAGAGATGGACGTAGTCGGCCTGGAGGCGCTCCAGGTGGCTCATCTTCGCCAGCGGCGATGACACCGGCGCGTCCTCGGCCACCGCGCGCCGGAACAGCTCGTCGCCCTCGCCCACCGCCTCGACTTCCCACAGCGCCGCCCGCCGGTGTCCGGCCAGCGCATTGAGCGCGCCCGCGCCCGCCAGGGCCCGGCGCTCCGCCGCGTTGAACCCGGTCCGCCGCAGGAAGTCGGCGAGCGACGCAAATGGCCGGTCCCGCCGCGCCGCGAGCAGCCCCGCCACCGCCCCGGCCCGGAGCCCGTGGACCGACCCGAGTCCCAGCCGGACGGTGTCGTCGGCGTCCACCCGGCAGGCCGCGTCGGAGGTCTGGACGCAGGCGGGCAGCGTGCGGATGCCGTGCCGGCGCGCGTCCTGGACGAGGGTCGCCGGGGAGTAGAAGCCCATCGGCTGGCAATTCAGCAGCGAGGCATAAAACTCCGCCGTCCGGTGCGTCTTCAGCCAGGCGCTGGCATAGGCGATCAGGGCGAAGCTGATCGCATGGCTCTCCGGAAAGCCGTAGAGCGCAAACGACGCGATCGACTTGAGGATGAAGGCCGCGGCCTCGTCGCCCACCCCGTTGCGCTTCATCGCCGCGGCGAACTTGTCCTTCATCCGGTCGAGGCGCTCCGGCGAGCGCGTGAAGCCGATGGCCCGGCGAAACTCGCCGGCCTCCGCGGCGGAGAATCCCCCGACCTCCATCGCCAGCCGCAGGATCTGCTCCTGGAACAGGATCACCCCCAGCGTCCGCTCCAGGATCGGCCGCGCCCGCTCGTCGGGGTACGTCACCGGCTGGCGGCCGGCCCGCCGCTCCAGGTACGGGTTCACCGCGTCGCCGTGGATCGGGCCCGGGCGGATGATCGCCACCTCGATCACCAGGTCGTAAAAGGTCTCCGGCTTCATCCGCGGGAGCGTCGCGATCTGCGCGCGGCTCTCGATCTGGAACATGCCGATCGTGTCGGCCGCCTGGATCAGCTGAAAAGTCGCCGGGTCGTCCTTGGGCAGCCGCGCCAGGTCCACCGGCCGCCCCCGCCGGGCGCAGATCTCCAGGGTGTCCTGCAGCACGGCCATCATGCCCAGGCCGAGCAGGTCGATCTTCACCATGCCCATGTCCTCGCAGTCGGTCTTGTCCCACTGCAGCACCGAGCGCCCCGGCATCCGCGCGTTTTCCAGCGGCACGAACTGGGAGAGCCGGCCCGCGCTCAGCACCATGCCGCCCGAGTGCTGGCCCAGGTGCCGCGGCAGGCCCCGGACCTGCCGGCAGGTCTCCAGCAGCGCCGGCAGCCGCGGGTGCCCGCCGGCGAGCCCCGCCAGCTTCAGCTGCTCCGTCAGCTCCAGGGTGTGCGGAAAGTCCCCGCCGTGGAAGAGGCGGGAAAACCGGTCGAGGACGTCGTCGGGCAGCCCGAACACCTTGCCCACCTCGCGCATCGTGCTGCGGCCCCGGAACGTGATGACATTGGCGGTCATGGCGGCCCCCTGCCGCCCATAGCGGCGGTAGACCTCCTGGATCACCTCCTCCCGCCGCTCCGCGCTCGGCAGGTCCAGGTCGATGTCGGGCCAGTCGGTCCGCCCCTCGCTCAGGAAGCGCTCGAAGAGCAGCCGGCTGCCGATCGGGTCCACCGCGGTGATCCCGAGCGAGTAGCACACCGCGCTGTTGGCCGCGCTCCCGCGCCCCTGCACCAGGATGCCCTGCCGCCGCGCAAATTCGCACAGGTCCCAGACGATCAGGAAATATCCGGAGAAGCCCAGCCGGCAGATCAGCTCCAGCTCGCGCTCCAGCTGCCGCCGCACCGGGTCCGTCAGGGCGCCGTAGCGCGCCTGCGCCCCGCGCCAGGTCATCTGCCGCAGGTACGACTCCTGCGTCTCCCCCGCCGGCACCGCGTAGTCCGGAAAGCGGTAGCCAAAGTCGGCGAGCGTGAACTGCAGGCGCTCCGCCAGCCGCACCGTGTTGTGCACCGCCTCGGGCAGGTCGGCGAACAGCGCGCCCATCGCGCGCGCCTCCTTCAGGTGCCGCTCGCGGTTGCGCGCGAGCCGGCGGCCCGCCGCGTCCAGCGTGGTGTGCTCCCGCAGGCAGGTGAACACGTCGAGCACGCCGCCCGCGGCTGGCGTCGCCTGCACCACGCCGTTGGTGGCGAGCAGGGGCAGGCGGCGCGCCCGCGCCCAATCGACCAGGAATTCATTTTCCGCCTCGTCGTCCGGAAGGAACTGCCGCTGGATCTCGACGAAAAGCCGGTCCGGCCCGAAGATGTCCGCCAGCCGGGCGCCCGCCTCGGCCGCCGCCGCCGCCCCGCGGGCGCGCCAGAGGCGCCGGACCGGCCCCTCCGCATCGCCGGTGAGCGCGATCAGGTCCCCGTTGTCCTCCGCCAGCTCCCGCCAGGTCACCCTCCCCTCGCCCTTGGCCGCCCGCAGGTGCGCGGTGGTCAGCAGCGCGCACAGCCGCCGGTAGCCCGCCGGCGAGGCGACGAGCACGGGCACGACCGAGCCGTCCTCCATCGTGAGCTCGCAGCCCACCAGCGGGCGCACCCCCGCCTCCCGGGCGGCCATGTAGAGCCGCACCGCCCCGTGGACGCCGTCGCGGTCGCACAGCGCAAGGGCGGGCAGCTGCAGCCGCGCCGCCTCCGCTGCCAGCGCCTCCGGCGACGAGGCGGCCCGCAAGAACGAGAACGCGCTGCGCGCGTGGAGTTCGACATAGTGCATCAGTCGAGGATGCCTTCGATCCGCCATTCCCCCGCGGCATGCGCGAGCTGATAGATGCCGCCGGCCGCCAGCTCGACGTGCCAGATTTCGACGGCCCACTCACCCGGCTTCCACCAGCCCCCGCCACCCCGCCACGGCCCGCGCGCCGCCCGCACCGCTCCGCCCGCGAACTCGCCTTTCAGCCCGACGGGGCGCTCATCGACGCACTGGACGCGCACCGGCCAGGGCGGCCGGAACCGCCGCAGCGCCTGGCCGCGCGGCGGGTGCACCGGCGGGTTCGCCGGCGCGGGCACGGACTCAAGGGGCCTTTCCAGCGTGAAGACATCCGGCTCATGGGTATCGGCCGGCCAGGGAGTGCCGACCCGGTCATCGCCGACCAGGGCCGCCAGCCGCGCCAGGTTTTCCCAGAAGGCGGCCGGATCCCGCAGCCCGGTATCGAACAGCCCATCCTGCCTTTGCGCCGGCCGGGTCGGGGTGGCGACGAGCCGCACCCCGGCCACCCGGGCCGCGGTGCGGACCGTCTCCAGGTGCGCGTGCAGGACGCGCAGCCACGAGTCGACGTCCGCCCCCGGCTCCGGCAGGCGAAATTCCCTGCGGTACTCCGTCTCGTCCTCCAGCCGCAGGGTCAGCCCGAGCCGCTCGGCCGCGAAGCCCGCCCCGCGCAACTCGAGCGCCAGCCGCTCCGCAAACCGCCGAAGACGGAAGAACAGCGGCTCGATCGATTCCACCGGCGGTTCGTACGCCCAGTCCGCCACAAAGGTCTTCACCGGCTCGACCAGCCGCAGCACCCGGACGCTCTCCCCCGCCGCCCGCTCCCACAGGCTTACGCCCTCCGCCCCCAGCCGCAGGCCCACCTCCGCCTTGGACAGCGCCATCAGGTCGCCGAGCGTCCGCAGCCCCCAGTTGCGCACGATCTCGGCGTGCCCGGGCAGCGGCGCCGCGAACGCGAGCGGCAGGGGCCGCAGGAATTCCCGGGCGTCGGTCACGATGAGCAGGCGGTCGGCCTGGCGCGCGGCGTAATCCGCCAGCAGCGGCGTCGCTCCCGCGCCGATCCGCGCCGCCAGCCCCGCGCGCGCGAGCTCCGTCAGGCTCCGCCGCATCTGCGCCTCGGTGCGGACGGGATCCCCGCCCTGCAGGTCCGCCGTGCAGCAGCCGGCGCCGGTGAACTCGACCCGGGGCGAAAGCGTGAAGGCGGCCGCCAGCAGCAGCCGATGGGCCTCGACTTCCGCCGCCGGGTCGCGCGTCCGCAGGATGATGCCCGGGCAGCGGGCCATCGCCAGGGTGACGGCGAGCCCCGCGGTCACCCCCGTCGCCTCGGGAGAAACTTCCGTCACCGCGGCTTTGCGCCCCTCGCCGGCGATGATCGCGACGGGGCGGGCGGCCAGCGCAGGGTCGCTGCGGATCAGCGCGTGGAGGGCGAACTCGTCCACCCGCAAGACGGCGTAATTCATCCGACCTTTTCGTGCCCGCGCGTGGTCTGCACCTCGAGCCGGCCGGCAATCAATTCCAGCGGCACCCCCGCGTCCGCCAGCGTCTGCGGGACCCGCAGGATGAGCCGCCAGGGCGCCGCCGGGACCAGTTCACAGGGCGTCTGCACGAGCACGGCCGCCGCCCCGCCCTCCGCGGCGCGATGCAGGCGATACCAGCCGGCGGCGGGCGCGCGCCGCAGGGCGCGCTCGGCGATGCCGCGGAGGTCGAGGACGATCACGGCGTAATTGCCGTCGCGCACCAGCACATCGGCGGCGGCGAGCGCGGCGCCGAGGCTCCGGCTCCGCACCCACACCAGATGCCGCAGCGCATCCGCCGGCACCGCCTCCGGCGCGAACCCGTCGGCGGCATCCACCAGCGCGACCCGCTGCCGGGCGGCGCGGGTCGAGATCAGCAGCCGGGTGAAGACCGTCTGGCCGCCGCTGCTCGGCGCCCCGGAAACCAGCTCCGTCAGCCGGCCGGCCGGCAGCCCGCCCCCCAGAGCCGCATCGATTGCCGGCACCCCCGTGCCCACGGCGCCCCCGGGCCGCCGGGTCTTCTCCGGAAATCGGGCGGAAAGCAGCGACCGCAGCGCGGCAAGTTTGATCGGGGCCTGGGACACCGGGGCTCATTTTCAGGCGACACCCCGGCGGATCAGCCCGACCACCACGCCTTGCGATTCAAGTCGCTGGTCGGGAATGATGTCCTGGTATCGTCGGTTTTCCGCGCGGAGGATCGCCCGCCCGCGCACGTAGACCAGCCGCTTGAGGGTGGTGGTCGTCTCGTCCACCAGGGCCGCGATGATGTCGCCGGCCCGCGGCTCGCGCCGCTCCAGGGCGACCAGGTCGCCATCGAGGATATGGGCGTCGATCATCGAGTCGCCCCGCACGCGCAGCGCCCAGAAATGGTTGGGCCGGGGCCGGTGGACCCCGAAAACGGCGGGGTCCACGCCGATCGTCTCATCGGGGGTCTGCTCGGCCATGGCCGGCAGGCCCGCGGGAATGGTGCCGAAGACCGGCAATTCGAACAGATGCGCCTGCACCTCGGACACCTTGAGTCCCCAGGTGCGGCCATCGAGCTGGACCACCATGCCCTTGGCCGCGAGGGCCCGCAGGTGGCAAAAGGCCGCGTTTTGCGCCTTGAAGCCGAAGTGCCGCTGGATCTCCCGCGTCGAGGGCGGCACCCCCCTCGTCTGCTGGGCCGTCCGGATGAAATCCAGCACGCCTTGTTGTCGTTCCGTGAGCATGACTGGTCAAATGACCAGTAGTCGGAAAAAAGCAAGTATCTTTCTGTCCGTTGTCTTAAACTGTCCGTCGCCTTGAAGGTAGACGCGGCGAGCCCGCCGCGTCTACTTTACTTTACAAATGGTACTTCGCTAGAAACTCCCCGAGCGTTTTATAAATCAAAACATACTCCTCCGCCGAGTACCCCCCATGCCCTCCCCCAACGACCGTCATGAGCTGGTTGGGCACCCCGGCCTTGGTCAGCGCGGCATGAAATTTGACCGTCTCACTGTAGGGCACGGTCTGGTCCGAATCCCCCTGTTCGAGAAATGTAGCCCAATACATCTTCTTTCGATCCATGCTCCCAGGCGCCCCCGTGGATGAAAAAAAGCGTCGGCCTGGGCCCGGGAGCATCGATGCGCTGAAAGACGTCCAGTTTTTGGTCCCCCTGGGATGTCACTTTGTAAGTGACATTTGCCGTGGTGCGATAGTGGTTATAAAATTCCTCCGTCCAGACCGCGCTCGATTGCGAATCGACGGCGGCGAGAACGGGCGCCGCGAGGCTGAGGAGGGAGAAAGCGATGATTTTGGTCGTCATGGTCGAGGGGCGGGTTTGATGATGGATTCACCCTCACCCCGATGTCGACACCCCTTAAAGCCGGCCGTCTGCTGCTGCTTTCGATAATTGGCCTTTGCCGCAGCGTCAGCGGCCAAAGTAGCGCAGGCGTCTCGCCTGAACGTGGCACGGGCTTCCAGCCCGTGTTATCAACGAACACGGGCAGAGATGCCCGTGCCACGACAACTGACGCCTGGGACCACGACAAGCTCGTCACCATCACCAACGACCCCCGCCTGCACCTGGTCATGCACGAGCCCGTCGTGGTGATGACACGCAAGGCCCGGCAGCCGTTTCTTTTCTGCTCCGCCCAAGGCACTCTGCTTTGCCAGTCGCAATTGGGCGGAGACAAGCCTTTCCACACCAAAAACAAGATCGTCTACCCCAGCCTCCTCGGCATGGCCATATCCCGCGACGGAGGGGCGACCTGGGCGCGGCTGATCCGCGAGAAGAACCACGACGACGTGGAGATCGAGGGCGGCGCAGTCCAATGCCGGGATGGAACCATCCTGATGCTCGATACCTATGTCGTGCCGGGGGACAAACCGGATCACGGCGTCGGCGAGGTTTGGAAATCGCGCGACGACTTTCGCACCTGGGACGGGCCGCACTTCGTCGATTTTTACCTGCCCACGATCCAGTTCACCGGATCGACCGACGACTTCGGACGGGTTCATCAGGCGGCGCGGCTGCACCGGTCGATCATCGAAATGCCCAACGGCGACCTGCTCACGACCCTGTATTGCCGGTTTGCGAGCGACACGGCGCCTTCCGCTTACATTCCGTCGATGCTGAAGTCGCGCACGATCCTCGTTCGCTCGCGGGATCGCGGAGCGACGTGGGCTTATCTCTCGACCGTGGCTGCGGATGGCGCGGTCGGGACGGAGGGTTTCGGCGAACCGGTGCTCGCGCGCGTGGCGCGCGGCCCGCACGCCGGCCGGCTGATCTGCCTGATGCGCACCGGCCGCGACCTCTATGGCGCCCGCTCCGACGACGGCGGCGTCACTTGGGGCCGTCCCGCCCCGGAGAATTTTCCCGGGATCGACATCCGCGCCGCGGACCAGTGGATTCATCTCTTCCCCGACCGGCAGGCGAAGCCGAACGTGCCCACCGACGACATGTTTGGAGTCATCGCCGACCCCGAGCTGATCCAGATGCAAAACGGCACGCTCGTCTGCGCCATCGGCGTGCGCATCCCCGGCCGGCGCTATGTGGAGAACTGGCGCGCGCCGGAAAACGGCGATTACCTGGCCTTCAGTTGCGACGGCGGGGACACCTGGAGCCACGTCGTGCGGTTCCGGTCCGGCCAGCCCACGACCCACTACATGGGCGTCCGGGAAATCTCACCCGGCGTGCTCTATGTCGTCTACGACAACAATCTCTGGGGACACCCGGGCGAGACCATGGGCTTCAGACTCCAGGCGCAACGAGTCGATCTGCCCTGACCTCGGGGGCGGCGGAGAAAATCTCGGCGGCGGAGAAGAAACGGGCGATCTCGATCTTGGCGTTCGCGTCGGAATCCGAGGCGTGCACGACATTCTTCATCATCTCGGTCCCGAAGTCGCCGCGGATGGTGCCCTTCGGGGCCTTGCGGGAATCGGTCGGCCCGAGCAGGTCGCGCACCTTGAGCACGATGTTCTCGCCCTGCAGCGCCATGACGATGACGGGGCGCGAGCTCATGAAGCGCTCGATCTCCGGATAGAACGGCTTGTCCGCGACATGCGCGTAGTGCTCGCGGAGGATCGCCGGGGTCAGGCGGGTCAGTTTACAGCCGACGATCACAAAGCCCGCCCGCTCAAAGCGGTCCAGCACATTGCCGACTTCCTTTTTCTCCATGCAGTCGGGTTTGAAGATGATGAGGGTTCTTTGCATAGGAAGGTCCAACATACACACCGCCGGGCGGATGGGAAGCGTGTTTTTGACCAGCGCGTTTACCGTTGGTTCTTTAGGAAGGATTCGACCTCGTCATGCGTCCCGCACAGGTGGAAGACGAGGGCCTGTCCCTCGCGCTGGAAGACAAGCCTCAAATCCAGCCCACAGCGACATTCCATGAATGCCTTGATGCGTCTGAGCCCCAGCCCGGCGTGAAGGTGGGGTTGCCCATAACCAAGCCCCGCGGCTCTCATGGCGGCCAAGACCTCCTCCCGGCGGGCTGGCGGCACGCTTTTAAGAAAGCGCGGCGTCGCCAGCAATCTCATGGCGTGAGATCGGCCAGCCTCGTCACCTCACGCAATTTCCCCGTGTGCCGGGCGTGAGCCGCCTCCTTCTTCATCGCGACTCCCGCTTTGCGCCTTTGTGCAGGAGTAAGGCCATATTCTGAGACGAAGTAAGCCTCGTCCGACTCGGTGACCGCAAAGGGAAGCCCCCGGCGATTGACAAGTTGAGTCAGGGCCATCGAGACGAAGGATCCAGCGTCCAGCCCAAGTTTCTTGAGGACAGTGTCGCTCTCCTTCTTCAGATCGCGATCAATGCGCGCGCGTAATTGAATGGTTGCCATGCCTCAAAAGTGCTCACAACGGTTCACTCTGTCAAGGGGCGCGTTGCAGGTCCGGTGTTTCGAATCCCGCGGGTTTTCGACCGGCGACAAATGTCATCCGGCGGATGACATTTCAAATCCCACATTCTCACACGGATCGGCAAAGGGTCCTTTCCGGAACACTATTGCCTGAGTTGGTCAG
>Ga0302319_10008082_pt1 | contig 20564 bp, 19 predicted proteins | sample Bog_T0_2_FD_203319 | JGI IMG/M metagenome (GOLD analysis project Ga0302319, IMG submission 203319) | Peat permafrost microbial communities from Stordalen Mire near Abisko, Sweden - Bog_T0_2 | ecosystem: Environmental > Terrestrial > Soil > Wetlands > Peat | place: Sweden: Abisko, Stordalen Mire... | reverse complement strand
CAAGGCGCGCGCGTCTTCGGCGAGCGTGCCGATGTCATTGCTGATTGCTTGTGTTTCTTTGTTCATATTTTCATTTTTGGTTTGTTTGCGTTTTTTAACGGTAAATTTTCCGCGTCGGCCAGATGCGCGGCCTTTGGTGAACTCGCAACTGTCAAAACCGAGTTTCTGCCGCCAAATGGATTCGGCACGGATTCCTTGGCCAGCGGATCGGGCATCCATTGGCCGTCCACCACGAGGCGGTATTCGTAGGTGCCGGGCGCCAGGGCAGTTTCCTTCCACCAGTTGCCGACGCCGGAGGAATGCAGCGTCTTGGCTTCAGGCTGCCAATGGTTGAAGGTTCCCGCGATGCAAACGTTTTTGGCTGTCGGATGCGTGAACTCAAAGCGGACCGGCACCAACTGCGGGCCGGCACTGTGGCCATTGTCGTGATTATGATTGTGTTTCATGGCTGGTAAAATATTGGGGTGGTGTTGAGAATTGTTTCTGTTTCACAGCGCCATATTGCGTCCGAAGCTCTCTCGGCGCTATGGGGTGTTACCCTACCAGATATATTTTCCGGGTTGAATTTCCGTCCGGCTCCGGTCCGTTTGGCCGGGACCTTGAGTGGCGCTTAAGTTCACCCTTTTTCCTGTCCGGGTTTACGCTTCCCAATCCAACCAAGGTTTTTCCCAGTAATGGCAAGGAACGCCCTAGTCGCGGTCACTTCCTTTAAAACGTAAGGGTGTTTATGCACTTTAACTTTGAACAGATGTCGCGTCATGTCGGCATGGTTTCGGCCGGGATTTCAAGGATCACAAGACTAAAAAGAATTTTGGCCGGAATCGCATTCCTCGCTTTGCTGCAAAACCCTGTCCAGGCATTGCAGACGGTCACGCTGGGCTGGCAGAAAAGCTCCAATCTCAATGCCCTGGGCTACAATCTGTATTACGGCTCCACGAGTCATGTTTATACCAACATGATCACAATGGGGAACGTGACAAATGGACCCATTGATGGGCTTGTGAATGGGACAACTTATTACTTTGCCGCCACGACCTACGATGCCCAAGGTGAGGAAAGCGGTTTTTCAACCGAACTTGCCTATTTTGTTCCCATCGTTGCCAACACAAACGTGGTGGCGGCAGTACAACTCCGCAGCGGCTCCGCCGGTCAGTTTATTCTGACGGTGGCCGGTTCCGCCGGCAGCACCTATGACATTCAGGCCACGCAGGATTTCCAGACCTGGACCGTCATCGGCACCGTGACGCTGGGTGCCGGCGGTTTGCTGGATTTTACCGACACCAATGCGGCGAATTTTCCGCTGCGTTTCTATCGCACGCATGAAACACCCTGAAAAATTATCCAACAAAAATAAAACCATGAAACTTAAAAAAAAGTTTGGTGAGGAAATCCGCCTTGTTGTGCCAATCACAAAAACAATCCGCTCTTGGACACAGGTGTTGTCGGGAACTCATTGGTCGGTCCATTCGCTGGTGGTGGCCGAACAACCGAAGCCGGGCAGGCGCGGGACTGATTGACGAAGTTTCTGCAGGCCGCTCAGTTGGCGGCCAGCTTTTCCTCGGGAATCAAGCCGACCCGCAACGCGAAGCGCACCAGTCCCGGGATGTCATGCACGTTCAGGCAGTCCATCAATTTCATGCGATGATATTCGACGGTTTTGGGGCTGACCTTCAGGATTTCGCCGATGCCCTTGGTGTTCTGGCCTTCGGCGATGAGCTGGAGAATTTCGCGCTGCCGGCTCGTCAACTGTTCGAGCGGGCTTTTCCGGTCGGTGATGCCGAGCAGGGGAAATTTCTCGTGAAGGCTCGCGGAGAGTTCGCGGCAAAGATAGATTTTCCCCTGCACCACGCTGTGCAAGGCGGTCTCCAATTCGACCATTGCGGCCTTCTTGAGCAGGTAGCCGGCCACGCCTGCCTTTAGCGCGCGTACGACATATTCCTCGTTGTTATGCATGGAAAGAATGATGACCCGGACATCCGGGTAGTCCCTGGCCATGCGCTCCGCCGCTTCCAGGCCATTGAGACCGGGCATGGCGATGTCCATCAAAACCACATCCGGTGGCTGCGCCTTGACCAGATTCAGAACTTCGCGTCCGTCGCCGGCCTCGCCGATCACGTTCACTCCGGGTAACTTTTCCAGCAGGGCGCGAATGCCCGCGCGCACCAATGTGTGGTCGTCCGCGAGAATGACGTGAATGGATTTGACGGGTTTGTTCATGGAATTTTGGATTCTGTCGCAGAGGTGTTCCATTTCAGCGGAAACCAGCCGTGGACTTCGGTGCCCTTGTTTAGAGCGGACTTGAATTCCAGTCCGCCGCCGGTCAGGGCCGCGCGTTCTTCCATGCTCAACAGGCCCAGACTGGCACCGCGCAAAGCCCGCTCCCGGGCGGCAACCACATCAAATCCGATGCCGTCGTCGCGCACGCGCAGATGGAGCTGCCCGGTTTTCTGGCGCAACTCCACGCTTACGGTTTTCGCCTGCGCGTGGCGGACCACGTTGGTCAAGGCACCCTGCGCGACCCGGAAACACTCGGTTTCAATCACTGGATCCAGACGTTGCGCCAGCGGTTCGGCGTGGAATCTGGTTTTCAGTCCGACGAGTGCCGCCTGCCGCCCTGTGAACCAGCGCAAGGCTGGCTCCAATCCCAGATCGTCGAGAATGGACGGGCGCAAATCCAATGAAATGTCATGCACCTGTTCCAGCACATGGTCAACCACCTTCAGGGTCTCCTGCAGGCGCGGCCCCAGAGTCTTCGCGCCGGGCGACTGTAGCAATGTCTGCAGGTTGAGTTGTGCGACAGTGAGCGACTGGCCGATTTCGTCATGGAGTTCGCGGGCGAGGTGACGGCGTTCCGTTTCCTGCACCTCCACCAGCCGGTGGGAAAGCACCTGCAGTTTGCGGCTGTATTCCTCGCGCTTTTTTTCGGCAAATTTGCGCTCCTCGCGTTCTTCGACTTCCTGCATCGCCCGGCGGACAGCCGGAACCAGCCGCGAGAGACGTTGTTTTAGAACGTAGTCCGTCGCGCCACTCTTGAGTGAATCAATGGCCCGTTCCTCGCCCAAGGTTCCCGAGATCAGGATGAATGGAACATCGGGGCACCGGGCAAGCGCAATTTTCAAAGCCGACAACCCGTCGAACGCCGGCATTGAGAAATCCGAAAGGATCAGGTCAATGCCGTCTTGTTCGAGTGCCGCCACGAATTCGTGGCGGCTTTGCGCACAGGTAGTCGCACACACGATGCCCTCAACCTCCAGAGTGGACTGAACCAAAGCAGCATCGTTGGGATCGTCTTCCAGGTGCAGGATGCGGAGCGGGGATTTCATTTATATTTGGTGAAGAATAACCCGGAGCCATGGTCGAAGCCATGGGGTGTTCACCCCTTGCTAGGCTTGACGAATCCGATCGGCGGTTCACCTGGAGTCGGGATGTCGAAATATGTCGAACGGCGTTTAGCTGCGTTGAATTGAAGGCAGGACATTGGCGCGTTTCGTCCCTGAAAATAATATCACTTCAAAAATGTGGCTGACTCTTCCTCACAGCAGTATTTTACGCACGAAGGAATTTCATACAGAGGGTTTTATCACAAATGCAAAATTCTTAAAATAGCTGTTGACAAAAATTACAGACCGCAGATAATAACGACAATATGTGTCGCATATAAATTGATAAAGAACCGTCAGAGTCGTTTTAAAATTTAGAAATGTTAATTATATAAATCGATTCCCGAATGGTTTTTATTTGAACAGAATGACTACTTTTTGAATCGCTATTTATGAGTGACGTGCAGAAAAAATTGTCGGTGGCCGGGAGCGAAGAATTGAAATGGCTTGAGCTAGTCATTCAACAGGTCGGTTCACTGCGTTACGGCGTGGTGGAGATTGTTGTGCATGATGGACGCGTCATTCAGATTGAAAAGACGGAACGGTTGCGGCTGGACAAAACACCCGGTGACAATCGTCCGGATCGAACAGCATAATTGCAAAATTGCGGGCAGCTGACCGGGCCACCGGAAAGTTCCTATGAAAAAAAGACAAGCAATGTGGAACGTGGTTGAAAAATTTGCCGTCGCAATTTTGGCGGTCGGCGTGACCGGCGGAAAACCGTCTTCGGCGCATTCATTCCGTTTGCGTAGCCGTCACTTTGCCTGCGGATGCTTTCTAGTTGCTTTGGCCCTTTCGCTGGCCGCGAGCATTGGTGCGGCGGAGGTAAGACTTCTCAATGTCTCATACGATGTCACTCGCGAATTTTACCAGGATTACAACAAGGCGTTTGCAGATTACTGGAAGGCCAAGACCGGCGACACGGTGACGGTGAACCAGTCCCATGGTGGTTCCAGCAAGCAGGCACAGGCCGTTCTCAACGGACTTGAAGCGGATGTGGTGACGATGAACCAGCCGCTGGACATTGATATTTTGAACACGGCTGGCGGGTTGATTCCGGCGAACTGGTCATCGCGGCTGCCGAATAAAAGCGTGCCTTACACTTCAACGATTCTGTTTGTCGTCCGCAAAGGCAATCCGAAGAACGTCAGAAATTGGGACGACCTGATTCAAACGAATGTTTCGGTCATCATTCCCAATCCGAAAACTTCCGGCAACGGGCGTTATAGCTATTTGGCGGCATGGGGATATGCGCTGAAGAAATCCGCCGGTGACGAGCGGCAGGCACGCGAATTTGTGGGGAAACTATTCGCCAATGTGCCGGTCCTCGACACCGGCGGACGCGGTGCCACCACCACGTTTGCGGATCGCGAGATCGGCGACGTGCTGCTCACCTTTGAAAACGAGGCGGCTTTGGTCCAAAAGCAATTTCCCGACGACGCCCTGGAAGTGATTGTCCCGTCGGCAAGCATACTCGTGGAAAATCCGGTGGCTTGGGTGGATCGCAATGTCCAGCGACATCATACCGAGACGGTTTCCCGCGCGTACCTCGAATATCTTTACAGCGACGCGGGCCAGGAATTGGCGGCACAACATTTTTTTCGTCCCAAGAACCAGACAGTGCTGGCCCGATACGCCGACCGTTTCAAACCGCTGGACCTGTTCACGGTGAGCGAGGTGGCGGGCGGCTGGCCGCAGGCGCAGAAAACCCATTTCGCGGACGGCGGCATCTTCGACCAGATCTATCAACCCAACAAATAAAGTTATGGCACATATATTCAATGACATCACGGAAACCATCGGCAACACACCGCTCGTGCGGCTGAACCGCACGGCAAAAAAACACGGCGCGGTCGCCGATGTGCTGCTCAAGCTGGAATTTTTCAATCCCCTGTCAAGCGTCAAGGATCGCATCGGCGTGGCGATGATCGAAGACGCCTTGAAATCCGGCGCGATCAACGAGAAGACGATCTTGATTGAACCGACGAGTGGCAACACGGGCATCGCCCTGGCTTTCGTCGCGGCGGCCAAAGGTTTGAAACTGATCCTGACGATGCCGGAGACGATGAGTGTCGAGCGCCGGAAGCTGCTGAAAATTCTCGGTGCCAAACTGGTCTTGACGGAAGGCGCCAAGGGCATGAAGGGCGCGATCGCCAAGGCGGAGGAATTGAACAAGCAGATTCCGAACAGCGTGGTGCTGCAGCAATTCTCCAATCCGTCCAACCCCGCGATTCATCGGCGCACGACCGCCGAGGAAATCTGGCGCGACACGGATGGCCAGGTGGATTTTGTGGTCGCGGGTGTCGGCACGGGTGGAACGATCACGGGCGTGGCGGAGGTCATTAAAAAACTCAAGCCCGGTTTCAAGGCCATTGCGGTCGAGCCCGCGAAATCGCCGGTGATTTCCGGAGGTGCGCCGGGGCCGCATAAATTGCAGGGCATCGGTGCGGGTTTTATTCCCGCCAACCTCAATGTGAAAATTCTTGATGAAACCATCCAGGTGAGCGAGGAAGATTCTGGCCCGGTTTCAAAGGAAGTGAACCAGCTCGATGGGATTCCGGTGGGTGTTTCGAGCGGGGCGATCATTTGGGCGGCGTTGCAGGTGGCAAAGCGTCCTGAAAACAAGGGCAAAACCATCGTGGTCGTCGTGCCATCCTCGTCCGAACGTTACCTCTCAACGTGGCTCTTTGCCGACATCAACACTGATTCCGACGACATCAGTTCCTTGGCTGTAGCTTGATTATTTTGCATGCCCTTCCAAAACGTGGTAGGGCGTGTGTCGTCCGCACACGTTAACCGGATTGATGGAGGAGATTTTAACGAAATTATATATGCAAATAAATTATCCCAAATCACGCCGCACCGGAATAAGTGGTGGATTAGCCGAGCAAAGGTTCAACCTGGATAAACCAACTAAATCAAAAATCAGTTCATCCGCTAAATCCGAAGGCTCGTGGCTATCGGGACTAGCTGCAGAATTGCCACCGCTAATGGCAACCGGCGCAGCCAGGCAAGCATTCAATGATTTGAACAAAATCATCTCCCATGCCACCCAGAACGGACCGCTAAGCAGCGACCTTGAAGAGCGCATTAAAGTGATTCAAGCCGTCGCCATCCTGATTATGACCGCGAAAGGAGGGAATTTACTTGGTTTAAAACCAAAGGCCGACGATGACAAGGCTGTGCCGGTGAGGAACAAACCAATTCTGGTGGTCAATGGGGAAGAAATGACTTTTGACGGCTATCTTCATTTGGACCTGGCACGTCATAAAGTGACTGTGGAAGGCAATTTCGTTTACTTGACCCGTAAAGAATTCGAGCTGTTAGCCACACTGGCTAAACGCCGAGGTCTCGTGCAATCCCGCGAGCGGCTGCTCAACGAAGTATGGGATTATCATTGTGTCCTGAATACCCGCACCGTTGATACCCACGTCCGCCGCTTGCGGCAAAAACTTGGCCCGGCCCGGAAATATATTGAAACCGTAATCGGCATTGGCTACCGGTTTCTCGAAAATTAAATCCAAACTAGCTTGCCCAATCCAACAGATGAATCCTTTTGGGAAAAAATTGCCTTGCATGGCGGTCGCCGTGGTATGGAGCGCGGGTGTGTTGCCCAGCAACTCGACGCCTTTGGAGAATCCCTATATTCCAATTGTGACTCGGAATGTATTTGTTCTCAACCCGTCCGTCTTGCCCGAAGCCTCCGTCCCCACCGAACGACTGCCCGTTATTACTCCGAATGGCATCATGTCCATCTTTGGTAATGTCCAAGTGCTTTTTAAGGTCGCTGGCAACCCGTCCATCTCGCCCGCCCGGGAAAAGAACTATTTGCTGGGCGAAGGTCAGCGTGAGGATGATATTGTTGTGATCAAGATTGATGAAAAAAACGCCGTCATCACCTTTAACAACCACGGCTCCATTCAAGAGATGTCGCTGGCAATGGGCTCGGCTTCGGGCGGATTGGAAACTGCGCCGGGACTTGCCGAAACCAATCCTCGTGGTGTGCCCAGTCGAAGCCATTTTCGCGGCAATGCTGCTCTGGCATCAAAAAACTTTGTGCCTGGCAATAACGGCAATATACCCTACCCGTCAGAAGGGGGGGCAAATTATGGCGGCGGTTTCTATAAAAATAATCCTGCCGACCCGGGTTTGAATGCTGCCTCTAGCAGTCCGGATAACAGCATGGCTTCAATGCAAGATTCCAATTTTTCCAACAATGGCGGGGGTTCCGACCCGAATAATATTTCCGATCAGGGTCTGAATGTTTCCGCCGCCGAGCATTTGGCCAACTTGCAGATGATCGCGTCTGCCCGGCAGCGCATGCAATGACCTTGAAAGGCCTCCGGGCAAAGGTCAGTTAACATGGAAAACCAAAATTAATGGTTGACAAAAATTGCCTGATCACGATAATAACGACGTTGATGATCGTATATGCGCCAATTTACTGACTCCATTGTATTATCAATTGGTGTTTTGAAATGGATTTATTGAGTTGATGCTATACGAGATTGAACCGAATCGCGACATTAAAAATCGTTTTTACAATATTGCAAGGGATTTGCCCGCCCCACCAAGGGAGGCTTAAGTTTAACCGTAGAATAATGCAAGGGCTGACCGGTTCACCGGAGGTTCTTCAGTGAAGGAAATGCCTGTGACGCGATGAGATGATCGCAAACAGGTAAAACTGAAAAACAACCGAATTATGAACCTGAAAACGCAGCTTAAGCTTGGAGTAATTGGATTAACCCTGTCTGGATTGTCCGCGTATGCCCAAGTGTTTAATTATACGGACGGTGATCTGATCCTGGACTTCAGCGCGGCTGGATATTCGGATGTGGAAGTTGACATTGGAAACATATCCAATCTGGTTAGCACGGCGAAATCGGCGGGCGGATCCGTGCAGATTAGCGCCTACAATGTCAGTTCCCAATTGCTCGGAAACTTCGGCGGTGTTGACAGTCTGTCCTTCTCCGTGGTTGGGGTGCAGAATAATGATTCCGGATCCATCGCAGCGGGCACCGTTTACCTAACGCAGGCACAACCTGGTGCCAACCCGATTACACCGCCTAAGGACGTAAATAATACAGCTCAAGCCGCACTTGAGGGAACGGTGCTAGCCATTTTGGGTAGTGACGGTTTTGGAGGACTTACTGTCAGGGGTATTCTACCATGGAGTGCGGGCAACCCCGCAGACCCGGTCAATAATACTGCGAGTGTGGCGATTATCCCAACCAGTGGTGTTCAGGGATCAAGTTCTTATACGAAAATAGTCGGTGCCAGTTTTACCGGTGCCCCAAGCAATCCGAAGCACACGACCTCGGCCACGTTTTCGGCCGGCGGCAGCATTGTTTCGGATATATTTGAGTTTGATCCGACGGGCGTTACAACCCAGTCAACCATCTATCTGGGTTACTTTACCTTTAACAGCGATGGCACTCTGGTTTTCAGCGTGCCGGCCCCGCCAAGTACCACTATCACATCCATCACGGCCGGTAGTGGAACGGTTACGGTGAAATTTAACACGGTGGTCGGCACCAACTACCGGCTGCGGTACAGCACGCAACTGAACGTCAGCCGCAGCTCTTGGACGATTCTCACCGGATCAGTGGTGGGCACCGGCGCAACCGGCACGCTGACCGACCCCTCGGCCACTGATACGACACGGTTTTACACGGTGGAATCCTATTGAGATGGAATCATAAACCCCAAAATTAGTGCCAATGTGGCTGGAAACCAATCATTTGCGGAATAAATAAAAAACCGCTTGACAAAAATATAATAACGACTTATATTATCGTCATTGAAATGAATAAATAATCAGTTAAAACAAAAACAAACCAAACATTAAAGGCAATTTTTAACTTTTCATTTAAATAGACGACCATATCAATAGCATATTAATTCAATTTGAATCTCACCGGTCTGCTGGAGGATTCGCAAACAAACAAACAAACAAACAACAAATGCAATCCGAAAAATAAAACTATGAAAAAGCAACTAATACCCATTGTGGGCGTGGCGGGGCTGGCCTTGACCGGCTTGTCCGCTCATGCCCAAGTATTCAACTATACGGACGGCGACATACTCTTGGACTTCAGCCAGTCTGGCGGTACTCATGACGTGGAGGTTGACCTTGGCAGTCTCGCCAGCTTGGACTCGCAGTCGGGCGGTTCGACGGTGCAATTGGCCAATTTTAGCTCGCAGTTGACGACCGCAGGACTCAATGTATCCAGCTTGGCGTTCTCCGTGTTCGGAATAAATAACTCGGTGGGCACGCTCTGGCTTTCGCAGACGCAGCCCGGTGCCAACCCGATCACAGCGCCCAATGATCTTAGTGCTACAAGTCAAGCCGCAGTGCAGTCAAAGGTGCTGGGGATTTTGGGTTCGGATGGTTTTGGAGGATTTAATGTCAACGGAATTTTACCTTGGAGCGCAGCTCCTGCAAATGCAGGTCCGAATAATACTGCGACTACGGCAATTATTCCGACTTCTAGTCATAGTTCCTACACCTACTTGGCAGGTGCTGGTTGGAGTGGTGCCCCAAGTAACCCGAAAAACACGACGCCGGCCTCGTTCACGAGCGGAAGCATTACTTCGGATCTGTTCCAGTTTGATCCGACGGGCAATACGGCGCAGCCATCCGGCTATGAAGGTTACTTCACCTTCAACAGTAATGGCGCGCTGGATTTCACAAGTGTTGCGGTGCCTGAACCTGGAACTTACGGCCTAGTGGGGGCGGGGGGTTTACTGGCGCTGACACTGCGCAACCAGCTCCGCCGGAAACAAGTCTGATCACCCAATAACTTAAATCATCTAAAAAATAAATATGAGGGGTTGTGAGAACAACCCCTCACAAACAACTGATAATTAAATTTTTAAAAAAATAATATGAAAAATCATCTTAAAAAAATAATCCTGACCGGTATCGCCGGTGCGCTGTTAGCCCCTGCACTGGTGGATGCGTCCACGGTAACTCTTCTTACCGTCGGTGGCAACGCCAGCATCAAGCTCATTCAAGACCGCGTTCCCAGCATCCTGTCGGGTGCAACGCTTGTGCCAGACATCGGCGGCAATTCGCTGATCTTCGGTTACACCGGGACTTATGGTGGCAACTCCGTGAACTGGCATTTCAACCTGACCGGTGGCGCGGCGGCCATTGGGGATATTGTCAACCAGAACCATGTACTTGCCGAAGACGGCAATACTTACATCCCGGTCAGTGCGACCAGCATTACTGCGCCGGAAACGGTGGGTTTTGATTCTTCCCCCTCGGGATTGAATCTAGTGCAAGACGTAACCCTAGTAGCGCCACTCGTCTATATCGAAAACCCCAACCTGGCCGGGATTGTTACAAACCTTACCCAACGCCAGGCATATGAGCTGGAGCAGGCCAAAGCCACGGTGCCGACCTCCTTTTTTGGAGGCGCCAACTCCTACCCGGTGTATTTCGTCGGTCGCAATAGTGCGGCAGCCGTCCGTCAGGTGATTGACGCCAATGTTTACTTTGGAGGTACGGCGTATAACTATCACACCAACGGCGCAAGCCTCACCCCCATCCTATGGGCTGGTGCCAGCAGCGGCTCTGACGTGGCTGCCAACGTGAAAGCAATTACCAACTCAATTGGCACGGTGGCGGTGCAGGATGCCAGCACGATTCCCCAATTGAGCTATGAAGGTATATCCTTCAGTGTCAGCAACGTCATCAGCGGCAGCTATCCGCTTTGGGGCTATGAACGCTATATCTATTTCCCGAATGGTGATCCCAAGGCTCCTTCAGCGAATCAGCTCGCGCTGATCCAGGCTTTGGAAACTGCCGTGGAAGACCCCACCTGGCAGGCAAACTCTTTGAAGCCGTTCTATAACAAATTCGTTTCGTTTGCTGCCGTTAACGCGTCCGTGAACCGCGACCCAACGGTTGATGGCAGTTTGATCTTGCCCGGCAGCTTGTCATTGCCGATTCCGTGATGGAATTGATGCTTGGCGAACGGTCGGCTAATGTATTTTAGGCCGACAACAGCATAGACCGGCGCGGATTTTGTCCGCGCCGGTCAATTGATTAAATAATGACCACGATGGCCATAAGTTTTTCGCCAATAAAACACGTTTTTAAACTGAAAAATATCAAGTATTTAATCTTGGTCACAATCATGGCTGCGCTGGTAAAATGTCCCTGGAAGCTTCCGGCGGAAACCAATCCGCCGGCGGTCATCGCCAATCTTTTTGCCCCGCCCAAGCCTGTCATCACCAACGCCCCGGCTCTCAGCCGGAAGTTCGACGTGCGCGGCTATCGCATCGAGGGCAACGGCGGCGTCCTGCCTCCGGAAAAATTCGGCGTGCTTTCCAACTATACCGGCTCGGTGGATTTCGGGCGGGTGCGCGAAGGTCTCGGGACGGTGCAGTTGCTTTACCGCGATCTTGGTTTTGCGACGGTTGGCGTCACGCTGCCGCCGCAGAAACTGACCAATGGCATCGTGCGCGTAAAGGTGGTCGAAGGCAAACTCGCCGCCATCAAAGTGGAGGGCAACCGCTGGTTCAGCACCTATAATGTCTTGCGCGCGCTGCCGAGCCTGGACACGAATGTTTTGCTGAACACAAAGTGGCTTCAACCGGAACTCGACCAGGCCAACCAAAATCTGGACCGCCAGATTTATCCGGTCATCAGCCCCGGGCTGGAACCGGGCACCAGCGACCTTACCCTGCAGGTAAAAGACCAACTGCCGCTGCATGGGCACCTGGAAGTCAATGACAAGTCCACGCCCGGCACGCCATTGCTGCGTTTGGACACGGCGGTCCAATACGGCAATCTTTGGCAGCATGAACATCAGGTCGGCTTTGACTATAATTTTTCGCCGCAGGAGATGAAACCCGGTGGTGCCCCGCAATTTTATGACCAGCCGATGGTCGCTAGTTACAGCGGCTATTATCGGTTGCCGCTCGGAAATGACATTGGCTTGCGGCAGAAATACGAGGACCAGCCGGTGGATTTTGGCTATAATGAGGTTACCCACCAATTCAATCTACCGCCGCTGACCGGCCGGCCGGAATTAATCGTCTATGCTTCGCGCTCCACCACCGACACCGGTAGCAATCTGGGATCCCTGAAAACCGTCGCCGACACCGCCACGCTCAAGATATTCAACCAGAACGCCGACCGCGATCCATCAATCACCGGGAATGTGGGCGCGAAATTCATTTTCCCGCTTCCGCCTTGGGGCGGGCTGCAGTCCTCGGTCACGGCCGGATTCGACCTCAAGGCCTATCAAATCCACACCTATCATACCAATTTTACCACGGTGCAGGAGTATAATGCTTCCGATACCAGCGCCCCTCCGGTGCTGACCTATTCCGACACGGTGCCGCTGCCCCAGAATGGGATGAATTCGGTCACCTATGTGCCCCTGTCGTTTGGGTGGTCCGGTTCCCGGTCTGATCCGCTGGGAAGTCTTTCATTCAACTACAATCAGAGCCTTTTCTTCGCGCCATTCGCGTCCGCGCAGGAAAAATTCCAGGAGATCGACGGTTCCACGCAGGCTGGCGGTAATTACACGACCATCAACGCCGGTTTGACTCGCGTGGAAAATCTGCCGGGCAACTGGTCGGCGGTTCTGAACGCCAACGGTCAGTGGGCGAGCGAACCGTTGATCAACAATGAACAATTCGGACTGGGTGGCACATCCGGCGTGCGCGGATATCAGGATGGCGCCAATTATGGCGACACCGGCTGGCGCACGTTGTTCGATGTCCGTGCGCCGGCCCTCACGGTTGGCAGCTTTCCCTCGGCCCACGGCGATGTGCCGGCCAATTTGCGGCCTTCGGTGTTCATGGATTATGGCCAAGCTTATGATCTCAAACAGCCGGCTCCCTGCATCCGGCAATGGGGCACCGGCACCGGTTATTACCTCACGGCTGGCGAACATTTTGAGGCCCGCCTGACGCTGGCTTGGGCGTTGCAAACCATTTCGCAGGGAACCACCGCCGGTTCGGCCCGGGCCTATTTCACCATCGGCCTGCAATTCTGACCAAAGTGATGCACAACCAACGCCGCATGAAAACTAGTCCGTCCGCAAAATTCGGGGCGATCGGGAGATTCCTGTGCTTCGCGGTTGTGCTCCTCGCGTTGGATCGCAACTTGAAGCTGTTTGCCAATCCAACCGGCATGACCGTCGGTTCCGGTTCGGCGGTTGCCCAGCAGATTGGTTCTCATCTCAACGTCACCACCAGCCCGGTCGCGTTTTTGAACTGGAGCGGTTTCAACATTCAGGCAGGTGAGACAACAACCTTCATCCAGCCATCGGCCAATTCGGTGGTCATCAACCAGATCGGCGGTGCCAGCCCGTCGCAGATTTTTGGCAGTCTCAACGCGAACGGCACGGTTATTCTCGCCAACGCGAACGGCTTTTATTTCGGGCCGAATTCGATGATCAGCGTTGGCGGCAGCTTCATCGCCACCACCGCGCCGCTCACCCCGGATTTTGGCGCGGGCTCGGCCTGGCAGTTCACCGGCATGCCGCCGCTGGCCAGCATCGTGAATTATGGGCAGGTCAAGGTCGGTGAGGGGAAGTCTTTGTATCTCATCGCCGAACAAATCGAAAATCACGGCGAACTCACCGCCCCAGGCGGCGATGTCGGGCTGTATGCAGGACAGGAGGTATTGTTGAGCGAACGCGCCGACGGCCGTGGCTTCAGCGCCAATGTGAAATTGCCTTCCGGCTCGGTGAATAATTTCGGGCAGATCACCGCCGATGCCGGCGCGATTGCGCTGCAGGCGCAGGTGGTGAATCAAAACGGCCTGATCCAGGCTAACTCGGTGCAAAATGTAAATGGCGTCATTGAACTGGTGGCGGGTGACAGCTTGAATCTGGGCGCCAATTCAGTCATCTCCGCCAGGGGCGATGAAACGGGCGTCAGCGCCGGAGGCAGTGTCACCATCAAATCCGGAAATAATTATTCAGACCAGGCCGGTTCGACCATTGATATCAGCGGCGGCGCAAACGGCGGCAATGGCGGCCAGGTGGAAATTTCCGCGCCGCAGATGAGTTCCCTCCAGTCGGCAATCAATGGCCGAGCCGCCGCCAGTTTTACCGGTGGCGCACTGACGCTTGATCCAGCCAACATCTGGCTGGCTTCAACCGCGTCCGACCCCGCCGCTACTGCCGGCTATACGGTCGTCAATGTCAAAGCTTACAGTGGCCTTTCAACGATCAGTGTCGTGGCGGATAACAACATCACGCTCAACACAGCCTGGAGCCTGACCGACCCCGGAGTACCCGCCACCTTGAGTTTGTCAGCCGGGAACAACATCGTATTGAACAATGGTTCAGCAATCGTGGCTGGCAAGCATTGGAGCGTGAATCTCACCGCCGGCACTGGATTCGTTCCGTCGACCGCGCAGCCGACGCCGGCCGCCGGCAGTGATGGCGTCTTTTTGAATGGGAATTCGTATGTTCAAACTCAAGACGGGGATATTAACCTCTTTGCAAGTCGGGATGTGACTGTGACCACCGGTTTTATCAACACGGCTAATGGCGGGAATATTTCCGTCACCGCCACCTACGGCAGTATTAATGGAGGGAACAACAACGCCGGTGCAGCCAATAACGCCAGTCCCACCTTGACTGTGGATTCGGATTTAAATTACTTCTATTTCGGTGGAATTTCAACTGTCAATGGAGGCAACGTGACCTTGGAAGCTGGCAACAATGTGCAGTGTGTTCCGCTACCGGACACTAGTTCGAAATTACAAATGATTCCAGGTGCCTCCGGAGCTTATGGTGGAGGGGATGTTACGGTAATTGCGGGCAATCAGATCACCGGCAACTTTCTCGTTAGCAATGGGACAGGCAAACTGGAGGCGGGCGTCACGGTTGACAATAACAACAAGGTGACCATCAACAATCCGACAGCGGATATTGGCACTGCCACAAAATCAGTGACGTTGAGTTTGATTTCCGGAAACTGGGATGTATATGCCGCCCGGAATCTTTACCTCAGCGAAATCAATAATCCCAACGGCACTTTCGATTTTAACTCGGTAGATGTTCCAGCGGGCGTTTATGCCGGCAACATCAGCAGTTCCGGAAACGTCACGTTGCCGGCCGCCAGTTCACCCTACTTGTTCAACTATGCACCCGACTCCGGAGCTTTCTTGTGGGCCGGGACTTCAATGACTTTGGGCCACGGAATCACCCGCCTTCCGGGCGAGACAGGCGCGCCAGGGGCAATTTACCCGCCCAAATTGTCGCTGGTGGCCGGATTGTGGGACACGAAGGCCAACGACCCGCTCGCCGGCATTACACTGGACACTCTGCTCACGCTGTATCCCTCCAGCCAAGGTTCAATTGACATCACCGATGGCGGTAACTTAAGCGGAGTGGTTGTTAATACAATAACCACGGGCATCGTGATGTCCGACAGTGGGCTGCCGGGTTTTTCAACCTTTTTAGCTGGTCATGCGGTATCGTCGCTGCATCTGAACGATCCGAATCCAGTGATGCTGGATGTCGCTGGAAGCATCGCGAATTTTAGTCTCACCGTGCCGACCTTTGCCGATATCGCTGTTGGTGGGAACCAGGCGTTCACAGCGCCCAACGGCCAGAATATCTTTGGCACCTATAATTTTAATTTTCACGGGCAAAATCTGGCTTCGTCAGGAGCCAATAGCGCCACCAGCATCAATGTTGCCGGCGACATCGTTTATCAAGGTCTCGTAACGTCGGTCAAACTCAGCGATTATAATAATGCTGCTCCACTACCATCAGAAGTATTTAACATCGGCATCAGCGCGGATCCTTCCGTCACACAATTTTTGGCTTATGATCCTTTAACCGGGTATCTTTCTTTTAGTGGTGCGATGACTAAAGAAGATCTGGCCTTTCTGCAAAATCCGACCATCGTTGTCAATGGACAGGCGCAGACGATTCCGCTGACTTCTGATCAAAAGGCCGCACTGGCTTCGCTGTATGCCAACAGCCAGGGAGAGTACGCCAGTAGCAGTGGATTAGCCCTCAATGGTCCGGGTCAATTGAGCATCATCGCGCGGAACATGGATTTGGGCACCTCAGCTGGTATCCAGGTAAATGAATCTTTTCTACCCAGACTGTTTGCAACCGCCAATAATGGCCCATCCTTGAATGGGGCATCCTTGGACATCAGCCTGTCTGGTAATTTGGAATTGACCACTACGGCCATTGAGAATTCTGGGTGGCAGGGCGCAATTCAGATGACCGTCGGTGGTACGCTGGATCTGGGCCTGCAGTCCCTTTTTGGCGCGCCCAATAATATTCCGCGGGGAATTTATACGACCAGTGACGGCAATATTTTCGTGACCGCCGGCGGGGATGTTGATGTGAACGGCTCGCGCATAACCGCGTATGATGGCGGCAATGTCACGGTGGTCTCTCAGCATGGCGATGTGAACGCCGGCCTGGGCGGACTTGGCGATGTCGAGCTTCAAACCGAGCTTGCTCTGGGTCCGGACGGCAAGGTGACGACGCTGGCCACCGGACAGGACATTGGTGGCAGCGGCATCATGGCAATCACCGACGGGGCCTCCACCATCGGCGTCGGCGATATTACCGTTCAGGCCTTTCAGGGCAGCATCAATGCCAATCTCGGCGGCATTGAGCAGATTCCATTCAATCACATCAGCAGCCCCGATAATTTCATCGCCCTCACCGCCGGCAAGGATATTTCCGCAGGTAATTCCGGCGTTATCGGTTCCAATATCCGGACCAAGGCGGGCGGGAATATTTCCGGGATTTTCGTGGGCAGCGGCTCGGTCAATGTCAACGCCGGGGGAAATTTCAGCGGCACCATCGTCGGCTCAACCACCGTTTCCGTCGCTGCGGGCGGGTCCGTGTCGGGCACGATCGTGGGGGGAGAAAACGTGTCGGTCAGCGGCGGGGAAATCACCGCCAGCCTGCTCTCCGGCTCCGTTTCCACCTCCGGCGATGCTAGCGGGGCCTCCATCGGTATTCCACAGTCAAGCGCCACCCAGCAGAATGCCCAGGTCGCGGACAATGCCTCAACCCCCGCCTCCAAAGACGACAATCAAGACACCGATGATCTGAAGAAAAAGAAATCCATATCACTGGCACAGCGGGTGGGGCGGGTGACGGTGCTGCTGCCAACAAAAACCAATTAAAGAAAAACCATGACCATGAGCCTAGAACCGATGATGGCCGCGAACGCGGCGGTGTTTGCGATCAAGAACGCGACGATCGAGGGCAAATTGACGGTGGTGGCGCTGCTGCTGCTGTCGCTGTTCAGCTGGACGATCATTTTGAGCAAGTTCCGGCAATTACTGATCGCGCAAAATGCGGCGAAGAAATTCTTCGCCGCCTACGCCTCCACGCGCGATCCGCTGGACATCAAGAAACGCGGTGAGGACTTTGATGGCGCACCGGCTTATGAACTTTATGAACGCGGTGCCGACGAACTTGATTATCAGTTGCAGAAAAATCCTGTGACCGTCAAGGGCGAGCGCCGCATCAGCCCCAGTTCGTTCGAGGCGGTGAAGGTGGTGTTGGAAGAGGCGGCGGCGGCGCAGGCCATGTCGCTGGAGAAGGGGATGATCGTGCTGTCCACGGCGGTGGCTGGCGGGCCGTTCATTGGTTTGCTGGGGACGGTCTGGGGGGTGATGTCCACGTTTGCGAGCATCGCGGAGAACAACTCGGCGAGCCTGACGACGATGGCACCCGGCGTGGCCGCCGCCTTGGTGGCCACGGTCACCGGCCTGCTGGTGGCCATCCCGGCCATGTTCGCCTACAACTTCATGGTGACGAGCATCCGCACCATCACGCAGGAACTGGATGGCTTTGCCACGCGCTACGCCAATCAGATTGAACATTCCTATGTGGACAACCGCGACATCGAAGACAAGATCGCCTGGGCTTTGACCCGTGTCGAAATGGGCGAGAACACCCCGGCGATCTGAGGGCATGAAGAAGTGTTCGCACAGTGCGCATGCGTCGTTGACGGAGATGAACATCACTCCGCTGCTGGATCTTGCCTTCGTGCTGCTGGTGATCTTCATCATCACGACGATCCCGCCGGTGAAGGACGTGGAGTTGAAGCTGCCCAAGGCCACGAAGCATGAGAAGGACCCGCCGCACAAGGCCAACTACATCATCGTCGAGGCCAACGGCCACCTGTGGCTCAACAAGGCGCCCATCACCCTGGCGGACCTGCAGTCCACGCTGGTAAGCCTGCGCGAGGACGACCCGGATTTGAACGTGCTGGTGCGGGGCGACGCGAACACCAAATACAAGCAGATCCGGGGCGTGCTGGACGCCTGCCAGTCGGCCAACATTCCGAAGGTGGATTTGATGACTGAACCTGAACGGAAACCCTGACTGATGCTGCCGCAATCCCAGGCGCGCCAGAAGCGCAACTCGTCCAAGGTCAACCTGCTGATCTCCTTCGCGTTTCATGCGTTGCTGGTCATCGTGGTGCTCTACTTCGCGGCGCGCAGCGGTTTGCTGGGCAAACAGCTCAAGAAGATCACCGTGACCATGGAGAAAGAAAAACCGCCGGAGAAGCCCAAGGAACCGCCCAAGGTGATCGAACCGCCCAAGATCGTGGAACCGCCTAAAATTGTCGAGGCCCCCAAAGTTGTCGAAACGCCGCCCCCGGTCGCCCCCCCGGTGGTGGCCCCGCCGGCGGCCGAGTTGCCGGCCTTTGATTTCGACGGGGGCAAGCTGGTGCAGAGCAGTTCGGACCCGGTGCAGCTTTATAAGGGATTGCTCGAATACGCCCTGCGCTCGAAGTGGACCCGGCCGGCGGATGAGGCGGATGACGATTATGTGGCGGAAGTGGAAGTGGCGGTGGACCGGACGGGACAGATCAGCGATCCGGAATGGAAGAAAGGCTCCGGGGATACGCGCTGGGACGACTCGGTGCGGCAGGCCCTGGCGGCGACGACGAGCATGACGCGGCCGCCACCGACGAACTTCCCGGCGCGGGTGACGGTGCGGTTTGACGTGCAGTCCGAGGCGACCGAACCGATCTTGCAATGAGACTCAAGAAGACAACCAAGCGGGGTCACGGGACGATGCACGAGCTGAACATCACGCCGCTGCTGGACCTGGTGTTCGTGCTGCTGGTGATCTTCATCATCACGACGCCGCAGATGATGAACAACCTGGAGATGACGCTGCCCTCGCCCAAACCGCCGCCGCCGCAGCAGGAGAAGCCCAAGATCAACAAGATCAATGTGGCGGCGGACGGGCAGATCACGCTCAACGAGCAGAAGGTCACCGTGCTGGAACTGCAGGCCGACCTCAAGACCATGAAAGCGGCCGACCCGGACTTGAAGGTGGTGGTCAAGGGGGCGGATGAAACAGACTACCAGAACATGGTCTCCGTCCTGGACGTCCTCCAGCAGCTCGACATCACCAAGGTCGGCCTCGCCACCCAGTGAACATAGAATTCATGTGTTCGCGAACATCGCCCGTCGCCATTTGGTAGGCTGTAGCCTGTTTTACTTTCCACCCGTCTGCAAGGCAGCGGATTTTCAATTTAATTTACGAATGACGTCCTAAAACCGCTGACTCGCACTCACCGCAATTATTTCATGGCAGAAATATCAACTTGTTCGTCCGGCTCAAACTCCGTTGCGTTCGACGGTTGTTAATGCGGATTCGGGCAGTGACTAATGTAGATCGGCCCATTTTTTACGGGGAGCCGCGACTAGGGCACCGCCCAAATCCTGCTTGCATTCTAATCACACGTCTTGAATCTGGTCAAAGGCGAGGCGGAAACATGGCGGTTACAAATCAGTGGCACTTGCTACTTGAATCCATCACTGGCAACCAACACAGTTTGCACGTGAAGGCTGGAATAACGGATGTGGCACAAGCCTATTGGAAGGGAGGATCGCGAACCGAGAATATATAACTGAAAGGGCCAAAGCCAGTTAAATACAATTCTACAATCGGTTGAGGGTTATTTGCCCAACTCCGCCGACTCAAGTTACGAGCCGGTGACAAAAATCCGCATTGCAAGGGTGGCGAAAATCAAAAGCCGCGTCTGGACTTTTGGACAAAAGTTTGGCTTATTGGAGACGATATGAATTCGTCCCTAGTGAAATCCGTGCCGCAAGGGGATTTTGCAGATGTCAGCGTTTTGATGAAGGGCTGGGAAACCAAGTTTCAATTACTTGTCAGCCAAAAACGACCAATCAAA
>Ga0302319_10008081_pt1 | contig 20567 bp, 18 predicted proteins | sample Bog_T0_2_FD_203319 | JGI IMG/M metagenome (GOLD analysis project Ga0302319, IMG submission 203319) | Peat permafrost microbial communities from Stordalen Mire near Abisko, Sweden - Bog_T0_2 | ecosystem: Environmental > Terrestrial > Soil > Wetlands > Peat | place: Sweden: Abisko, Stordalen Mire... | reverse complement strand
TGTAGCATGATTCCATAGGGAAAGGAAGCGTCGCGGCATATTTTAATGGCACTTTAGTCCGCCGGAGGCTATTTATTCGCTCAGAAACGCGAAGGTAGGGCTAGATCAGCTTCCTCTTCCACAGCCCTCGCCGAAACAGGATCAGGGAACAGATCGTCATCGCCGTTTCCGCCGCCGGTATCGCCGTGAACACTCCGCGCGGGCCCCATCCGGCCGGCCGCGCCAGCCCGTAAGCCAAGGGAATCTGAAAACACCAGTAACAGCAGAAATTGATCAGTGACGGCGTCTTCGTATCGCCGGCGCCATTGAACGCCTGTACCAGCACCATCCCCCACGCGTAACAGACATTGCCCACGCTGATGATCCGCAGGCAGTCCGACGCTACACTTCTCACTGCCGGATCCGACGTAAAGAATCCGGCCAGTTGCGGAGCGAGCGCCAGAAACACCAGTGCGAGCGAGCCCATGTAGAACATCGTGTAGCGGCCGGTACGGTACACCGCAGCCTCGGCCCGCTCCGGCTTCTTCGCGCCCAGGCTCTGCCCCACCAGTGTCGCCGCCGCGCCCGACAGCCCCCAGCACGGCAGGATCACGAACATGAAAATCTTGATCGCCACGGTGTAACCCGCCACCGCCCCGCTGCCGAATGTGGCGCAAAGGCGGATCAGCCCCGTCCAACTGGCCGTCGCGATCACGAACTGCAGCATTCCGGTGAACGAGACTTTCAGCAGCCGCCACAGGATCTCCGCCTGAATGCGAATCTGCCGGGCATAAATCCGCACGCGGCTGTAACCGCCCAGCAGCAGCCAGCACTGCATCCCAACTCCCACGCCCCGCCCGATGGTGGTCGCGACCGCCGCGCCCCTCACCGCCAGGCGCGGAAACGGTCCCCATCCGTTAATCAGGCAGGGGTCGAGCACGATATTGATTCCGTTGGCGAGCCACAACACGCGCATGGCCAGCGCAGCATCGCCCGCGCCGCGAAACACCGCATTGATCAGGAACAGCAGGAATATCGTGGCCGACCCGCCCAGCAGGATCCGCGTGTAAGTCGTACCCAGCATCACCACCGATGCTGTTGCGCCCATCAGCGCCAACAGATTCGGAGCCCACAGAATTCCCGCCGCGCTCACGACGATTGCGAGCAGCAGCCCTACCGCGATCGCCTGCACCGCCCCCACGGCCGCGCCTTGCGGATCCTTCTCCCCGATGCGCCTCGCCACATAAGCGGTCGTGGCCATGCTCAGGCCCAGCGCAATCCCGAACACCAGCACCAGCAGGGACTCGGTGAGCGCCACTGTCGCCAGCGAATCCACCCCCAGCCGCGCGACGAAGAACATGTCGACCACGCCGAACAGCGACTCCATGATCATTTCGAGGATCATAGGAATCGCCAGCACGATAATCGACCGTCGCAAACTGCCTTCGGTGAAATCGCGGCCCGAGCCGGCCAGCGCTTCGCGAATCAGCGACAGGGCGCCGCCCGAGTTTCCCGTCTCAGGTACTTCGTGGATTTCTCGGAGCATAGAAAGCCAGATCCTCCCCTGTCGCACTCTTCGTCGCGAAGATGATCTGTCCCGTGTGCTCGCCAAAATGCGGCACCACGTGCATCAGCGCTTCCACGCCCGTAAGCCGCGTCTTCTGGATCTCATAAACACGCGTCAGCCGTTCGATGGTCAAGCCGGCAATGACGGCCGTGGCTTCCTCGACGGTGCCGCGGATCAGGCTGGTTAACTCGGCGGGGGCAATGCCGTCCAGGGTGGAAAACTCCCGGTCGCGCACCCGCACGTCCGGCTCTCCTCCCAGCCCCGAGATCACCCACTGTCGGATGTTGCCGGAAAGATGCAGAACCAGATTCCCGACGGCATTCTCATTCTCATGCCCGCGCGCCCAAACCTGGTCTGCCGTAAGCTTACCCAGACAGACCGATATGCGTTCGGTGAACTGCCGCAGTTTAGCTGCCGATGCTTCGAGAAATAACGTTTCCACACTCATAAACAGGGCCTCCGTTTCGCCCCAGTATAGCCAGCTAATTCAACAAAACAGATAAGGTTCCCAGGCCGGCTCGCCGGACCCCATCATCAGGCGGTACTTAGCGTGGATGCCTACCGGAGCGGGCCTCCTGGCCAGTGACACGCCCGCCTCGGCCGGAGTTCTGTCGGCCTTTCTGTTATTGCAGGCGAGGCAGCAGGCCACAAGGTTTTCCCAGCTGTTTCCCCCGCCGCGAGACCGAGGGATCACGTGATCGAGAGTCAGCCTTTTGGGCTCAAATGTTCGCCTGCAGTACTGGCAGGAATAACGATCGCGCAGCAGAATACTCTTACGCGAAACCGCACGGTGCAGCCTCGGCATGCGGCGGTAGACCTGAAGCCGCACCACGCTCGGAATCGGGAGCGCGGTTTTGCCGGTCCGTACCGTATAAGCTGAGAGCTTTTCCACATAAGCCGCCCCTTTCAGAACCAGCAGGATGGCGCGCCGAGCCGATACCACGTTGATGGGCTCGTAGCTTGCGTTCAGCACAAGAGTAAGTCTCTGCAGGCTCATAGATAACCTAAGTGGTAACTGCCAAGAAACAAAAAGGCCCGATTATCCCTGCTGAGGAAATCGGGCCGGAACTCAACCAAAGATGAACGTCCGGCTTATGGATCTCCGCGCGCAAACTTTTCGGTCTGCGGCATACTAAGACTGGTTTCAAAGTAATGTTTCACTTGTCTTCGATTTTACTCCTGAGTCTTAGCCTATGTCAAATAAACTATGGCGGGAGTGGAAGGAGTCGAACCCTCAATCGCAGGTTTGGAAGCTGCTGCCGTTACCGTCCGGTCACTCCCGCATTGGTGCGCCCTCTGAGATTCGAACTCAGACGTCTGCAGGTTTTGAGCCTGCTGCCTCTGCCGTTGGGCTAAGGGCGCGGAATCGAAGAGAAATGGTACCCGAGGAGAGATTCGAACTCATCACTGTTCTGTTCCTAAGACAGACGCCTCCTGCCGATTGGGCTACTCGGGCGAAACGATCTCAGCGCTGGCCCAAAGGGGCTTCCGCTCAAGCCGAATCGATTGGCTTCAGAGACCAGCTAATATTAAAAATGATTAGAGGGAAAAATGACCGCGCAGGGAGAGTCGCCAGCCTAAGGCAGGCGAGCCGTGCAGTCGAGCGCTGAGGAGTAACAATGTGCGCATACCAGAATTGTAGCCGCGCAGATCCTAAGTGTCAAGGAGTTCAATTCGCGCGCATCGGCATCATCGGCAGCTAACAATACTTGCCACGATACAATGCGCTTTATGGCAAAACTCGGATTTCTCGGTCTCGGTCTGATGGGCTACCCTATGGCCCGCAATCTCCTCAAAGCCGGCCACGACGTCGCTGTCTGGTCGAATACCGGCTCCAAAACTCGGCAACTTGCCGAAGAAGCCGGCGCCAAACCCTGCGCCACGCCGGCGGAAGTCGCCGCCCACGCCGACGAAGCCGTCTTCCTGTGTGTCGGCAACACAGCCATGGTCGAAGCTGTCATCCTCGGCCCCGAAGGCATCAAGTCCGGAGCTAAACCCGGCCTGATGGTTGTCGACGCAAGCACGATCAGCCCTTCCGCCAGCGTGCGCATCGGCCAGTCGCTCGCCGGAGCGCAGGTCGATTTCCTCGGAGCCCCCTGCACCGGTTCAACGCCCGGCGCTATCAACGGCACACTTACGTTCATGATCGGCGGCGACGAAAAGGTTTTCGAAAAGGCCAAACCGTTCCTTGAAGCGATGGGTAAAAAGCTCTATTATTGCGGCGGTCCCGGCAAGGGACTCAGCGCCAAACTTACTCAGAACCTGGTTCTCTCGAACATCCTCCAGGCTTTCAACGAAGGAATTGTGCTTTCGACGAAGGCTGGTATCGAGCCGACGCTGATGCTCGATATCCTGGCCAACAGCGCGGCCAAATCCGGTCTCATCGACTACAAAGCCCCATTCATCTTCCGCCGCGACTTCACCACCAACTTTTCGGTGAAATGGATGCACAAAGACATCGGCCTCATGCTGGATGCCGCCGAAGAGCTCGACGTCCCGCTTCCTCTGACCGCGCTTACCCGCCAGCTTTTCCAGGCCGCGATCGCTCAGGGCCATGGCGACGAGGATATCTGTTCCACGATCAAGGTTCTGGAAAGTATAACCGGGGTGGAGGTTAAATCGTGAAAGGCGATAAACGAAAGAAAATAAACATTTTCGTAGTCACCCCGTCCAGCTGGCTGTACTAATCTTCACTTCCTCCCAAAAATAATATACATTTTTTGGTTGAAATCGTTTTTGGAATCTACTAGTATTGGAATCAAGCCGGGGAGGTAATTAACTCCCACCAAAGCGAGACTAACCTCTAAACTGAAAGACCCCTGAAGCAACCTTCCCGGCGCCCGCAAGGGTTTAAAAAAGGTCGCTCACTCCGGAAGTCCTCCGGCAACCCCCAAAACATCGCATGTTAAGATGAGGAATCCACTTCCTTGCCCATGCAACACCGTACCTTGACGATTCTCGGTTCTACTGGCTCCATTGGGACCAGCACCCTTGACGTCGTCCGGCAAAACGCTGCGCTTTATAAAGTCTTCGCCCTCGTAGCAGGCCGCAACATCCAGCTTCTGGCCGACCAAATCCGCGAATTTCGCCCTCAGGTAGCCGTCGTGGACGACCCCGCCGACATCGACCGCCTCCGTGCGCTTCTTCCAAATTCCGGAAATCCCGATCTGTTGAGCGGTCCCGAGGGTCGAATCCAGGTTGCCATAGCCCCCGAAGCAGATACCGTGATGTCTTCGATCGTCGGCGTCCCGGGCCTCGAAGCAACATACGAAGCCATCTGCCGGGGCAAACGCATTGGCCTGGCCAATAAAGAATCCCTCGTCTCAGGCGGGCAACTCATGATGGACGCCGTCAAAAAACACGGCGCAGAGATGCTCCCGGTCGATTCTGAGCACAATGGCGCTCACCAGTGCCTCCGGGCCGGACACCGCGGCGAAGCGGTAAAGCTCATCCTAACCGCCTCCGGTGGTCCGTTTCGGACCACGTCCCGTGAAGCCCTCGAATGGGTGACACCGGCCGACGCCTTGAAGCATCCTACCTGGAAGATGGGTAATCGCATCACGATCGACTCGGCCACCCTCATGAATAAAGGGTTCGAAGTGATCGAAGCCCACTGGCTGTTCGGTTTCTCACCCGAGGAAATCGAAGTGGTGGTGCACCCGCAGTCCACCGTCCACGCAATGGTCGAGTACGTGGACGGTTCCGTGATTGCCCAGGTATGCGCAACTGACATGCGCATGCCGATCCAGTACGCCCTGACATGGCCTGACCGCCACACTGCTCCCGTCCCGCGCATCGACTGGTCCCAAACCCGGAAGTGGGACTTCCACGCCCCCGACTTCGAAAAATTTCCGCTCCTCACCCTCGCCTACGAATCTCTCAGGACGGGGGGAACCGCGTCCTGCATCCTGAACGCGGCCGATGAAGTCGCCGTCGGCGCGTTTCTCGACGGACGTATCTCTTTCCCCTCGATCGCGTCCATAGTAGGGAGGACGCTCGAAAAAGTGCCGGTGAAAACCGCAGCCAATGTCGCCGAAATCCTCGAGGCCGACGCCGACGCGCGCCGTGTCGCGCAATCCTTAATCGAAACGAACCCGACGCGCGTGCCTCAAACCGCGGGCATCGTTGGGGCACTTCAGGCCTGAGGACCTGGTATCCTGATGAACATCATTTCTCTTTTACTCAACCTCTGGTGGCTTCTCGTCCTTATCGGCGTCATGATCCTGGTCCACGAGCTTGGCCATTTTTGGGCCGCTCGCGCGTTTGATGTTAAGGTCGACGTCTTCAGCTTTGGCTTCGGCCCGCGCCTGTTCGGCTTCCAGCGCGGCGAAACCGATTACCGATTCTCGCTCTTCCTGTTCGGCGGCTACGTAAAGATGGCCGGCGACCAGCCCGGCGACGCGGGCGCCGATGACCCTCGCGGTTTCATGGCCAAAGCCCGCTGGCAGCGCCTCATCATCGCCTTCGCCGGCCCTTTCATGAACATCGTGCTCGCCATTGCCGTTCTGACCGGCTTGTATATGGTGTCCTACGAGAAAATTCTCGACGACCAGTCCGCCCTGATCGGCCACATCATGCCGGATTCCCCTGCGGCCAAAGCCGGCATTCTCCCCGGCGATCGGATCGTCCGGCTCAACGGACAGGACAATCCCACCTGGGAAGATATCGTTACCACGGAATGGGGCAATGTCGGCCGGCCGATGACTGTCACGATCCAACGCGGCGGACATCTCTTTACTAAGTCGCTGGTTCCTGTAATCGACGAACGGACCCAGTTGGGCGACACAGGCTGGGAAGGCCAGAATCAAGTTCAGATTGGCCAGGTCAACGCCGGCATGCCTGCCGCCATGGCCGGAATCCAGGTGGGCGACCTGATGGTCAGCGTCAACGGCACTCCCATCCACTCCCGCTTCACCCTCCCCGAAGTCATCCGCAAGAGCGAAGGCAAACCCGTAACCCTGGTGTACATTCGCAACGGCGTGGAACGTAATGTCACCATGAAGCCGGTTTTTCAGAACCTCGACGGAACGCCGCGCTGGATGATCGGCGTTCTCACCGAAGTTAAACTCCATATACAGAAAACGCGGCTCTCCTTCCCCGCCGCGCTTTCGGAATCCCTGCATAAGAACGAGGAATACGGAACCCTGATCGTCCGTGTCTTCCGCGGTATCCTCGAGCGCACGGTGCCTGCCAAAAACCTGATGGGCCCCATCGGGATCGCCCAATCCGCAACTCAGGCCGCCAACGAAGGCCCGGCGTCGTTTATGACCCTGATGAGCATGGTCAGCCTCAATCTCGCCATCGTGAATCTACTGCCTATCCCGATTCTCGACGGCGCCATGATCCTCACCTTGCTCATTGAAATGGTGATGGGCCGCGACATCAGCATGAATGTTAAGGAAGCCATGCTGAAGGTCGGCTTCGTCTTCCTGATGATGCTGATGGTCTTCGTCCTTTATAACGATATCGCTCGCCGTGTCCCGCCCGGCGTCGCGATAACCTTCCTGCGAAAGAGCTGAAGCCAGGCCGACCTCCGCTTCATCTGTTAATCTGACACCAACGCCCATGCAGTGTACGTGTGTCCGCCATACGGACCTCCCGAACACCTCGAAGCTGTTTGCCGATCTTATTTACAGCTTCGATCGGGTTAAAGACCTGTACCCATGGGCTCCCAATGACCTCGACCAAATCGTCGAAGCCTCCTCGTTCGACTATCCAGACGAGCGGCGCTCTCGGCTGATTGAAGCGCTTCGACCTCTCAACCCGGGCAATCCGTCACTTGAAACGCTTTCGCAACCCGGCACTGTCGCCATTGTCACGGGCCAGCAGGTGGGGCTGTTTTCCGGCCCTGCTTATTCGATTTATAAAGCCCTCACGGCCATCCGCATCGCCGAGGAGCTGAAAGGGAAGGGAATTGCCGCCGTCCCCGTCTTCTGGGTCGCCACCGAGGATCACGATCTCGCCGAGGTCGACCATACATGGGTCTTCGATTCCCAATACCAACCCATCCGCCTCGCGATGCCTTCGACCGGACCTGGCGGTGCAAGGCCGGTCGGCGCGATCCCCCTGGCCGATCTCCCCCTCGCGCAACTGAAAGCCGCCCTCGAAGGACTCCCGTTCGCAGACCATGCCGTGGCCCTGGTGGAACGGTCCTACAAACCCGGCGAAACTCTCGGGTCCGCCTTCGCCTCTTTCATCCGCGAAGTGTTTAAGCCCTGGAGTCTGCTTGTTATCGACCCGCTTGCGCCGGCCATCCGCGCCATGGCTGCCCCCTTCCTGCGCGAAGCAGCCGAGCGCATGCCCGAACTCATCGAAGCCCTCATCGCGCGCAGCAAAGAACTCGAAGCCCGCGGCTATCACGCTCAGGTTCTGGTAGACGCCAAAACGTCCCTGCTCTTTCTCCTCGAAAAAGGTCAGCGCCGCAAATGGACCCCGGCCGACCGTGCCGCCTCACCCGAAAGTTTTTCCCCCAACGCGCTGCTGCGCCCCGTGCTCCAGGATTACCTTCTGCCCACCGCCGCGTATTGCGGAGGACCCGCCGAGCTGGCCTATTTTGCGCAATCTCAGGTGCTCTACCAAAAGCTTCCGGGACGCCAGCCCGTGGCGTTCCCGCGAGCCGGCTTCACCCTTGTCGATGAGCGCTCGGCAAAGCGCATGACGAAATATCATTTGGCGCCCACCGATTTGATGCAGGGCTGTCAACTCTTACAGGACCGAATCGCTCAACAGCTCGTCCCCTCCGCGCTCCATCATCAGCTCTCCCTCACCCGATCCGACGTAGCCAAAACGCTGGACTCTCTTAGTAGCCAGCTCAAGACCTTCGACCCCTCGCTCGCCGGCGCTTTAGAAACCAGCCGCCGCAAAATGGAATATCAGGTGGGCAAGATCGCTCGCAAAACCGCCGCGCAGATCATGGCCAAAGACCAGCAGGCCCGGCGCGACGCCACTTCGCTCCACGGCCTGGTCTTCCCCGAGAACCATCTTCAGGAACGCCTCTACTCCTTCATCCCGCTAGTGGCAAAATTCGGGCCGGATCTTATCCAACAGATCTACGAGCAGGTAAGAGTAGAGTGCCCCGACCACCAGTTCGCGGTGGTCTAGCATGCGAAGCATTCGGGCTACTCGTTACGTTACGCCATTGCGTGAAGGCGGGTCCCTGCCGGCTATCGTGGAAGCAGACGACGATGGCCTTTACGTCCTCAAATTTCGGGGCGCGGGCCAGGGTCCCCTGTCCCTGGTAGCGGAACTCGTCTCGGGAGAAATCGGCAGAGCTTTAGGCCTGCCCATTCCCGAGATCGTGCTTGCCGAAGTCGACGAAGCCCTCGGCCGCAACGAACCGGACGCCGAAATTCGCCAGCTCCTGCTTGCGTCCACCGGACTCAACCTCGCCCTTGACTACCTCCCCGGCTCCGTCATGTTCGACCCCGCAGCCAAACCGAAAGTCGATCCCGATATCGCGTCTCAAATCGTCTGGTTCGACGCCTTCGTCACCAATATCGACCGCACCGCCCGCAATCCCAACCTCCTCTGGTGGCACAAGAAGCTTTATCTCATCGACCACGGCGCCAGTCTCTACTTCCACCACGACTGGCGCGACATCGAACGCAAATCCACCGCCCCTTTTCCCATGATTAAGGACCATGTCCTGATGCCGTGGGCCACAAGGCTCGAGGAGGCGGGCAGGGAACTCCGCCCCAAACTCCGCCGCGAGTTGTTTGAGAAGATACTGGTGCAGGTACCCGAACTCTGGCTCCCGCCGGAGAAGCGCGCGGACTACCTGAATTACTTTATGCGCCGCTTAGAGAACTTCCATGTCAGCGCGTAGCCCCTACGATTTCGCCATCATTCGAATCGTCCCAAGAGTCGACCGCGAAGAATTCATCAACGCGGGGGTAGTCCTTTTCTGCCCTACCTGCCAGTACCTGAAAGCCAAGGTGTTAGTCGACGAGCCAAGGCTAAGAGCCCTTTGGCCCGACTTAGACATAGCTTTAATCCGTCAGCACCTGGAGCCGTTCCCCAAAGTCTGTGCGGGGCATGAAGACGCCGGCCCCATTGCTCAAAAACCGCTGAGAGAACGGTTCCACTGGATCGTTTCCCCTCGAAGCACCATGATCCAGATCTCCCCCGTCCACACCGGCCTAACGGAAGACCCCGAAACCACCCTTACGGAGCTCTACGAAAAGCAGGTAGCAGTGAGGCAGGCTTCAGCCTGATACGCAGGTTCACCTAAAATTAAAAACCCTTCAGACCGAAAACTTCCCAACCCTCACCGTGTTTCCACATCGGAGGCACCAATCATGAAACAAGTCCTTATCTCTCTCACCTTATTCGCCCTGGGCGCCGTCGGCCTCAACGCCGATACCCCAGGCCGTCATCCCGCTTACCTGCATGCCCGCACCGACCTGCGCACTTCGCAGTTCTTCATGCGCGTTCGCGAGGAGCCCAACGTAACCCGTAACCTGCGCACAGCCGACCGCGAAGTGGATGCCGCTATCCGCGAAATCGATCGCGCCGCTGTGCTCGACCGCAAGGACCTGGACGATCGTCCGCACATCGACACATCCCTCGACCGCCGCGGCCGCTTCGAAAAGATCGTGGCTTTGCTTCGCAGCGCGCGTGCCGATCTCGCCCGTGAAGAAGACAACGGACGTGCCAGCGGCTGGCGCGATGCCGCTTATCGCCACATCGATGCGGCTCTCGAATCCATGCATCGCGCCGCTGTCGATCAGCACTGGGACCACGCCTTCGGCTGGTAAACGCTCAATGCCGATGCGGGTGCGTGTGAGGGTGGGAATGCGTCAGCCCACCCTCTTTGTGCCGATGCCGGTGCTCATGCACCAGGTTCGCTTCCGCCAGCAATGGCTGATCTCGCAGCAGGTCACCCGGTTCGCCGCGCGCCAGTACTTTGCCCTGCTTCATTACGAAGCAGTAATCGGCAATATCCTCAACCAGACCCAGATCGTGAGTTGCGGTGATCACGGTCTTGCTGCCATCGCCCCAGCCGATCAGCAGGTCGATGATCTGGCTCTGGCTGCGGGGGTCGAGCGCCGCGGCCGGCTCGTCGAGCAGCAGAACTTCCGGGTCGAGCACGAGCACTGACGCGAGTGCGACCCGCTTTTTTTCCCCGCCTGATAAACGGTGCGGAGGCCGGTTGCGGAGATGCGATATCTCCATCAGTTCCATCGCTTCGCCCACCTTTCGCGCAATCTCCGGTTTCGGCCATCGCAGTTGCAAAGGCGCGAACGCCACCTCATCGAACACCGTCGGATTGAACAACTGCACATCCGGATTCTGAAAGACCAGTCCTACCCTTCGCCGGAAACCAAAAGCGAACTCGTCATCCTCAAATCGCTCGCGCGTCAGTTGAGCGCCATGAAACGCAATGCTGCCGGAAGGCGGGAAATAAAGCCCGTCCAGCAATCGCAGCAGCGTCGACTTGCCCGACCCATTGGCCCCCAGCAAAGCAAACCGCTTGCCCTGCTCGAAGCTCATCGAGACGCCATCGAGCGCCACCACCGCATCGTATTGCCAGGCAACGTCCGTGACTTCAAAAACGTTCATACGGCCCCTGCCCACAGCGCTAACGCGGCGGTCGAGGCGAATCCCCCCAGCCAGCACCAGTCTGCCGCGCGGGCGCGAAAATCGTGCATCACATGAACTTCACCGCGAAAGCCGCGCGACTGCATCGCCAGATGCACTTCGCCGCTCAGTTGCAGGCTCTTGCCCAGCAGCACACCCGCCGCGGCAGCCGAAAGCCGCCTCCGGTCCGCTGGTTCCAGCACGCCTACCGTCCTGCTCTTGCGCGATTCGAACATGTCCCGCGCCGTTTCCAGAATCACGAAGACATACCTATAGGTCATGCCCAGAATCACCACCAGCACCGCCGGAAGACGAAAGGTCCGCAGCGCTTTGAGGACCCATGGCCAGGGAGTCGTCAGCACCAGCAGCGCCGATAACGTAGCAGCCGTCTCGGCGCGTGAAATCAGAAACGCGGCGCTGTGCAATCCCTGCTCCGTAATCGAAATCGGACCTAACGAAGCCATCGCTTCGCCGGGCGTGAGAAAGATCGCAGGCGCTGCAATCGTTCCGGTGAAGAACATCACCGGCATCCAGACCCACCCGGCGAGTCTGCTCAAAGGCACGCGCGAGAGCAACGCCAGCAGCACCGCAACGCCAAACACTGCCCCGATGCTGCGAAGCCCGCGAGATGCCGCCACAACCAGAATCAATCCAAACAGCCCCGCCACTTTCACCCGAGGATCCACCCTCTGCAGCGTGCCGCCCGAAGACGCCACCGACTCGGCTGCGGCTGCGTACTCGGAAGCCGAAAGCAGGCTCGCCAGAGTGCGCTCGATGAAGTTCGATTTCATTGGCGATTCAGAATCCAGCCCGCAAACAGGAACACCAGAATTGTCAATCCCGTCCCCGCCACGCCCGAAAGCAGATAACCGAAGCTCGCGCTCTTTAAAAACGGAGGCGCATATCGGGGCATGGGCGCTGTCCAGAACGACGCCAGCCGCTGCATCCCAGCGGGAGGCACCAGGGGTGCTGCCACGTTACCCGATGCCGCCGCGATCTCGGCGCGAGCCGAGGCGCTGGTGAAATCTTCCGACGACCATTCGCCCCACGCCGAACCCGCCGCCAGAATCCCCAGAGGCGTTAGAACCATCAGCACCGCAAGCGCGATCCACAACGGCTTCGTCGAACGCCAGCCCGCAGTCGAAGCCTCGCATGCCGCGCCCGGCGCGGTAGCGCGAAGCAGTCCCGGATCGGCCCGCTGCAGATACGCAACCACGCCCGCCGAGATCACCAGTTCCGCCAGACCCGCCACTGTAAGGTGCCCGATCATCATTGCGGGAATCGCGATACGCAGAGGATATGGCGCATACAGCGGAGCGCCTGAGGCGTCGTGAAACAGCCAGGGCTGAATCCCAAACTCAACCGCCGCGGCCAGCGCCGATACATTGATCGCCAGATACCCCGCGCACGCCGCAGCCATCACACGCCGCGGCGATTCGATCGGCGCGCGGCCCGAGATAAACCGGTAAACGCCCCACGCCGCCAGCGACCCAATAATCGCCATGTTGAAGCAGTTGGCTCCAATGGCCGTGATCCCGCCGTCTCCGAAGAAAATCGCCTGGATCGTCAGCGCGGTCGAGATCGCGAGAATCGAAGCCGCCGGCCCCAGCACGATCGCTGCGACGCCAACCCCCACCGCATGTCCCGTCGTCCCGCCGGGCAACGGCAGGTTGAACATCATGACAATGAACGAAAATGCCGCGAACACCGAAAGCAGCGGCACCAGACGAGTATGCAGCGCCCGCTTCATGCGCCGCAGCGACACATACCAGAACGGCGCGGAAGCCGCGCACAACCCGGCGCATGTACTCGGACTGAGGTAGCCGTCGGGAATGTGCATAACTCAGGCGTCGGGTGTTTTCGGCGGTTCCCAAAGCTCGATCTTGTTACCCTCGGGGTCCATAATCCACGCGAACCGTCCGTATTCGCCATCATCGCGCTTCGGGTCGATTGGGACGCCTTCCTCACGCAGGGCCTCGAGTAAACCATCGAGATCTTCCACCCGGTAGTTGATCATCAACTGAGATACGCTTGGCGCGAAGTAATCGGATTGCTTTTTGAAGAGCGACCAGAGGGTGAAATCCTGAGCCGGAAGGGACACAAATCCGTGCTTACGCGTAATGCCGAGATGCTTCTCGTACCAGGCGTAAAGCTTCTCCGGATCTTCCGCCTTAAAGAAAACGCCGCCAATACCTGTGACTCGTGCCATAGCAACAGTTTATCCCTGTTACAATCGACCCGAAGCCCTCCTGTTACCGGATGACCGCCAGCCTCGAAGCACAATTCCACAACATCGCGGTCCTCATCGCAGGCGATGTGATGCTGGACGAGTACATCATCGGCTCCGTCTCCCGGATTTCCCCGGAAGCTCCGGTTCCTGTCCTCGATGTTCACTCGCGCAAGCACATCGCCGGGGGCGCGGCCAACGTCGCGGCTAACGTGGCGTCGCTGGGCGCCAAAGCCACTCTGGCGGGCCTCGCCGCGCTCGATTCCGCGGGCCTCATGCTTCGAGAACTGCTGAAGGCCAGCGGCATTGAAAGCGCACTGGTCGATTCCCGCGAACGCTGCACCATCTGCAAGACTCGCATCGTCGCGGGACGTCAGCAGGTGGTTCGTATCGACCACGAAGAACGCGCTCCGTTCGCCATCGAGTTGATCGATGACGCCTGCGCGGCTGTCTGCGATCGTGTGCGCGATGGCGAGGTCGTTATCCTGTCGGACTATGCGAAAGGCCTCCTTACCGAAGTGTTCTGCAAGGCCGTCATTGCCGAAGCCCGACGTTGTAACAGGCCCATCATTGTCGACCCCAAGGGCCAGGATTTCCGCAAATACGCCGGCTGTACCGTAATCACTCCGAATCTGGGCGAAGCCTCGCGCGCCGCGAACATGGAGATTCATTCCGAAGCGGACGTGAATCGTGCCGGCGACGCGCTGAAGGTTCTGCTTCCCGGCACCGCCATCCTGATCACGAGAGGAGCGGACGGTATGACACTGTTCCGGGAAAACCACTCACCACTCACAGTGCCTACCGTAGCCCGCCAGGTCTACGATGTCGTCGGCGCGGGCGACACGGTTGTCGCTACTCTTTCGGTAGCCTTAGGCGCCGGCTTCGACTTGCCCGAAGCGATGCATATAGCGAATGTGGCTGCCGGAGTTGTGGTCGATAAGCCTGGCACAGCTACGGTAACCGTAGCCGAAATTCTGGCCCATTCGGCTATCGAATCTCGCCCGATTTCGTAATCACTTCGGCATTCAGGTAACCCCGCAAAGCCTCAGGCACAATCACGCTGCCATCTTTCTGCTGATAGTTCTCGACAATCGCGACCCAGGTCCTGCCCACCGCCAGACCGCTGCCGTTTAAGGTATGCGCCAATTCCGACTTCTTACCCGACCTGAATCGAATATTCGCCCTGCGAGCCTGAAATGCTTCGAAATTCGAACATGACGAAATCTCTTTATAACCGTTCTGTCCCGGCAGCCAGACTTCTATGTCATAGGTCTTAGCCGAACTGAAACCCATATCTCCCGCGCAAAGCGCCATTGTGCGAAAAGGCAAGCCAAGACGCCGCAAGATGTCTTCCGCGTCCGCAGTAAGCTTCTCCAACTCGTCATAGCTTTGCTCGGGCCGTGCGAACTTTACCAGTTCCACTTTCTGAAACTGATGCTGCCGGATAATGCCTCTTACGTCGCGCCCATAGGACCCCGCTTCACTCCGGAAGCAGGGAGTATAAGCACAGAGACAAATCGGCAGCTTATCGCCTTCCAGCATCTCGTCGCGATAGAGATTCGTCACGGGAACCTCAGCCGTAGGGATCAGCCAGTAATCCGTCCCTTCCAGCTTAAATAAATCTTCGGCAAACTTAGGCAGCTGCCCCGTCCCGTAAAGGCTCGCCGAATTCACCACAAACGGAGGCAGAACTTCCGTATAACCATGCTCCCGCGAGTGCGTATCGAGCATGAAATTAATCAGCGCGCGCTCCAGCTTCGCTCCCAGATCCCAATAAACCGCAAACCGCGCGCCGGTGATTTTCGCGGCCCGGTCAAAATCCAGAATTCCCAGCTCCGGCCCCAGATCCCAGTGCGATTTCGGCTCGAAATCGAAGGTTCGCGGCGCGCCGCTCGTCCGCACGCAGACATTATCGTCAGCCGATTTGCCCACGGGCACCGATTCGTGCGGAACATTCGGAATCCCCGCCAGCATCTCCCGAAACTGTGCGTCGAGTTCCTCGACCGACTTATTCAAAACGCCAACACGGTCCCCCATCGCGCGCGACTTAGCCTGAATTTCCGCCGTATCCTGACCCTGCGCCTTAAGCTTCGGAATTTCGCGCGAAAGAGCGTTCTGTTCCGCACGCAGTTGTTCCGCCTCGGTAATGGCAGCGCGCCGCCGCCGGTCGAGGTCGCGAAAGTCTTCCAGAGGGAGCGTCAACCCTCGCGTAGCCAGACGTTCGGCCACGGCGTCGAGATTGGCGCGAAAAAACCCTAAATCGTGCATATAACCGTATGCTAGCAGCCACGTCTATACTAACTTCGAGGGAAACAATATGAAATTGGGTCATTACGCGGCATGTATTGCCGCCGCAGTGTTGTGCGTTCCGAGCTTCGCCCAGATGGCGCTGCCTCAAGGCGTGACAAAAGTCACATCCGTTGAAGGAATCACTGAGTACAAGCTTCAGAACGGACTGCGGCTGCTGGTATTCCCCGATCCTTCAAAGCCCACGGTAACCGTGAACATCACCTATCTCGTCGGTTCGCGCCATGAGGGCACCGGCGAAGGCGGCATGGCTCACCTGCTTGAGCATATGGTCTTCAAGGGCAGCCCGCGCCATACCAATATCCCTCAGGAACTCACCGAACACGGCGCTCGGCCCAACGGGACTACATCGTGGGACCGCACCAATTACTTCGAGACCTTCAAATCAACGGACGACAACCTGAAGTGGGCGCTCGATCTGGAGTCCGACCGCATGGTCAACTCTTTCATCAGGAAAGAGGATTTCGATAAAGAGTTTTCCGTAGTGCGCAATGAATTCGAAATGGGAGAGAACAATCCTCTCGGGGTCACCTTCAAGCACCTGCTGGCATCCGCTTATACCGCGCATAACTATGGCAGGCCGGTGATCGGGAACAAGAGCGATGTGGAGCGCGTGCCGATCGATAAGCTCCAGGCTTTCTACCACAAGTACTATCAGCCGGACAACGCCGTCCTTACGGTGGCCGGCCAGGCGGACGAAGCGCATGTGGTTGCGCTGGTGAACGATTATTTCTCTAAGATTCCGAAGCCGACCCGGGAACTGGTTCCCACTTACACGGTCGAGCCGGCGCAGGATGGCGAACGCATGACGGTGGTTCGCCGGGTCGGCGACATGCAGGCCATTCTTACCGCGTATCACACTCCCGACGGCGCCAGCGCGGATAGCGAGCCTCTCGAAGTTCTAAACAGCATCATGGCCGAACCTTCTTCCGGGCGTTTGTATAAGGCGCTGGTCGATAACAAAAAGGCCGCGCAGGTCTTCGGACAGAACCTGGATCTTGACGAGCCGGGCGTGATTATGTTTGGCGCGATGCTGGGCAAGACGGACTCGATCGACGATGCCCGGGAAATCCTTCTGCGTACTGTCGATGGCGTGGTGAAAGAGCCGCCGAGCAAAGAGGAAGTGGACCGTGCGCGCAATCGTTTGCTGAAAGAAGCGGATCAGGAGCTGCGGGATTCCGAGCAGGTAGGTCTGTTCATCAGCGAGTTCGTAGCGAAGGGCGACTGGCGGCTGCTGTTTCTCGATCGCGACCGGCTGCGCAATGTGACTCCCGAAGACGTGCAGCGCGTGGCCGCTGCTTATCTGAAGGCTTCCAACCGCACCATCGCCGAATTTATTCCGGACGCAAAGCCCGACCGCGCCGAGATTCCCGCGAAGACCGATCTGGCCGCCGCCCTGAAGGATTATAAGGGCGATGCCGCGATGGCAGCGGGCGAGGTCTTCGATCCTTCGCCGAAGAACATCGAATCGCGGACCGGGCGGTACACGCTGCCTGCGGGCATGAAAGTCGCGCTGCTGCCGAAGAAGACCCGCGGCTCCAGCGTCCAGTTGCAGGCGCGTCTGCATTTCGGAGACCTGAACGGCCTGCAGAACAAGGAGATTGTGGCGCAGTTGCTGGGCGCAACCCTGATGCGCGGCACATCGAAAAAGAATCGGCAGCAAATCCAGGATGAAATGGATAAGCTCAAAGCCCAGATCAGCGTGAGCGGCAGCGCTACCGGCGCTTTCATTTCCATCGAAACGACGCGGGAAAACCTGCCCGCCGCACTGCTTCTGGCGGGCGAAATCCTGCACGACGCTTCGCTGCCGGAGACGGAGTTCGAACAGGTCCGCAAGCAACAGATCACCAGCCTCGAATCGGCAAAATCGGAGCCCCAGTCGATTGCCGGAATCGAGCTGCAGAGGGTGCTCTATCCGTTCCCTAAAGGCGATATTCGCGGCATTCTTTCCATTGACGAGCGCCTCGAAGACCTGAAGGCCGCGAAGATCGAGGACGCGCGGGCCTTTTACAAAGCCTTCTATGGAGCATCGCACGGCGAACTGGCCGTGGTGGGCGATTTCGATCCGGCGGAGCTGAAGAAGGCTGCTGCCGAAGTCTTTGGCGACTGGAAGAGCCCCGCGAAGTACGAGCGCATCGCGACCGGCTTCCAGACGATCGCGCCTGTCAACAAGACCTTCGAGACGCCCGATAAAGCCAACGCTGTTTTCCTCGCCTCAGCGCGCGTCAATGTCGCCGACGGAGATGCCGATTACCCCGCGCTCGTTTTCGGCAATTACATGCTGGGGGGCGGGTTCCTCAACTCAAGGCTGGCCACGAGAATCCGCGTGAAAGATGGCCTGAGTTACGGCGTCAGCTCCGGTCTTTCCGTTAAGTCCAACGAGAAGGACGGCGTCTTCCAGGTGTTCGCGATCGCCAATCCGCAGAACGTGGCGAAAGTCGAGACGGCTTTCAACGAGGAACTGGCGCGGGCTTTGAAAGACGGGTTCACGCAGCAGGAGATGGACGCCGACCGCGACGGCTGGCTGCAGAGCCGCACCGTGCAGCGGGCCGATGACCGCAGCCTGGCCTCGCAGCTGACAACGCGCGATTACGACGGGCGCACCCTTGCCTGGGATGAAGATCTCGAGAAAAAAGTGGCGGCCCTGAACCCGGAGGATGTCGCCGCAGCGATGCGGCGCAATATCGACCCCGCGAAGATCAGCGTCGTCAAGGCGGGGGACTTCGCGAAAGCGGCCGCGGCGAAATAACAGGTGGGGAAGCGCGGGACAGGCGGGGTACCCTTCGGGTCCGCCTGTCCTGGCCTCACTCTTCGTCGGCTTCTACCGTGACCGGTTCCAGATCTTCAGCCTCGAAGATCTGCCGGCAATCCAGGCATTCCACATAATCGACACCATCGCGGCGGGCGATGATTGTTGTTTTCTTGTGATCACAGGCTGTAGCCATACGGAAAATTGGGATACGAATTATTCTAATGATCCGGCCAGCAGTGTCAAGGCCCTTTCGGGCTATTACCACCGAAGCATATAACCGAAATTATAATCCGGCGGCGGCGTTTTTCGCAGCGAAAAAACCGCTATTTCAAATTTTCGTTAAACCAGCCGATGCTCCGCTCAAGGATATCTTTCATGTGTTCGGGCTTCCGGACCGCGTGGCCCTCGCCTGGATAAATCACCAGCTCCGTCGAAACCCCGAGCGTCTTCAAGGCGTGCCAGAACTCATACGACTGCGGCGCGGGACACTCCGCGTCGCCATCGCCCACCAGAATCCGCGTCGGAGTCCGCACGTTCCCGATGTACGTAATCGGCGAGCTCCGCGCGTAAACGGCCGGGTCGTCGTAGACCGACGCGCCGAAGTAAGGAATCATCCACTGGTCGATCAGATTCTCACCGTAATAGCTTTGCCAGTCCGCGATCCCCGCGCCCGCCACGGCCGCCCGGAAACGATGGGTCTGAGTCACCGTCCACATCGTCATGTAGCCGCCATAGCTCCAGCCCGCGATGCCCACGCGATTCCCATCGATCGGCCGCGAAGCGACCGCCCAATCCACACCCGAAATCACGTCCTTCAGATCGCCGTAGCCGAAGTCCTTCACGTTGGCGTGCGCAAATGTTTCACCCGCGCCATAACTGCCTCGAGGATTGGGAAACAGCACGAAATATCCCTGGCTCGACATCACCGACATATCGAAATGCCCGACCGGCCACGCCTGCCTCTTCGCCGAAGCGGGACCTCCGTGCACTGACACGACCATCGGATACTTCCGACCCGGATCGTAATTCGCCGGATACAGAAGCCAGCCCTGAACCTGCTCGCCGTCGCTCTGCCAGTGAATGCTTTCGGGTTTGCCCCACAGCGGTTTGAGCGAATCGTTGGCATGGGTGCGCACCTTGTCGTCGCCGCGAGGTCCGGCCCACACTTCAGGCGCAAGCGTCCACGAGCTTCGAATCATCGAAGTCACCGAACCATCGCCCGATACCGCAATCCCGCCGATGCTTTCATCGCGCCGCCACAGCGTCTCGACGCCCAGCCCCATGGGATTCAGAAGGTCCAGCCCGGTTGCGCCGTCGACCGTCTCTGTGAAGATAATCCGCCCCGAGGGCAGCCACTGCAGCCAGCTGGGCGAACCGTGCCGCTTCGGGGTAAGGTCGGTGGCCGCGCCTCCTTCCGACGGCACGGAATAAATGTCGCCGCCCGTTACGCCCTCGTCGCTCATGATGCCGCCGATGTAAGCGATCTGCTTCCCATCGGGCGACCATCGCGGATTCGCAATCTGCGCCTCTGGCTTGTGGACCGGCGACACCTGGCCCGTTGAAACCGCCAGCCTGAACAACTGTGCAACCCACCAGTTGTTATCGCCGTTGCCTTTCGACGCCGTATACGCGATACGCTCGCTGTCGGGAGCCCAGTCGTATTCGTACACGTAAGTGTCTTCGGGCGTGATCGGTTTCGCCGCGCCCGAATGCGGGTCGATCAGCGTCAGCCGCTGCTCGAAAATATGCTGCTCCACCACCCCCGTGTCGCGCGTCGCAGGCTCCAGCGGACCCGCCTTGCGCGGCGCGTTTTCAGTAAACAGCAGCGCAATCTTCTTCCCGTCGGGCGACCAGCGAGGCGCTGCCAGATAACCGGTCAGGTTCGTCAGCTTATGCGGCCCGCCGCCGCCGAGCGCCTGCGTGAAAAGCTCCGTCTGTTCCTTGCGCGCACCATCGGAAAGGTATGCGATCTCTTTGCTGTCCGGCGAGAATGCGATATCGCTGCCCCGTCCCAGCCTGCGCGCGGCAGCGCCCGGCTTCGAAAGATCGAGCAACCAGACTTCGGAGTCCGGCACGCCGACTGCCCATGCCAGCCAGCGGCCGTCGGGCGAAACCGCCGTTTCGCGATACTGAGCCGTTGCCGACATCGTGGCGAG
>Ga0302319_10008080_pt1 | contig 20569 bp, 15 predicted proteins | sample Bog_T0_2_FD_203319 | JGI IMG/M metagenome (GOLD analysis project Ga0302319, IMG submission 203319) | Peat permafrost microbial communities from Stordalen Mire near Abisko, Sweden - Bog_T0_2 | ecosystem: Environmental > Terrestrial > Soil > Wetlands > Peat | place: Sweden: Abisko, Stordalen Mire... | reverse complement strand
AAGGGCCTGCTGGGCTCGCATTATTTTGCCGTCCATCCCACGGTGCCGAAAAGCGCCCTTGTCGCCGATTTGAATTTCGACATGCCGTTGCCGCTCTGGCCGCTGAAAATGGTCTATCTGCCGGGCGAGACCGAAAGCAGCCTGGGCGCGGATGCCAGGGCCGTGGGCGCGCAGCAGGGCATCGCCGTGGTGCCGGACCCCAACCCCGACCGCAATGTCTTTGTCCGTGCCGACCAGTACAGCTTTGTGCGCGAAGGCGTACCGTCTTTGTTCATGAAGTTCGGTTTCCTGAAGAACACGCCGGAATACCGGATCGAACATGACTGGCGCGCCAACCGCTATCACGCGCCGTCCGACGACCTGGAGCAGCCGGGAATCCTCAAGGAAGAAGCCGTGAAGCTCGACATCTATGCCGCCGCGATTGCGCTCAGGGTGGCCAATGCCGAACCCCGTCCCACCTGGTTGCCGGACAGCATTTTTGGCCATAAACCATGAGGCGCGCGCCGCGAATATTTGCTAGAGTGCGAAAAAAGGGGTGGAATATGTTGCCGAAAACGCCTGCGATCTTGACCATGATGGTGGCTCTGGCATTTGCCGTGCCCGCCGCCGATGCCCAACCCAAAGCCAAACCCAAGCCTTCGCCTGACCTCAGGATTGTGGCGGTGGATGTCGAGGGCGGCGCCGCCACCCTGTTCGTCACCCCGGAAGGCAAGTCGCTGTTGATTGATACCGGCTGGCTGCCAGGCTCCGGCGGACAGCCGCTGGCGCCCGGCTCGGCACCGCCGCTGTCCAGCGCCGACAAGATCGTGGCGGCGGCTCACGCTCTTGGCGTCACGAAACTGGATTACCTGATCATTACCCATTATCACGGCGATCACCTGGGCGGCTTCCCGTCGCTGCTGGGCAAGATCGCGATAGACCATTTCATCGACCATGGCGCCAACACCCAGGCCGATCCGCCCAACCTGCCGCCGGCGCGCGCGGCAAATTCCAGCGCCGCGATGTACGCGGCCTATTTGCGCGCGATCCAGGGCAAGGACCATCTGGTGCCCAAGACCGGTGACACGCTGGATATAGGCTCCATGCATCTTCAGTTCGTCAGTGTTGCCGCCAATGTGATTTCCCAGGCGTTGCCGGGCGCCGGTTCCCCCAATCCCGACTGCGCCGGTGTTCAAACCATGGAGCGGGACGGCGGCATCGAAAATCACTATTCGGTTTCCGCGCTCGTCACCTTCGGCAAGACCCGCATCGCCGCCCTCGGCGATCTGCCCTGGAATGAGGAAATCAAGCTGCTCTGCCCCACCAACAAGCTGGGCCCGATTGATCTTTATTTCGTCACTCAGCATGGCATGGACCTGTCCTCCAGCCCGCCGACAAGGGCGCTGGACCCCATCGTCACCATCATGGCCAATGGCGCCATCAAGGGCGGCGACGAAGCGCCGATGAAAATGATCGCCAGCTATGGCCATCACGACCAGGCCCTCTGGATGCTGCACTATACGGTGCGCTATCCCACCCTGAATCCGGCGGCTGATTTCATCGCCAACCTCGATTGGGTGCCGGACCAGAATTTCAACCTCATGGCGACAGTGACCCCGGCGGGTCTGATCACGGTCAGCAACGGCCGCAACAGCTTTGCCCGGACCTACAAGGCGCGCGCGGCACAATAGCCGGTCTTTGTTGCGAACCGCACCCCGCCCGGCGGGGTGCCGTTGCTTAAGCGGCTTTCTTATTCGGCATAGGATGGGCGGCGAAATAATCCATCGCCGAACCGACCCCGCTGCCCGCCAAATTCACGCCCGCCAGCCGCAAGCCCATTTCGCAGCCCGCCAGAGTCGCCAGCAGGGTCAGATCGTTGCTGTTGCCGAGATGGCCGATGCGGAACATGCGGCCCTTCACTTTTCCCAATCCGGCGCCCAGCGAAAGATCGAAACGCTCCAGGATAGTTTTGCGAAGCACATCGGCATCCACCCCGGCGGGAACGATCACGCCCGTCAGGATGGGCGAATGCAGCGCCGCATCGGCGCACTGGACCGGCAGGCCCCAGGCATTCACGGCGCCGCGCACCCCCGCCGACCAGCGCCGGTGACGCGCGAACACGGTTTCCAGTCCTTCCTCCGCCAGCATGTCGAGCGCTTCCGACAGCCCATAGAGAAGGTTGGTGCTGGGCGTATAGGGGAAGTAACCGGTCTTGTTCATTTCCAGCATCTCGTCCCAGGCCCAGAAGGATTTGGGCAGCTTTGCCGTCTTCGCCACGTCCAGCGCTTTGGGAGACACAGCATTGAAGCTCAATCCCGGCGGCAGCATCAGGCCTTTCTGCGAGCCGCTGATGGTGACGTCCACGCCCCATTCGTCATGGCGGAAATCAGCGCTGGCCAGGCCCGAGATCGAATCCACGATCAGCAAGGCGGGATGCCCGGCCGCGTCCATCGCTTTTCGCACCGCCGCGATATCAGAAGTAACGCCGGTCGAGGTTTCGTTATGCACCACGCACACCGCCTTGAGGCGGTGGCCGGTATCGGCGCGCAGCCGCTCCTCGATCAGTCCCGCCTGCACGCCATGACGCCAGCCCGGCGAAGCGGGCAGATCGCTGTCCTGCCCACGCCATTCCACGATTTCCGGCTCCAGTCCCAGCCGCCGCGCCAGTTTTTCCCACAAGGCGGCGAACTGGCCGGTCTCATACATCAATATGTGATCGCCGGGGCTCATGGTGTTGACCAGGGCGGCTTCCCAGGCCCCGGTGCCGGAGGCGGGATAAATCACCACCGGATGGCGGGTTTTGAAAATCGCGCGAATGCCGGTGAGGCATTTCAGCCCCAGCACGGCGAATTCCGGGCCGCGATGATCTATCGTGGGAAGGCCGATAGCCCGCAGGATCCGGTCCGGCACCGGGCTGGGCCCGGGTATCTGCAGGAAGTGCCGCCCTACGGGATGAAAGTCTAGTGTCAGCATGCAGAACCCCGGCTTTGGAATCGGAAGAATAAATTGGTATCGTGCCCGCAATAAAAACCAGATCGGCAGCCATTCCTATATGCGAAATCGGCGGCGCCCGCCAGAAACAACCACATGCTGACCAGGCCGGGGCCTTCGCCGGGCATTCTTGCAGTTGCCAGGGACATTCACACCGCCCTGGCCGCGCGTCTTGGCCGTGAAACCGAAGGCGAGGTCCTGTTTGACGCCGATGCGCGCGGCCGCTACGCCACCGATGCCTCGATCTACCAGGTCATGCCGCTGGGGGTGTTCGTTCCCAGAACGGCGCGCGATATCGCAACCGCACTCGCCATTGCCCGCGAATTGAAGGTGCCGGTGCTGCCGCGCGGCGCCGGCACCAGTCAATGCGGCCAGACCACCGGCGCGGCGCTGGTGATGGATACCAGCAAATATCTCCGGCGCATCCTGGATGTGGATGTGGCGGCGCGCACCGCCCGCGTCGAACCGGGGCTGGTGCTGGATCATCTCAATGCCGCGCTGCGGCCGCACGGCCTGTGGTATCCGGTGGATGTTTCCACCAGCGCCCAGGCAACCTTGGGCGGCATGGCGGGCAACAATAGCTGCGGCTCCCGCTCCATCGCCTACGGCAATATGGTGCATAACGTTCTGGGCGCCACCGCCTTTCTTTCGGACGGCGAAGAGCTTGCCTTCGGTCCTGTCGAAAAGCTGCACGGACGGGCCGCGCGGATTGCCGCATTCCTTCGCGATCTGGCGCTGCGCCATCGCGGCGAAATCGAAGCCAAGTGGCCCAAGGTGCTGCGCCGGGTGGGCGGCTACAATCTCGACATTTTCGATAGTCAGAATGAGCGGCCCTACACCGCCGACGGCAGCGTGAATCTGGCGCACCTGCTGATTGGCTCGGAAGGCACGCTGGCTTTTACCAAGGATCTGACATTGCAACTGGCGCCCCTGCCGCGGGCGCGGGTGCTGGGCGTTGTCAACTTCGCCAGCTTCCATGCCGCGATGAATGCCGCCCAGCATATCGTCAAACTGGGCCCCAGCGCGGTGGAGCTGGTGGATCGCATCATGATCGAGCTCAGCCTCGCCAATCCCGCTTTCCGTCCGACCATCGAGACCGCCTTGATCGGCAAGCCCGACGCCATCCTGCTGGTGGAATTTTCCGGCGACGACAAGGCCGCATTGGTGCGCCGCCTCCAAGACCTGTCGGCGCTGATGGGCGATCTGGGTCTGCCGGGCACGGTGGTGGAAATGCAGGCCGACGCGCTGCAGAAGAATCTCTGGGAAGTGCGCAAGGCCGGCCTCAACATCATGATGAGCCTGAAAGGTGACGGCAAACCCGTCAGCTTCATCGAGGATTGCGCCGTGCCGCTGGAACATCTGGCGGATTATACCGCAGCCCTGACGGAGGTGTTCGCCCGCCACGGCACCCACGGCACCTGGTACGCCCATGCCTCGGTGGGCACCCTGCATGTGCGGCCGATCCTGGACATGCGCCGGAGCGGGGCGGCGCAGATGCGCGCCATCGCGGAGGAAGCCGGCGCCTTGGTGCGAAAATACAAAGGCGCCTTCAGCGGCGAGCATGGCGACGGTCTCTGCCGCGGCGAATGGATCGCCTGGCAATTCGGCCCCGCCCTCACCGAAGCCTTCCGCGCCATCAAGCAGGAAATGGACCCTGTCGGGTTGTTCAGTCCCGGCCGGATGATCGATCCGCCGCGCATGGACGATACGTCTCTGTTCCGCTTTCCGCCGGCCAATGCCGCACAGGCTTATACCGTGCAGCCGCTGAAACCCGCGCTCGACTGGTCGCTATGGGATGTCCAGAATGATCCGGTGACGGAAAAAACCTCTCCGCCGGGCAGCGGCGGTGATCCGGCGCAGGGCTTCGCCAAGGCGGCGGAGATGTGCAACAACAACGGCCATTGCCGGAAATTCGATGCCGGCACCATGTGCCCCAGCTTCCGGGTGACGCGCGACGAACAGCATCTGACGCGCGGCCGGGCCAACACATTGCGGCTGGCGCTGTCGGGCCAACTGGGCCCCGGTGCGCTGACCGGCAAGGCGCTTTATGAAACCATGGCGCTTTGCGTTTCCTGCAAGGGCTGCAAGCGCGAATGTCCTACCGGCGTCGACATGGCCAGGATGAAGGTGGAATTTCTCCATGCCTATAAGGCCCGGCATGGCTTCACGCTGCGCGACCGGCTGGTGGCGCATCTGCCCGACTATGCCGCCGCCGCCAGCCGCCTGGCGTGGCTGCTCAATCTGCGTGACCGCCTGCCGGGACTGGCGTGGGCGAGCGAGAAGCTGGCTGGCCTGTCGGCCCGGCGCGCGCTGCCGAAATGGCGCCGCGATACATTCTGGAAATCGCATGATCCGGCGCTGTTCTCCAGCCGCGAGGAAACATTGGCGGCGAAGGGCAAGGCGGCCTGCCTGTTCGTCGATACCTTCAACGGCAATTTTGAAAGCGAAAATGCCGCCGCCGCCGCCCGGGTGCTGAAACGGGCGGGATACACATTATATCTGATCCGCAAGGCGGGCGGCCAGCATTGCTGTGGCCGCACTTTCCTGGCCGCCGGCATGGTGGATCGTGCCCGGGAAAAACTTGCCGCGCTGATTGACGATGTGCTGCCGCTGGCCGAGGCGGGCATTGCCATTGTCGGGCTGGAACCATCCTGCCTTCTGACCCTGCGCGACGAGGCGCTGGTGATGGGTTTGGGCGACAAAGCGCGGGTCGTGGCCAACCAGGCCTTGCTGTTCGAGGAATTCATCGCCCGCGAAGCCCGGGCAGGGCGCTTCCAGTTGCCATTCAGGCCGGCGGCAAAGCCTGTCCTGCTGCACGGCCATTGCCACCAGAAAGCCTTTGGCGCCGTTCCCGCCATCCTGGATGTGCTGCGGCTGATTCCGGGCGCCGAGCCGCAATTGATCGAAACTTCCTGCTGCGGCATGGCCGGCAGCTTCGGCTATAATGCCGAGCATTACGACGTCTCGCTGCGGATGGCGGAATTGAGCCTGCTTCCCGCCTTGCGCGCCCGGCCCGATGCCATCATCGTCGCCGACGGCACCAGTTGCCGCCACCAGATCGCGGATGGCGCAGACCGCCAGGCCATCCATGTCGCGTCATTGCTCGACCAACTTTGCTGAACCCGAATGTCCATGATCACGCTGCATCGCGCGAACTTGGCAACGGCCACATTGGGCAAAGAATAATCATCGCGCCATGCAACCAATCGCGGCCTGCGCTATTTCCCGGATACCGCAAAGGGGAGATCGCTGATGAAGCCGTTGCTCATAATTGCCGTCATGGCTTTTTGCTGTTCCGGTTGTGCCGTGGAAGCTCCGCATTCCGCGAGCGATACCGTGGCCAACAGCACCGCCAGCTATGATTACAAGGGCGACATCACACGCGACGGCGGCACCGACTGCTGGTATTATTGCCCCTGAAGGCAATAACGCGAGCGTGCGATGCGTCCCGTCAGCCGAACCGAACAACTCATCCGCAGCCTGATTTTGCTGGCGGCCTGCGCGCTGTTTTCCATCACTGCCTGGCTGGCCGGTGTCTACAATCTGGCGGACCAGCGCTGGACCTATGCCTGCATCGTCGGGATCGTGGCGGCCGCGGCCCTGGTCAGCAGGCTCGGCACAAGATGGATCATGCGGCGGCTTCCCAGCGCGACGCCCAGAGTTTAATGGCGGTTCATGCCGCAGGCGCGTGCCGTTCCCGGCTGGCGATAGCGGCGCCATGAGCGCCGGCCGCGCGGTCATCCGGTTATGGGTTTTCGGATCAGTGTTCTGGATCGGCTTCTGGGGCTGGAACGATGTCCGCAAATGCATCGTCGCGGCCAAGGGTGTTTTGTTCTGCCCGTTGGGCCTGGGCGCCGAAACGCTGATCCGAACCGACTATTTCCATGTCCTGTTTTTCGTCTTCGGACCGTCCGTCATCAGCCTGCTCGGCGGGTCTTCCTGCTGGTGGCTCATCCTGCGCCTGCGGCGGCGGCTGGGGTCCGGGTAAAGTCCCGGCAAGCCAAACGCTTTACGGTTCGGGCGCCGTGTAGCCGCCGCCCAGGGCCTTATAAAGAGCTACCAATGCCGCCAGCCGGGCGCGGCGGACATCGGAAAGCTGGTCGCGGGCGGTATAGAGACTGCGTTCGGCATCGGTTACGGTCAGGAAATCGGAATAGCCGGCATTGTATTTGCGCTGTGCCGCGCCCAGAACTTTTTCGGACTGATTCACCTGGTCGCGCAGCGCCGCTTCCTGGGCCGCCAGGTGACTGAGACTTCCCAGCGCATTTTCCACATCGGCAAAAGCATTCAGCACGGCGGCGCGATAAGCGGCCAGCAATTCCTCTTCCCGCGCCTTGGCCTCGTCGGTCCTGGCGGCAATCTTGCCGCCATCGAAAATCGTTTGCAGCAGCGCACCGCCCAAATTGAGGCCCAGGCCGGTGCCGGGCAGGGTGTCCACCGCGGCCGCCAAAGCGGGATATTGCAATCCGGCCGAAGCGCTCAGCGTGACGCTGGGCAGAAAGGCCACCCGTGCCGCCGCCAGATCGGCATGGGCCGCGGCCAGATTGGCCTCGGCGGCAGCGATATCGGGACGGCGGCTGAGCAGCGCGGCGGGAAGTCCGGGTGCCACCAGCGGCGCGGTCATGGTGTTCAGGCTGTCGCCGGTGACGGCAAAGCCTTCCGGTGACCGGCCCAGCAAAATCGCCAACGCATCTTTTGTCTCCAGTTCCTGCTGCTCAAGCGCCGGCAACAGCGCCTGTTGCGCCGCCATATTGGCGCGTTCCTGCAGCAGATCGGACGCGGCGGCGTAACCGGCCGAGACGCGCCGCTGCACCACGCCCAATATGTCCTGTGAGGATTTCAGGTTGGCCTGCGCCACCCCGATGCGTTCGCGCAGCGACAGCAGCTGGAAATAGCTGTCGGCGACGCTGCCGGTGACGGTCAGGCCCACGGTCTGCCGGTCGGCGGTGCTGGCGGCGCGCGCTGCTTTGGCGGCATCGGCCGCATCGCGGTTCTTGCCCCAGAAATCCAGTTCGTAACTGGCGCCCAGGCCCAGGCTGTAATCGGTTTCATGCGCCGATGTGCTGCCGGTCTGGCCGTACAGGCTGTTGACGTTGCCGTTCAGTCCCAAAGTCGGCAGCAGTGCCGCGCCCGCCTGCCGCGCCCGTGCATCGGCCTGCCTGAGCCGCGCCTCGGCCTGGGCAATATCGAGATTGTTGCTCTGGGCAGCCAAGATCAGGGTGCCGAGCTGCGGATCGCCGAAATGCGTCCACCAGTCCGATGCCGGCCAGACCGGCGCGTTTTGCGGCAAGGGCTGTCCAAAGGCGGCCGGAACGTCGCCGGGCGGCAGCGAAGGCGGCGGCGTGCGGGCGCAGGCGGCCAGCAGCAAGGCGGGAAGAAAAAGCGCCAGGGGCTTGCGCATCATGGCGTGGCTCTCGCGCGCCTGGGGCCGCCGAAACGTTCGGCCAGGGCCGGCAGCACCACCAGATTGAGAATCGTGGAGCTGAGAAGCCCGCCCAGCACCGTCACCGCCATCGGGCCTTCAATTTCCTGCCCCGGCTGGTTCATCCCCAGCGCCAGCGGCAGCAGGCCAAGCGCCGTCACAGCCGCCGTCATCAGTATCGGCACCAGCCGTTCCTGCGCCCCGCGCAGGATAGTGGCGGCGGTCCAGGGCGCGCCTTCCTCTTCCACCAGATGTTCGTAATGCGCCAGCAGCAGAATGGCGTTGCGGGCACTGACCCCGAACACGGTGACCAGGCCCACCATGGCGCCCAGGGAAAGACCGCCGCCGATCAGGGCGATGGCGATGACGCTGCCGATCAGGCTGAAAGGCAAATTGGCCAGCACCAGCCAGGTGTTCGACCGCCACTGAAAACAGATGAACAGGATCATGCCGATCAGCACCAGCGCAAAGCCGGTATAGAGCAGCATTTCGGTCTGGGCGGCCTGGGCTTCCGCGGCGGCGCCGCTGAACTGCACATAGACGCCCGCCGGCATGGTGACCTGTCTGGCAATCCGCGCCTGGGCGTCATCCACCGTCGCCTGCAGCGAGCGGCTCTTGACGTTGAAGGTAATGGAAACAAAACGCTGGCCGCCATCATGCTCGATGGTGTAGCGCGTGTCGGTGGGTACGATATGGGCAACCTGTGACAATGGCACCGGGCCGAAAGGGCTGGCGATCATCAGCCCGGACAGAAGCTCGGGCCGGTTGCGCGCCGCTTCCGGCAACAGCAGCACGACATTGACGGCGCGGACACCGGCATAGGTCTGGCCCACGGTCGTGCCGGCATAATCGGTCTGCACGGCATCCAGCACGTCCTGGACTTTCAGGCCGCTGGCGGTCAGGGCGGCGGGGATCAGCTGCAGCGCCAAGGTCGGCGTCCCGCTTTGCGGCTTGAATTGCAGATCGACAATGCCGGGCGTCCCGCCCAGGGCCGACACGATGCGCCGTGCCGTCGCGTCCAGCGTGTCGAGCTGGTCGCCGAATACTTTTATCGCAATATCGGCGGTCTCGCCGGTCAGGCTTTCGCTGATGCGGTCGCCCAGAAAGGTCACCACTTCCGTCTGCAGGCCGGGATACCGGGCCAGGATCTGGCGCAGCGCGTCTTCGGCATCGGCCTGGTCGACATCGGCATCGGCTTTCAGCTCGACATGGAATTCGCTGCGGTGCGGCCCCCAGGTGTCCTCGCCCAGTGCGGCGCGGCCGACCTGCTGTTCCACCGTTGCCACATAGGGCAGCGCCAGAACATCGCGGCTGACACGCTTGCCCATCGCCAGCATCTCGTCCAGCGAGGTGCCGGGCGTCGAGCTGGAGACCTGCATCACAAAATGGCCTTCGCGAAAATCGGGCATGAAGCTGGATGCCAGAAACGGCAGCACCGCGATCGCCGCGACCGTGAGGGCGATCAGCACCGCAGCCACGGCGCGAAAATTGCGATAGACGAATGCGACCGCGTCCCGCTGGCGCGCCTTGAGCGCGCGCAGCCAGCGATAATCGGCATGGGCGTCCCGCGCGCCCAGCATCAGGGCGGACAGCGCCGGCGCCGCCGTCAGCGCCACGGCCAGCGAGGCAAGGACCGCGAGAATAAACGCCATGGCCAGCGGACCCACGAAATGGCCTTCGACGCTGGTCGAAAAAAGTTCCGGCAGGAACACCGCGATCACCACCAGCGTGGCATAGACAACCGGACCGCGCACTTCCAACGTGGCATCGCCGATGACGGCCAGCCGTGGCCGCGGATTGGGCAAACCCGCATTTTCGCTCAGGCGTCGCAGCGTATTCTCAATGCCGATAATGGCATCGTCCACCAGCACGCCCAAGGCCACGGCAAAGCCGCCCAGGGTCATGGTGTTGAGGGTCTGTCCCATGCGGTCCAGCACCGCCACGGCCGCCAGCAGCGAAAGCGGGATGGCGAGGAAAGTGATCATGGCCGAGCGCCAGTCGCGCAGGAACAGGTACAGCACCGCCAAAATCAGCACCGCGGCGATCACCAGCGACTGCTCCAGCGAACCCAGCGCCCGTTCCACGAAATTGGCCGGGCGATGCAGCGCCGGGTAAACCACAACGCCCTGTGCCTTCAAGGCGGGCATCAGTTGAGCAAGAGCATCCTCTACCGCGCGCGTGGTCTGCAGCGTGTTGGCACCATATTGGCTCGCCAGCGACAGAAGGACGCCCGGCCGTCCCATGATCAGCGAGTCGCCGGAACGCAGCGCCGGCGCCATGGACACGCTGGCGACATCGCCGATGGTGACCGGCACATTGCCCCGCACCGCCAGCACCGCGCCGGAAATCGCGGCGATATCGGGGGCCGGTACCGGCGTCTGGATCAGCACCCGCTGGTGGGCGAGATCGACAAAGCCGGCGCCACGCAACGCCAGGGCGGCGCGGGCGGCGTCGGAAAGATCGGTCAGCGAGAAGCCGTAGGCGGTCATGCGCTTCAGGTCGGGCGCGATCTGGATCTGCCGCACCGCGCCGCCGAACACGATCACATGCGCGACCCCGGGCACCGCCAGCAAAGCGGGCTTCATCACCCAATCGGCCTGGTCGCGCAGCGCATAGGCATCCAGCTTGTCCGATACCAGCCCGATCTTCAGCAGGTCCATGGTGGAGGAGGTGAGGGGCGAAAGCTGCGGCGGGCCCACGCCCAGCGGCAACAATCCGCCCAATTCGCCCAGCCGTTCCGCGATGCCCTGCCGCGCATTGTAAAGATTGATGTTGTCGGCGAACTGGATGGTGATGACCGACAGGCCGGGAATGGATTCCGAGCGGATGGTGGAAAGCCCGGTTGCGCCATTGACGGCGTTCTCGATCGGCTTGGTGACCAGTTGCTCGACCTGCTGGGAGGTGAAACCCGGCGCTTCGGTCTGGATATCGACGGTCGAAGGCACAAATTCGGGAAAGACATCCAATGGGGCGCTTTGCGTGGCCCAGATGCCCAGCGCCAGCGCGATCACAGTCAGGGTCGCGACGGCGCCGCGGTAGCGCACGCACAATCCGACGAGCCAGCGCATCGTTCAGTCCTCTGCCGCGGTGCTGGGATTGATTTCATGCGCATAGAGCAGCCCGGCGCCGCTGGTCACGACCTGCTGGCCGGGGGTGACGCCGCCGCTCACGAAGTAGCCGTTGTTCATGGGGCGGGAAATATCAATCTTGGTGCGAAGATAGGTGTTCGGCTTGGTCTGCAGATAAACCGATGCCTCGCTTTCGCCCAGGATCAGGGCGTCGGCGGGAACAAGGACACCCGACAGCGCCGCGCCCACCGGGATCGTGGCGGTGACGCGTTCGCCCTGCGCCAGATCACTGCCGTCCAGCAGCGCGAAGACGCTGCGGCCCGGAACGGCGGGGTCGGCGGGCGCATCCCACACCCGGGTTGCGGTCCAGGCCTGGGTGCCGGCGCCAAGCCTGCTGACCCGCAAATTCTGCGGTGCCTGGCCCGTGATCGCGCCCAGCGGAAATGTCACCCGCACCAGCAAGGTCCGGCCCGAGGCCAACTGCGCCATGATCGCCTGCCGCGCCGCCGGGTCGCTCCAGGGGGCATTCATCCCGAACGCCGCATCGGTCTTGCGCCGGGCCAGCGCCAGCGCCGCCTGGTCCGCCGCCGCTTTGCTCTGGGCGCTCTCGACAACTTCGCGGGACACCGCGGCGTCATCGCCGGTGGCCAGCCCTTGGGCCCTTGTCGCCGCGGCCTGGCTCTGCGCGGCTGCGGCGGCGGCCGTTGTAAAGTCGGCGTCGGTCTGGGCAATGGCGTCCAGCGCGGTGACCACCCCATAGCCACTGACGCCCTGAATATAGCGGGCCGCCCTGGCGGGCGCCGTCTGGATGCCGAGGCTTTTGGTCTGGTCGGCGCTCAGGCTGATGCCGGCGCTCGTATCCGCGTCCTCTTTCTTGTCCGCCTCCGGCGCGGGTTTGTCGCAGGCCGAAACCAGCAGCAGCATTCCACATGCCATCAGCCAGGGGCGACGCATCAGCGGCCCGGCACCAGCAGACGGAAGGTGCCGGCAACCGGCACGGGACTCGGCTTGGACTGCTCCGCGGTGGGCGTCCCCGGCTTGCGGTCCGCGGTCAGGCACAAGGCGCCCTGCGGAACAGACATTAATCCGCGTTTCGTGATTTTCATGATCGCTTCTCCAGATCGTCCGGCTTTCTATCATCGCGGCGCGGTGCATAAGAAAAACCGCAGAATACTTTTTCCCAATGTTGGCCGCCGCAGCGCCGCAGGACTTGTTTCGGGGCGTTCTGACGGTCAGCCTTCACTGCCCAACGCAAAGGTTACCTGCACCGACAGGCCCGCGCCCTTGCCGGGAATGATGCGAATGTCTCCCCCATGCAGTTCCGTGATCGCTGCGGCGAGGGATAGCCCCAGGCCATAGCCCGGCCGCGTCCGGCTGGCTTCCTGGCGATAGAAGCGCCGGAAGAGTTTTTCATGTTCCGCCTCCGGCACGCCGGGGCCATTATCGCAGACCTTGACGATGGCGGTCCCCTCTTCGGCGCTCAAGGAAACTTCGATGCTTGTGCCGGACGGCGTATGGACGATGGCATTCTCGATCAGGTTGGAAAAAAGCTGCATAAGCAATTCGCGATCGCCGCGGATCCGCGCGCTTTGCGGCACCGAAAGCACCAGCCGATGCCGGGCATCGTCGGCGACCGGTCCCAGCATGTCGCGCAGCAGATTGAGCAGCTCCGCCAGATCGACCGGCGCGAAGCCGGCGCGCCGGGCGCCGCCTTCGATCTGGGCGATCCTCAGCAGGGCCGCGAACAGCGCCAATATGTCGTCGGACGCCAGAATGGCGGCCTCCAGCGCCTTGTCGTAATCCGCCGGCGCGGCCAGCCCGCGCGCCCGCTCCAGCCTGTGGCGCAGATGGCTGACGGGGGTGCGCAGATCGTGGGCGATGTCGTTGGTCACCTGCCGCACATTTTCCATCAGCGCCGCGATCCGCTCCAGCATGGCATTGATGGTCTGGGACAGCCGGTCCAGCTCGTCCTGGGTGCCGCGCACCGGAATTCGGGTTTTCAGGTCGCCATCCATGATGGCGCGGCAGGTTTGGGCGATCATGTCGGTGCGGCTGAGAAAAGAACGGCTGACCAGGCTGCCGGCCAGGGTGGCAAGCGCAAGCGCCGCGGCGAATATCCAGACCAGCGTTCGCAAGATCCGCCGCCGCGCCAGATTGGCGCGATAAAGGTCACTGCCGGAAAAAACGTAAAGACCCGGCGCCAGCATGGCGGCCACCCCCAGAATGGCATGCTGCGGCCCGGCGCCCGGCACGGTGAGGATGCCGCTGCGCGGCGGCATCGCGGGCAGGTTGCCGGCCAGGCGATGGCCGTCGCGCTGCAGCAGAAAAAAATCGGAGGCGCCCGGCGCGGCCATGCGCTGGCCGATCACCTCGCGCGCTTCCTGCTCGCCTTCAGTGTTGTAGCCGTCGCGCACGGCGGCGATGTCGGAATTGGCGAACTGGACGATCTGGTCCCGAAACGCATCGTCGGTGATCACCAGCACGCTGGCCGCCAGGGCCGCCGCCGAAACCGCGAATATGGCCACGAAGATCGCGGTGATGCGAAAGCTTTCGGTATGCAGCAGCCTAATCCGCACGGAAGATATAGCCTGTGCCCCGGATGGTGTGGATCAGTTCCGGGGCATGACCCGTTGCCAGCTTGGACCGCAGGCGGCTGACATGAGTCTCGACGATATTGGTGCGCGGATCGAAATTCAGTTTCCACACATGTTCCAGCAGCATGGTGCGGGTGACGGGGCGTCCGGCATTGCGCACCAGATATTCCAGCAGGCGGAATTCCTGGGCCTGCAGTTCAATCGCCTCGCCGCCGCGATGCACGGTGCGGGCGATCAGGTCCATCTGCAGGTCTGCAATGGTGAGCCTGGTGACGCCGGCCCGCTCGCTGATATCGGCACGCCGGACCATGGCATGCACCCGCGCCAGAAGTTCGGCAAAGGCAAACGGCTTGACCAGGTAATCATCGGCGCCGCCTTCCAGCCCCTCCACCCGGTCGTCGATGCCGGTCATGGTGGTGATCAGAAGAATCGGCGTCTCGTTGCCCTGGGCCCGTAATTGTTTTGTCACACTCAGGCCATCCAGCCCCGGCAACATGCGGTCCAGAATAAGCGCGGCATAATCGCCCGACAGCGCCCGCGACAGGCCCAGTTGGCCGTCGGCGGCGCTTTCGACGTCATGGCCCGCTGCCGTCAGGGCGTGACGGACATGCCCGGCGATTTCCGTATCGTCTTCTACCAGCAGGATTTTCATCGCGCCCCCTTGAGCCGGGATTTTCCCATCCGCCGTAACGCAATGCAACGCGCCGGACTGCGGTCGCCAAGGTTGATTAATCGTATAGGGGGCGTCACCTGATCGTCAAACACCTGTCACCGAACCGTCAAAACCCTGTGTCATCACGCTTCCGAACGGGGCCATTCCAGCCGATCCGCGACGCACGGTTTCGCAAAAACGCGATTCCGCCGGCGCCTCTGCTGTGCCTCACGCGATGTCAATTCAAGGGGAAATATCATGGCTTCGATCACGCGCAACCGGCTTTTGGGCTCGGCGGCTTTCCTGGTTTCGGGTCTGTTCGCGCTGGCGCTCCCGGCGGCCGGCCAGCAGGTCGCCGCCAATGATGCGTTCAGCGCCGATCTGGAAACCGTGGTGGTAACCGGCACCGCTTTTGACGCCGATACCGCGCCCGCCAAGGCGCGGCTGGAGACCACCGAACCCCAGACCATCATCAACCAGTCCTATATCCAGGACTCGATCGCCGGCACAGCGGATTACACCACCGTCCTGGCCATAGCCCCCAGCATGACCGGCATGGACACCAACGGTCCCGGCCTGTCCGACGGCGGCGTCAAGAACACCCTGCGCGGCATTCCCGACGGAAATTACGGCATCAATTATGACGGCATTCCCTACGGCGACAGCAACGGGCCGTCGCACCATTCCGAATCCTATTTCCCCAGCACCACCATTGGCAGCATTGATGTGGACCGTGGCCCCGGCAATGCCGGCAATATGGGCCCCTCGACCTATGGCGGTTCGATCAACATGTTTTCCGAAGTCCTGTCCCAGGACAGCCATGCCCACGCCGCCGTCACCGGCGGCAGCTTCGGCACAACCGATTTCAACGCCAATTACCAGACTGGCGACATGGATGTGAACGGCATGACGGCCCGCACCCTGCTCAATTTCCAGGACACCAACTCCGCCGGTTTCCTCAGCCTGCAATCCACCTCCCACCAGAACATGCTGGTGAAGACCTCCATTCAGCTCTCGCCTGACTGGACCCTTACCGCCTTCGCCAATTACAACGGCCTGTTCCAGAATCTGGAAGACAATGCCGGCGAGACCGCTGCCCAGGTCGATATCTATGGCAAGCGCTTTGCGCTGCAGAACACCAATCCCAAGGCGGGCACCTACGCGCCCTACAACCATGTCCACAAGAAGACCGACATGGATTATCTGCGCCTGCAGGGCGATCTGGGCAACGGCCTGTCCATCGACAACCAGGCCTACACCTACGCATATGTAAACAAGACCCTCAGCACCACTTCGGTGGCGCAAACCGGGGTTGATATCACCTCCGGCATCACCGAAGGCAACGGTACCATCGTCAATGGCGTCCCGTTCAAGAACGACGTTCCCGGCTACACCAAGCAGAATGCCTATCGCATGTGGGGCGACATTTTCCGCGCCGCCGAGGATTTCGATTTCGGTTGGCTGACCGGACAGTTGCGGGCGGGCGTATGGTGGGAAGTCTCCGCCTCGCAGCGCCGGCGTTACGATTTTGACGCGACCCAGTGTTTTGCCTCGGCCAACTGCAATCCCTGGCACGACCAGACTTTCGCCGACTCGCGGCTGCTCGCCGGCAAGACCTCCGCGCCCTTCAATGGCGGGTTCTACGAATATGAAGAACATTCCGGCTGGAACCAGTATCAACCTTATGTCGAACTGGAACTGCGGCCGCTGGACGGGCTGACCGTCACGCCCGGCTTCAAATATGTCAATTGGACCCACAGCCTTAACGCAGTGCTGGAGCAGAAAACATCGCCGGTCGTTCCGGTTTCCGGATCCTTCACCACCACCCGCGACCTGCCCTTCGTGACGGCCAACTACAAGATCATTCCGAACTGGAGCGTCTATGCCCAATATGCCCAGGGCATCTATGTCCCGGACATCAGTTCCTTTGAGCAGAAGTTGCCGTCCAAGACTTTCCCCAAGGCGCAGACCAGCACCAATTACCAGGTCGGCACGGTCTATTACGCCGACAATTTCACATTCGACGGCGACCTTTATTATATCGGGGTCGACAACAATATCGTCTTCCAGAATTGCAACCTGGCGCCGATCTTCGGACCTTCCGGCTTCACTTGCGCCCTCAACACCGGCACGGCAACCTATAAGGGCGTCGAAGGCGAAGGCACCTATGCCTTTGACGGCGATCTCGACGGACTGGCCACGTTCCTCAACGCCTCGCTGATCTCGGGCAAGTCGAACGGCCTCTGGCTCAAGCAGGTGCCGATGTGGACCGCCGCCGCCGGCCTCACCTACAAGACCGGCAGTTTCAAAATGTCGCTGATCGACAAGCTGGTCGGACAGCAATATTCTGACAATGCCGATACCAAATTCTACAAGCTGGCCGCCTACAACAATATGGATTTCAAGGAAAGCATCACCCTGACCGACAATGTGGAAATCAGCGCCGGCGTCTATAATGTGCTGAACTCGCAATATTTGCTGGCGGCTGGCATTGTGGACAAGGCACCGATCGGCGGCGCCAATGTTTATGACGTGACCAACCGCTTCGGCAGCCAGGACACCTATGCCTATCAGCCCTCGCGCAACTACCAGGTCACGCTGAAGGCGAATTTCTAAGCGGGAGCGGGACATGAGACGTATCGTCATTGCCGGACTTGCGATGCTGGTCAGCGCGGGGTTCGCCCAGGCCGCCGATCCCGGCTTCCTCAAGCCATCGGAGATGTATGATCCGGCGCATTTTCTGCCGCCGCCGCCGGAAGACGGTTCGCCCCGGGCGCTGGCCGAACTGGCAGAGACCAAGAAGCTGATGGCCGAAGCGACGCCGGCCGAGCGCGCTGCCGCGGCCTCGGACAATGACAATGAAAACGGCACCATTTTCGCGGTCGTGCTGGGCCCGGCCTGGGACCTCTCCAAGCTTCCCGCCACTGCCAAGGTGATCAATGAGGTGACCGCCACCGAGGGGCCTTTTTCCGACATCGCCAAGGCTGAATTTCACCGCAAGCGCCCCTGGGTCATCGATACCTCCATCCAGACCTGCGCCCCGCACCGCCCCAGCCAGGAGTCGGCATCCTATCCCAGCGGCCATGCCACGGTCGGCTATGGCATGGGCGTGGTGCTGGCCAATTTGATGCCATCTCATGCCCAGGCAATTTTGGGGCGTTCGGAGCTGTTCGCGGAGAACCGCCTGGTCTGCGGCTTTCATTTCCGCACCGATATTGTTGCCGGCCAGCAATTCGGCACCATCATGGCGATCCGGCTGATGCAGAACCAGCAATTCCAGAGCGACATGGCGGCGGCCAAAACGGAATTGCAGGCCGCCCATCTTGCCCCTTAAGCCCTTGTTGCCTTCCAAGACCGGGCGGGCTTTTCTTTTTCTGGCCGCCTTGCTCGCGGCATCGCCGGTTCCAGCGCAGACATTTTCCGTCAAGGGCCTGGCTGGGGTGGCGCGGGTGCCGGCGAGCGCCCGCGACAGCCAGGGCGAGACGCTGGGGGGCTTCGGTTCCGGGATGGCGCTGGTGCCCGGCAGTTGGCAGGGTCAAGGCGATCATTTCTCCGGCACGCTGGCGATGCTGCCGGACCGGGGTTGGAATACACAGGGCACCACCGATTATCGGGCACGGCTGCAATATTTCAACGTCGCGCTGACGCCCGGTTCCAGCACAGGATTGACCCTGACCTATCGCAAGACGCTGCTCCTGACCGATGCTGCAGGAACCGCGACCACCGGCCTGGACCCGGTGGGCTCTGTACCTGCCGCGAACGGCTTTCCGCAACTGCCGCGCGCCGCCAATGGCCATGTCAGCATGGACAGCGAAGCCGTGGCGCTGCCCGAGGGTGGCACGATCTGGGTGGGCGAAGAATATGGCCCCTACATCTATCACTTTGACGCAGCCGGAAAGATGCTCGGCGCCATCCGCCCGCCGGACGCGATCATTCCCCGGCGGGGCGGCGCGGTGAATTTCTCCGCGGGCGAAACAGTCAAGGGTGAGCCGCAATCGGGCCGCCAGAACAATCAGGGCATGGAGGGCATGAGCATCAGCGGCCGCCATCTCTTTGCCATCACCCAGAGCGCGCTGGTGCAGGATCTCGACTCCGGCAATCCCAAGGCAAGCCGGCGCAATGTCCGGCTGCTGGAATATGATATTGGCGGCGCGCCGAAGCTGATCCACGAATATGCCGTGCAGCTTCCCCTTTACTCCGACGGAAAAAAGCCGCTGGTGGCGGCGCAGAGCGAGATGCTGGCGCTGAACGACCACCAGTTTCTGCTCCTGTGCCGCGACAGCGGCGGCGGCTTCACCGGCAAGCGCGATGCCTCCGCCTATCGCGTCATCAATGTCATCGACACGGACGGCGCCACCGACATTGCCGGCAAATATGACGGCGCCGGGGACAGTATGGCGCCGGGCGGCATGCTCCGGACAAATATAAAGCCGGCGCGCCTGACGCCTTTTCTCGACATCAACGACAATGCCCAGTTGGCGCGCGTCGGTCTGCACAATGGCGCCCCCAACGATGCCAATGATCTTTATGAGAAATGGGAGAGCATGGCCCTGGCGCCCGTCCATGATGCCAAGGCCCCGGACGATTATTTCCTGTTTGTCGGCAGCGACAATGACTTTATCACCCAGGACGGCATGATGGCGGGCAAACCTTATCAAGACGCCTCCGGCGCCAATGTGGACACTTTGGTCCTGGTCTATCGCGTCAGCCTGCCCGGGATTGACCGCCGCTAGCGGGGCCCCATCCGCAACTGCAACGCAACTACAGAAAGATCAATCTGCGTTTGCGGCCCAGAAGAGCCGGATGAGCAGAATACCCTGATCTTGCGCCATCTTCGGCCAGTCATGCGCTGTCCAGCCCGGTCATCTCTGTGTGCATGTGCGAATTGAAACGCCAGGCAGCGATTATGATCCTGCAGAGGCTGCCGCCACGAGCGAATACGCTGCCATCGGAACTATCGGCAGTATGCGCCCGCCATTATCTCGTGTAATCCTGCAATCACAAGAAGAGGGATTTGCAAAGCCCTCACAATCCAGGGGAGGAATTTATGCGAAATATCATGCGTTCCCGGAAATTCATGCTGGCTGCCGGCGTTGCTGGTGTGCTGGCCATATTGGCAACTGGTCAAGCGGCGCTTCACCAAAACATCATTGGCAGCGCCAACGCCCAGGCGCCGGGCGCCATCATGGTTCCGGTGTTCCGGGCCGATGGCAACTGGCCAAAGCCGCTGCCCAATGGTTGGGTGATAGGTTCGACCATCGGCTTGGCGGTGGATACCAAGGACAATGTGTGGATCGTCCACCGTCCCGGCACGCTCGCGCAGAAAGAATCCTATTTGACGCGGCATGAAGCGGATTGTTGCACAGCCGCCCCCGACGTTCTGGAGTTCGACCAGAAGGGCAATCTGATGCATCACTTCGGCCAGGTTGCCGGTCATGACTGGCCCTCTTCCAATCACGGCGTGACGGTGGACAAGGCGGGCAATGTCTGGCTCGGCGCCAACGGCGCCGCCCAGCCCGGACCGCCCGCCGGCAGCGCGGAACAATTCGCGCCGCGCCGTCCCGCTACTCCCGGCGCCACGCCCGGGGCCGAAGGCGGTGGTGAGGCGGGCCGCTATCACGACAGCTTCATCCTGAAATTCTCACAGGACGGTCAGTTCCTGGGTGAAATTGGAACACCCAATGGCAGCAAAGGCAGCCTCGATACAGAAAACGTACGCGGCGTGGCCCAAATTCGTTTTCTCCCTGATGGCACGTTGGTTGCGGCCGATGGTTACGGCAATCATCGCGTCTCGGAATGGGATCCGGTGACCATGAAGCTCAAGCGCATGTGGGGCGCCTATGGCAAGCCGCCCAGCGACGAT
>Ga0302319_10008079_pt1 | contig 20571 bp, 17 predicted proteins | sample Bog_T0_2_FD_203319 | JGI IMG/M metagenome (GOLD analysis project Ga0302319, IMG submission 203319) | Peat permafrost microbial communities from Stordalen Mire near Abisko, Sweden - Bog_T0_2 | ecosystem: Environmental > Terrestrial > Soil > Wetlands > Peat | place: Sweden: Abisko, Stordalen Mire... | reverse complement strand
GCATCCCCGACGCGCTCCAACCCTACATGAACGGTGAAACGGTCATACGCAAGCAATCCTTCGGACGTGCTCTATGAAGACCCTGCGCAACTACATCTTCTGGACCTACGAGCGCGGCAGCTTTCACTACGATGTGATGGTCACCCTCATCCTGCTCTTTCTCTTCGTCTCGCCTCGCTTCATCGACTTCAAGGACAGACCCGTCCCGGTGGTCCCGCTCCAGCACAGCGAGGTTCTGGTCAAGGCCACGCGCAGTGCCAATGGAGAAGCGCGCTTCGTCTACGAGATTCGCCTCGATGATCTCCGAGGCGCGAAAACCGACGCCGAAATTCGCGAAGCTATCCTCAAAATCGTCGAGCCCATCGCCGGCGCGGTGACGATCGAGAAGTACACCCCCGTAGCAGACACCAAAGGCCACGTCGTCGCCTATGACGCAACGATTGTTCGGTGAACGCCTCGATCGACAGGCCACTTTTTCCAAAAATCTCCATCTAATAACTAGTTTGTGCAGGAGTTCGAATTCGATGAAGCACCTTCGTACCCTCTTCGTCGCCGCTCTCACACTCGCCGCGGCCAGCAATGCGTATTCCCAGGCCTCTTCTCCGCAGCTTAGCTACGTCTTGAAGCAACTCGACACTGCCAGCGCGAAATTCCAACGCGCAACAGCCGACTTCCAGTGGGACTACTACGAAAAGGTCGTGCACGACACCAGCACCCAGAAGGGCTCCATCTACTTTGAGCGCGATAAGGGAGCCACCGACATGGGCGCGGTTCTGGTCGATCCCAACGCCGGCCTTAAATCAAAGCCCATCAAGGTCATCCAGTATCAGGGCGGTACTGTTCAGATGTTCGATCCCGGCGTTGACCAGATCACGGTTCTCCACGAATCCAGTAATCAGTCCGAGATCGAAAGCTTCCTGACCCTGGGCTTCGGCGGCAGTGGCACCGACCTGGCACGAGCCTGGAACATCACCGATCTAGGCCCCGAAAACCTGACCGACAACGGTCAGTCCGTGAAGACTGAGAAGCTCGATCTCACAGGCAAGGACGCCGACAGCCGCAAGCTTTTCACCCACATCACGATCTGGGTCGACCCCACCCGCGCTGTCTCGCTCAAGCAGGTGTTTTATACCAGCAGCGGCGACTACCGCACTGCAACCTACTCCAATATCAAGATCAACGGGAACGTTCACAAGGACCAGTTCGCCATCAAGAAAGACAAGAACACAACCATCATCAATCACTAATTGCCCCCGCCCCGCTGTGATCGCGCTTTGCGAGCGCGATCGCCGCCAGCAGGATCACTACTGGAAAGCATTCCAGCGTATAGCGCGGCTCGGAATTATCCAGAGTCAATAACATCCCACATCGCATTGCAACAAATGCTGTCACCGCGTATGCGATAGCCCAACGGCCGCCCCACTGCCTCCTGCGCCAGACTACGAATCCCATCAACGCCATCGCAAGATAAGCAGCGTTCAACAGCCCGTACGCAATCTCCTCCACCGACTGTAGCGGATGGGAACCAATCGCCCACCAGTCCACGGGCATCGTCGTCAGCTCAAGCCTTGGCCGCAGCCACATATCCGCCTCTCGCGCTACCGGCAGCAATATGTAATACCGCAGGGGATGATCCGCAATTCGCCTCGCTGCGATCTGTGCAAAGACCGCGTCAAACTCTGGTGTCGCCGACACGACCTCGTTATACCTTGCAAAAAGCGCCTTCGTCTGATCCCTCTCCTGTGCATTGTCAAAAGCCCGAGGCGGCAGATCCGCTATTCTCATCCGCGCGTCATCGTAGTTCCAATAGATGTCGTACGTCGCCTTGTAGTCGATAGCCCAAGTTCGAAACCAGCGTTGAAACCCAAACGGCACGGGCTCGTCCGGATCATTCGCGTAGCGAGGTGCCAACGGTTGGATCACATGAAACACTCGCCAGTTCCGCGCCGTCCACAGGCACAGCGGCAAGACCACCAACAGCGCCGTCACCAGCGCGGGCGACAATCGCCTCGCGAAGCCGATCGCTCGGCGTCGCCCCCCCAACCACAGCATTACCGGAAGAATCGATGCCGCCAAGATCCCCTCATCGGGCCGCAGCAATACAGCACCCGAAAGCGAGCAGCCCAGGACCACTACCCATCCCCACGCGCGATGCCCCGCGCCCCACAGCGCATCCCAGCGTTCGAGCGAAACCAGCGCCACCACCACGCAGAACACGCTCATCGTCTCCGCCAACACCACGACTGAATAGTTCGCTGTGAACGGGCAAAGTGCCGCCAGCCAAATCGCAACCAGCCCCGCTCGCCTCCCCGCAAGTCTTTCCGCCAACATTCCCAGAAGCCCGCACCCAGCCAGATCGGCGACCATCTGCACCGCTAACACCGCCCCGTAGTTGCCGGCGCCGAACAGCGCAAAGCAAGCCGCCAGGAAGAGCGGATAACCCGGCAGCCGAATCAGCGTCGGCTGAATCGTTGCTCCGGAGATCCCATACACATGGTGTGCGACGATGTTATGTGCAAGGTCGCCATACATCAGAGCGTCGCCAGCGACGGTCGGCCGAAGATAGAAGAAGAGCAAGCGCAACGACGCCCCGGCCGTCAATGCCGCCATCCAGCCGTACCTTGCCCTCTTCATCTCCATTCTCTGCATCATACGAGTCAGCCACTACCTGCCGCTTTATCTGCCCCACTTGGGTAGTATCATGAGAAGTACACCGACCTATCGATGAACAAACAAGTCTTCTACGATCCGCAACGCAAACGCTGGAAGCGCCTGCGGAGAATATTTGACGTGCTCGCTCTTCTCGGCGCGCTCGTCGGCGTGATCTTTATCGTTGGCCTCGTCCGCATGAAGCCCATGCAGGGCCTGGACCTGCGTTCCGCCACAAGGCGGTATCGGGCGCTCTCGAACCCCCCGGCACCGGAGCTCAAGTCGCGCGAGAAGCTGAATCGTTCAGCCCACCGTAAGACCGACCTCACGCCCTCGGACGTTACCCTGAACCAGGGCGAAGGCCTGCGCGCCGCCTTCTATACCGACCTTGACCCCGCCAGCTACGCGTCTTTCAAGGCGCACGTCAAACAGATTGATATCCTCTTTCCCGAGTGGCTGCATGTCCTCTCTCCCGATGGTTCGCTCACCGCCTTCACCTCGGACAACACGCCCTTCGCCGTCGTTGACTCTGCCGGAGTTCACGGCGTCGACCGCGAGAACAAAATCCTTCACACCATCCAGGCGGCTCGCGAAGACACTGAAATCTTCCCGATGGTCAATAACTTTAGCCCGGTCAAAGGCGTCTTCGACCCCAGCGTCGAGCAGTTTCTGCTAAGCCCTCAGGCACGAGCCCACTTCGTTCATCAGGTCGATCAGTTCCTCGCAACCAATACCCGCTATCGTGGTCTCACACTCGACTTCCAGGCACTTCCGCCCGACGCCCAAGCCGCCTACGGTCTTCTCGCCCAGGCCCTTTACAGCGACTTCCAGCAGCGAAACCTTCACCTCTACATCGAAGTTCCTATCGACGCCGGAAAGCTTGACCTCAAGTTTCTCTCCATGCACTCTGACGGCCTCGTCCTCATGAACTACGGCCAGCACCAAGCTGGTACCCAACCCGGCCCCATCGCCGGCCAGGACTGGTTTGAGAACAACCTGACGGCCATCATGAAGGTGGTTCCGCGCCAAAAGATCATCTGCTCCATCGGTGGGTATGGCTACGACTGGACTAGCCCGCTGCCCGCACCGGGGCAGAAGAACCAGCCTCCCAACCCCAACAGCACAGACGCCACCATGCTCTCCACCCAGGAAGCCTGGCAGGCCGCCTCCGATTCCGACGCAAAGATCACCCTCGACGATTCGCTCAACCCCCACTTTGCCTACGACGACGTTGACGCTAAACAGCAGCACACGGTCTGGTTTCTCGACGCGGTCACCGCGGTGAACCAAATGCGCGTCGCCCGTGCGCTCGGCATCGAAACTTTCGCCCTTCAGCGCCTCGGCACGGAAGACGACTCCCTCTGGAAGATCTGGGATCGCCCGCTCCAGTCAGATCCCGTTAAAGCCCTCGCGGAGGTATCGCCCGGGCAAGACGTCGACACCGAAGGCGACGGCGACATCCTGCGCGTCACCCGGCCACCCCAGAACGGCCACCGCACGCTCACCATGGACGACGACCCCACCATCCCCAAGTCCTACCTCAGCGTCGTCTCCGAGTCCATGGACTCCTATCCACTCCCCTACACGCTCTCTCAGTACGGCTACCACCCCAATGAAGTCGCGATCAGCTTCGACGACGGCCCCGATCCTGAGTGGACCCCGAAGATCCTCGCCATCCTCAAGCAGTACCACGTCGTCGGCACGTTCTTCATGATCGGCGAAGAGGCTCAGGACAACATCGGCCTCATGAAGCGCGTCTATCGCGACGGCAACGAGATAGGCAACCACACCTTCACCCACCCAGACATCTCCGAAATCTCAAGAGGACAGGTCGACTTTCAGCTCAACCTCACCGAGCGCCTCTTCGCCGCCGAACTCGGCGTGCAGCCCGTCTACTTTCGGCCACCATACTCCATAGATCAGGAGCCCGATACCAATGACCAGGCCGCACCGATCGACCACATCCAGCACCTCGGCTACGTGATCGTTGGGGACAAGATCGACACCAACGACTGGGACGAGCACCCGCGCAAATCGCCGCAGGAGATCGTCAACAGCGTCTTCAGTCAGATCGCGCTGTTCGATGCCAAGCCGTGGATGCGCGGCTCTATCATCCTCATGCACGACGGCGGAGGCGACCGCTCCGCCACTGTCGCAGCCCTCCCCGTCCTCATCCAGGCCCTCCGAGCCCACGGCTATACCATCGTTCCCGTATCGGAACTAATCGGCAAATCCCGAGCAGAAGTGATGGCCCCCGTCCAGGGCCGCCAGCGTTATTACGCCTTCGTCGACTCCATTGCCTTCCTCCTCATCTCTTTCTTCAATCACTTTGTAATCAGCGTCTTCTTCATCGGCGACATCCTGATGAGCGGCCGCCTCATCATCATCGGCGTCTGCGCCACGATCGATCGCTTCCGCAAGCGCAAGAACTTCGCCACTCCAGACTACGAGCCTCGTGTCGCCGTGCTCATCCCGGCCTACAACGAAGAGAAGGTGATCGCCCGCACCATTCGCTCCGTTCTGATGTCCAACTACAAGCACATCCGCATCATTGTCATCGACGATGGCTCCTCGGACAATACCTTCAAGATCGCTTCCGAAACCTACGCCAAGGAGATCGAAGCCGGCCGTGTCACCGTCCTCACCAAGCCCAACGGGGGCAAGGCCGACGCGCTCAACTTCGCCCTCGCGCAGACCACCGAAGAGATTTACGTCGGCATCGATGCCGACGGCGTCATCGCCCACGACGCCATCTCGCGCCTCGTCTGCCACTTTGCCAATCCGCACATTGGAGCCGTCGCGGGCAACGCCAAGGTCGGCAACCGAGTCAATCTGTGGACCCGCTGGCAAGCCCTGGAATACATCACCAGCCAGAACTTCGAGCGCCGCGCCCTGGACCTCTTCGACGTCGTCATGGTCGTTCCGGGAGCCATCGGCGCCTGGCGAACCTCTGCCGTCAAGGCAGGAGGCTGCTACCACCCGGACACCGTAGCCGAAGACGCCGACCTCACCATGAACCTGCTCGAGCAGGGTTACGCCGTCATCTACGAAGATCAGGCGCTCGCCTTCACCGAAGCCCCCGCCAGCGCCAATAGCCTCGCCCGCCAGCGCTTCCGCTGGTCCTTCGGCATCCTGCAAGCCATCTTCAAACATCGCGGAGCCATCGCCAACCGCCGCGCCATGGGCCTCTTCGCCTTGCCTAACATCCTCATCTTCCAGATTCTTCTACCGCTGGTCTCGCCACTCATCGACCTCATGTTCGTCGCCGGCATCATCCACTACTTCATCGACAAGCACTTCCACCCCGACACCACCAGCTCCGCCGACCTCTACAAGCTCATCACCTTCTTCGCCGCCTTCTTACTCATCGACTTCGCCGCCTCCGCCCTCGCCTTCATGCTGGAGCGCAAACACCCCGCCAGCAAGGGCGATGGCTGGCTGCTCTTCCACATATGGATCCAGCGCTTCACCTACCGCCAGCTCTTCTCCTGGGTCCTGATACGCACCGTCAAGCGAGCCATCGACGGAAAGAGCTTCAGCTGGGATAAGCTAGAGCGCACCGGCAAAATGTCCAAAGCCGCCGACGCTTCCAGCATCAACTGACGCCGCCCGCCTTTTGGGGGCGAATTGCAGGAGAGCCTGCAACGTAAGGAAGTCCGCCCGAACAAATGAACCTGCCATGATTGGGTGCAGCCTTACCGCAAGGGAGAGCTCATGAAAAAGTCGGTCAAGATCGCTCTAGCGATAGCTATCGCGCTCCCAATACTTACAGCAGCAGCCATTTACCACTTCGTCGACGCCAACACCTTCCGCCCTACCATCGAGAATCGCCTATCCACAGCCCTCTCCCGCAAGGTGACCCTCGGCAACCTCAGCCTTTCGCTCACCACCGGCAGCCTTGTTGCAGACGATCTTTCCATCGCCGAAGACCCAAAGTTCGGCCAGACCGCGTTCTTCACAGCCAAACGTGTGCACATCGGCGTTCAGATGAAGCCCCTCCTCTTTCACAAGCAACTCATTGTGCGCGGCTTCGAAGTTGACGCCCCCCAGATTCACCTCATCCGCGCTGGAGACGGCGCATGGAACTTCTCCACCCTGGGCCACGGCACCAGCACTCACAGCACCACCCAGCCTGCTGCTTTAACCGACCTCGCCGTCGGCCACATCACCATCAAAGACGGCAGCGCCCGCATCGACGAACTGTCGTCCCCGAATAATCCCCAGGTCTACGATCACCTCGACGTCCGCTTGGATCACTTCTCGCTCGCCAAGGGCTTCCCCTTCACGATCAGTGCCTCGCTACCCGGAGACGGCAAGGTAGAGATCTCTGGAAACCTCGGTTCCATCAATCCGCAAGATGCCGCCCTCACCCCGTTCGACGCTCACCTCACCATCCAGCACCTCGATCCCGTCGCCGCCGGATACGTCGACCCTGAGTCCGGCATCTCCATGATCGCCAGCCTCGGCACCCACATCGTCTCCGACGCCACCAACATCACCAGCGACGGCAAAATCCATGCCGAGCACCTCATCCTCCTCAAATCCGGTAAGGCCGCTCCGTATCCCCTCGATATCACCTATCAGGTTGGCCACTCCCTCAAAGACAATAGTGGCCAGATATCCGATCTAGCCCTCCACACTGGCGCTGTCGCCATCCATATCAGCGGCACCTACCAACTCAACGCCAACGTGCCAGTCTTCGATGTCAAACTCCTCGCTCCCAATGTCCCCATCGATGGTCTCCAGGCGTTGCTGCCCGCCATCGGCGTAAAGCTCCCCAACGGCGCCACCCTCAGAGGCGGAACGCTATCAGCGAACTTCACGATGAAGGGCTCGGCCAAAGACAACGTCATCACCGGCTCCTACGAGATCAAAAATACCAAGCTCGTAGGCTACAACCTGGGTTCCAAGATCGTCGGCATCGCAGCGCTTGGAGGCATCAAGACCGGAGACACCACCGCCATCGACATCTCCCGCGCCGACGTGCGCATCACCAAAGCCGGCAGCCAGTCCACGAATATTTACTCAGTCCTTCCCGCACTTGGGGAGTCCACCGGTAGCGGCACCGTCTCTTCTTCAGGCCAGCTCAACTTCCACCTGATCTCCAAAGTCGCCAACGCTAAAGGCCTCAATAAAGTCGGCATCAACCTCCTCACCAAGCTGAACAGCACCTCCGCGGCCGCCAAACCCTCGAAGTCGTCCGGCATCCCCATCAACATCACAGGCACAGCCGAAAATCCCGTCATCACCGCCGACGTCAACAGCCTCGTAAAGGGCAACGCCGCCGCCCTGCGCACCAAGGGCACCGATCTCCTCCATAAGACCGGCCTCGCGAACCTCTTCCACAAGAAGAAGCCCGTCTCGACTAACTAAGTGATGGGATCGATCCAGGTTCTTGGATGCCAGTGGGCGGAGCCAGCCTGAGCCAGGATGAGATGCGCAGCGTAAACGGCTCGATAGAGATCATCCTGAAGCAGTCGATGCTCAAGCGGAAAGGCACCGATAAAAAGCCCATCATCATTGCTGCAGACGTTGAAGCAGGATGACGTGCGACCCCGCCCCCCATCGCATAAACTAGAACGATGGCTAATCCGTCCCTCGCACCCTTCCGAAATGAGCCCTTCACCGACTTCTCCACCGCGGAGAACAAGCGCGCTATGCACGATGCCCTCGAGCGCGCCCGCGCCGAGCTCGGCAAAATCTACGACCTCACCATTGGCGGCCGCGATCACCAGACCTCCGAGACCTTCAAGTCCGTAAATCCAGCGAACCCCTCCGAGGTCATCGGCATTCACTTCGCTGCTACCTCCAAGGAAGCCAACGATGCCGTCGAAGCCGCGCAACTAGCCTTCACCACCTGGCGCCACGCCCCCGTCGGCGACCGCGTCGCTCTCCTCGTCCGAGCCGCCGACCTTATCCGCCAGCGCCACTTCGACTTCTGCGCCTGGCTCACCCTCGAAGTCGGCAAGAACTGGGGCGAAGCCGATGCCGACGTAGGAGAGTGCATCGATTTCCTCGAGTTTTACGCTCGCGAAGCCCTCCGTCTCGACGCCGCAACCACACCCATCCAGTACCCCGGCGAGAAGAACCTTCTGCGCTACGTCCCCCTCGGCGTCGGCGCAGTCATCCCTCCCTGGAACTTCCCGCTTGCCATCATGGCCGGTATGACCGCCGCGGCCATCGTCTGCGGTAACACTGTCGTGCTCAAGCCCTCGCCCGATGCTCCCACCATCGCCGCCCGCTTCCTCGCACTCATGGAAGAGGCAGGCCTCCCCGACGGCGTCATCAACCTCGTCCAGGGCGGCCCCGAGGTTGGCCGCACCCTTGTCGAGCACCCGCAGGTCCGCTTCATCGCATTCACCGGCTCCAAGAAGGTCGGCCTCGAGATCCACGAGCGCGCCGCCAAAACGCAGCCCGGCCAGCACTTCCTCAAGCGCACCATCCTTGAACTCGGCGGCAAGGACACCATCATCGTCGACGCCGATGCCGACCTCGACGCAGCCGTCGACGGCGTCACTGCCTCCGCGTTCGGCTTCAACGGCCAGAAATGTTCCGCATGCTCACGCGCCATCGTCGCCGAGCCCATCTACGACATCTTCCTCGACCGCCTCAAGGAACGCGTCGAAGCACTCACCCACGGCACACCCGCGGACAACCTCCAGACCGGCCCAGTCATCAATGAGGTAGCAAAAAAGCGTGTGCTTGACTATATCGCCATCGGCAAAGAGGAAGGCCGCCTCATCACCGGAGGCACGTCCGTCGAAACTCCTGGCAGCGGGTACAACGTTGCTCCTACCGTCTTCGCCGACGTAGCTCCCACCGCACGCATCGCTCAGGAAGAGATCTTCGGGCCCGTCCTCGCCATCATCAAATCCAACAACTTCGACGAGGCCCTCGCCATCGCCAACAACACCGAGTACGGCCTCACGGGCGCCATCTACAGCTCCTCATGCGAGAAGCTCGATCGCGCCCGCGACGAGTTCCACGTCGGAAATCTCTACTTCAATCGCAAGTGCACTGGAGCGATGGTCGGAGCGCATCCCTTCGGAGGCTTTAACATGAGCGGCACCGATTCCAAGGCTGGCGGCCCTGACTACCTCACCCTCTTCACCCAGGCCAAGTCGATCGCCGAAAAGCGCAGCTAACCACTGGTTATGTGGGGGGCTTCAGTCCCCTGCATCGCCCACTTTCAAAGCACGCTTTTGCCCCTGACTACATTCCCGATGCTTGTATGTCTGCTAGTCAGGGTGGGAATCTGCCGCTGTCAGGTCGCAACAGCGTCCTACCGCAAAGGTTGTCTCACCGCATCTCATCGTTTCGCCGAACAACCGCCATCCTGTTTAGCAACTTTCTCCTCCTGGTTGCGTTGAAGACAACCATGCCGCTTGCGGCCAGGAGACGCTGATGGAACGTTCTTTTTTGGTGCTTGCCTTATCGTCGACACTGCTCTTTCTTGCGCTCGGCTGTGCTCAAGCCTACTATCCTCCGCCACCGTCGCCACCACCGCCTCCGATTGCCCAAGAGTCTACGCTGGTCCAATTCGCGGAACGCAAGGGTTTCACTAGTGGTCGCTCGGATGGCGAAGCAGATGCCAACCGCGGCGCACCCGCTCGTCCTCGCCACAGCCGCGCCTTTCGGCGCACACCAGGTTACGACCCGCAACTGGGGCCTTTCCCCATCTACCGCGATGCCTTTCGCGACGCCTACATCCGAGGCTACCGCACAGGCTATAACCGCAGCTAATTCCCCCAGCCCAGCGCCTTCGTACTGGCCAGCACCAACTCTGCTGGGTATCATCCATGTATGTCGGTGCAACCTTTCCACATTGCCTTCCCCGTCGATGATCTCGACGCCGCCCGCCACTTCTACGCAACCGTCCTCGGCTGCCCTGAAGGTCGCAGCTCCGACCATTGGATTGACTTCAACCTGTACGGCCACCAACTCGTCGCGCATCTCAAGCCATCGACTGCGCCACGCACCCGTAACGCTGGCGACGCCAATTCGGTCGACGGCCATGAAGTTCCAGTCCCCCACTTCGGCGTCGTTCTCTCCCCTTCCGAATGGAAGTATTTAGCCGAGCGCGTCCGCGCTGCCAACATCCCCTTCGTTATCGAGCCCCACACCCGCTTCGAAGGTCAGGTCGGCGAACAGTCCACCATGTTCTTCCTCGATCCCGCAGGCAACGCTCTAGAATTCAAAGCCTTTGCCGATCTCGACCAACTCTTCGCCAAATAGCCCCTAGCCTAAAAGTTCTTCAGCGCCAGATACTGGTGAACAAACGCGATTGCCATACTTCCCTCGCCCACTCCACTCGACACGCGTTTGATCGAGTCATGTCGCACGTCGCCGGCGCAGAACACTCCTGGCAGATTTGTCTCCAGCGGAAACGCAACGCGATCTTTCAGTGGCCATGTCGTCAGATCCCGGCCTGTACACAGATACCCGCCTGAATCTCTCTGGAGACTCTCCGGCAGCCACCTCGTACTTGCCTTCGCGCCAATCATCACGAACAACGCGTCCGCATCGCGTGTCTCGGTCGATTCCTTGCCCTCGGGCGGCCGCGTACGCGTAACAATTCGCTCCAGGTGGTCCTCTCCTTCGGCCTTGATCACCTCGGTATACGCTTCTACGCGAATATTCTTCTTGTCCGCGATCTGCTCGATCAGATACTGCGACATCGTCAATTCGAGCCCACGACCTCTCACCAGCATCACAACCTTCGCTGCATAGTTCGAGAAGAACACCGCCGCCTGCCCCGCCGAGTTCCCTCCCCCCACGATGAACACCCGCTTTCCCACCACGTTGATCGCCTCATTGCGCGAGGCACCGTACAACACACCTCGTCCCTGCAATCGGTCCACCCCCTCCGCTTTCAGAATCCGCCACTCCACGCCCGTCGCGATCAGTACAACGCACGCCGAAACCCTCTGCCCTCCATCCAACTCCACGCAGTACCGCCCATCCCCCAACGGCTCCAGATGCTCTACGCACCTCGTCATCGCGATCTCTGCGCCAAACCGTCCTGCCTGCTTCAGCGCGCGCTCACTCAAGTCCTCCCCCGAGATTCCATTTGGGAACCCAAGATAGTTCTCAATCCGCGACGACGTACCTGCCTGTCCGCCCGCCGCAGATCTCTCCACGATCAGCACCTTCAATCCCTCCGACGCGCCATACACTCCAGCTGCCAGCCCTGCGGGTCCGGCTCCGACCACCACGACATCGTAATCCTCATAGCGCGGCTGAGTCCGAATCCCCAGCGCCTCGGCCACGCTGCGTACCGTCGGAGCTTCTACGCAATAATTTCGGTCTACCACCACCGACGGGCCTTCATACTCGCCGGCCATGCACTTCGGTATTCGGCCGGGATCCTTCTCCGCATCCACCCATTCATACGGAATGCGGTTAGCCGAGAGAAACTGCCGAATCTCCCGGCAGTCGCTGTCATATTGGGTGCCGACCAGTAGCACCCGCGAACTCGGCATCTCCGTGGCAAACCGCTGCACTCTGGTCAACCGGTCCGTCATGGTCTGCAGGATCAATGCACTGCACGCAGCCGACGTCTGAATCATCTCGAACAACTGCTGGGCCTCGAAACGAGCAACCCTGGCTCTACCAATGGCCCGCACACCAGCGAACGATGGGGCTCCCAGCAGAATGGGCACCTCCCCAAAGAAGTCGCCCGCCTTATACTCAAAAACGTCCTGCGCCCGCCCCAGGATATCCTTGACTACCGTCACCTGCCCCTCCAGCAACACGAAGAAACTCGCCACTTCGCCCTCGCGAATCAGCCACTCTCCAGGCTGCAGACGCACGTCCGCCGCCCGCTCGGCAAAGCGCTGCCGTCCTGCTTCTTCCAGACAGGCAAAGATGGGGATAGTTTGTAGTTCAGTGGGAGAAATCATAGATAGATTCTCCCACGTTCCAGCCGTGAGGAGACTAGACCATAGCGGAGAACGCAAGTACATGTGCGTCTGCTATGCAGCAACCCTCTTGAGCCAGTCTGATCCTCAATCGGCTATCGCTTCGACTTCGGCTTCGGCTTCGCAGCAACCTTCTTGGCTACCGGCTTCACAGCCTTCTTCGCAACTGGCTTTGCCTTGGCAACCGGCTTCTTCACTACGACGGCAGCTTTCTTCGCCGCAGTCTTCCCGGCCTTCGCTGGAACAGGCTTCTTCGCGACAACCTTCTTCCCTTCCGGCTTCCCGGCCTTCTGGATGACCGACTTCTTGGCAAGAGATTTCGCAGGCACCTTCTTTGGGGCTACTTTGGCCACTGCCTTTTTCGCACCAAGCCGGTTTACCACAGTCTGAATCGGAGACTTCGCCACAGTCTTGACAGGCGTAGCCTTGTTCGCTGCAGGGGCGGCCTTCGCAGCCACCGGGGCCTTCGTCGCTGCCTCGACCGTCGCGTTCACATCCGTCTCCGCATCATCCGCATTCGCAAGATCAACATCCTCGGCGGCCTCAGCCGCCGCCGCTTTCTTCCCGCGCGGCTTTGCAACCTTCGCCTCCCGCTTCACCGCACGCCGCCGCATGCTCACGGGCGGAGGAGGTGCCGGCGGAGAGAATGGCTCAAGGAATGCCCGCGCAGCCTCCGGGGTATCCAGCTTTCCATCCATGACCGCAAAAAATAGCGTCTCTACCAGTTCGTCATATCCTGGCAGTGCTGGCGTTATCCGCATCTCCTGCATCAGCTGGTACGGGATCTTCTGCCGCGCCTGCGACCAATCGGTGAAGAATAACTCAAACCGAGACTTCAATGACGCGTTCTTGGTAGTGTGTGCCAGCCACAAAACCGCCTCCGGCTTCGCAGTAAACAGCATCTTCCAAGCGTCGGACGGCGCCGCAGCCGCCTTGCTCGTCAACTGCGCCGCAAATGCCTTCGTGTCCGCCTCGAGCCCAGGAATCTGCTCTGCAAACCCCGGCCGCGCAAAGCTCTTGGTGAGTTCCGCCACATCCTTCGGCGCCAGCTTCGCCGTCAGTAACGGAAAGTATGCAGCCGACGGATCCGGATAGATCCCCATCGACTCCAGGCGTCCGATCGTGTCGCGCAGCTTGTCCAGCTCAGCCTCGTTCACTTTGGACGAAGTCCAAGCTGGGAACAATACCTTCGCCCATCCCTCGGCCTCCAGGCGCTGCAGCACCCGGAGCGGGTCTTCCTCGTGAAAAATCTCTTCCAGCTCATAATGGCGCAAGGTCGGATGCAGCGCCGCGATCGTGTTTTCCGCTTTGGCATTTTCGTAGCGCTGGCGAGTCTTCTCTTCCAGCTGCCAACCCAGCCGCGCCCCAAATCTCGCCGCACGGATCATCCGTGCCGGATCTTCAATAAACCCGTAATTCGACACCAGCCGCAGCTCGCGGTTCTCGATATCGGCCACTCCATTCAGTGGGTCCATCAGTAGCCCGTACGAGCCTTCATTGAGGGAAAGCGCCATCGCATTCGCCGTAAAGTCACGTCGATGCAGGTCGTCCAGAATCGGCGCAGGCTTATACACGGGCTTGCCCGGCTTGGGATATGTTGCGCTCAGCGTCGATCCCACCTCCACGCGCACTCCACCCGGGAACGTGAGATGCAGCGTCTGTGTCGGCTCATCTTCGCCGATCACCACGCCTCCCGCCTTCTGCAGCTCTTTCTTGAGCTTGGTGGCATTGCCTTGGACGGCGAAATCCAGGTCGCGAATGGGACTGCCGCTGGTCAGGTCGCGCACCGCACCGCCGACCAGGAATACGGTCATGGCGCGAGCCTTGGCGACCTGGCGAACCTGTTCGAGGGCGGATTGTTGGTACGACGTGAGGCGGGTCTGCAGCAGATAAATGTAGTCAGCCATGAGTGTTGTACGTTGCTCCGAGCGGCCGCCGAACGAATCAAGCGCCCACCCTAACTTGCTGCATATCAATCGTTTACAGAGTTGTAACCTATAGACACAACGCCCAATTCTACACCCTTTGCGGGTGCTTGGCTAGTGTTTTGCACTATGGAAGAGTCAGTTGCCACGAAACCAGAATCGACTCGCAAAACGCCTTGCTCTAAGCAATCCGCTGAACCCATTGGCTGCGCCACGATGGCGACTCAAAAGCATTCGCGAAATACTGCGTCTCGTGGACGACCTTCCCGTTGCGAAACTCCATGATACTCACAGTATAAGTCGTCTGCCGGCTGTAGGTAATGGTGTACTCCGTGATCCAGAGATTGCCGTTCCCGAGAATTCGCCGGACCTCAAACCCCGAGGGCTTGTCCGGGTGATGACTTCGCAGGGCTTGCAAATTGCTTCTCCCCAGAATTCTTTCGCCCGATTGTGGATAGTCGCAGATGGTCTCTTCGTCGTAGATATCGTGTTCCTTGTTCAGATCGCCCGCTGCAGACGCACGCCAATGCTCGTTAACTGCATCACGTATTTGTTCTTCCATAAACCACTCCTTGTTCTTTGACCTTTCTGCTTACCCGCATCCTCACAGGCAAGGATAGATTGGTCCGTTTCGAATCGACAACCGAGTTTCCGAGGGCTTTCCAGAACCTCGTGAGTCCCCCTGGATTGGGGTCAACACCTCAGATGTGTCTGGTGTTTGCAGCTAACTCGCTTACACCACACCCCAAAACCGCCTCAACCGCACTATCATGGGATCAACGCAAGCCCCCCACCCATGGCTCCAGCTCAGAAGAAAGTCGTCCTTCGCTCCTTCTCGAATGAACTAGCCTGGGGGTACCTACCGGCGGGCGGCTTTCTGCACGACAACCACCTCACTCTCATGGAGCCGGATGGCCATTTAAACCCCTATCCGCTTATCGACCTCAAGCGGATAGCGTATGTACGGGATTTCAACCTGGCTGACAAAATTGATCCCGAGCGCATCGGTCGGAAGACGTTCCCCGCCCGTCCACGTGGGGACGGTGTTTGGCTTCGCCTCACCTTTCGCGACGACGAAGTCCTCGAAGGCCTCACCACCCTCGACCTCGCCTTTGCCGACACCCTCCTCGACGACCGCGGCATCTTCCTCTCTCCACCTGACCCCCGCTCCAACACTCTCCGACTCTTCGTCCCCCGCCTCGCCCTCCGTTCCATCGACGTTCTCGGCTTCGTCACCGCCCCTTCCCGCCGCATTATCTCCAAGCCAACATCCAAACCCAGGTCTCCAGTGACCCCTGACACCCAACCGAGCCTCTTCGACGAGTAAAATTCGTCTATGAATCTGGGCGAACTAGCAAAGCATCTGGGAGCCGATCTGGTAGCCGGCGAGGGCCAAACCCCGGAATCGGCAGAAGAATGCAGCGTTGACGGAGTCTCCGGCATCGAAACCGCCGGCCCTACCACCGTCACCTTCGTCGCCAACCCCAAATACGCTGCCCAGGCACGCACAACCCTTGCCGCCGCCCTCATCGTCGAGCCCAGCTTCCCGGCGCTCAAGACCCCCACCTTACGAACGTCCAATCCCTACCTCGCCTGGTCCAAGGCGATCGAACTCTTCCACCCCGCGCCCTATTACGAGCCCGGAATTCATCGCACCGCCGTCATCGCCCCTAGCGCCCGCATCGGCCTCCGAGCTCATATTGGCGCCTATGTCGTGGTCGGCGAGCACTGCAACATAGGCGACGATGCCGTTCTGCTGCCTCACGCTGTGCTTTACGACCACGTGAAGGTAGGCGATCGCTTCCTCGCCCACGCGCATGCCGTTGTCCGCGAAGGCTGCCAGCTCGGTGACGACGTCATCCTCCAGAATGGAGCCATCATCGGTGCCGACGGCTTCGGCTTCGCCAAAAACGCCGAGGGCCGCTGGACCAAGATCGTGCAGTCCGGGCCCGCCATCCTCGAAAATGCCGTAGAGGTCCAGGCCAACGCGTGCGTCGACCGCGCCTCTGTCGGTGAAACCCGGGTCGCTACCGGAGCAAAGATCGACAATCTCGTCCAGGTAGGCCACGGCTCCTTCGTCGGAGAAAACACGCTGCTCTGTTCCCAGACCGGGCTTGGAGGCTCCACTACCGTCGGCAAGAACGTGATCCTGGCCGGCCAGGTCGGCGCCGCCGGCCACCTCACCATCGGCGATGGAGCTGTCGCTACCGCCCAGACGGGCATCCCCTCCGATGTGGCTCCCGGCGCCATCGTCAGCGGCTATCCCGCCGCCGACAACCGCACATGGCTCCGCACCGTGGCCGCCGTCAGCCGCCTCCCCGACCTTCTCAAGCGCTTTTCGGCCCTAGAGAAGCGGTCGAAGGAGATCGAATAGACTGCCGCGTAGTTTGTCATCCTCCACCTCAGGCGGAGGGGCTGTTTCTTCACTCTCTGTGGCATCTCTTTCTGTCTTGTCTGCAACAATGGGCTGCTCCGCAACCGCTGTTACGCTAAGACCATGAGGCTCTCACCTAACCGCGCCGTCATCCGCCGCGTACTCGCAGCCATGGCCCTCGCCGCGCTTACCGGCTGCCATTCACATTACATATCCATCGATGTCCAGAACCACACGGGCAAGCCCATCACGCTGGTCGAGGTTGACTACCCCAGCGCCAGCTTTGGCGTGGATACCCTCGCCGCCGGAGCCACCTACCACTACCGCTTCAAGATCCTCGGCGACGGTCCCGCCAAAATCCTCTGGACAGACGCCGCGCAGCAATCGCATACCGTAGCCGGCCCCTCCCTCGCCGAGGGCCAGGAGGGCACCCTGACCGCGGACATCACAGCGACTACCGCGACCTGGCAGTCGAATCTCCACTCAAACTGAAATCGACCTTTGGAAGTCCCGGCCCTATCGCTCTTCCCACCATCCGGAGTTTCGGCCGAAGCTAGTCCATCCTGCTCCAACCTAATCCCAGGGATGCCCACCGACGTTTGCAGTAGACTCGCATCGTGAGCAAAGCATCGAGCCCAAGTTTGAACCAGGGACTATTCATCACCTTCGAAGGCCTCGACGGCTCCGGCAAGACCACGCAGCTCAAGCATCTCACCGCCGCGCTCGAAGCTGATGGCCAGCGTGTCGTCACCCTCCGCCAGCCCGGCGGTACAGCCCTCGGCGACCGTATCCGTTCCGTCCTCCTCGACTCCCGCAGCGAGGCCGACCTCGGCGTCATCGCCCCCGAAGCCGAGATGGCCCTCATGTTCGCCGACCGCGCGCAATCCCTCCGCCAAGTCATCCTCCCTGCCCTTGCCGAGGGCACCATCGTCCTTTGTGACCGCTACACCGACTCCTCCGAGGCCTACCAGGGCGCCGGCAGAGGCCTCGGCACCGACCGCATCCTCACCCTCCACCGCGCCGTCTGTAACAACGTTCAGCCCGACCTCACCATCCTCCTTCTTCCCCCGCTCGCCGCCTCCCTGCGCCGAGCCCGCAGACGCAACGAGCGCCATGTCCAGATCGCTGGCACCGACGAAAATCGTTTTGAGCGCGAAGGCGATGAGTTCTACACGCGGGTTTATGAACAATATCGCGAGATAGCGCGACGCGATCAAAACCGTGTCGCGGTATTCGCCGAAGAGGCCTCCATCGCAGCCATCCACCAGCACATCCTTGAAGTAGTGCGCGCTCGCCTGGAAGAAGTAGCGCGCCTGCAGCTTGAAGGAGCAGAATTTCAGTCCCGCCGCGAACTTTGAAAGCTGCATTCAGCTTCAGCCGCTGAGAGAGTATTCCCACCCATGCGAGACTTCGAAAAAGAGTACGACTACACGCCCGCCCGCACAGAAGGCGAGTGGCGTCTCCCCGCCGGCCTCCGCCGCGCTCTCCCGTTCTACTTCCGCCGCAAGTGGGTCAGCTTTGGCGAACCCATTCCCCTCTTCGAGCATCTCCACAACATCTTTGGCCCGATCGCCCACTACCGCTTCATGGGTACCACCATCGTCTTCGTCAACGATCCCGACTACATCAACGAGATCCTGGTCACCCAGGTAGGCAGCTTCGTCCGCGAGCGCACGCTCAAGCGCATGAAGATCCTACTCGGTGAAGGCCTCATCACCTCCGACGATCCTATCCACATGCAGCAGCGTCGAATCATCGCGCCCGCCTTCCACCGCCAGCGCATCTCCGGCTACGCCGACCAGATCGTCCAAAGCGCCCGGGAATCCGCCGATCGCTGGAGCTCCGGCCAGTCCATAGACATCAACGATGAGATGATGCAGCTCAGCCTGCACATCGTAGCCCGCACCCTCTTCGACTCCGAAGTCACCTCCGACGTCCTCGCCGTCCGCGACGAGGTCAACACGATCATGGGGCTCTATAACTTTCTCGTCGCTTTTCCCCGTCTCGAGAGCGTCCTCCACCTGCCGATCCCAGGCGTGATGAAGTTCCGCCGCTCCCGCGCCAAGCTCGACGCCGTCGTCGCAGGTCTGATCGCCAGCCGCCGTTCTCTGTCCCGCGCCCAACTCGAGCAGCGCGGCGACCTTCTCTCCATGCTCATGGCCGCCCGCGACGAAGACGGTAGCGGCAAGGGGATGAACGATGTGCAGGTCCGCGATGAGATCCTCACCATCTTCCTCGCTGGCTACGAGACTGTAGCCAACGCTCTCACCTGGACCTGGTACCTGCTGAGCCAGAATCCCGAAGCCGCCGACAAGATGTACGCGGAGGTCAACGAAGTCCTTGGCACCTCCACGGCCACAGTCGACAGCTATCCACGGCTCAAGTACACCGAGATGGTCTTCGCCGAATCCATGCGCCTTTACCCACCCGCCTGGGCCATGGGACGCCAGTCCACCGTCCCCATCGAACTGGGTCCCTACCGCTTCCCACCCGACACCCACTTCTTCTTCAGCCAATACATCATGCACCGTTCCGCCGAGTACTGGCCCGATCCGCTAGCCTTCCAGCCGGAGCGCCATACCCCGGAAGCGAAGTCCGATCGACCCCGCTTCGTCTACTTCCCCTTTGGAGGAGGCCGCCGCCAATGCATCGGCGAAGGCTTCGCCTGGATGGAAGGAGTTCTCTCACTAGCCACCATCGCCCAACGTTGGCGCCTGACCTTCCTCCCCACCTACCCGGTCATCCCACAAGCCAAAATCACCCTTCGCCCGAAGTTCCCCATGATGATGCGTCCCGAGCCAACCAGCTAACTCGTTGATTTACAATAGGTAAATGACGAAGTAATCATATTGTGTAATGGCGCGCACCCAAGAGGCATTTCGCTGTCCCTAAAGCTTCGCAGGACAAGGTAATCTGAACGTTGTGCCGCTACCCTCAAACTTCCACGACTTCATTGGCAACCACGCCACGGTCGAGAGCCTCCGAGCCGCCATCGCCGCCGGCCGGCTCCCACACTCTCTTATCCTGCTCGGCCCACGAGGCGCCGGTAAATACACCCTGTCGCTCCTGCTCACCATGGCGCTCGAGTGCGAGAATCAGCCTCGCGATCTTGCACCCGACGGCCCTCATGCCGGACAGGAACTAGCCGCCTTCTGCGGCCATTGCCGCAACTGCACCCGCATCTCCGAAAGTGCTGACCTCGACGCCAAAGTCGAACAAGCTGTCGCCGCCCGGGAAGATATGCGCGAAGTCGACAAAAAGGAGACTCGGGTCCTCGTGCAAACGCACCCGGACGTGCTCATCGTCCCACCGGATCCACCGCAGCTGCTCATCAAGCTCGGCCAGATCCGCACCCTGGTCAACCGCTCCCACACCCTGCCCACCGAATCCCGAGCCAAAGTCTTCATCATTACGTCCGCCTCCTTCATGAAGGAAGCCGCCAATTCCCTCCTTAAGGTCCTCGAAGAGCCACCGCCCTACGTCCACATTGTCCTACTCGCTGAGAATCTCGGCGAGCTGCTGCCCACTATCCGCTCCCGCTGCGCCGTCGCCCATCTCGGAGCCTTGCCCGCCGACGAGATTACCGCGATCCTCGCTCAGTTCCGCCCCGAACTTAACAAGACCGAGCGCGAACTCACCGCCCGTCTCAGCGATGGCGCCGCCGGTCGCGCCTTCAGCTTCAACCTTGCCGAGTACGCCGCGG
>Ga0302319_10008078_pt1 | contig 20572 bp, 12 predicted proteins | sample Bog_T0_2_FD_203319 | JGI IMG/M metagenome (GOLD analysis project Ga0302319, IMG submission 203319) | Peat permafrost microbial communities from Stordalen Mire near Abisko, Sweden - Bog_T0_2 | ecosystem: Environmental > Terrestrial > Soil > Wetlands > Peat | place: Sweden: Abisko, Stordalen Mire... | reverse complement strand
GCCTGGGTGGCGTCCGTGCGGCCCGGAGCGAAGGGTACGGTGACCTCAAAGCCGGCAGCCTTCGCCGCGGCCTCCACGGCCGCCGTGCCGCCGAGGACGATCAGGTCAGCGAGGGACACCTTCTTGCCACTGCCATTCTGGGCGGTGATGAAGTCGGCCTGGATCTTCTCCAGCGTGGTGAGAACCTTGGCGAGGAGCTGCGGCTGGTTGACCTCCCAGTTTTTCTGCGGCTCCAGGCGGATGCGCGCGCCGTTGGCGCCGCCGCGCTTGTCGGAACCACGGAAGGAGGCTGCGGCGGCCCACGCGGTGGAGACGAGTTGCGAGGTGGTGAGGCCGGAGGCGAGGATGGTCTTCTTCAGCGCGGCGATCTCGGAGTCGCCGATGAGCGCGGCGTTGTCGGCTGCGGGGACGGGGTCCTGCCAGATCAACTCTTCCTTCGGAACGAGCGGGCCGAGGTAGCGGACCTTTGGGCCCATGTCGCGGTGGGTGAGCTTGAACCAGGCGCGGGCGAAGGCGTCCGCGAAGGCGCCGGGGTCTTTCTGGAAGCGGCGGCCGATAGCCTCATACGCGGGGTCGAAGCGGAGCGCGAGGTCAGAGGTGAACATCATAGGCAGGTGCTTCTTGCCGGGGACGTGCGCGTCCGGGATGCTGGCCTCTTCCTTGGTGGCATACCACTGCCAGCCGCCGCCGGGGCCCTTCTGCAACTCCCACTCGTAGGTGTAGAGGTTGTCGAGGTACTCGGCGTCCCACTTCGTAGGTGCACTGGTCCATGCACCTTCAAGGCCGGAGGAGATGGTGTCTTCGGCGTTGCCCTTGCCGGCAGAACTCTTCCAGCCGAAGCCCTGCTGCTCGACGGGTGCGCCTTCGGGCTCGGGGCCGACGAACTTGCTGGGGTCGTGGGCTCCGTGGCCCTTGCCGAAGGTGTGGCCGCCGGCGATCAGGGCGAAGGTCTCCTCATCATTCATGGCCATGCGGCCGAAGGTCTCGCGGATGTCATGCGCAGAGGCGAGCGGGTCGGGCTTGCCGTCGGGGCCTTCGGGGTTGACGTAGATCAGGCCCATCTGGACTGCGCCGAGCGGGTTATCCAACTCGCGGTCACCCTTGTAACGCTCATTGCCGAGCCATGTGTGCTCAGAGCCCCAGAAGATGTCCTCCTGCGGCACCCAGACGTCGGCGCGGCCGCCGCCGAAGCCGAAGGTTTGAAGGCCCATGCTGTCGATGGCGACGTTGCCGGCGAGGATCATCAGGTCGGCCCAGGAGATCTTGCGGCCGTACTTCTGCTTGATGGGCCAGAGCAGGCGGCGGGCCTTGTCGAGCGAGACGTTGTCCGGCCAGCTATTGAGCGGAGCAAAGCGCTGCGTGCCCATGCCCGCGCCGCCGCGGCCGTCATACGTGCGGTAGGTGCCGGCGCTGTGCCAGGCCATGCGGATGAAGAACGGGCCGTAATGGCCGTAGTCGGCGGGCCACCAGGACTGCGAGTCGGTCATGAGCGCATGGAGGTCGGCGATGACGGCGGTGAGGTCGAGGGTCTTGAACTCGGCGGCGTAGTCGAAGTCCGGGTCCATGGGGTCAGCGAGGGAGTTGTTCTGCGCGAGGATGGCGAGGTCGAGGCGGTCGGGCCACCAGTGCTCATTGCGGGTGATCTTGCGGGAGTCGATGGTGACGGCGCCGTGCATGGGCGAGGCGGTTTCGGTGGCGGTGGTCTGGCCGTGAGGGACGGGGCACTTCGATTCGGTCGACATTGTTTGCTCCTAAAGGCAGTGATGAATGGTTCGTGATTCGTGGTTCGTTCGTTTGCGCGGGGCGCACTGGGTGCAGAGGCCGCGGATGATGAGTTCGCACTCGCGGACGATGCGCTTGCCGAGCGTTGCCGTAGCGGGAGCGGCGACGGGGTGCCACTCGATGTCTTCGACTTTGCCGCAGCGGTCGCAGATGAAGTGGTGGTGCTGCTCGTCCTTGGCGTCATAGCGAGCGGAGCGGCCCTCGGCGGCGACCTCGCGAACGAGGCCGGCCTGTACGAGGTCGCGCAGGTTGTTGTAGGTGGTGGCGCGGGAGGAGCGGGGATCGAGACGATTGACGCCTTCAAAGATGTCAGCAGCGGTGGGATGCCCGTGGTGCTCCAGCAGGAACGACATAACGCTGAAGCGCTGCGGCGTGCAGCGCAGGCCGCTGTCTTCCAGGCGTTGGATGATCTGCTGGGCTTCCATCAGTAATTAGATTATGTCTAATATGAGAATGAGTCAAGATTGCGATGCTGCATTCGTGGATGAAAGTTTGAGCGGGAGTGCAGCCGCAGGGCTGAGCTGCAGGTCCTTCGACTCCGCCTCGCGGTGAAGCTGCAAGGCTTCGCTCAGGATGACAGCGTTTGAGGCTAGATGGACAGTTGTTCTATCCCGGCCAGCAGTTCCATCGCGCCGCGGGCCTTGAGAGCTTCGGCGACGGATTCGCCGAGGTCGGTGGCGGCGGTGATGACCGGAGCGCGGTGCAGGACGTGGGCGACCTGGTCGCCGTCGGGGGAGACGACCATGGCGTGGAGGTGGCAGTGGTCGTCGACCTGATGGCAATACGCTCCGAGGGGGAGCTGGCACCCTCCGCCGAGGGCCGCGAGGACGGCGCGCTCGGCGGTGACAGCGTACTCGGTGGGGACGCAGTTGAGGGTGCGGATGATGGCGTGGATGGTGGTGTCGCGGTCTTCGCTCAAAGGCTCCAGCAGGAGTGCGGCGGTGGGGTTGAGCTGCAGGTCCTTCGACTCCGCTGCGCTCCGCTCAGGATGACAATGCTGCGGGGAGCTGGGACACCGTACCTGGAGGGCGAGCGCTCCCTGACCGGGGGCGGGGGTGAGTTCGTCTACGGAAAAGCGCTGATGGACGTGCGCGGTGAGGCCGAGGCGGTCGAGCCCGGCGCAGGCCAGGACAAGCGCGTCGGCTTCGCCTGCCTCCCACTTGCGCAGGCGGGTGTCAATGTTGCCGCGCATCTCCACGAAGGTGACGTCAGGGCGGAGGGCGAGGATCATGGCCTGTCGGCGCGGGCTGGTGGTGGCAATGCGTGAGCCGGAGGGCAGCATATGCAGCCCCCAATGCTCCTCGCAGATGAAGGCGTCTCGGGCGTCGGCGCGGGGCGGGATGGCAGCGAGCGTGAGGCCGGGGGTGATCTGCGTGGGCAGGTCTTTGAGCGAATGGACGGCGAGGTCGATGCGGCCGGCGAGGAGGGCGTCTTCGATCTCCTTGATGAAGATGCCAGTACCATTGGGCGAGAGGCCTTCGGGTGCTGCGAAGTCCTTGCTCTGCATCCGGTCGCCGGCGGTGCGGATGACCTCGATCTGAACGGCGTGGCCGTTGGCGCAGAGCAGCGAGGCGATGTGGCTGGCCTGCCAGAGCGCGAGTTGCGAGCCGCGTGTGCCGATGCGAAGAGTGTCTGCCATCTATGTTGATAGGATACCCGGTCGGCTGTGGAGGGGGACTACGATAGAGGTTGAAGGAAGGTCGCGATGCGGGTTTGGGCTGTGGCGTTGGTGACGTGGGGACTTTCGGCGGGGATGATGCAGGCGCAGGGGTACTCAGCCGACCAGCCGCTGGGGGCCACGGCGCAGTCACGGCCGGACTATCTGGCCAAGGCGGGGATCGAGGAGCGGTTGGGGCAGCCGTTGCCCCTGGGAGCGGTCTATACCGATGAGAGCGGGCGCACGGGCACGGTGAAGATCTGGTTCGGCGGCAAGCCAGTGGCAATGGCTGAGGTGTACTACAAGTGCGCGATGCTTTGTCCGCAGGTGCTGCATGGTCTGGCTACGGGGCTGGCACAGACGACGTTGACGCCAGGCAAGGACTACGACGTGCTGGTGTTCAGCATTGATCCGACTGACAAGCCGGCAGACGCCGTTGTGCAGAAGCAGCAGTTTCTGCAGGAGGCCGGATGGGCCGGCAATGCGAAGGCCGCAAGTGCGGTGCATTTTCTTACGGGAGATGCGGCCAGCATTGCGGCTATGTCCGCAGCGACGGGGTTTCACTATGTGATGGTACCGGGGCCGGACGGAAAGATGGACCAGTTCGCGCACTCCAGCGTGATCATGTTCGCGACGCCGGACGGAAGGATGTCGAAGTACCTGTCCGGGATTGACTACCCGGCACGCGACCTGCGGATGGCGCTGCTGGATGCGAGCCAGAAGAAGATCAGCAACCCGGTGGACCTGCTGATTCTTTACTGCTGCAGCTACAGCCCGGCGGTGGGACGGTACTCAGTCTCTGTGCTGCGGATTCTGGGGCTGGCCGGGATGGTGAGCCTGCTGGTGGTGATCGGGATGGTGGTGCTGTTGTCGCGGAAGCCGAAGGCAGCGATGTAGGCCGCGCCGGGAGTCTAAAGCGATTTCGCCCATGGTGCAGAGCATTCGCATCCCAAGCAAGCTACAGGTCTCTCCACTGCGCCAAACGATAAAGCTGTTTGACGCCGGTCGAGATGACACAGTTTCGCACACCACCCGCAGAAGAACTGGTCTAGAGAGGAACTGCTGCTAGGCCATCGTTGGGAATTCGACGCGGAAGCGGGTGGTGACGCCGGCGGGGAGCCGGCAGTTCGCGGAGTCGTTACAGCTCTCGACGGAGATGCGGCCGCGGTTCTTTTCGACGAGTTCGCGGGTGACCCAGAGGCCGATTCCGGTGCCAACCTCCTCCTTGGTGCTGAAGAAGGGCTCGAAGATGCGTTGCAGGTTGGCGGCAGAGATGCCTGAGCCGTTGTCATCGACGAGCAGCACGGCGAGGGGATCTTCATCACAGATGTGGATGGCGATGCGAGCGCCAGAGGACGAAACCGCATCCACCGCGTTGGCGATGAGGTTGGTGACGATCTGGCGGAGTTCGTGAGGAGCGATGCGGACACGGACACCAGGTTGGTAGTGGTGTTCGACGAGGACGTGTTTGGTGTCCAGCCGATGACGGAAGATGGAGAGCACATCGTCCACGATGGGAGAGACCTCGACGTTGGCGACGACGCCGCTGTTGCGCACAAAGCCGAGGGTGAGGCGGGTGATGTTGCCGAGGCGGGATAGCTCGGTCTCGGCGGTGGCGATGTAGGCGCGGGTCTCATCGCCGAGGGTGGGGTCGGCGTTGGCCAGGTAGAGCAGGTTGGTGACGGCTTCGAGCGGGTTGTTAATCTCATGGGCGACGGTGGAGGCGAGCCTGCCCATCGCAGCGAGCTTCTCTGCGCGCAGCAGGGCGGCTTCAGAGAGTTTGCGCTCGGTGACGTCTACGGTAACGCCGCGCCAGACGCAGGGTTGGCTGGAGACGCGGGTACCGCGCATCTCCAGCCAATGCAACTCGCCGTTGGGCCAGGGGACGCGGTGTTCGAAGACAAGGGTCTCGGATGTGGAGCGCATGAGCTTTACCAGGTCATCCAGCCGCGGCTGGTCGTCGGGGTGAAGCAGCGGCCGCAACGAAGGAAGAGCTTCGAGTTCGGAAAAGGGCCGGCCAAAGACCGGATAGCTGCCGGCGTGCCAGCGGGCGCTGCGGCCGCTATCGAGATCGATGGTCCAGGAGGCGCACTGGCTGCTGTTGAGGGTCTCCGCGAGGGTGTTGTTGCGCTCCTGCAACTCAGCCAGCGCGGTCTGTAGCTTCTGCTCGGAGCGGCGGCGGCTCCAATTCATCAGCCAGACCAGCAGCGCCGCGATGACCAGCACCAGAGCCCGCGCGAACTCCGAGCGTAAGGGCAGGGCAAAGTTCGGAACCAGGGCCGCGAAGCACAGGCGCGTGAGCACAGCCATGGCTACAGTCAGCAGCGCGGGAGCCAGTCCGCCGAGGGACCCGACCACGATGACCGCCAGAAAGTGCAGAGCATAGGGCATGGCGCGGAGCGCCGGGATGTACCAGGTGAACAGCATCGCCAGCACGGGCAGGACGAAGGCCAGCACATACGACACTCGCCGCCGCGAGAGATGATAGCGCGGCGATGTGCTGTCCTTCATGCAGCTTGGCCCTCCCCAAAGCGGGTGTCCCGCTCAAATCTTCAACGGGACTCCGGCTGAGTCGTGACGAGTGTACAACAGCAGCGCACGCTGGATGGACCGGCGCGAATCTGCATCCACCGTGCGGCGGAGCCGGTCAGTCTGCGTCGTCGCTGGATTCTCGCAGGGCGGCGCGCAGGGCGGTGAGCTGGGGATGGAGCAGCTTGGCGGTGAGCGACTTGGTGAGGCGTTCGATGGCGGCGGCCTGCTCCGCGGTGAGCGGCTGGGCGGAGAGCTGCTGCGTGAGCCGGGTGACCTCCTGCAGGCGGAGAGCCTCGGCATCAAGCAGGAGCTGTTTGACGGCTTCCGTCGCCGGACCCTGGGCGAGGCGGTCCGTGTAGCGGGCGACCTCGCTGCTGACGATGGACTCGGCGGCCTCGGCCTCGCGACTGCGAGCGGAGTGGTTCTGCGCGGCGACCTGCTGTAGGTCGTCGATATCATAGACAAAGCAGCCTTCGATAGAGTTGACGGCGGGGTCCACGTCGCGGGGCACGGCGATGTCAATGAAGAAGACCGGGCGGTGGCGGCGGCGCTGCAGCAGCGCACGCGCCTCCGCGGTGGTGAAGACCTGACCTGCACCGGTGCTGGTGATGATGATGTCGGCGCGGTGCGACTGCTGGTGCAGTTGCTCGAAGGGAATGACGCCGGTCACGAGACCGGCCGCCGAGGGAGAGCGCAGCGCAGCGGCCATGGCTTCCGCGCGGGTGGCTGTACGGTTGGAGACCAGCAGCGTGGTCGCGCCCTGCTGGAGCAGATGGCGCGCGGTGAGGTCGCTCATCTTCCCCGCGCCGACGATCAGCACGGTCTTGCCGGCGAGCGAGCCGAAGATCTTGCGCGCAAGCTCAGCGGCGACCGAGCCGATGGAGACGGTGGAACTACCGATGCGGGTCTCCGTGCGGACGCGCTTAGCGACCGAGAAGGCGCGCTGCAGCAGAGGGTCCAAGACGGAGCTGAAGGCTCCCGTGGAACCGAGAGCGTCTGTGGACTTGATTGCGCCGACCTCGCGGGCGACCGACCAGGACTGCTTGACCTGGCCGAGGATCTGCGGCTCGCCAACGACCATGGAGTCCAGCGAGCTGGCCACGCGGAAGAGATGGCGGATGGCGTCGCGCTCGCGGTGCATGTAGACGTGCTGCTGGATGGCGTCAAACTCCGCGACACGGACGTGGAGATACTGCTCGAGGAAGCGCAACATGCCGGTGTCGGAAGCTACGTCGGATGTGTCGGGTGCCTGAGCGGCGTTGTCCTGCACGGTGAGCAACTCCACGCGGTTGCAGGTGGAGAGGATGAGCGCCTCGCGGACGCCGGGCTGAAGCGCGAGGGTGCGGGTGGCATCGGCAAGGCGCTCTGTGGGAATGGCCAGTCGCTCGCGCACCTCGACGGGCGCGGTAGTGTGGTTGACGCCGAGCAGCAGGAGCGTGGTGTTGGAGACCTGGCTCATGGCGTCTTGAACCTGTGCACCGCGGAGAGCGAGTTCGCGGCCCACACCGCGAGCACGCCGAGGAAGACGAAGCTGGAGAGATAGACTGCCCGGCGGCCGCGCAGCCCGCTGTGGCGGCGGATGAAGATCATCAGCATGTAGACGATCCACATGGCCAGCGAGAGCAGCACCTTGGGGTCAGCAAAGAAGGCCGGGCCGATGGTCTCCAGCGCGAGCACCGAGCCGATGAGCAGGCCGGCGGTCATGCAGGGCAGGCCGAAGAGCAGTGCCTTGAGCGCGATCTGGTCCAGCGTCTCCAGCGACGGAAGACGCGGCGTGCGAATGCTGCTCTTCTGCTTGAGGCGGCGTTCCTGAATCAAATACAGGACGCTGGCGACGAGCGAGAGAAAGAGCGCAGCGTAGGCAGCCAGCAGCAGCGCGATGTGCAGCAGCAGCCAGCCGGTGCGCAACTGCCCGCCGAAGGCTGGGAGATTGCCGAGCGTCTCATGCCCGGGATGGAAGGCAGGCACGATGGTCAGCAGTACCACCACCGGGAGCAAAAATATGCCGAAGCTGACGGTGCGGAAGCGGGCCGCGAGCAGAAGGAATGCGGCAGCCAGCAGCAGGCCGAGCCAGGAGAGTGCCTCATGGGTGTCGACGGGCAGAGCGCGGTGGGCGGCGATCAGGGTCTCCACGATGGAGACAAAGTGGAAGAAGACTCCGCCCAGCGCCGCCGGCACCGCGATATGCCGCCAGCGCGGGCGGTCATAGAGCGCCGCGGGCAACACCGCCAGCGCGGAGATGCCGTAGAGGATGACCGCGACTCGGAGCCAGAGGAGGGACATACGCAGGGGTGGACGCGCAAACAAGGCGCGAAGGTTCAGTATATCGTTGCAGCACCAACCACGGCACATTCGCGGCAGCCGGGTTGTGGCCGGCAATTCCACCGCAGGGGGCTATATCCTGAGGGATAGCCTCGATGAAGAATGAATCGACCATGACGAGTCCGCTGGATGCTGCCGAGGACGCGCGCACCAGGTCCAAGCTGGCGAGTGCGGATGAGAGCAGCCAGACGCCGGTAATGCGGCAGTATTTTGCGGCCAAGGCGGCGCATCCGGACTGCCTGATGTTCTGCCGGATCGGGGACTTCTACGAGCTGTTCTATGAGGATGCGATTGTGGCCGCGCGCGAGCTGCAACTGGTGCTGACCGCGCGGGACAAGGCGAAGCAGCAGCCGATGTGCGGGGTTCCGTACCACTCGGCGGGTAACTATATACAACGGCTGCTGCGCAAGGGCTATCGCGTGGCACTGTGCGAGCAGATGGAGGACCCCAAGCTCACCAAGACCATCGTGCGGCGCGAGGTGACGCGGGTGCTGACGCCGGGCACCGCCGTGGATGCGGCGCTGGAGGCCAGTAAGAGCCAGTGGCTGGCCAGTGTCGCGGCTGCGGGCAAGGATGCGGCTGCATGTGTGGGTGTGGCGGCGATGGACCTTTCTACCGGCGAGTTTCGTGCGACGGAGTTTGCGGGCGGCACCGCGTGGGCGCTGGCGCTGGATGAGCTGGCGCGGATGCGGCCGGCGGAGATATTGTCTGCGCGCGGGAGCGGGTTTGGAGCGACGAGCCAGAGCGTGCGGCAGGGGGAGCTGCCTTCTCCCGTAGATCCGCACCCCACCCATGACGATAAAGCCGTCATGGATGGGCCACCCGAGCTTTCCGGTGCGCGGACGGAGGTGGAGGAGTGGGCCTTCACGGAGGAGTATGCCGTCCCGCTGCTGCGGCAGCAGTTGAAGGTGCATTCGCTGGATGGGATGGGACTGGCCGGGCACGCGGCGGCGGCGGTCGCGGCGGGGGCCATAGTGCACTATCTGCGCGCGACCAAGCAGGGCGCGCTGGAGCATCTGGACTCGCTGCGCTACTACGAACGCAACGACTGCCTGGAGCTGGATGCGGTGAGTGTGCGCAATCTGGAGTTGGTCGAGCCGCTGTTTTCGAGTGAGGGTCCGCAGACGACGCTCTTCTGGACGCTCGACGCCTGCTGCACGCCGATGGGCAAGCGGCTTCTGCGGAGTCAACTGTTGCGGCCGATGCAGTCGTTGCAGGAGATTGACGCGCGGCTGGATGCGGTAGCGCTTGCCGTGGCTGATTTGAGAAAGCGCGAAGGGTTGCGGCGCGGGATGGATGGCGTGCTCGACCTGGAGCGGCTGCTGGGGCGGGTGGCGATGGACTCCGCTGGGCCGCGTGAGGTGGTGGCGCTGGGTACGACGCTGGCGCGGCTACCGGGGCTGCGCGCGGCGGTGGGTGAGTTTGCTAGTGGACGCTGGAGAGAGTTGCAGCAAAGCTTCGATACGCTGGACGACCTGCAGGAGATGATTGCGAGCACGCTGGTGGACGAGCCTCCGGTAGCGCTGGGCGATGGCGGCGCTGTGCGCGAGGGAGTGGACGCAGAGCTGGACGAGCTGCGCGGGCTGTCCTCCAGCGGGCGGCAACGGATTGCGGCCATCGAAGAACGCGAACGGGAGCGCACGGGCATCGGCTCGCTGAAGGTTCGGTTCAACAGCGTATTTGGGTACTACATCGAAATCACGAAGGCCAACGCCAAGGCCGTGCCCGCCGACTACGAGCGCAAGCAGACGCTGGTGAACGCGGAGCGCTTTACCACGCCCGAATTGAAAGAGTTAGAGACGAAGATTCTGACCGCGCAGGAGCGCTCCGGCGAGATTGAGCGGCGCATCTTTGCGGAGCTGCGGCGGCAGTTGCTGACCAACGCTGCCAGAGTTCGTGAGACATCCCGCCAGATCGCCGAGATCGACCTGCTGGCGAACTTCGCTCACTTGGCGGCTCTGCGCGCCTGGGTGCGGCCCAATGTTGATGCAAGCGGAGTGCTGGAGGTGGTGAACGGGCGACATCCAGTGGTGGAGCGGCGGATGGAGGAGCAGGGTGCGGGCAGGTTCGTGCCGAACTCGGTGAGTTTGTGCGCGGGGGGATTAGACCTTGCGCAAGAAGAGCACCCCACCCATGACGATGAAACTGTCATGGATGGGCCACCCGGTGCATCGTTATTGCTGATCACCGGGCCGAATATGGGCGGCAAGAGCACGTATCTGCGGCAGGCCGCGCTGCTGACGATCCTGGCGCAGTGCGGCTGCTTTGTTCCGGCAGAGCGGATGCGGCTGGGGTTGGTGGACCGCATCTATACGCGGATTGGCGCGAGCGACAACGTGGCGCGCGGGCGTTCCACGTTCATGGTGGAGATGACGGAGACCGCAGCGATTCTGAATACGGCGACCGCGCGCTCCCTGGTTCTATTGGATGAGATGGGGCGTGGGACCGCGACCTACGATGGTCTTTCACTGGCGTGGGCGACGGTGGAGCATCTGCATGACAGCGTGGGAGCGCGCACTCTGTTTGCGACGCATTACCATGAGCTGACCTTGCTGACTGAGCGGCTGCTGCGGCTGAAGAACGTGCGCGTGACGGTGAAGGAGAGCGGTGGAGGCATCGTCTTTCTGCACAGCGTGGAGACCGGCGCAGCGAATAAGAGCTACGGGATTGAGGTGGCGCGGCTGGCGGGGTTGCCGCAGGCAGTGATCGAACGCGCACGCGAGGTGCTGAAGGTGCATGAACGCGCGGAGTCGCAGCAGGTGCGCGAGGCTGTGCCCGATGCTGCGAAGATGCAGATGACGATGTTCACCCCACTCTCGCAGAAGATTGTGGACCGGCTCGAGGAGGCGGATGTGGACGGGCTGACTCCGCGCGAGGCGCTGGCGCTGCTGGCGGAGTTGCAGCGGGAGCTGAAGGGCGGCGGCGCATGAAGGCGAAGACAAAGGCGAACGCAAAGGGCGCAATGGAAAGATGCAAAGGGCGCGATGGAAAGGCGATGCTGGTTGCGGGCGTAATGAGTGGGACTTCGGCGGACGGTGTGGATGTGGCCATCTGTCGCGTGGGGCCGGGGCGCGATGGCGTGCCAACGATCAAGGTGTTGGGGCATCGCGCTTTCAAGTACGAGAAAGAGGTGCGGGACGCGGTGCTGCGTGCTGCGAGCGGAGACAAGCTCAGTGCGGCGGAGTTTGCGCAGCTTTCCTGGCGTCTGGGAGGAGTGTATGCGGAGTGCGTCACGGCGACTGCGACAGAACTGAAGCCGCAGTTGGTGGCGTGCCACGGACAGACGATTCTGCATGATGCTGCCAAGGGCGTGACCTGGCAGACGGGCGAGGCTGCGGTGATCGCCGAACGGCTGCAGCTGCCGGTGGTGAGCGACTTTCGTCCGGCAGACATGGCCGCAGGCGGGCAGGGTGCGCCGCTGGTGCCCATGTTGGACTACTGCGTGTTTCGCCATGCGACGAAAAACCGGCTGCTGCTGAACCTGGGTGGAATTGCGAACGTGACGGCGCTGCCCGCGGGGTGCGGTGTGGATGCGGTGATGGCTTTCGATACCGGCCCGGCGAATATGGTGGTCGATGCGGTGATGCAGCGGCTCTTGGGGAAGAAGTTCGACCGTGGCGGAGCGGTCGCCGCGCGTGGCCGTGTGCTGGATGAGGTCGTGGAGACGCTGCTGTCTGGCGGATACTTTAGTTCCCTGCCGCCGAAGTCGTGCGGGCGGGAGGAGTTTGGCGCGACGTTTGTGGAGCGGATGTTGAAGCTGTGCAAGGGCACGGCGAAGGAAGATGTGGTGGCGACGACGACGGCGCTGACCTCCGCTTCGATCCTCGCGGCGTACTGCAAATTTTGTTGGCCGCATCTGGGCCAGCGTGCGCCGCTGGCCCGTGCAACGGAGGTCTTCGTTGCCGGCGGCGGGGCGAAGAACCGCACGCTGATGCGGATGCTGCGGGAGGGGTTTGCCGAGTTGGGCGTGAGCGTCGCGACGACGGAGAGTGCGGGCCTCGCGGTTGAAGCCAAGGAGGCCGCGGCGTTCGCGCTGCTGGGGTGGCTTACTTGGCATGGGCTGGCGGGGAATGTGCCGAGCGCAACCGGAGCAAAACGCGCGGTGGTGTTGGGGAAGGTGACGCATGGTGGATGACCGCCGGGAAAAACTGCGGGCCTCTCCACTTCGCGCTCCGCGCTACGGTCGAGATGACACATCCTTCAGGGCAATGGGGAAAATCTATGCCGGCCTGACGGTTGTACTGTTGGGAATGTTTGGATGCCGATCTGCCTCACATGATGCTCGCGCCGGATGGGGCCAGGAGCGAGCGACGCTCAACTTCCTCATCGAGAGTTCGCCGAACAATCTTGATCTGCGGCAGGGCACAGACGCGCAGAGCGAGCGTGTGGGCGACTTGATCTTCGATCCGCTAGTCGAAAAAGATGAGCACTTCAACCTGCAGCCATGGCTCGCCACGAGTTGGGAGCGGCCGAATGTGCTGACGTGGGTCTTTCATCTGCGCGGCGGCGTGCGCTTCCATGACGGCAAGCCGCTCACCGCCGACGACGTTGCGTGGTCCATCAGCAGCATGAATGACGGCACGCTGGTCACTGCCAAGGGTGGAGCGTTCGCCGATGTCTCGTCTGTGACCGTGCGCGACCCGCTCACCCTGACCGTCACGACGAGCAAGCCCGATCCCAGCCTGCTCTTCAATCTGAGCGATGGGTTGTTCGGCGTAGTAGAGCGCGGCGCGGGTCGCGATGAGGGGCTGCATCCGGTGGGGACGGGACCCTTCAAGTTTGTCGACCAGGTGCAGGACAAAGAGGTGGTCGTGGAGCGCAATGCGGACTACTGGGGCGGCGCGCCGAAGATTGCCCGCGTGCGCTTTGAGGTGGTGCCAGACACCATCACCAATGCGCTGGAGATGAAGAAGGGTTCGGGCGACGTGGAGAGCGATGTGCTGACGATGGACATGGTGCACTCGCTTGCGGGCACGAAGAACCTGCGCATTGAGTCCGGGCCGGGAGCGCGCGTGGTGTATGCGAACTTCAACGTACGCGATCCGGCACTTCGCGACCGCCGCGTACGGCAAGCCATTGCGTGCGCGATCGACAAGCGCGCGCTGATTGATTCCATCTGGCGCGGGGAGGCGCGGCCCGCAGAGACGCTGCTGCCGCCCGAGCATTGGGCGGCGGCAAGCGACAACGATCTGCCGCAGTATCCGCATGACGTGGCGCGTGCGATTCGATTGTTAGACGAGGCCGGACTGAAGCCGGACAAGGACGGCATCCGGCTGCGCTTTACGTTAAAGACCTCCAGCGATGAGACCACGCGGCTGGACGCGCAGGCGATGCAGGCGGAGCTGCGCGAGGCGGGCATCGCGCTGACGCTGCGCTCAGCGGAGTTCGGCACCTTCTACTCCGATATCACCAAGGGCGCGTTCCAGATGTATCTGCTGCGCTGGATTGGATCGAACGAAGACCCCGACATCTTCCGCTACGCTTACGCGACGGAGAGTTTTCCGCCCAGGGGCGCAAACCGCGGCAGGTACTCCAACCCGAAGGTGGATGCGCTGCTGAAGGCCGCCGCCGCAGAGACCGACCAAGCGGTGCGGCGGCGTGAGTACATTGAGGTGCAGCAGATTCTCGCGACCGACCTGCCGGGAATTCCGCTGTGGTATCCGGACAACGTAGTGGTGCACTCGGTGCGGCTGACCAATGTGCAGTTGAACGCGGGTGGGAGTTTTGCGTTCTTGCGCACGGCAGAGCTGCGGTGAGGCGAGTCCTTATGAGCTGCGCGCTTGGAGCGATTGAGCGGCGAGCAAGTACGGACTTCGCTGATTTGCGAGTGCTGAGTTCTTGATTTGCGAGTTTTCCAGTCGCCAGTGTTCCAGTTACCAGTCAATGCGAATCAGCGTCCGGCGGATGCAGTGGTGGTGGGAGCGTCCATCAACTTGCGGGTGAGGTAGATGTAGGTTTCGGCGGCGGTGCGGGATTCCTCCTTGAGGTCAGCACCAGCGCCGTGGCCGCCTTCGACGATCTCGTCGTAGAAGAAGGGCTCGTGGTACTCCTCCATCTTGGCGGCGAACTTGCGGGCGTGCTGCGGGCCGACGCGGTCGTCCTTGGTGGTGGTGAAGATCAGCGGCTCAGGATACTTCACGCCCGGCTTGAGCTGGTTGTAGGGCGAGATGCCGGCGAGGAACTCGCGCTCCGCAGGCACGCTGACGGAGCCGTACTCGCCTACCCAGCTGGCACCGGCGGCGATCTTCTCAAAGCGGAGCATGTCCAGCAGCGGCACCTGGATGACGATGGCGTGCCACAGATCAGGATGCTGGGTCATCTCCACGCCCATGAGCAGGCCGCCGTTGGAGCCGCCGAGGATGCCGAGATGCGCGGGCGATGTAATCTTGCGCGCAATCAGGTCTTCGCCTACCGCGGCGAAGTCGTCATAGATGCGCTGGCGATGCGTCTTGAGGCCGGCCTCATGCCAGGCGGGACCGAACTCCCCGCCGCCGCGGATGTTGGCCAGCACATAGACACCCCCATGTTCCAGCCATAGCTTGCCGATGTTGGCCAAGTAGCGCGGTGTCTCGGAGATCTGGAAGCCGCCGTAGGCGTTCAGCAGCGTGGGGTTGGCACCGTTCATCGCCATGCCCTTGGGGTGAACGACGAAGTACGGAACCTTGGTGCCATCCTTGGAGGTGGCTTCGAGCTGCTCGACGGCATCGTTGGAGGCGTCAAACTGCGCAGGCGCTGTCTTCTCCAGCTTGAGGCTGGCCGTGGTGGCGTTGCCGAGCCACAGCGACGACGGCGTGAGGAAGCCGGTGATGCTGAGGAAGAAGGTATCGTTGACGGCGTCCGTGGAGGCGATGCCGACGGTGACGTTGTCCGGCACGTCGAGCGGCTTCTTCAACCAGCCCTTTTCGGTGGGCGTGTAGACATAGGCGCGGCCACGCACGTGGTTCAGCGTGGTAATCAGCAGGCGAGTCTTCGTGGTATCGGCGCTGTCAAGGAACTCCTGCGCGGTGGGCGCGAAGACGACCTTCGGCTTCAGGTGCGCCGGGTCAGCGAGCAGTTCCTTCAGACTCATCTCCAGCACAGAGCCCTGCACGAAGCTCTGCTTGCTGCCGGCGGGTGTCCAGTCCTGTTCAATGCTGAGCAGAACGCGGCCGTCGATGAGGCCGGCCACGCTTGCCTTCGAGGGGATCGTGAGCTGCTGCAGGCCACTGGGGGTCTGCACGAACTCTTCGCTTTCAAAGAAGGTGACGGCGCGATGGAAGATGGTGAGTACATCGCCCTGGGCGTCATGCGCGGTGTAACCCGCGGCCGAGATGTCCGCAGGCTGGCCCCGGAAGACCTCCTTGGCATCGGTGAGCGGCGTACCGCGCTTCCACTGTTTCACGATAAACGGATAGCCGGATGCCGTCATGGTGCCGGGGCCCCAGTCGCGCGCGACCAGCAGTGTGTCCTTGTCCAGCCAACTTACGTTCTGCTTGCTGCGCGGAAGGACGAAGCCGCCTTCGACGAACTTGCCGGTCTTCAGGTCGAACTCGCGCATGGTGTCGGCGTCTTCGCCGCCGGAGGAGATGGAGACCATGCAGAACTCATCGTCCGGGTAGAGGCAGCTGAGGCCCTTGCTCACCCACTTCACGTTGTCCTGCTTGCCCAGCGCGTCATAGTCGATGACCGTGTGCCAGTCGGGTTTGGCGGTGAGGTAGTTCGCGAGGGTGGTCTTACGCAGCAGGCCGTGGGTGTGCTCAGCGTCGCGCCAGAAGTTGTAGACATCGTCGCCGCGCAGTTGCGGCATAGGCAGGCGGTTGGGGTCCTCGGCAATCTTCAGCGCGTCCGCCTGATAGGCGGCGAAGCGCGGGTCGGCTTCGAGCACCGCGGCGGTGCGCGCGTTCTCCGCCTGTACCCAGGCCAGCGAGCGCGGACTGGAGACGTCCTCCAGCCAGATGTACTTGTCTTGCGGCAGATTTGGCGTGGCGTCCGGGGTGCGATCCGCGGGCTGCTGAGCGGCGACCGATGCGCCGAACAGAACGAGACTTGCTGCGAACATCGCTGCAGGGGTTATCGATTGCCACTTCATATAAAGCCATCCTTCTGAGACAAAAAACAGTACGAGTTATATTGGCACAATCCTACCGCACACTCAATACGCTGGTTCCAGGCTTCAATCCATCCGCGGAGGCGGTCACTCGCACTCCACCGATGTTCGCGGTAGAACGAACATACGCTACCGCGGTCCCGTCATACGCCGCGCGCGTCTTCGCCTGAAACGGCTCATGGCTCACCAAGTCGCCATTGTCCACGGCAACAATCGTGCCCGGCCCGCTGACTGCGAAGGTCAGCTCCGGCGACGCCCTCGGCACGCGCACGCCGTTCGCATCCACCACCGTCGCCCGCACCTGCACCACATCATCGAAGCTGCTGCCCACGTAATCGCTCGCCGCCGTCAGCACCAGATGATCCGGCTTCCCGGCAGTCGTCAGCGTCTCTGAGGTCTTCACCGCATCGCCGCAAACTGCCCGCAGCTTCCCCGGCGCGAATGCCACCGTCCACGTTCGGGCCGAAGCATCCTCATGCATCGCCTTCTTGCCCAGCGACTTCCCATTCAGCAACAGCTCCACATCCTTGCAGTTGCTGTAGACCTCCACGTTCTCGTCGTGGGGCTCCAGCGACTCCGGCGTCCAGTCGGCGAACACCGTCTCCGCGTCGCCCATCTGCTGCAGCTCGTAGCCGGGATCGGTGGGCGCCTTGGGGGTCGGCCTGGTGCGGCGTGCTATGTGGACCACCGGCTTGGGCGACCACCAACTTTCGCGCTCAAGGCCGCGCACATGCAGATAGTTGGTGCGGTCCAGCAGCCCGTTGCTGCGCGAGATCCCCGGCCACGTCCGCGCCTCACCCAGGTAGTCCGCTCCGGCCCACAGAAACTCGCCGGAGAAGAACACATGGTCGCGCAGCGCCAGCCACTGCTCGCGGTCGTGCGCATTCTCCGTGCCGACGATCTTCCGCGTCGGCTTCTGCGCGTGCGCCGCCAGAATCTCATTGGTGCGGTAGTTCTGCCCCACCACGTCCAGCATGTCGGCCAGCCCGTCCTCATAGTCGTGGCTTACGTTCGGCCGGAACAGCGCCTGCGTCACTGGCCGCGACGGGTCTTCCTCATGGAACGCCGCGATGATGCTGCCCAGCTCCTGCTTGGCCAGCTCCACCTTCGGCGTGTCGCGAATCTCGTTGCCGGCACCCCACAAAATAATGCTGGGATGGTTGCGGTCGCGCATCGCGTTGTCCCTGGTGTCCTGCACGTGCCACTGCGCAAAGTCCAGATGGTAGTCATAGGTGTTCTTCGCGATAGACCACATGTCAAACATCTCATCCATCACCAGCAGCCCCAGCTTGTCCGCCTCGTCCAGAAACTCAGGCGACGGCGGACTGTGCGCAGCTCGAATCGCATTCACGCCCAGCGCCTGCAGCGCCTGCAGGCGCTCGCGGTAAGCCTCCGCCGGCACCGCAATGCCGAACGCTCCCACATCGCCATGCAGGCACGCGCCATAGAGCTTGAAGTTGCGCCCGTTCAGCCAGAATCCCGTCGCCGCATCGAAGTGAAACTCGCGGATGCCGAAGTTCACCGTGTCGGTGTCACGAACCTTGTCCCCCGTCAGCACCTCCACCACCGCGCGATACATCGCAGGATGTCCTACGTCCCAGCGGTCGGGCGAGCGCACCGTCAGCCGCACGTCGAACCCCGTATCCGCGGCCGCGCCCAGTTGCTGCACTTGCGACGCTCCCGTCGCGGCCACGTGCCCATCCGGCGCCACCAGGTGTATGCGCACACTCGTCGCTGCTGTCTGCACGGACTGGTTCTGCACCTTCACCTGCACGCGCACCTGCGCCTGCTCCGTAGAGACGCTCGGCGTGGTCACATACGTCCCCCAGCGCGCCACATGCACTGGTTCTTCCACCACCAGCCGCACCTTGCGGTATATCCCTGCTCCCTCATACCAGCGGGATGCAGGTTGTTGTGACGTGTCCGTCCGCACCGCCAGCACGTTCTCGCCGCCGAAGTTTACAAACGGCGTCAGCTCATACCCAAAACTCACATAACCGTTGGGCCGCTCGCCCAGCAGGTGCCCGTTCAGCCATACCTTGCTGTGCGCCATTACACCGTCAAACTCCACAAACACCCGTTTGCCGCTGTCGGCCGCCGGCAGGTCGAGACGGTGCCGATACCAGCTCACTCCGCCGGGCAGGAACGCCCCTGCGCCGCCGGTCTTGCTGTCCTTGTCAAACGGCTGCGCAATCGCCCAGTCCTGCGGCACGCTCACGGTCTGCCACCCTGCGACATCCAAGCCCGCAGCCTCAGCGCCCGCTGCATCGCCCTGCACAAAGTTCCAGCCCGACGCCAGCTCCCGCACCTGCCTGCCCTGCGGCGGCGCGGCCTGCGCGTTTGCCGTCGCCATCCCAAGGACCGCCATCACAACCAGACCACGACGCATACATCTCTCCACAACAGCAAAAGGGCAGCCGGAATCCCGGCCGCCCCATCATAATGAAATTGTTTCTGATTTGTAATCCCGTCCTGCTATGCCACGCCAATCACCATGCACAACTCCTTCACCGCCGCCGCACTCTTGTTCAGCGCCGCCTGCTCTTCTTCGGTGAGCTTGATCTCGATAATCTGCTCCAGACCCTTCGCTCCCAGCTTGCACGGCACCCCGACGTACAGGCCGCTGATGCCGTACTCACCTTGCAGATAGGCAGCGCAGGGCAGAATCTTCTTCTTGTCCTTCAGGATCGCCTCCACCATCTCCACCGCGGCCGCGCTGGGCGCGTAGTACGCTGAGCCGGTCTTCAGATGCTTCACAATCTCCGCGCCACCGTTGGCCGTGCGCTCTTCCAAAGCCTTCAGCTTCGCAGGCTCAATCAGCTCCGTAATCGGAATCCCGGCCATCGTGGAGTAGCGGCTCAACGGCACCATCGTATCGCCATGCCCGCCCAGCACGAACGCCGTGACGTTCTCCACAGAGCACTCCAGCTCCTCCGCAATGAACGTCCGGAAGCGCGCTGAATCCAGCACGCCAGCCATGCCGATGACGCGCTCCCGCGGCAGCCCGGCCTTCTTGAACGCCGTCTGCGCCATCGCGTCCAGCGGGTTGGAGACGATGATCAGAATCGCATCCGGCGAAGCCGCAACCGCCTTCTCCACCACATCGCTCATGATCTTGAAGTTCGTATTCAGCAGGTCGTCGCGGCTCATACCAGGCTTGCGCGCGATGCCCGCGGTAATCACCACAATGTCAGAGTTCGCCGTATCCGCATAGTCGTTGGTGCCGGTGATAGTGACATCGCGCTTCTCAATGGGCATGGCCTGCAGCAGATCCAGCGCCTTGCCCTGCGGCACGCCCTCTACGACATCGATCAGCACCACATCCGCAAGCTCCTTGGCTGCAATCCAATGGGCCGCCGTCGCGCCGACGTTGCCGGCACCTACAATCGTTACCTTTTTCCGCATCTCGTTGTGGTCTCCAGATTGGTGGCGCCAGGCGCCGGTGAGCGTGGCGCGAAGGCCATCGCTGCTCACCATCATGATACGTCCGCGCCAACAGCCCTGGCTCAAAGAAACTCAAGACCTGTGCGGAAATCGCCTGCTTCGCCTGTGCCGCAATCTCTACTTCAAGTAATACTCAATCGTCGAGACCACGCGCACCTTCTTCATGATGCTGGCGTCGGCCTGCGCGTCTTCCCCGCTGGCGCCAGCCTCTCCACTGTCATCGGCGGCAGCAACCGTGGCCCCGTCAGCCGAGATCGAGAACACCCCCTGGTTCGCCGATCGGATCACTCCCACCGCCGAGCCGGAGTCCGCGGCAAAGCGGTCCGCAGAGGCCCGTGCATTGCGCGTCGCCTCCGTAATCATGTCCGGCTTCAGCGCGTTCAGCCCGGTGAACTTATAAACGATGTTGCTGTTGTCCGCCAGCACCACCCCGGCCTGGATCAGCTGCGCGGTCTTCGTCCCCGCAGCCGCCAGCTTGTCCACATCGCCGGTGGAGACCGTCACCGTCTGCTGCAGGATGTAGCGGCTGCCGCCGTTCTGCACATACTGGTTGGTGTTCTTATCGGTCACGCTGATCTGGCCCGTGGTCACCTCCGCCGCGGAGACTCCCTGGTCGCTCAGGAACTTCATCACGGCCGCCTTGCTGGCCTCACTGTGCGCGAAGACCGTCGGCAGATCATCGCCCGCCGTCTTGAAGGTGATCGCCCAGATGGCGCGGTCAGACTTCACCGTCCGTTCCACCAGCCCCT
>Ga0302319_10008077_pt1 | contig 20576 bp, 17 predicted proteins | sample Bog_T0_2_FD_203319 | JGI IMG/M metagenome (GOLD analysis project Ga0302319, IMG submission 203319) | Peat permafrost microbial communities from Stordalen Mire near Abisko, Sweden - Bog_T0_2 | ecosystem: Environmental > Terrestrial > Soil > Wetlands > Peat | place: Sweden: Abisko, Stordalen Mire... | reverse complement strand
AACCACGCATCCCGGTAGCGGTAGCGAAACAGGGTAATACAAAGAAATACCAGTCCAATAATACTAAGAAGAAGACCAATGGCCGTGATATAAAGAATCGCACTGATATTCGCACTGAGCTTTTGTGGGTCAGCGACGCCTGATGGACCACCCCCCAGTATCGCGACCGCCTGGAGCTTGTAGACGGTCGCCACTAGAACAGCGAAAATCGGACCAAGGAGAAAAACCGCGCTGGAAAGAGCAACGCTTTTTCCGGAACCGGGGTTGCTTTTATTCATTATAAAAAGACACGATTAACCTCTACGAAATAAACAGCCGCTCATTCGCATACTCAATTTCCAGTATCAGATCAAAACCCTTCAAGCGATTTCTTGCTTCGCGTGTTCCCTGCATACCATTCATATCCGGCTGAGGCACCACGCCGGGTTGACTATGACGCTGATCAATCTCATGGCTGCTTCTCCATCGCCTTCAGTTCGGCTTGGGCGAGGAAGTACGCGTTTTCGTCCTTTTGATTCGTCGCCAGGCATTTTCGAAAATCGTCCGATGCATGGGATTTGTCCCCTGCAAGAAGGCGTTTTATCCCCGCATAATACCACGCTTGGCAGTGTTGGATTTCATCCTTCCTGGCATCAGTTGCCGCCGCTGCGCTTATAAAATCGGCCTCGTTCATTCCACCCTGAAGAAATTTGCTGACGATTGAAGGCCAGAACCAGGTAAAACCAGCACTTTTCGCCATCTCGCTTGAAAGCTGTGAATCCGCGTCCTCTTTTTTGCCCAGGAGTTTCTGTGCCGCCCAGATGCTGAAATAAGCGCCTTGCGTATCTTCAGTATGAAGCCGGATCGCCTGGTTATAGTCGTCTATGGCACCCGCAAGATCCCGCTTGGTCAGTTTGACGTTCCCACGGTTGATATAGACTTCATCGAGATTGACGAAGGGCGAGTGATCTTTCGAATCAAGAGTGACCACTTGATCGTAGTCGGCAATGGCTCCATCCAAATCCCCCAAAGCTTTCTTGATGTCAGCGCGCTGGCGGTAAACGTAGCCATCATGCATACCAAGTGTGACAGCTTGATTGAGATCGGCAAGAGCACCGTTCAAATCACCTTTCTTCTGCTTCAGGTGGCCCCGGTTATGGAAGGCATTGAAATCTGTGGGTTCAATCAGAATGTCCTGATCGTAGTCGGCAATGGCTCCATCCAAATCCCCTTTGGCCCCTTTGGCAAGAGCACGACAGCCGTAGGAATACCAATCTTTGGGATCGAGTGCGATGAGTTGATCGTAGGCTGCAATCGTTCCATTATAATCCTGATGCATCCATTTAATGGTAGCCAAATTTTTATAGGCTTCTTTATTTTTCGGATCGAGGGCGATCACCCTTTGGTAATCGGCGATGGCGCCTTTCGGGTCTTTCATCTCCAGGGCCTCGCCCCGTTTTAAATAAGCTTCCGTATTTTTCGGGTCCGCCTTGATCGCCTGATCGTAATCGGCCATGCCCCCGGCCCGGTCTCCCAGCATCAGCTTCGAGGCGCCACGCTCCATGTAGGGGTCCACCTTCCCGGGATCGAGCTTGATGGCTTGATCGAAATCGGCCACGGCTCCGCGCCAGTCGCTTTGGTGCATTTTGGCCCAGCCTTGGTTGAAAAAATCGTCCGCAGTCTGCGCTGCGGGAGCCAGCATGGCGGAAGCTGCCGGGCCGGCCGGGGCCGCCGTTTCCCCGGCAAGCGACACCGAGGCGGTCAATTCCACATCGGCAGTGTGAAGATAGGTGGCTAACTTGTGATCCTGGTCGCCACTTCGGATGGCGGAGATAGCGTCCCGGATAGCCTGGATCGCCAGCACGCGATGGCCCTTCAATCGATGATTGGGCGCTTCCTGGACCATTTTGATCGCCTGGGTGAGCAAGTCGATGCGTCGGGCATCGGGCAGCGAATTGCCCGGGGCGTTTTGAACTTGATGAACGACGTCAAGAGCCTTGCTCAACATGTCAGTCGTGTCTTGAGCAAAAGTAGGGAGCAGGGTGAGCGCAGCGCTGACGAGGGCGATCGAAAGACGGTGGCGTATGAGAAACTTTTTCATGAGTTGGATGACGGGTTTTTAATTCTCGTAAGAAAACGTGATCAAGGCCCCGCCGGGATATTGCCATGCGGGCCAAACGCCATCTCGAGAAGGCACACCATCACGATCATCGTGATAAGAACAGCCCGTGACCTCCTTGTTTGGAGCGTGAGATATTGATGAACAAGGACGGCGGAAAAACCGGCAAAATAGCAGAGGTGAAAAAAGTCGGTTGCGTTTAAGTGAAACGCTTGTGCCGCCACAGAGAGTTGGTCAGCCACCCCAACGGAGAGAATAGGGCTGTCGCCATGGAGTTGACCCCAGAGGTTCCCCAGGATACCGGCAAAAACGGCTTTCCCGAAGAAAAGCGCCAAACCCCATGCAAGAAATTCCCGAAGGCCTGACGTGATCGAGGAGATCGCAGCAAAAGCCGCGATCCATGCGAGTTCAGCCGCCCAAAAAAGCCCGGTATTAAAGTGCGCCCCTGTCCCACCGAGCAGAGCCAGTGGCAGGGTGAGAACCACAATTAAAAGAGCCTTGGCCGCCAGCAGTTTTGCCCGCGGGACAGGACGGGTCAACCAGAATGCCGTCGTGCCCATCAACGGATCTTCATGCACGATACGGACGACCAGCAGAGGAACCAAAAGGAACAAGCCTAACCCGGCGGCGAACAGGCACGCCACGCCCAGTCCAGCCATGGAAAGGACGCCCAGCATTGCGTTCGCCTTCGATATGTCGGGAGGATGGATTTTAAGAAAGGTGTTCAGGAACGCGAGCGGAATGAAAGCCATCCCAAGACAGAGTCCCCATAGGATCAGGGGCCGTCGCTGGCATTGGATATCTTTTTTTAGCTGGGCGAGAATGATGTTCATAGTGATAAAGGGGAAGCGGCGCGCTGCGCCCGGGTGAGGGAAATAAAGATCTCGCGAAGAGTCAGTGGCGTGCCTGTCCAGGCCCTGCAATCGGGAAGCCAGGCTTTGATCCGGGAGCCAAGCTCCTCGTCGTTGACGTAGTGACTTTCAACCCAGCGAATCGTCGATCCGGATACTTCAGGCAGGAGACCGTCTTTGAACAAGGCCGGGGAGGCTGTGGCGCCTTCTTCAAGAATGGCGTCCACGCGGCGGAACCGTGTCCTCAGATTTTCGGAGGATTCGGAGAGAGTCAGGACTCCGCTATCGATGATGCCGACATGGTCGGCCAGTCGCTCCACCTCCTCGATGTCGTGCGAGGATATGAAGACCGTCCAGTTCTCCTGCTCGGACAATTCCAGCATCCCCTGTATGAGGTCATCCCTCACGAGCGGATCCAATCCGCTGAACGGTTCGTCCAGCAGCAGGAGTTGGGGACGATAGGCCAGGGAAACCAGTAGCGCCGCTTTGATTTTCATGCCCCTGGAAAAGCCCTTCATGGGACGGTCTGCCGGCAGTGCAAATTTCTCCGTCAGCCGGCGGCACAGGGATTCATCCCAGGTGGGATAGAGCGACCTGCAATAAGCAATCAACTGCTTGACGGTAAGCCGCTCGGGAAGCTCCTGGTTCTCGGAAACATATCCGATCTGCGCCAGCTCACGGGGACCAAGCAGGGTGGAATCGGCACCCAGCACCCGGGCGGTTCCAGAGTCAGGCTTGATCAGGTTTAAGAGCGTCTTGATCGTGGTTGTCTTCCCCGCCCCGTTCGTGCCCAGGAAGGCGTAGATGCTTCCCGCCAGCACCGCCAGGGTGAGATTCCGTACCGCCTCCACTTTTCCGAAGCGGCAGGACATTTCCTGTATTTCAATTACTGGATTCATAGTTATTCACCCGTCAGGCGGTTCCATTGCTGTTTCACGATGCGTTGCAGATCGTCGAGGCGGAGCCGCCTGTTTTTTGCCTCCACGACCAGGCGTTCCACTTCCCCCTCCAAAAGTTTGAGTTCCTTTTCCGTGGGCGCAGCGGGGATCTGTCCCACCACCGTCCCGATGCCCGGATGGACCTCCAGCAACCCTTCCCCCACCAAAACCGCGATGGCCTTGTGGGCGGTATTCGGGTGAATGCGCAATTCCTGGCTCACCGCCCGCACGGAAGGAAACTTGCTTCCCGGCTTGAGCAGACCGGAGATCACCGCCTTTTTCACCGCATAAACCAATTGCTCGGAAATCGGCAGCCCCGGCTGGATCCGCAACGGGAACGGAAGCATCTCATCGCGATTCTTTAACACGTGTCACATGTATCATGTGACACGTGTTTTGTCCAAGGCATTTCTTTTGGCGCACCCAGTCTTCTCGTTGTACTTTCTGAAGAACATCCCGCTTCGTGATGTTTTCGCCCCGGCCCGATCATTAGCTCTTTTGGACCGCCATGCTGGCCTTGGTGTTCAACGCCAGGTATGAATGCAAGTGAATAGGTTCGGCCCTATACACGGTATTCGTAATATCGATGAATACCTCCAGGACTTCGCCCGTCTTCAGCGAGGACTCGGAAAGACGCAGGGCCCCTCCTCTTGAAATGTGCTTCATCTGCTTCATGCTTTCTGCCAGGGTTTGAAGCCTGAACTCCGCATGATCCCACCCTGCCGTCTGTTTCGTCTGTCTTCCTGTTTGTTATCGCTTGCACTCGCTTTTCAACTCGTCGCGCGGGCGGAGATCCCGTCCGTCGCCAATGTCCCGCCCCGCGACCCTGCACCCACCAATGTTCCCGCCATCGACCCGGCGTTGAGAGGGGTGCATCCCCGGCTCCTCTTCACCGCCGGTGAAATCGACGCCTTGAAGCGACAAATTGCCTACGACCCGACCTTCAGGAAGGCCTATCTGGATGCGGTTGCCTGGTGCGCCAGCTTCCAGTGCCCCAGGAGCCCGCCCGATATCGTTACCGGTGGCGATACTCCGGCCATCTGGAAAAGCCTGGGGCTCTATCCGGCACTGGCCTATGTCTATGCCCTCGATCACCAACCCGCAGTCAGGCAAAAGATCATCGATGTACTGAACCTGATGCTCGCCCAGCCGTACTGGTCTCCCTCCACCCCCACGGACAAGGAGACCGACAATAGCATGGGAGCCGCCTGCAATATGGAGATGGCAGGCCTGCTCTACGACGCCGTGTACAATGACCTCCCTCCCGATCTTCGCAGCAAAATGGCTGAAAAAATGTTCCTGCATTGCCGCAGGATGTTCTGGCTCGGCCATAAAGAGCTCGGTCTCGCGATCAAATACTGGCAGGCCGATCCCCAGCCAAATCACCGGTGGTACCGCGATGCCGGTCTTGGCGCCTGTCTGCTCGCCATCGCCGATGAGAAGGACATCGATTCGCGCTTTCTCCTCCAGGCATACAAGGACGAAATGGATTTTGTGATGAAGTGGTACCCGCCCGATGGCGATTGTCACGAGGGCGCGGGCTATCAGAATTTCGGGTATCTCCCCGTCGTGACGGCGGCATGGATGACGGACCGCATCCTCGGCACCGGTTATCTCAAGACATCGGGCCTGAAGAATGCCTGTGCGCAGCAGCTATATTACTGGGTTCCCGGCCGGAATAGCGACATTTCCTACGGCGACGACCAGAACGCCGCCGCCACCTTTGGCAATAATGATGCCGCCTTCTTTTTGGGACCGCATTTGACCCGGGACATAAACATGCAGGCCGCCCTCATCAATCGCATGACCGCGAAGATGCTGCCCGGGAAAGCAGGGGCCCCGTTTGCCTTTCAATGGGCGATGCTGGCTTTCTATGATCCCACTGTGGGAAAAGGCGACTACAAGGCGTTGCCCACCTTCAAGCTCTTTCCCGACATGGGCGCCGCCACCATGCGCGATTCATGGGAAAACGATGCCGTGATATTCACCTTCAAATGCGGCCCTTATGGCGGCTTCACGCTCAATGACTACCGCATGGCAACTCCCGTGGCGGGAAAGCCTCATTACATCAACATCGCCCACGACGATCCCGATGCGAACGAGTTCGCCCTCAGTCTCGGCAATGGTTTTGTTTTCCATCCGGGTGTCTATTCGACGATGAAGACCACCGCCGATCACAACACCATTACCGTTGACGACAAGGGGCAGATCGGCGAGGGCGATGGCTTTACGCAACCCGTCGGTTCGCTCGATATGCGAACGCTTTCCTGGCTCACAGGTTGGAAAGTGGGTGACAGTGGACGCATCATCATCGAAGGCGAAGCCGGAAACGCCTACCGGGGAGTCACCGGTCCCGAGGTAAAGAGGATGCCCCAGGCCCCGCCTCCCGTCCTCAATAAATTCCGGCGCACCGCCATCTGGATGCCGGGTGAATATATCCTCATCCTCGATGACATCGCCTCCACCGGCGTCCACAAAATCACCTGGCGCGCGGCATCGCCCGCCGTGGCCGTCGTGAATCGCGAACAAAACACCGCTACCACGGAAACAGGGGGACAGGTCCACTACGGCATCGTATCCGACCGGGATTTCACCACCACCGTCGTTCCCATCACTCTCACCGGACGCTGGGGAAACGTTCCCGTCCAGCAATTGCAATGCTCACTCTCCACCAATGCCGTCAAATTCGCCTGCCTGCTCGATCCCTGGAAAAAACAACCGCGCATCCAGATGACCGAAAAATCCGGGACGGTGACACTTGCTGTCAGTTTCGGGAGCAGTAACGATACCTGGACATGGCAGGAAGGCAGGGATGCCCACACCCCCTCCCGCATCGATGGGAACCGGAACGGCATGCCCCTCATTTCTCTCACCGAGGAGGACAAGGCCCCCACGAAATAACCAGCGGGGTCTAGGAATCTCAATACATTGCCATCCCGGAATAATTACCTGCGGGGATTATCCTCGTCTTGTCTCTTTCCCCTGACCCAACGATAAACCATTGTCCCGGCAAACCAGTGTACGCCTCCAGTATCCAGGGCCGCCAGAGCGATCGCAATTGGCCACATATGAGGAACATGGTGAAGCCCAAGAAGCGAGAGTCCGACAAACAGGGAGCCAAGCACCGGAATGCCTGAAGCCCCGGCAAACGATTCGCGTGGCCTGCCCTGAAGCCGGTGAAGTGGATATCGGAGAAAGGACAGGTAGAAGTTTAAAAGGCAGACAGAGGCACCTAACAACAAATCCGCCCACGCAAGTTCTTTCCAAATGTGGTGTGTCATCCAAATATCTTCCACCACGGTTTCTTGTCCTGAACACTAGGAAGTCCGATCACCGTGCCAATAAGCATCCGATAAATCGGATGCCCCCTCGTTACCACGACCTGTGCGCATTGATAAGCGCGACAAGCCGCGCATAAACTCTGACAATCCATGTATAGCGTAAGCACTTGTAAAAGTCCAGGGTGGGGAAAAAAGGAAGAGAGACACCCTCACTTAATGAATGACGCATCAAATGGGAAATCCTGCTTTAAAACGCAGGACAATTGTCAGCCAACGATGAACCATCGCCGGAGCTTCCCTCCTGCATTCGTTCTTAAAAAGCGGCTGTGGCGTGACATCTGGTGTCGTGCCTGTCACCTGCTTCTCATCCCCTCCAGGTTCCACTCCTCTTCGTGCCATGCCCTCTGCTGGGAACACTGCCGAACCAGGGTTTCGATCTGCCCGCAGAGCCGGATTACATTCAGAAAGAAACAGGGAGATGCTGAAACGTCGGGATGAAGCTTTTGAGAAGTGGGGGAACCCGTGATGTTCACGGTGTGGAACAATCCAACCCATTTCCAATTTGAAAATCACAACATGGAATTTGATACACAACTCCCTATATGAGACGGGTAATCGGCGTAATCCTGCTTCTTGTCACTGTGGGCATTTTGGCGTTTCGAGCGTCTGTGCATCTTGGGACAAGTGACGCATGGATTTTATACTGGGCATCATTGGCGTGCGGGATCGGCGGTATTCGACTGGTGTTTAATAAACCAAAGACATCTTGAGGTGAATTCGAGCCGCAGCCGCTGTGAGCCGGTGACGCGACGCGACCGGCCAGAAACTGGCCCGCAAGTTCTTTGAAATCCTCAATTACGCAATCCGCCTGGCGTGATTTACTGATCACTGATCACTGATCACTGATTACTGGTTACTGGTTACTGGTTACTGCTTCCCACTTTCACGCGTTCAGCCTACGAAATAAACAGCCGCTCGTTCGCATACTCATGCCGCATGGCGGCAATCTCCAGCATCGGGTCAAACCACCCGGCATCCTCGCGCCGCACCGCCATCGAACCCCGCACACATCCGCCCGCGGCATCCAGGCATTCCTTCAACACACGCTGACACCCCTCCTGCCCGATCCGGATCAATTTCAGCGCCGCGCTGCACTGCCCCGCGAGCGATTGGTAAAGATAGCTCATCAGCACCGCATCCAGCGGCACGCCTTGCACCGCCACCTGCATCCCGTAAACCGTGAGATGATGCCCCCGCGCCTCGCCAGCCGCCCGTTTCTCCTCAAACAGCCGCAACACATCCCCGGGAAACAACTTCAGCAGCATCTGCAACCGCCGCACCCCGAGCTGCACGCTCGCCTCGCGCAATTCGCGGCAGATTTTCAGCGCGCTGATCTCGCCATCGATCCCGCAAAGCGCCTCCACATCCCCGCCAATCGCCGCCTCATGCCCGAACCGCACAAACGGCAGCTCCAGGTGCTCCAGCGCCGGCATCGTCTGGTTTTTCAGGAAAAACAGCAGCCCCGCCTCATCCTGCACGATGCCCAGCCGCACAATCTCCTCCAGCCCCAGCGAATGTGCATAAGCCCCCGTGGGAAAAAGCGGATCATTCGTCTGCAGCAGCGCCTGCAGCCAGCCCAGGGGATCAGTGCGATCAATGCTCATGGTGATGATGCGAAGACCCGGCCTTGAGCGGATGAAACACCCTCTGCTCGACCGTGAAGGCAACATGCTCCCGTTCCAAAAGCTGCCGGATCGCCGGGTCATCCGGCGCCCGCACCGTCCCATGATCGACCTCGATCGCAAAATGCAGATTCCCGATCATCCACCCCAGTTGCGCCGCGTGCGACGCCTCACCGAGCTTGATCTCCAGCACCGTCTCCGCCCGCTGCTTCACGACATAAACAGCCGCATCCTCTTCAAAAAAAACCGCCCCGTCATGCACCGGTTGCTCCAGGTCAAACCCGAATTCCCGCCCATCCTTCGCCACCCCGCGCCAGCGCCGTTTCGCCAGCACCATGCGGTCCACCGCCAGCTCGATACGCGGCTTCCCCTCGCCCATCCCATGCACTTCAGCGCGAATCAATTCCATGTCATCCATTCCACGAAATCCCGCAATTTCAATCAAGCCCGTTCGAAAAATCCCTCAAAAGACCGCAGTCATATCCTCCCCGATTGGCAGGGCAAATCAACCCTTGCCAACCCTTGCCAACCATCAGCTATCCCCGATCCCTGCCAAAACGACCCCCACCCCCGCAATTGCAAGATCGCCCCCGGTCGTTTAGTCTCGCCAGGTGCTCGACTGGTTTTCGCCCCGCATTTTTTTAGGCCACTCCCAACGCAATCTTTTTCTGCGTGGCATCCCGGCATTCGTCTATCACAACATCCAGTCGCCGCCGCCCGCCGCCCGCGATCCATTCCTCTACGTCTCGCCGGAGAAATTTGAAGCCCAGCTCGCCGCCCTCCGCTCCGCAGGATTCCAGTCCGCAACCCTCGACGAAATCAGCAACGGCGGCCCCTCCCAAAAAGTAATAATCACCTTCGACGACGGCTGCCGGAACGTCTTCGAAAACGCCATGGAACCGCTGGCCCGCCACGGCTTCCGCGCCATCCAATTCATCGTCACGGACATGATCGGCCGCACCAACGAATGGGACACCGTCCACGGCGATGTGGCGGAGCCTCTCATGGACACCAGCCAGATCCGCGAATGGCTCGCAGCCGGCCACCAGATCGGCTCGCACAGCGCCACCCACCGCAATCTCACCAAGCTCGACGAACCCGCCGCGCGCGCACAAATCTTCGATAGCAAGAAACGGCTCGAGGACGAGTTCGGCATAGCCGTGCGGCATTTTTGTTATCCCCACGGCAAGTGGAATGAAAAGGTCCGCGACCTTGTCGCGGAGGCCGGATACTTAACCGCCTGCACCACTCAATTCGGCGTGAATACTGCGGTCACGCCGCGCTTCCAGATCAACCGCATCCCCCCTCTCACTGCGCCGGAACTAATAATGAAAGCAGCCGACCGCTTGCGAAAAAAGCTGGCTCAGTAAATCAGCTCGCCAGCCGTCCCCGCCAGAGCGCAGTCGGTTTTGCGACGTGATGAAGGACCCGCTTACCGGAACTCGTCAGCATGTAGAGCGAGTAGTCGAATGGCTTTTGAAAATACACCCCGCTGGCAAGCAGCCGCAGCTTGTGATGCAGCAGGATGACGCCCGGGATAAGCCGTATCCACGCAGGCGTCATCTCGCGCTTCACCTGTTTTTCGCGGATCGCATTTGGCTTCAGGTTCATGTTCTCACCCGTCTCCGTAAACACGGAAGTGAAACTCCGCATGACACCGAAGCGCGCGCCGTGGTTGAGCAACTCCATCACCCAGAACATATCGCCGAGGTCGCGCCATTTCGTGTCAAAATAAACACCCATTCCGTCAAGCACCCGGCGCCGGATAAAAAGCGCGCATGTGAGCACCGGGAAACGGTACCAGAGATGATGCTTGAGGGGTGTGAGCGAATAGCGATGGCAGATATATTCCCCCTGCGGATCGACGATAAGCGTATCGCTGAGCACCACGTCGATCTCCGGATGCGCCTCGAAATAATCATGCACGGCCTTCAGCGCCCCGGGGAGGTATTGTTCATCGCAATTGAGATAGGCGAGGATGTCGCCTTTCGAGCGCCTGAATCCCCGGTTCACGGCGTCGTACATGCCGTTGTCCTTTTCAATATAAGCTGTGACCCGCTTGTCATTCGGCAGCCACTCCTGCGTGCCATCGTCCGAGCAGGAATCCTGCACGATGTGCTCGAAATCCACCCCCTCCTGGTCGGCGACGGAGGCGATGCAAAGCTTCAGCCAGTCTGAATTTCGAAAACTTGGTGTTACAATCGAGACGAGCATCCCGGGCAATTATTTCGGGTTCATCTGGTCGTAAATCCAGGCGTAGGTTTTTTCCAGCCCGTCCCGCAGGCGGACATTGGGCTCCCAGCCGAGGAGTTTTTTGATCAGCGTGTTGTCGCTGTTCCGGCCGTTCACGCCCTTCGGCGCGGAAAGGTTGTAGTTCCGTTTCAACTTCACACCGGCGATGTCTTCCACGATGTCGACCAGTTGGTTGATGCTCACCAACTCGTCGCTGCCGAGGTTCAGCGGCTCGATGATGTCGCTGCGCATGATCGCCTGCGTGCCGTACAGGCAGTCGTCGATGTACTGGAAACTGCGGGTCTGGTGGCCGTCGCCCCAGATCTCGATTTCGTGACGCCCCGAGACTTTCGCCTGGATGACCTTGCGGCAGATCGCGGCGGGAGCCTTCTCGCGCCCACCCTCGTACGTGCCGTTCGGGCCATAGACATTGTGATACCGCGCCACGCGCGTCTCGATGCCGAAATCCTCCCGGAAATGCCGGCACATCCGCTCGCTGAAAAGTTTTTCCCAGCCGTAGCCATCCTCGGGCATCGCGGGATAGGCGTCCTCTTCCTTCAGCGCGGCGACATTCGGGTCGCGCTGTTTGTCGGCGTTGTAAACGCAGGCGGACGAGGAAAAGAAAAAACGCGGCACCCCGTATTTCTTTGCAGCCATCAGGAGATGTGTGGTCGTGAGGACGCTCAACATGCAGAGCGCCTTGTTGTTTTCGATGAAGCCCATGCCTCCCATGTCGGCGGCGAGATTGTAGATCTCCTTCGTCCCCTCAGCAGCCTGCTCGCTGGCTTCTTTCAGGCTCACGTCGAGCTGGAGATTTTCGACTTCCGGGAAACACTGGCACCATTCGCCAAAGGGCTTGATATCCACGGCGCGGATTTGTTTGTGGCCTTTGCGGATGAGGTCGGCGACAAGGTGTCCGCCGATGAATCCGCCCGCGCCGCAGACGACAATGGTTTCGTTATTCATAGTGGAAAAATTTGGTTTCGCCAGGGGTGGATTTTACGATCGCTTCATGCAGCACGGGGCATCGGACCGGACCGGGAAATTTCTCATGGGTGGGATAAATCAGTCTTCATGAACGGGGGCGTTTTCCAAGCCTAAACTAGGAGCCACAGACCGGCTCACGGGATTTCTTTCACAAGAATGTCCTCGTTTTGATACAGCGTCGGCCAATCCTTGATGATATCCGTTGCCGAGGTCTTGTAGGACTCGCGCGTCCTGTCGTTTTCGCCGGGGTTGACTCTTTGCAGTGCATCGAGCAGCGGCGATTCGCTCACCATCACGAGCTTGTTGAAGCCCATGGCTTTCAACGAGGCGTAGTTTGCGGGGTTCTCAAAGATATGCGTGTTCCAGATCGAGAGTCCCTTGCGATCCGACCGGGTAAGCAGGTCGCCGCCCCATCCGCCACCCTGGATCAGAAGCTTGTCGGTGTCCTTCGTATTTGCGCGGATGATCTCCGCCATGCGGGCCGGGTAGGTATCGTAATGGAGCACGGCTTTCATCCCGATGAGCCCCTGCACGAGGGAAAGCGAAAGCAGCAGGCCCATGAAGGGAATCCGCCAGCACCCCGCACGGCCGGCGAATGCGGGATTGGCTTCCAGACTCACGAGAACTTCCGCGCAAAGCATCGCCATCGCCGGCGCAAACATCATGTAGTAGTGCGTATGTTGCAGCACCAGGTGGGAGAACGTCAAAGTAGTGATCACGCCTCCCAGAAACAGGCATCTCGCGAGCGGACTCGCGCTTTTCCTCGTCAGCGCGTAAATGGCGAGCCCCGCAAGTACGAAGCTGCCGAATAATGAATTGAAAATGCGCCACCCCCCCTTGATCCAGTTGCCCGCAGCGAGCCGGTATTTCCAGTCCCCGAAATACCACCAGACCATCTGCGGGTTTTTTGAAACGCGAAGGTCCACATACGGAAACACAGCCCCCGCCTGCGCCGCATCGGTGTATTTGGTCCACGCAAAAAACAATACCGCCGCCACCCCTCCCACGCAGGCCAGCAGCACGATGCGCCGCACGCTGAATCCATGCTGCTTGAGGATCAGCAGAAAGATGGAGACGCCCCCGGCCATGAAGAACGGCAGCTTGGAAACAGCAGTGAGACTCCCCGCGAGGCACGCGGGCACCAGCCATTTCAACTCACCCTCGCGGACCAATTCCATCGAGAAATAGAGGAACCACAACGCCGCCGCCATGGAAAACCCGTCCGTGCCCGCCATGCCCGCGTATTCGAAAATCAACGGCTGCGACACAAAAAACACCAGGCTCCAGTACGCCCCGCGCCTGCCCATCACCGCGTCCGCGATCCGGAAAAACGGAAAGAGCCCGGCGAAAAAGACCGCCAGCGACACGACATTTGCCCATCCCCGCCACGGTCCGAATACCTTGAGCGCCAGGCCCGCAAGCGCCTGCCACGCAGGAAACTCCTGGATCGTCGGCGTCTCCGTGGCGTTGAAACCCACGATCACCGTGTGTGCCAGGTCAATGCGGGTCTGCTCGTAATGGATCGCCGTATCAAGATGGATGTCCCGGTAGAAGCCGTATCCCTTCCAAGCACTCCCGATGTGAAAGGCGACAATCACCACGAGGAAAAATGCGAGCAGCCCTCTCAGGTCGGAATTTCTCGGTGAGACTGCGTTTTCGGCATTCATAAAAAGGGGTGACGGCACTTCTTTTGCATCATCGGCATTGAGTTTGAAAAAATGCCGCACTAAAGTAAACCTCTCTTTCAAACCGCGTGATGAGAAACCCCTGCACCCACCGATGAAAATCCTGCTTGAGCATACACTACCGTTCTTTCTGGCACACGGCGGGACGCAGGTGCAGATCGAACAGACAAAGAGGGGTCTCGAGGCGGCCGGTGTTGAGGTTGAGTATCTCCGCTGGTGGGACGATACTCAGACAGCTGATTTGATTCATGTTTTTGGGATGGCTTCCAGCACTTTAATCAAAATGGCGAAGCTAAAAGGCATACCGGTAGTGATGACAAATCTCTTCACCGTAGCATGTAACAGAAGCGATTCAAGATTGCGGGCCCAAGGTATTATTACGCGTCTGGTCCTCGGTCTTCCTTTCGGGGCATCGATCAAGAGCCGGTTGACATGGGATACCTTCAAGAATTGCGGGCAAAACATCGTCGGTCTGGAAGCAGAACGCCGCGTTCTAAAAATTGTTTTTGGGGTTTCCTCCAAAAACATTTCTGTGGTTCCTCTTGGGCTACAAGAGGTCTTCCTCCAAGCGGGTGCGGGAGAAAGGCGTGAGCCGCATTTGATCTCTGTAGGGACGATCACGGCAAGAAAAAATACGATTCTTCTAGCGCGCATGGCCAAATCTGCGGAAGTTCCGATTTTGTTCGTGGGCAATCCCTACGATTGCCACGATCCGTACTGGAAGGAGTTTGAAAAGATGATCGACGGACACCTCGTAAAATACCAATCCCACCAGCAAGACGTGCCAGCATTGATAAAGCTGTACCAAAATTCCCGTGGTTTTGTTATCATGAGTCAGTATGAGAACTGGTGTCTAGTCGCCCATGAAGCGACAGCGTGCGGGTTGCCGATTCTTCTTCCCGATCAAAAATGGTCCAGAGAGCGATTTAGTGATCAGGCCAACTATTTCGACCCGAAAAAGGACGGTGATCAAGTGTCCAAACTCCGTAAATTTTACGATGACTGCCCTGCCTTGTATGCCCCACAGATTCACTTACATAGCTGGACCGAGGTTGGCATACAGCTTAAGGATGTTTACACAACTGTTTTGAACGCCTCTGCGTAGATTTCCACGTGCCTGCGGGCGATGATTTTCGGGTGGAACCGCTGCAATGCGGATTCCTTTGCGGTCTTTGCGATTTGCTTTCCGGACGCCTGTTCGTCGAGGAGTCCTGCAACAGCATCCCGCATGCTGACGGGATCCAGGGGATCGCAGAAACGCCCGTTCACCTTGTCCTGCACGAGGTCTGGCACCCCGCCCACGTTGGCCGCGATCACCGGCACATTCGCCGCCATCGCCTCCAGCACCACCATCGGGCAGTTGTCCTCGAGGGAAGGCAGCATCAGCATGGTCGCCTGCGCGAAATAGCCTTGCAGTTTTATATGGTCTGCAAACCCCGCGTATTCACACCAGGGCCGGCTTTTCAGCAGATCAAGGAATTCCGCGCCGTAGGGGGTTTCGGCGGATACGTTCCCGAGGAATAGCAGGCGGAATTCACGCGTTTTCGCAAGCTCATCCAGCGCGCGGATCAGCGCATTCTGGTTCTTGCGCGGGCAGACGAGTCCCACGCAAAGAATCGTGGGCGGCGCTGCCGGCTCAGGCTTGATGTCGAAGTAGGCCGCATCCACCGCATTAGGCAGCACCCAGGTTTTGCGGGCAAGATCACGCACCGCATCCTGCGTATAGCGCGTGATGCACACCACGCCCAATGAGCGCGGGATGGTGAACGCCTCCAGGTAGGCATTGAGCCAGTTGAAAGAAAACGGCTTCGGCCGCGTCAATTGTGCGATCAGCCTCATGTTTCCATGAATCGTAAGCACGTTGGGATACCCCGAAAACACTGCCGTGACGGCGCAATCGCGCTCCGTCCCCTGCCCATGGACGATATCCGGCTGGATCTCCTTCAGCTTCCTCCGCACTGCGCGGATGCACCCCTGGTATCCCGTGCTCATCCAGCCGATTTTCGGCACCAGCAGCGCATGGTAGTAAATATTCGGCGCCAGTTTTTCCGGTGAACTCATCTCCTGCCGGACGCACGACACCACATGCACCTCCACATCCGGCAGCATGGCGAACCCTTGCAGCAACGCCGCCGGCGCCGTGCCGAAATGCGGCACGGGATTTTTGTAATCGCGATGCTGCTCCCGGTTATCGGTGGTGAGTATGACGATTTTCATGCCGTCCACGTATAGATAGAGAGAAAGACGATGAATCCCTTAATCGTTTGCCGAAGAACCGGTACGCAATCAGCAACGGATTGTCTCATTTTCCTGGCTGGGAATGTTTAAATTCATTTGATTTAATCACTTGAAACTATGACGGCAACTAATGCGTTGCGTCAAAACTCTGTTTGTTGAAAGAAAATCTTTATAATGTCGCCTCGGACCTAAAATCGATGTCTGCCACGCAGACCAAACGAACCCAACCAAACTCATATGTCTCTAAGTGGCTGGGACGAATATAAAACCGAAGCAATTATTTTTGTATCGTCCTGAATTTTCACAACCTACCCTCAGGACTTTCATCATGCCATTCAAAATTATCTTCAAAAAAATTTGGCATTTTATAGCCGACACGCACGAAACAAGGATGCTTGCAGCCCTTGCCGCATCACTAGGAGCATCAGTGATCCTTAAACGCCGTGTGCGGATATTTTTTGACTCTGTGTGGTTGCACCCTGCATCGCATGTCACGACTTTCTGGCGGAGGCCAGTCCCAATCTGGCGACCAAAGCCGAGTGCACAAAAATACTGGTTGACGAAGGGTTTAAGATCCTTGAAACGGAGGAGGAGTGCCCTCCCCTGGATCATTTTTTAGATAAAATTCCTTGATAATGTCACCTTCGCAAAAACCTAAAATTGCCATTTGTCTTGAATACTCGGCGTTGGGATTTGGCGGTGTTGAGGTTCTTGTGGCTGAGCTGGTACGGCAACTTTCCTCTTATTATAGAATCGTCCTAGTTTCCAAGGATGCAACAGAAGCGATCACCGGGTCGCCGCTGGGACATTGCATCGTTGATCATTTTTCGTTGCTTCCTTATGCACCGACTTGGAAATGCGGTAAACCCCTCGCGGATTTTTTAAAACGATCCGGAACATACCTTGCGCACTTTCATTTTGGCAGCAGTTATTCCTGGGGAGTCCGTTTCTGGAACCGATGCCCCGTGATTCATGTCAACCGCGCAGGAATTGTCGTTGTTTCAACCGTTCACCAGGCGGCATCGATTCTGGTCGGTTATTGCGGCCCCAGGAAACCGCTTTGGTTCAAACTAGCGCTTCTGCCGATCGTTTGGATTTCAAAAATGCACGAACTCTCACACCAAAGTGTCGTGCTTGGGGTTTCCCGCGAGAGTTTGGCAAAGCTATCCTGCTGGTTTTGGCCACTTAGCCAGCGCTTCCGCCATCTTTATCACTCCCGCCTTGAACTTCAGTGTGAACCAGCACCAATGGTCCTCCGCAAGAATGTGGTTCTATGTGTCGGCTACCTGGCTCATCTCAAGGGACAGACAATTCTTACCGCCGCCTTCGCAAAAATCGCCCGGCGATTTCCAGACTGGCAACTCCACTTCGTCGGAAGCGTCGCAGAAAAGGATTATGAAAAACAGCTCGCTCGTTTCATCATGGACACTGGGCTCTCCCAACAAGTCGAACTCCTCGGGCAGCGTCGGGACGCCATGGAGTTGATGAAAACTTCCGCCATATTTGTACAAGCTTCGTTTTTTGAAGGATTGCCACTCGCGTTGCAGGAAGCAATGTTCAGCGGATGCGCCTGTGTAGCCAGCCGCATCAGTGGCAACGACGAATTGATCACCCATGGGAGGAACGGGCTTCTGTTTCCGGCCGGGGACGTAGACGCGCTTGCAGTCGCCTTGGAATCGCTAATGCTCGATAGTCGGCAGCGCCAGTCACTCGCCGTAAATGCTTCCCGCTCAATTGTTGAGAGAGGCATGACCGCCGAGGCGATGGTGAATGCCCATCGCGAACTCTACGAATCACTCTACAATAATTCTCCTTGATTTACATTTACGCTGGAGGATGGCGCCGCAAGGCGATTCCTCGCCTATTGCATTATCGGCATCGAATAAAACCGATAGATAACCGTGAAAACGTATCGTCCGCGGTGGCGCGGATGACGATTTTCATGCGTTCAAAGTAAAACGGAACACGCGCGAGCGCCTGCGTTCTTTTGCATCAGCAGCATTGAGTTTGAAGGGCCACGCCGGTAAGGTAACCGCCGGTTCAGACGAACTCACGCAAAATATCCGCCCTGAAACCCCAGCCCCGTGAAAGTTTTCTTCGATCATTCCCTTCCATTTTTTCTCGCGCACGGGGGAGTCCAGGTCCAGATCGAACAAACAAAAAACGCCCTGGAAAAAACGGGCGTCTCGGTCGATTACGTGCGCTGGTGGGAAGCCGCGCAGGCGCCGGATGTCATTCATTATTTTGGCCGCACTCCCGAGCCCTACATCAGCATGGCGCATCAAAAGGGAATCAAAATCGTGACCTCCGATCTGCACGGGGGACTCGGCGTCCGCGCCCCGCTTGCCCGCGCTGTTCAAAAAAATGTCACGCGGCTGGGTCAGAAATTTCTGCCGGAGTTCCTCCGGTGGCGGTTCGGGTGGAACGCATACAAAATGTCCGACGCCTGCGTTTCCGTCACGCCGTGGGAAAGCCGTCTGATCCAGGAAATATTCGGTGCTCCGCGGGAAAAATGCCATGTGGTCCCCAACGGCGTGGAGGATGTTTTTTTTGATTCACCGGAAACCGCCCGCGACGAATGGCTGGTGACCACCGCAAGCATCCTGCCGGTAAAGAGAATCCTGGAAACCGCCCGCGCGGCCGTGCTGGCAAAAACGCCCTACCGGGTCATCGGCAAGCCGTTTTCCGAAACCGACGCCTACTACCTCTCATTCCTCGCCCTCGCGCGCGCAAATCCCGGTCTCCTGCGTTACGACGGCTCTTGCGCCGACCGCGCAGAGCTCGCCGCCATTTATCGAAAAGCCCGCGGCTTCGTCATGCTGAGCCGGTGGGAATCCCTCAGCATCTCCGCGCTCGAGGCGGCCGCATGCAAATGCCCCATCCTGTTGAGCAGGCTCCCGTGGGCGGAGAGTGTGTTCGGGGACACCGTGAGCTATTGCTCCGATTGCGATTCCGATGCCTCCGTTTCGCAAAGCCTCCGCGCGTTTTATGATGCAGCGCCCACGGCCGCCTCACCTGTGAAACCGCAAAGATGGCTGGATGTGGCTGTCTCCCTTCAAAAAATTTACACCTCGGTTTGCAGCGCCGCGTGATGGACCCAATGCCAAAACTCCCCTGCATCGCACTGTGTGTCGAAGCCCCCATTTCGCTCCGGGGCGGCGTGAGCGTGCTCATCGAGGCGCTCATCGAGGGGCTTGCCGGGGATTACCGGATCGTTCTCGTTTCGCAGGACACGGAGGAGGACTTGAAAAAATCCTCCATCCACCATTTGCTCTCGGGCCATGTGCAGTGGCAGCCAGTACATCATTCCCTCGCCGCCTGCCGAGGCCTCGCGCTCGATCTGAAAAGACTGGACGTCGCCCTCGTGCATTTTCATTCCGGCAATAATAGCTGGCGCGATCACTGGCTGGCATTTTCGCCCGTCTGGTTCACCCGGCGCGCGGGCATCACCACCATCACCACGAATCATACCGCCGTCACCGTGTGGGACAATTACTGCGACCCGGCAAAGACATCGCTTTTCAAAAAAATGGCCATGCTCCCTTCCGCATGGGTGGGCAAAATGCTTTTCCTCGCCTGCCTGAAAACCGAGATCGCCGTCTCCCGGCACAACCTCGACCTGCTCCGCCGCTGCTACTGGCCGTGGCGGCGCTTCCGGCTCATCTACCACTCGCGCATTTCAAAAATCGGGCCCAACACACCGCCCCGGGACCGCAAAAAATACATCATCACCGTCGGCCATATCGCCTTTCGCAAAGGCCAGCATCTGATGGCCCGGGCTTTCGCGGAACTGGCGGACGAATTTCCGGACTGGGATCTCGCGATGATCGGCTACAACGCCCAGTCCGCATGCTGGAATGAAATCGGGCAGCTCATTTCCACCCGCAATCTGCAGGGCCGGATCATCCTCGCGGGCAATCGCGAAGATGTGGCGGACAGCATGCAACGCGCCTCCATATTTGTTCAGCCATCGCTCTACGAAGGCCTCCCGCTCGCCCTGCAGGAAGCACTCGCGTCCGGTTGCGCCTGCATCGGCACATCGGTCAGCGGCATCCCGGAATTGATCGACCACGAGCAGACCGGCCTCCTGGTCCCGCCGGGTGATGTCGGGGCGCTCAAGGACGCCTTGAAACGCCTCATCCAGGACACAGCGATGCGCGAACGTTTTTTCAACACCGCCCCCGCCTCCATCGAAAACAAGCAAATGACGAAAGCCGCCATGATCCGGCTGCATCGCGAGCTCTATTCCTCCCTGCTCAAGTAACCGGCCCAATCAGGGTCGCATCAAGATGCCCAGCGTACTGGCATCGCTTACACCGACTTAGCGCAACCGATCAACAGCCTTTTGCATCTCTGCGGAGATGGCTGCCTCCCGGGAAGTTTCGGTAAATTCAGGCTGCGTCGGCATTTGGTTCCCATCTCGATAAACAAGATCCATGACGGCCGAAACCAAGAAAATGGTTCTTCGGGAAATTTAATGGCTGACAGAGGAGAGGGCGGGATGAAAATGTGGGGATGAAAGAACTGCATAACGAACTGCATCGGCATTACGGGCTGCTTCTGGGAGTGAAGAGTCCGTGGGGA
>Ga0302319_10008076_pt1 | contig 20576 bp, 15 predicted proteins | sample Bog_T0_2_FD_203319 | JGI IMG/M metagenome (GOLD analysis project Ga0302319, IMG submission 203319) | Peat permafrost microbial communities from Stordalen Mire near Abisko, Sweden - Bog_T0_2 | ecosystem: Environmental > Terrestrial > Soil > Wetlands > Peat | place: Sweden: Abisko, Stordalen Mire... | reverse complement strand
CTGGCCACCAGCGGGTTACGTCCCCTATCAAGTGGTCTTCCCCCAATGGTCCTTTGCCTTGTCCAACGAAATTTGAGCGCCACCACCGTCAGCATGGCCAGCAACGGGGTGACCGTGCCCATCACGATACAAACTTATTTAACCGGGTACGGCGAGAACACTTTAGTGTGGTATCCCACTGCCTTGGACCCCACGACTGGCACCACATTTCCGTTTGGCGGCACGGACACCGTTTATACCATCACGGTTGGCAATGTGGCGACTCCCGCCGGAACCAAAACGTTCACCTATAATGTTACCGTATTTGATCCCGCCACCACGGGTACGGATTTTTCTCCCTTAATCATCAGCGGACCCGGCAGTCCATCGGTCGGCGCGGCCAATGCGTATAGTTGCACGCCGGCCACCAACCCTAACATCACCGGTTACGAATGGCTTACGGCGCAGGCCACCAATGGTAACTTGGTGGACAACGCCCTCAATGGCACGACGAATTTCACCATTTCGCCAACGCCAGTCTATCCTATCGTGACGAATCCACCAACGGGTGCGGGTAAATGTTTTCACCTGGCGCATGTCAACCCGGTGCCACAATTTTTACAGCTAAATGAAGAACTGTTCCCGGGCAACTCCACCACCATAAGCTTTGAAAGCCTGCTCGGGTACGCCAGTTCGGTCGAAATCGCCCGGGTCCAGGTTTCCACCGACGGCGGCAGCACTTGGGAGGATCTCTATACTCAAGCGGGCACGGGCGGCGCCGGTGAATCCGCGTTTACCTTGCACACCCTGTCACTTTCCAGCTATGCGGGTCTAAGCGTTCTACTGCGCTTTAATTATGACATGTCCACCGGGAGCTATTTTCCCCAAAGCAGCCCCAATGTCGGTTGGTGCGTGGAAGCGATCACCGTCACCAACGCCCAGCAATTGCTCGGCCTAACCACCAGCTCGACAAGCTCAACGAACTTTAGCTTTGTGCCGGCTCAAGTGGGTAACTATGTGATGCAGGCGCGCGGGGTGATTTTTGGCGAATTTCCGATCGATCTTGGCATAGCCCGGCAGTTATCCGCCGTCGCCGGCGCACCGACCATTTCTTTGCACCGCCTGGCGATATCGGGGAGCCAGGTGAAGATTATTTTTGGGGTCACCGGCAGCGCTTCGACCTACCACCTGTTGCAGACAGCCCGGCTCGGCGGCACTTGGACGACCAATTTTGACGCGATCTTAACGACGAATAGTCCCGGAACCTCGTTCCAATTTGTCACCACCAATGGCCCGGCAACCCAGTTTTACCGGGTCCAAACCCCGTGAACCCGCAGGAACAATTCACTCTGAGACGCCGAGTCGCGGAGAGGGAAGCGCGAATGCTGACAAAGCAGTCTGATCCGGTGGCGCCGGCCTTTTTTTCGGCCGACGTCGCCAACGCCCGACGGTTTTATCTCAATCTTAATCCCCCCAAACGGCATCGACTCGCCGTTGTTTGCGGCGGCATCGAGTATTGCAAACCCGATTATGTCATCCACCGCGACACCTTTCCGTTTTATTCCATTGAATATGTGACCCGCGGATCGGGTGAGGTAAGACTGAATGACCACACCTTTTCCCTGCAGCCGGGACGGCTCTTTTCTTACGGTCCCGGGGTTCCCCATCATATTCGCGGCGATTCCGCGAACCCCTTGGTCAAATATTTCGTGGACTTTTCCGGGACTAATGCCAATTCGCTGCTACGCTCCTGTGATCTATTGCCCGGCACGGTTTCGGAAGTGTTTCCGGCAACTGCCCTCCAGCCGCTTTTCGATGAACTCATCCAGGTAGGCTTGATGACCCACCGCGATGGCGCCTTGTTATGCGGGAAAATCCTGGAATGTCTCATCCTCCGCATCGCGGGGGCGCGCGCGCCCGTCGATGGCGCGGAAACGCGTTCCTTCACGACGTATCAAAAAGCCCGTGAATATATCGAACGGCACTGCTTGCGGCTGCGGACATTGGACCAACTGGCCGCCGAGTGCCATGTGAATAATGCCCACCTCTGCCGGCTGTTTCGGCGCTTCGATCATCAAAGTCCGTACCAATATCTGCTTCGACTCAAAATGAATTACGCCGCGGGCCGCCTGCGAACACCCGAAGCCCTGGTCAAACAAGTGGCCGAAGAATCAGGGTTCAGCGATCCCTTTCATTTCTCCCGGGTGTTCACCTCCGTGTTCGGCCTCTCGCCCTCCGCCTTCCGCCGATTACGATGAAAGCTTGCCGGGCCTGTCGGGTTACACAGGGATTATCAGAGTCCCTCGGGATAAGTTTCCGGCAGTTCACCCTGCTCCCACTCGCTGTTGCGTTCCAATGGTTCCAGGGCGCGCGTTTCATCGAGGTGAATCAACGCGTCAAATTGTTCCGTCAGACAGGCTTTAAAGTAATGGCTCTCCCGCTCGGTTTCCGGCCGGTAAATAACGCCAATCGCGCGCTGCAGCCGCCGTTCCCCGAGCAGTTTCGTCGCGGCGTTGGCCTCACGCAGCGCGAGCCAGAACCGCGGCACTTCGGCCGCATGAAAAAACTCCTCGTAACTCCCGTGCAGGGCCGGCCGGACGCGGCGGCATTCCGCGGGATCGCCCCAATCGCGGGCGGCGGTGACGGTGCCGCAATATGTGCTGAAACCAATGCCGAAGACCCGGTCGTCAAACCGTTCGCGGGTGAGCTGGCCAACGTTGCATTCGCCGCGCGCGCTCATTTCCGTGGCGCGGGCATCGCCGAGATGCGAATTGTGAGCCCAGACAATGACCTTGCTGCGGCCGCTGTCGAAATGACTCACCAGCGCGGCGAGGGTATCGGTCATATGTTTATCGCGCAAGTTCCATGACTCCTCATGCCCACGGAACATCGAGCGGTAGTAACCCTCGGCATTTGCGACCAAACGCGCATTTTGCTGCGCATAGAACAGTTCGTCCTTCGCGACCTGTCCGCCGCCGCTCATTAATTCGCCGTATTTCCGGCGCAATTCGACCAATTGCGCCACGACTTCGGTTTCGCAAGATTCGCTGTTTCCGCGGGTCGTGGCGTAACCGTAAGCTTGGGGATCCTTGCCGAAATGATCGAAGCAGCTGTAACGGTCCCGCGCGCGGCGAGCCGCCGCCGGATCTGATTTGTCGAGATAGCCCAGCACCGATTCCATGGAGGCGTGCAGGCTGTAGAGGTCCATCCCAAAAATTCCGGTGCGGTCATTCTTATGATCCGTCTGCAGATTCCAGCCGCGCAACCAATCGATAAATTCGACCATCACGGTGTTGCGCCACATCCAGGCGGGAAAACGGCGAAAATCTCCCAGCGCTGCCGCGGCGCTGGGCTCGTTGGTCCGGCCAGTGACATGCCGATGCACCCGCAACATGTCCGGCCAATCCGCCTCCAGGGCCAGGATTCGAAACCCTTTCTCCGCTATGAGCCGGCGCGTCAGCTCGGCCCGCGTGGCATAAAATTCGTGCGTGCCATGGGAAGCTTCGCCAATGAGCACGAACTGCGCTGCCCCGGCGAGTTCGATCAAATGGTCGTAATCACCGGCGGTGGTTATCGGATGCGCCGCATGGGCGACGATGCCGGCCTCGTGGTTTAGCGTGAGCGTATTCATGGTTTAATAGCCGGATTTTGGGTCGCCTCTCTGCGGGCGTCCATGGGGTGTTACCCGACCGGACTGATCCTCAAGCCTCCGGTTTCCGCGGGTGCAATGGGGCGGCGGTGATCGTCGAGTGCGAAGCGGGGGCAAGAACACCAGGGGAATCATTCGCACCGGGCGGCGCGGTTAGCTTATCAAGGGCATTCAGGCGCTCCGGCAAGACTCGATGCTTCACCAGCGGAAAGGCCGGGATTGGTTTTTCCTCAACGGTTAAGGCGCGATAAGTGATCGGCACCTGCCATTCGGCGTAATTCACATCGAAAGGCTTCATCGCGCTGACCAACCGGAGACGAAAAGTCTTTTCGATCAACCCCCCTTGTCCCGGCAGGATTTTGAAGTGGACACGAAAAAAGGACCAGCCGCCGCCTCGCGCCGTTTGCACTTCCCCAATCATTGGCTCGCTTAAAATGATTGCGCCAAACTGCTCCCACATTCCTTGGGCTTCGTCCTCCACGATTTGAACGACTTTTTGCTGATCCGCGCCCGCCGGAATTTTGACATTCCCGTAGGCGTCCACACCGCCGGGCGGAAACCGGCTAACGGTGCCAATGTTGCGGTTGGGAATCAAAACCATCTGATGGAGAAAATTGACCAGCGTGGTGAAACGAAGCCCAATTCCCTGCACGCGGCCGATGACAATGGCGTTGGCAGTCGCTATTTCCACCAAATCATCCACCGCCAGAACATCGCAAAAAATCAGTGTCATGCCGCTGACGATGTCTTGGACCAAACCCTGCGAACCAAAGCTGATGGCCAGGCCGATGATCGATGCGCCGGCCAGGTAGGCGGTCAAATTAACGCCGAATTCCTGGAGGATTAATCCCAGCGCCAAAAAATAGAGCACAAAAATGAGGGCGCTGACGATGAGGCGGCTGATCGTAATGAATTTCGGCTGCTGCTTGCGGGAAAGACCCGGATGTTGCTGCAGCTGTCTGTTGCGCTTGAGAATGAGCCATTCGCTGCTGTGCCGAATGACGTTAACCAAAACTTGCACAAAAATGACCAACCCGACAATGAGCACCAACCGCATTTCCAGGGATGATCCTTTCCCCGAAAAATGAGCGTAAACACGGCTCACCACCGTATTGTCTACCGAATGCAAGAAGGAAGGGGGTGGCTGATTGGTCATATGCGAAATCACAGCTTCACTTTTCGCAGGCGCACGGCGTTGCTGATGACCGAAATGGAACTCAGGCTCATCGCGGCGCCGGCAATGATGGGACTGAGCAACCAACCGAAAAAAGGATAAAGCACACCCGCCGCCACGGGGATGCCCAGCGCATTGTAGAGAAAGGCGAACACGAGGTTCTGCCTTATGTTACTCATCGTGGCATGGCTTAGACGAATTGCTTTCGCAATGCCAAGGAGATCGCCATGCACGAGAGTGATGCCGGCGCTTTGTATTGCCACGTCGGTACCGGTGCCCATGGCAATCCCAACGTCCGCTTCACTCAGCGCAGGCGCGTCATTGATGCCATCTCCGGCCATCGCAACGCGTCGCCCCTCCGCGCGCAACTTCTTGATCCGGGCGACTTTTCCCGCGGGCTCCATCTCCGCTTCCACCGCGTCCAGTCCGAGTTGCTTGGCGACGGCATCAGCGGTGCGGCGGTTGTCGCCGGTGAGCATGACGAGTTTTAATCCAAGCGCGTGCAGTTCCTTGACGGCTTGGGCGGTGGTGGATTTGATTGGATCGGCGACGGCGAGAATTCCTGCCGGTTTTCCTGCCACGGCGACAAACATTACGGTCTTTCCTTCCGCTTGCAGTTTCACCGCCGACGCTTCGAGTGATTCCAGACCGGCGATCTTTTCGTTGCGCAGAAAATCCGGTTTGCCCACCGTCACCGGCCGCCCGTCGACGTTGCCGGCAACGCCTCCGGCCGTGACCGAACGAAAATCCTTCACCGTTTCGAAGGGGAGGCCCCGCTTTTTAGCGCCTTTCACAATCGCCGCGGCGAGCGGATGTTCGCTGTTCAGCTCCAAGGAGGCGGCGAGCCGCAGGAGTTCCTGCGCGTCAAAATCACCGGCCGGCAGGACATCCATGAGTCTGGGTTTGCCCTCCGTGAGCGTGCCCGTCTTGTCCACGACGAGGGTGGTGACTTTCTCCAGGCGTTCGAGCGCCTCGGCGTTTTTCACGAGCACGCCGAGTTGTGCGCCCCGTCCGACACCGACCATGATGGACATGGGCGTAGCCAGACCGAGGGCGCACGGGCACGCAATGATGAGCACCGCCACCGCATTGACGACGGCGTAGGCCAGCTTTGGCTCGGGCCCAAGCCATATCCAGACCGCGAAGGTGATCACCGAAACCGCCAGCACTACCGGCACAAAGATGCCCGCAACCTTGTCGGCGAACCCTTGAATGGGCGCGCGGCTGCGCTGCGCTTCGGCCACCATGTGCACGATTTTTCCGAGCAAGGTGTCACGGCCAATCCGCTCGGCGCGCATCACGAAACTGCCGGGGCCGTTCACGGTACCGCCGGTGACCTTGTCACCGGCGGCTTTTTCCACCGGGAGCGGTTCGCCGGTGATCATGGATTCTTCCACGCTGGAGTGGCCTTCGACCACCACGCCATCGACCGGCACCTTGTCGCCAGGAACCACGCGCAACCAGTCCCCGACTTTCACTTGGTCGAGCGGGACGACCTGATCGCCATCCTTGGCGACCTGCCGCGCCGTGGGCGGTGCGAGATTGAGCAACGCCTTGATGGCGCTGCCGGTGCGGCTGCGGGCGCGGAGTTCCAGCACCTGCCCCAGGAGTACCAGGACCGTGACCATCGCGGCGGCCTCAAAATAAATGCCGACCTTGCCCTCGTTCCGTATCGTGGGCGGGAAAATGCCGGGTGCAAGCATGGCCACGGCGCTAAAGACGAAAGCAGCGCCCACACCAATGGCAATTAGCGTGAACATATTCAGGTGAAGGGTCACGACGGAGCGCCAGCCGCGTTGGAAGAATGGCCAACCCGCCCAGCAAACCACGGGCGCCGTGAGGGCAAATTGAATCCACCGCGACGCATCGCTCATCACCCAGGAATCGGGACCAATCGCCGGAATCAGGTGCGCCATCGCCAGGACCAAGACTGGCACCGCCAACGCGGCGCCGATCCAAAATCGCCGCGTCATATCCCGGAGCTCGGCGTTCTCACCTTCGGCCGGGCCGGTGGTTGGCGCCATCGATTCCAGTGTCATGCCGCACTTGGGGCAATTGCCGGGATGATCCTGCTGCACTTCAGGATGCATCGGACAGGTGTAGATGCTTTTGCCCAGCGGCGCCGGCTCTTTCTTCTCCGCATGTTTTGTGACGTCGGCCGCGGCCAGAAACTCTTTCCGGCAATTGTCGCTACAAAAGTAAAACGTCTTCCGATCACGTTCGGCACGCAGTGCGGACGCTTCGTTAACCATCATGCCGCAGATGGGGTCTTTGGCCATATCAAATCAGTTTCCTATGGCTGGTTCCGCGGCGCCACAACCGCATCGGTTTCCTTTCCTGCTTAACCATTCACTTTATTGACGCGTCGTGAACGCGCAATTATTTCTTGGACATTCTGCCAATCACGACGATCAGGAGGACGACCACCGCCGCGCCGATCAGCGTCCCGAGCCACATCCCGCCGCCCGACCATCCACTCATCCCTCCGTCTGCATGGTCCATCATAAGGTTCTTTCGTTTTGCTGCGACGCAGTCACTTCCCAAAAACCAGAAAGCGGCCTGCCATCGCGGTGTTTTTTAATGTTTCGAGTCAGGACTCTGTTTCCCGATCCACCCCGTTCAAGGCCTGCTGACACGATAAAATCTTTGGCCGGCATTCGCCGCCGGGTCCGTGAACTGAAAGACCGGCGCACCTTCCTCGTTGGCGATCCCCAGTCCCGCCCATTGCGTGAGATTAGTCGAGGCCCACACGGTATAACTGAACCCTGGCGGGCCGCCAAAGGAGAGCTCACGGCCGTGGTTGGCCAAGGGTTTCAGGCCAATGATCCGTGGCACGAAGTCATTGGTTAACGCCGTATTGTTGTGATAAACCTCCGTTGTCGGATCACCGGCCGCGTTGAGTCCGCTCAACAAAAGATCCAGCCGGCCGTCGCGGTCGAAATCGGCCCAGGCGACCGAACCAGAGTAAACTCCGGTAAACCCGGCGTTAATATTGGTAAACACCCAGTTGCCGGTATTCCGCCAGAGCTGGCAAATGGGTTGATCCTGGCTGTTGAGACCGGCAATCACGATGTCCAGTTTGCCGTCATTATCGTAGTCAGCCAAAGCCACGGAACTCTGATAAATGCCGGGCAGTCCGACATTCATGTTCGTAAAGGCGTCATTCCCGAGATTCCGCCACACCTGGCAAACCGCCCCCGTTTGGGTGTAACCCGTCAGAAGAATATCGAGCCGCCCAGCTTGATTAAAGTCGCCCCACGCTACCGCTCCCTGAGTCACCCCGGGCAAATCCGTGCTGACGTTGGTGAAGGTCCCGTTGCCCAGGTTGCGCCACAGTTGGGTGATGGCGGCATTGCCAAAACCATTGGTGGTTCCCGTCAGCAGGATATCCAGGTTTCCGTCGTTATCATAGTCGCCCAAGGCCACGGAACTATAGAGCACTCCCGGCAGACCCGCGTTCATATTCGTAAAGCTGCCGTTACCGAGATTGCGCCAGACCTGAGCCACCGCGCCGGTCGCCGAGTAACCAGTCAAAAGAATGTCCAGGTTTCCCTCGTGGTAAAAATCTCCCAACGCCACCGCTCCCGTATCAATTCCGGGCAGGTCAGCTTGCAGGTTGGTAAAATTTCCCTTGCCGAGATTGTGCCACACCTGGGAGAGGCAAATGGGAGAATTATTCACATCTACTCCGCCGAAGCCCGTGAGAATCAGATCCATCCGTCCGCCATTTTCCATGTCCCCGCACGCAACGGCACTGCTCGAAACTCCGGGAAACACAGCGTTGAGATTGGCAAACAATCCGTTGGTTTGATTGTGCCAGAGCTGGCAAATGGGGCTAAACGAACTGCCCGCTCCCGTCAAAAGAACATCCGTGTTGCCATCATTATTAAAATCCCCGCACAACACCGAGCTATAACCTGCCGCCGGCAACGCCGAGTTGGTTAGCGTAAAAGCCGCCGCCCCGGCGTCGCAACGAGCGCCGATGGCGATAAATACCATACTGATTGCAATTGAATGAAAATCGTTGAGCCACCGGCATTGGGTCCGTATGACAGTCGGCGAAACCACCGGTTTTCGGCTGGCGGTTGGCCGGGAGTGCCATTCAGATTGTCCCGCGACCGGAGGCAAAAAGGCTTGGGTCTTCATCATAATTATTGGGTTTTTAACCTGATCGACCACCGCAGCCGCCCTTGGCCCAAGTCTTTCAACTTGGGCCATGATAGGGAGGCTGCCGTCTTTTCGCTCGATTTCAAGACGCTTTCGCGACGAGCTGCTTGCGATTGAAGATGGCCAATCCGAACATTGACGCACCCAACAAGAAAACCGTTGAGCCCCCGTCGGAAACTGAGGCGGGAACATCGGTCGTGGCCGAGAACGTAAAGCTCGATTGACCCAAGGTTTGGGCGGAAAAATCCCACGTCCCGGAGGTATCTATTTTATCGATTCCGGGACCGGTGATGATGGCTGTGCCCAGACCGGACAGAAGAAGTCCGGTCGGTGAAGCGTAATCCAAGTGGAGAACGTTGAGGTCAAACGAATATGTGTCGCCGCCGAACACGAATGTCCACAACGGGTCCAGCGGGGTGCTTGCCGTGGGCGGACTCCAGGTGAAAGGCGTCACGGTGACCGCCGCCCCGCTCGTGCCTGCGTAATCGCCACTCAACGACGAGGCCGCGCCGACGAATACATCTTGAAAACTCAAGAATTTCGTCGCCGTGACAAAACTGCCGCTGTTAATCGTGGTCGTTCCCGAGAAGGACAGGTTGCCGGAGATCGCGGTGGGAATTGCTTCCGCGTTCACGGCAAAACCTGCGACCGCCAGAACCAGGCTGGTGATGATGGGAGATGGGATATTTTTTTTCATTGTTATATTTCTTCGTTTTTTTGTCCGATTTTCATGCATGGTTTATCTCTGCGTTTTTGAGTTCCGGAATAGAACCCATTCAAACCAATTTAAGGCCCGGTCCTGAACATCGCCATGGGGTGTAACCCGACTTTTTTTCCAGGATTCAGTGGCCCTGGCTTCCGGCGCAATGACGCCGTCCTGATTCGTTTACTACGGGTTACACCCCATGGCGGTGGTAAGGACTTGGAAAGTATGCTACTAGTGTAGGGAGGTTGCGCCGGCAGACAGTTTGCATCGTTCAGGTGCGTGGTCTGCTGCAATCTCCCGCTGAAGAGCATTATGAGCTAAAACGAATTACGATTTATTATTTTGTCTGCATGCAGGATTCTCGTGCCAAAGGGGTGCCATGGGGAGGCTGGTTGATTCGCTGTTTCCGAGAGGCGCTGGCGAGCATCGGAAGTTTTGTGATTAAGCACGGCGCCCGCGTCCAGTATCTGGCGGCGGTGCTCGGCACCACCCTCCTGCTCAGTGCCCAACCGCGACGCTGGCGACGGGGAGTGCGGGCGGTTTTCCAGCGGCAGTTCTTTTTCTTCGGCGTGGAATCAGTCCGCTTCATTGTTATCTTGGCCGTGCTGGTCGGTATTTCGGTTGTGGTTCAACTGAGCGTATGGACCGGCAAGCTCGGGCAATCCCAACAGCTTGGGCCGTTGCTGGTCGTGGTCGTGGCGCGGGAATTGGGTCCGCTTTTCGCAAACTTCGTCCTCATTGTCCGCGGTGGCAGTGCCATTGCCACCGAGCTGGGCATCATGAAAGTGGGCGGCGAATTGCGCGTTTTGGAGGCCCAGGGCGTGGAGCCGTTGCTGTTTCTTGTGATGCCGCGGGTTCTGGCCATGGCCCTGGCGGCATTCTGTCTGTCCGTCATTTTCGTATTCATCGCCTTCGCCAGCGGCTACGGGTTCAGCACCTTCTTCGGCGAAGGGAATATGAACGCGCGGGTATTCATCACCAGCGCCTTAAACGCTGCCCATCCCTTTGACACGATCGGTTTCTTGGTTAAGTGCCTCCTGCCCGCGCTCGTAACCGGCGTGATTTGTTCCACGGAAGGGCTGGGTGTGGAAGGCGGCCTGACCCAAGTACCCCAAGCCGTCAAACGTGCGCTGGCCCGATCACTGTTTGCCCTGTTCCTGATGTCGACCATCGTCTCCGTGCTCGCCTATTCGTGATTACCCCCCTTAAGAATGAACAATCTCCACCCCATCTTGGACTTCGGTGACGTAACGATCGAGTCCGGTGCGAATTACGAAATCGGATTGAGCCGCAGTTCCTTTGAGCTTGGTCCCGGTGCGCTGTTGTTGTTGCGGATTGAACGCGAAGACGAACGGATGCCGGTCGCGGATGCCGCGGAGGGTCTGGTATGCCCGCGGCAGGGCAGCGTGAAGTTTCGCGGGGAAGATTGGCAAGCCATGTCGGCTGACCATTCGGCGGCGCAACGCGGAAAAATCGGCCGCCTGTTCGACGATGAGGGCTGGATTAGCGACTTGGATGTTGACCAGAACATCATGCTTTCGCAACAGCACCATACCGCCCGGAGTGAGGATGACATTTTGGACGAAGCGCTCGGGTTGGCTCGCGCCTTTGGCTTGCCCGGCCTGCCCCGTGGCCGGCCCGGGACCATGCGCCGATGGGACTTGCGCAAGGCGGCGTGCATTCGCGCATTCCTCGGCCAGCCGGCCTTGGTCATCCTCGAGCAGCCGGTGCGCGGGGTTTACGCGGACCTGACGGCGTCCCTCGTTAACGCGACAAAATCAGCACGCCGGCGCGGAGCCGCCGTGCTTTGGACCGTCTCCGATCTGAAAATCTGGAACCATGCCGGTATCCGCGCAACCGCCCGGGCCCGGATGTTCGGCTCTGAATTGCACACCGTGGCAGCGGAAACCCCATGAAACTTTTCCCCGCGTCCTAATGCAAAACCGCTTCGAATTTCGGCAGGTAAACGAGCTCACCGGCTTCCTCGTGGTGGCGGTACTGGCATTGGTGGTTTTTGGGATCGTCTTTAGCGAGCATTCGCAACAGTGGTTCACGCGCAAATATTCTTTTGATGTGCGGTTGCCGGAACAAGGCGCGTTGGGATTGCGCTCGGGTGCCGATGTAATCGTCCTAGGCGTCTCGGCCGGAGTGGTGGGCGATATTACGGTGGATGATGACGGGCGCATGACAGCGCACGTCAAGATTCGGCGGGACTTCGCGCGGTTCTTGCGGGCCAATTCGACCGCCTCGATCAAGAAGGTCTTCGGGGTGGCGGGCGATTCCTACATGGAAATTTCGCGAGGCACGGGTGACGCGCTGCCGCCGCACAAGCCGGAGATCGCTTGCCTTGTCTCGGAAGATTCGCTCAACCGGATGGAGGAGATGCTGGCTGACTTGCACGGGGAATTGGTGCCGGTGGTGGCAAAAGCCGGGGAGGGAGTGGCGGAGTGGACGAGTCTGGGCGCAGATTTCCGGGAGAACTCACGGCAGATTCAAGAGTTGATCGCACGGCTCGACCGCCTTGCCGCCGGTGTGGAGCAAGGCAAAGGCACCGTCGGCGAGCTACTCACCGATACCGCCTTGGCGGACCAGGCGCAGTCCCTTCTGGGCCGGGCAAACGCCGCGGTGGGCGAGTTGCAAACGATGGAAACAAACTTAAATGTCGCGGTCAAAAATGTCCAGAACGGCACGACCCGGTTGCCTGAAATCACGGATGCCGTGGCCAACGAAGCGAAAGACCTGCCCGGCCTGGTCGAACAAACCCAAGTCTCCATGCGCGAGCTGGAACGGCTGATCGAGGCCTTGCAACGGAACTGGCTCGTGCGCAAATACGTGAATAAAACGAACCCGCCGCCGCTGCGCTTTCTGCCGCAATCCGCGGTGCCGGCAAAAAAACGTTGAAGCTTTAGCCCGGCCGGAAAAAAACTCAAACAACAAGATGAACGAACCTATGAACGCGACGATAAAAACTGACAAGAAACGCATCCTGGTCGTGGACGACCAGGTGAGAAACACTCGACTTATGAAACTGTTCCTGGAACAGACCAATGATTACCTGGTCAAGGAGGAAAACCACGCCAACGCCGCTCTGTCCACGGCGGAGGAGTTTCTGCCGGACTTGATTCTGTTGGATGTCATGATGCCGGACATAAATGGCGGGGAACTGGCCGTCCGTTTTAGAGCGAATCCAAAGTTGAAGTCCGTGCCGATTGTGTTTCTGACCGCTGCCGTCACGAAAGAAGAAGTCGAAGCCAGCGGAGGGCAGCGCGGAGGATTTCCCTTTCTTGCCAAACCAGTCGTCCTCACCGAAGTGGTTGCCTGTCTCAAGGAGTATCTGCCGCACTAGCTCGCCCAAACCCAAGCCAGGCGAGGCCCGGTATTTTCCCCGCGCCGGTGCCATCCGGCCACGGGCGCAATCATTCCAACTTTAGTTTGACAACAATACGAATATGAAATCCGAAGCTGTTTTTCACAATGATCCCCTCGCGGAGAAAATTGTCACCGAAGTCCGGCGCGAAGAGGTTCTCCTAAAAGCCGGTGCCCTGCAAAACGCGATTTTCAACAGCGCCAATTTCTCGAGCATCGCCACCGACGAGAAGGGCGTGATCCAGATATTCAATGTCGGCGCGGAACGAATGCTCGGCTACGCCGCCGCTGACGTGATGAACAAAATCACGCCCGCCGACATTTCTGATCCGCAGGAGGTGATTGCGCGCGCGGAGGCTCTGAGCCGGGAGCTGGAAACCCGGATCGCGCCCGGATTCGAGGCCCTCGTTTTCAAAGCCTCGCGCGGAATTGAGGATATCTACGAACTGACCTACATCCGCAAAGACGGCAGCCGCTTTCCGGCCGTGGTCTCCGTCACGGCCTTGCGTGACGAGGGGGACGGGATCATCGGCTACCTGCTCATCGGAACTGATAATAGCGCCCGCAAGCAGGCCGAAGCGGCGCTCCTCAAAGCCGGCGCGCTCCAGAGCGCCATCTTCAATAGCGCCAATTTCTCGAGCATCGCCACGGACGAAAAAGGGGTCATTCAATTGTTCAACGTTGGCGCCGAGCGCATGCTCGGCTATGTCGCCTCCGAAGTGCTGAACAAGATCACTCCCGCGGACATTTCCGATTCGCAGGAAGTCATCGCACGGGCCAAAGCCTTGAGCATTGAATTGGCCACGTCAATCACCCCGGGCTTTGAGGCGTTGGTCTTCAAAGCGTCGCGCGGGATTGAAGACATCTATGAGCTAACCTACATTCGCAAGGACGGCACCCGCTTTCCCGCCGTGGTCTCCGTCACGGCGTTGCGCGATCCCCAAGGCGGAATCATCGGCTACTTGCTCATCGGCACCGACAATAGCGCCCGTAAGCAGGCGGAAGAGGCGCTCCTCAAAGCCGGTGCGCTCCAGAGCGCAATCTTCAACAGCGCCAACTTCTCGAGCATCGCCACCGATGAGCGGGGCGTCATCCAAATATTCAATGTTGGCGCCGAAAGAATGCTGGGCTATACCGCCGCTGACGTGCTGAACAAGATTACGCCGGCGGACATCTCGGATCCGCAGGAAGTCATTGCCCGGGCGAAAGCATTGAGTGTCGAACTCGCCACCCCGATCACCCCCGGTTTCGAGGCATTGGTCTTTAAAGCCTCGCGGGGAATAGAAGACATCTACGAACTGACCTACATCCGTAAGGACGGGAGCCGCTTTCCGGCGGTCGTTTCGGTCACGGCCTTGCGCGATGCCCAAGGCGGCATCATCGGCTACCTTTTGATCGGCACTGACAATACCGCCCGCAAGCAGGTCGAGGAAGAGCAGAAGAAGCTGGATCAGCGCCTGCGCGACCAACAGTTTTATACCCGCTCGCTCATCGAATCCAATATTGACGCGATTATGACCACCGATCCGCGCGGCATCATTACCGATGTAAACAAGCAAATGGAGGCGCTTACCGACTGCACCCGCGACGAATTGATCGGCGCGCCATTCAAAAACTACTTCACCGACCCCGAGCGCGCCGAGGCGGCCATCAAGCTCGTGTTGAGCGAGAAAAAGGTCACCGATTATGAGCTCACCGCCCGCGCCCGGGATGGCAAAGACACCGTCGTCTCCTACAACGCGACCACTTTCTATGACCGCGACCGGCGCCTGCAAGGGGTGTTCGCCGCTGCCCGCGATGTCACCGAGCGGAAACGCTTCGAGCACGCGCTTCAGGAATCCAATATCGAGCTGGAGAGCGCAAAATCCGCAGCGGAAAAAGCCAACCTTGCGAAATCGGACTTTCTTTCCAGCATGAGCCATGAACTGCGCAGCCCGTTAAATGCCATCCTCGGCTTCGCCCAACTAATGGAAGCATCAGACCCGCTGCCGACTCCTTCCCAAAAGGAAAGCATCACCCAGATTCTGCAGGCCGGTTGGCATCTGCTAAAATTGATCAATGAGGTGCTTGATCTGGCCGTGGTCGAATCCGGAAAGGTTTCGCTCTCCCCTGAACCCGTATTGCTCGCCGAAGTGCTGTCCGAATGTCAGGCCATGATGGAACCGCAGGCCCAACAACGGGCCATTAGCATGACCTTTCCGGAGTGGGACAGCGCATTGTTCGTACGCGCCGATCGGACCCGGCTCAAGCAGGTTGTCATCAACCTGCTTTCCAATGCCATCAAGTATAACCGCAAAAACGGGAGCGTTGGGCTAGCCTGCACCGCAACGGATTCGGATCGCATTCGCATCAGCGTCAAGGACACCGGCGCGGGATTGCCCCCGGAAAAGCTGGCCCAGCTTTTCCAGTCATTCAATCGTCTCGGCCAGGAGGCCCGCAGCGAGGAGGGCACCGGCATTGGCCTGGTGGTCAGCAAGCGCCTCGTCGAGTTGATGGGGGGCGTCATCGGCGTGACAAGCACTGTCGGCGTCGGTAGCGTATTCTGGATCGAACTGCTTTTGACGCCGGCGCCCGTCCTGGTGGAGCCAATCAGTGAATCCGCCAGCGTGCTGCCCCCGCTCGTCGTCGCCGGCGCCCGCCGCCGCACTTTGCTCTACGTCGAGGACAATCCGGCGAATATGAAGCTGGTAGAGAAATTGATGGCCCAGCGCGCTGACATCCGGCTCTTGGGTGCGGTGAACGGGACGCTCGGGGTCCAGCTGGCTCGCGATTCCCAACCGGACGTGATTTTGATGGACATCAACCTGCCTGGAATCAGCGGCATTGAAGCCATGAAAATCCTGCGGGAAGATCCCGCCACCGCTCATATCCCGATTGTTGCCCTCAGCGCCAATGCCATGCCGCGCGATATCGAGAAGGGAATGGAAGCGGGGTTTTTTCGCTATCTCACCAAACCCATCCGGGTCCCCGAATTTATGCTCACCCTGGATGCGGCGCTGGAGTTTTCCGAAAAGGCCACAGGCCCGGGCCGCTAAACTCAGCGCGAAACTCATGGTCTCCACCACCGAAATTCTTAATGCCAGCATTCTGATCGTGGACGATCAGGAAGCCAATGTGCTGCTCTTGGAACGTATGCTCCAGGGCGCCGGCTATACCTCCGTCTCATCCACCACGCATCCCGAGGACGTTTGCGAACTTCATCGCCAAAAACGCTACGCGCTGATCCTGCTCGATTTGCAGATGCCCATCCTGGACGGATTCCAGGTGATCGCCCAGTTGAAACAAATCGAAACGGATAGCTACCTGCCGGTCCTTGTGATCACCGCCCAGCCGGATCAAAAGCTGCGCGCTCTGCAAGCCGGGGCGCGGGATTTCGTCAGCAAACCATTTGATCTCACCGAAGTGTTGATGCGCGTGCATAACCTGCTCGAGGTTCGCCTGCTCAACCGGGAATCAAAAAAACTCTTTGAGCGTGTGGCGGCGGAACAGGAGGTATCCGAACGACTTTTGCTTAACGTGCTTCCCCAAGCCATTGTCCAACGACTGAAGGCCCGGGCCGCCACCGCCATCGATGGTTTTCCCGAAATTATCGCGGACGGTTTTCCCGAGGCATCCATTCTGTTCGCGGCGGTGCACGATTTCTCCCGCTTAACCGAGAATATGGCCGCCACCGATCTGGTCACGCTGCTCAACAATGTGTACTCCGGCTTCGACACCATCGTGCAGAAACTGGGCCTGGAGAAAATCAAAATTGTCGGCGAATCCTACATGATCGCCGCCGGCGTCCCCACGCCCCGTCCCGACCACGCTGAAGCCATCGCCGAGGCCGCGCTGGCCTTGCAGCAGGAAATTGTGCGTTACGACTCCCCCAGCGAAGAAACCTTCTGCTTGCGCATCGGCATCAATACCGGTCCGGTGGTGGCGGGCGTCATCGGCCGGACCAAATTCAGTTATGATGTCTGGGGCGAGACGGTTAACACCGCCTGGCACATGGAAACCTACGGCGCGCCCGGCAGCATCCAGGTCAATGAAACCACCTATGCCCGCTTGCGCGCCAAATATCTGTTTGAGGATCGCGGAGAATTTTATGTGAAAGACAAAGGCGAAATTAAAACCTATTTTTTGAAAGGGCGGAAGCCGGTTTGATCATGGAATCCGTCGGGAAAATCGACAGCGGCGCCTGCCGGCACTTGAGCGGGTGGAAGGGTTCTAGACATTCACGGCCGGCTTCCCAAATAATATATTCTTGCATAAATGCGGTTCGAACCTGGAAATCACTCCTTGGATTTAAGGTTTAAAGCTGCTTTTTGCAGCAGATTCGCAATAGCATTGCTGCGAACTTCTTGATTGCGCAGGTAGAGGTCAATAATTTCGTCAGCCGTTGGATTTGCCGGGAAGTCCAGGCAAATGGCTTTCTCCTGTGACGCCACCGTGGTCGTCTCTATCTGGCCATTAGAAAGGATCCAGACTCCATTTCGATTGTGACTGCCGCGGCCCTTAAAAGCCTGCCAATTACTAAAACGCCCGTTGCCTAAATAACGTGCCACGTAAGTAGCCGGGGATTGATGATCACAATGAATTGATACTATTCCTCCAATAAACTGAATGGCAGACGCAAAACCCGGGCGGAAGTCCTCGTACTGAAGAGATGGCAGTTCAATGTCAGAAACCTGCTGATCGGGTCCAATTACCCTGATGACGGGCGTTTTCGGTAAATAAGCCCAAAGTGCTTCCATCAAATGGCCGTCGCCTAACGATACGCTGTCGCGAATGTCGGGTTTGCCTTGCGTGCGGCGCGTCCCTCTTGGAAGCGCGCAAGAAATTTCTCTTCCATCCCAGTGCAGGAGTCCGGCGATTGGCGTCGTTGCAAAATCGATGGCATGGAATCTTTCCTTGAGGAGTCGGGTTCCGGCAACTTTCAGAATATGCAGCCCATTCCAGTCAAACAGGTCATTAGGCCCTTTAAGTCTTAGATCCCCATCCGAAGTTCTACCATTTACCGCCACTGCTGCAGTCCTTCCGTCCGGCGACACGGCAAATTTATGAATCTCATAATAATCAGCATGGAATTGAGTGTCTATGTCACGGACGGAAACAGGTGCGGTTTTCTTATCGATCCTGGTGATCAATTGGGCAGGCGTTCTGCGTTTCATGTCTGTGATTGTCGGTTTGCGGAGCCAATTGGGTTGAATTTAATAGACGCCTTTAGCTGGAATCAAATAGAGCCAGGGTCTCGACCGTTGGAACACAAAACCCCAACCAGGGTGGAGGGCAAACACATGTCCCCCCCAGCCCTCAACCATTGCTACTTCTTTGTCGGTCTGTGGGTGGTGGCACTTAAGGTATATTTTTGCCAGGTTTTGAGCATTGCGTTTCCTCCAATTACCACCCAACCACCCGTCGGCCCGGTTAAATCATCTCCCTCGATTTTGACGCGCATCATCGCCGACCTCGAGGCGCCGCATCGTTCCGAGGAGATCGTGCTTCACTGCCCGCCGAAACCGCTCCCACCTTGAAAACCACGAGAAAACATCTGTCTTTAGCTGGAGGCTTTGAACATGAACGAATTGTTTCCACAAATTATTTGAAAAAATCGCGGGAAGCGCCGAGATTGTTTCGTGTATCGATTTAGGCGCGAATATTATCTTGATGGTTTAGAACCGGCGCAACCGCGGCAAGGACCGGGGAATCTACTCGCCGCCGTCGCGATTATCCTGCTGCTCCTGAATATAAACGCCATGGCGTGCGGAAGCGGCCCCAAACCGCGGCGCATCATTCCCCAGTCGGCTGGCGCCCCGCATGTGTCGGCCCCCAATCCTGTGGCGCCCGTAACCGCCCCATCCCAGCCGCAAAAACCTGTCAATCCCAACCATCCAACGCGATCATAGCCGTCCGGTGAAACGGGATTATGGGTTGCCTGAATCACTTTATTTCACCCGTTCGCCCTTGGCGGAATTTTAACACAAATTCGGTTGGTTTGCGGCGGTATGAGTTGGAGAAATTGTAAAATGAAACTCCTCTCGGCTCTTTTGATCTTGGCCCAGGCGGTTTCCCGTCTCGCGACCGCCAGCTCCACCGGCGCCATGGTTCAATCCGAGTTCATTTTTGATCACGCCTCCTTTCCTTCCTGCCACGCGTCGACCATCGCCGAAACCAAATCGGGATTGGTGGTCGCATGGTTCGGTGGCAGCGCGGAACGCAATCCCGATGTATGCATTTACGTGTCGCGCCAAGTGAATGGAGCGTGGACACCCCCAGCCATGGTCGCCAACGGCGTGGGCTTCTCGACCAATCGTTTGCCAACCTGGAATCCCGTTCTGTTCCACCCCAAGGCCGGCCCGTTGATATTGTTTTATAAGGTTGGTCCTAGTCCGGCCACATGGTGGGGAATGACAATGACGTCCTCCGATGATGGCAAAACATGGTCAACGCCCAGGCGCCTGCCTGATGGGATTCTCGGCCCGGTCAAGAACAAACCCGTCCAGCTCGCAAATGGCGACATTCTGGCCCCCAGTAGCACGGAGGGTGACGGTGGTTGGCGCGTCCACTTCGAACGCCGTCTCGATGGTGGACAGACGTGGAGGTCCACGCAACCAGTCAACGATGGCAAGACTATCCGCGCCATCCAGCCCAGCATCTTGTTTCACCAGGATGGAAAATTACAGGCCATTGGCCGCACGAAGAACGACCGGCTGTTTGAAATTTGGTCGCTGGACAATGGCAAAACTTGGGGACCAATGAAGCTAATGGATTTGCCAAATCCAAATTCCGGCACCGATGCCGTAACGCTCCGCGATGGCCGTCAATTGCTCGTGTACAACCACAACACCCGCGACGGTTCGTCGAACGAGGGCCGGAGTCCCCTAAATGTTGCCGTTTCTCCTGACGGCAAGGCTTGGTGGGCCGCGTTGATCCTCGAAGACAATCCCGATGCGCCCAGCGGTTTTGCGTATCCCGCCGTGATCCAGACCGCCGACGGTCTTGTCCATATTACTTACACCTGGGAGCGAAAGCGCATCAAACATGTTGTCTTAGACCCCGCCAAAATGACCCTCCGTCCCATGATCAACGGCATTTGGCCAAAAAGCGAAGACCAGTAGAGCCGATCATTCGTCTCGGAAAACAGGTCGACCGTCAGCATCGATCAAACGAAAAAAGTGTTTGGAACAAACATTCCGGGAAGATCCTCCCACAGACCGGATTGTGAAAAGCTATCCATCGAGCCTCCCATGACCGAAAGCGCGCCACGCGTGCAAGACAATTGTCTTATGATTCTTGCGGGATTATCCCGTTGGCACCATAAAAACGGCCACTGCTTTAGAAGATGAGGTGGCTGCAATCATTTTGTTATCCAATCCGGCATTCGCATGCTTCTAAGCAGCCCGCTCAGTCCTGGCTCATCGCACACACAATTGCCGCCTCGCCTTACCCATCTCGTGTAACTGTAGGAAACCGTCCCGCCTTCGTTGAATTCCATGATAATCTCGGCTGCCGTGAGGTCACCGGGCGCGCCTCCAAACAAATGAACGTTCAAA
>Ga0302319_10008075_pt1 | contig 20578 bp, 21 predicted proteins | sample Bog_T0_2_FD_203319 | JGI IMG/M metagenome (GOLD analysis project Ga0302319, IMG submission 203319) | Peat permafrost microbial communities from Stordalen Mire near Abisko, Sweden - Bog_T0_2 | ecosystem: Environmental > Terrestrial > Soil > Wetlands > Peat | place: Sweden: Abisko, Stordalen Mire... | reverse complement strand
CCGACCAGCCTGGGTTTGCCGCCGATTGTGATCTGGCGCGGCACCAAGCCGAGCCACGCCGCGAGATCACGCCCGCGCGCGAAGGTCTGGGCGTCGCCGACAGCGGCGACCAGCGCAGTCGCGTTCAGCACGCCGATGCCCGGGATGGTCGCGAGGCGCTGCGCGTCGGCGTCGTATCGCGCTCGCGTGGCGAACTCGTCGTCGAGTGACGCGATGCGTTGGTCGAGCTTGAGCCACTCGGCGCGCATGTCGTCGATCAACTGGCGCATCCGCGGGCTGACCGAAGCACCACTTTCGTTGTCGAGCATGGCTGCCACATGCTGCTCCAGTTTGCGTCGGCCCAGGGCCTTCAACTTAACTGCAATCTCCGCTGTGGCGCCGACACGCTGGCGCTCAGCCTTCTTGACCCATTCATTGAGCGTCTGCCCGGCGCAGCCGATCTTGGCCGCAATCGACACCACGGCCGCCCATCGTGATGGGTGATCGCGCTCGTCATCCAGCACTATCCGCACCGCCCGGTCACGAACCTCGGGAGAAAACTTCTTCGTCGTCTTGCCTGTCATCGCTCCACCTTCTCAGGAATTGGAGCCTCCTGTCTGTCCCAGATTGCTTATGCTCGGCCCGCGGACGGCATCCCGCGAGCCTCCTGGGTCTCCGTGCCCGCTTGTCGGATTGGGAGCCGTTCGCGCCACCGAGCGTCAGCCTGAACAGTTGATTGGGGATGCTCACACATGCCCCGCAGGACAGGAGCAGGGATCGTGACTGATCAGATATTCGTTGGCGTCGACGTTGCTAAGGATTGGCTCGACATCCACCATGCTAGGCAGGGAGCCAAGCGGATCGACAACTCGCCAGCGGCAGCACGGGCATTCGCCGCCCGTTGCGCCAAGGAGGGGGCCTGGGTCGTGTTTGAGGCGAGCGGCGGGTATGATCATCAGCTACGTGATGCGCTCGAAACCGCAGAAGTCCGCTTCAGTCGCATTAACCCGCGCCAGGCGGGCGACTTTGCCAAGGCGATGGGCGTCATGGGCAAGACAGACCGTGTCGATGCGAGGATGCTCGCCGAACTGGGTGCCCGTTTGACCCCGGCTCCGACCCAGCCACTGCCGCCAGAACGCCGCGCGCTCCAGGCGCAGGCGACCCGCCGGCGCCAGCTCGTCGAAATGCGTAAGCAAGAAGCCACTCGCCTACAGCAAACGACAGACCCAGTGGCCCGGGCCGACATTCGCGGCGTCATTGCATTGCTCGATCGCCGGATCACGAAGATCGAGGCGCGGATGAGTAAACTCGTCGCCGCCGACCCCGAATTGGCTGACATTGATCGGCGGTTGCAGACCGCACCAGGCGTTGGACCCATCGTTGCTACCACCCTCATTGCCGAGTTGCCGGAGCTTGGGAAGATCGACAGGCGCAGCATCGCAGCGCTTGCTGGCCTCGCTCCCATCGCGCGCGACAGCGGACGGCGTTCAGGCCCCCGATCTATTGGCGGAGGCCGGCCGATCGTCAGGACGATCCTCTATCTTGCGGCCATACAGGCTTCGCGCCGATCTCCGGAGTTCGTCCAATTCCGAGAGCGGCTCCAGGCAGCAGGGAAATCCGTTAAGGCCGCCATTATCGCAACCGCAAGGAAGCTCGTGGTCACCCTCAACGCCATGCTTGCCTCCGGCACCGACTACCGATCCACAACCTTGGCCTGATTACAGTTGCCGACAAACCCGGGGCGGTTTACTAACGTAATCACCCAAGTCCCAAAACACTCCACGAAAGCGGGGCAGCTTCAACTTCCGTTTGATCTCCAACGGATATTCCGGCCGCCCTGCCCATGACTTCCCTTCCGATCCCTAAGCAAACTCTTTCAGGCCTGCCCCCATGGTTCAAACTACGCAGGTTTCTGCTGGCTTAATATTTTGAAATCCGTAAGTGTTATAATCTGCGAAAGCCTCCTTAGGGCAGCGGGCATTGATAGCCAGATCAAATGCCCGTCGCCAATGAGGTGGAATGCGAAGGGTGGTCAGCCCAGCACGTCTGACCCCCAAAATTTTCGCCCAACAAAACGCGAACCGAAGAAGTTGCGGCGGCGGCCAACGGCCGCCAAAGAGCGTTGCGGCCGTCCTGGGATCGATGGGCCGCGCCTCGCTCACCCACCGATCCAAGGAGGGCGGCGGAAACTTCTTCGCTGTCGCGGCAAAAATTGCCGCGGCCATGGTTGGGTAAATGGCGGGAGCGAATATAACCAGATAGCAGTCCGTCAGCGAGCCGGTCACCCTTATCGAGTATCGACATGGCAAAAGCTGCTGTTCAAAATCCGGAAGCGGCCGAACCCGGCAAGGTGCGCGGAAGAGGCAAGATATTGCTGCTTGGGGTGGCCGTGCTCCTGATCAGCGGCATTGGCGCCACCGTTTACCTGACGGATCTTCCAGCCAAGTTGTTCGGCGCGAAAGCGGCAGCGGCGGAAAACGCTATCGTCTCCGGATCGGTGGATCTGCCAGAGATCATCGCAAATTTGAACCCGGGATCGCATCGTACGTCGTTCGCCAAGCTGAAGGTGAGGCTGGCGCTGGCCAGCAAGGCCGACGAGGCCCGCGTGCATGCATCCGAAGGGCAGATGCTCGACCTCTTCCAGACCTATCTGCGGGACATGCGGCCCGAGGAGTTGCGGGGATCTGCCGGCATCTACCGCTTGCGCGAGGAGCTGATCGCGCGCGCCAACATTGCAGTGGCGCCAGCACGCATCACCGACATCCTGTTTCTGGAAATGCTGGTCCAATGAGGGGAGCTACTGCCAACTCCGAGGAGGAAGACCTCGCGGCCTGGGGTCTTCCGCCGGAGTCCGCCGCCGACGACGCGCAGCCGGACGTGGGGGCGCCGCTGCCGCAAACACTAAACCAAGCCCAGATCGACAGCCTGCTCGGACTAGACGACGACACCGTCGCCCAGGATCGCCAGGACGGCATGCAGCGGGTTGTCAGTTCCGGCCTCGTATCGTACGAACGTTTGCCGATGCTGGAAATCGTCTTTGACAGGCTGGTGCGTATCCTGTCGACCAGCCTGCGCACGCTGACCAGCGACAATGTCGAAGTGAGCATCGAAAAGATCGTTTCGCTCCGCTTCGGAGACTACATGAACTCGATCCCGCTGCCGGCGTTGCTGGGCGTGTTCCATGCCGAGCAATGGGACAATTACGGTCTCTTCGTCGTCGATAGCGCGATGATCTATTCGGTGGTCGATGTCCTTCTGGGCTGTCGCAGTGGCACCACGCCGATGCGGATCGAGGGGCGTCCGTACACGACGATCGAGCGCACTCTTGTCGAAAAGGTGGCTGTGCAGATTCTGGCCGATCTGTCCAAGTCGTTCAGTCCGGTGTGCGACGTGACATTTCGCTATACGCGGACCGAAACGAACCCGCGGTTCGCCGCGATCTCACGCGCCTCGAACGCGGCGATCCTGGTGAAGCTGCGGCTGGAGATGGAAGACCGCGGCGGCTTCTTCGAGATCGTGCTGCCCTATGCCACACTCGAGTCGATCCGTGACGTGCTGTTGCAGCAGTTCATGGGCGAGCGCTTCGGCCGCGACAATATCTGGGAAAGCCATCTGGCGGAGGAACTCCGCAACACCGATGTCGAGCTCGAGGCGGTGCTGGGCGAACAGACTATGGCGTTGTCCGAGGTCATGACCCTGCGCGTGGGCAGCCGGATGATGTTCTCCCTCGCGCCGGACGCGCCGGTAAAGATGCGCTGCGGTGATACCCTGCTGTTTCACGCGACGACTGGCAACAGGCACAATCAGGTAGCGGTGCAGATCCAGCAGAAAATCGAGTCCAACGCCCGCGTCGGCGATTGAGGGGATGATGACGTTCACCGGCGCATGGCTCGCGGATGTTTGCCTTTGCCTGCTGCTGATCGGCACGCTGCTGATGTCGGTTCGGCTCGATCGCGCGCTGCGCCTCGTGCGTCGCGACCGGAGCGCGTTCGAAACCCTGATCGGCAGCCTCGGATCGGCGACGCAAGCGGTCTCGTTGGGCGTGGAGCGGCTGCGCAGCGAGGCGGATCGGGCGGCGGAGCTGATCGAACGACGCTCGGAGGAGGCGGACCGCCTGGCAACCGACTTGTCGTTTCTGATCGATCGGGCCGAACGCTCAGGACGACGGCTTGAGGAAACACTGATGGAGGGCAGCGAGATCGGCCCGGTCGGTACTACATCCGCCGAGATCGCAGCGGTGGAGACGCCGCCGACGATCGCCGAGCACTCGCTCGCGACGGTCGCGGCCATGGTGAGAAGTCTGGCGTCTGCAAAGGGCGGGAAGCGTTCATGAGCTATCTGTCACCGACACGCTTGCTGCCGCTGACTATCGCGGCCATCGCCGTGGTGTTGATCATCAAGGTGGGCACGCTGACCGCGACCGCGGCCTGTGGCGCACCAGCCGGGTGCAGCGCGTCTGCCGGCGTGTCGCCGGCGCCACCGCCCATGAGCCTGCCCACCAGCACCCAGCAAGCCGGCGCGCCCGCGCAGGTGGTGCCCGAGTTTGTCCCGCCGCATTTCGGGACGCAGACGGACGCAGACAAGGCCCTGCTGGAGGATCTGCGGGTCCGCAGCAGCCAGATCGATGCGCGCGAAGCGGCCCTCGCACAGCGCGAAGCGAGCGGCGCCGCGACGGAGAAGCGGTTGAACGAGCGTCTCGGTGAACTCAGCACCCTGGCAGGTCGCCTGGAGGGGCTGGACAAGGCGCTGAAGCAACGTGACGAGGCGAACTGGCAGGATCTAGTAAAGCTCTACGAAAACATGCGGCCGCGGGATGCGGCGGCCATCTTCAACGACCTCGCAATGCCTGTGCTGCTGGAGGTCATGGACCGCATGAAGCCGCTCAAGGCAGCGCCGATCATGGCCGCGATGAACGCCGAAAAGGCGCGCCAAGTGACCACGGAGTTGGCGTCCAAACGCACCGCGTCCGTCACGCTCGGCAACTGATCGCCGTCCCACCTCAAGTAATATCCGCCCAAGCCGGTATCCGGCCATACACAAGCAGGAGATGATTTTGGCGCTCGACAAGACATTGAATATTCTTATCGTGGACGATTATCGTACCATGCTGCGGATCATCCGTAACCTGCTCAAGCAGATCGATTTCGAAAATGTCGATGAAGCAACGGATGGTGTCCAGGCGCTGGCGAAGCTGCGCGCGGGCAATTTCGGCCTGGTCATCAGCGACTGGAACATGGAGCCGATGACCGGGCTGCAACTGCTGTCCGAAGTGCGGGAAGACCCGAAGCTGAAGGCCACGCCGTTCATCATGATCACGGCCGAGAGCAAGGCGGAGAACGTGGTGGCGGCCAAACAGGCCGGGGTATCGAACTACATCGTCAAGCCCTTCAACGCCGAGACGCTGCGTAGCAAGATCGAGAAGGTGCTTGGACATGGATGAACGGACGCCGACCGGTCCAATGCCGGAACACTCCGTGCGCTCGCTGATCGAACGGTTGAGGGTGATCCTGGCCCAGGCCCCGACGCTGGATCCTGATTTGGTGGAGGATGTGGTTCAGGCCGTGCTCGATACGATCGGCGGCCGGCTGTCGATCACCGAGACCAGGCTGCTCATCGAGATCTCCGAGTTGGGGCGGATCATTGCCACCACCAAGGCCGATGTCGCCGACATCAATGCCAGCCAGATCAATGTCAGTGAGATCACCGGCAGCCATCTGCCCGCGGCAACGGACGAGCTCGATGCGATCATCGAGCACACGGCGCGGGCGACCGACAAAATCCTGGAATGCTGCGAGGAACTCGACAGGCTTGCAGTTCTGCCAACCACCGTGGCCGGGCCGCAACTCGCCCAGTTGACAACGAAGATCTACGAGGCCTGCGGGTTCCACGACATTGTCGGCCAGCGCATCACGAAAATCGTCAAGGCGCTCAAGCGTATCGAAGCGAAGGTGCGGGAAATGTCGAATAACATCGAGGCTCAGGAGCGCGTCGCCGGGTGGGGCGCATTGCCGGCTTCGCACATGTCTGGCGACGATCATTTGTTGAACGGGCCGCAAGCGCCGGGCACGGCATTGGTTCAGGCGGATATCGACGAGTTGATGGCGGATTTCGATTGATGCGCCCGATCCGCCGGATGGCCGCCGCTACCGCCTGCGCGATCCTGGTAATGCAAGCCGTGCCCGGAACCGTGCGTGCGGCGGAGCAGCCCGGTGCGCCAGCGCGTTTGCTGGGGGTCGGGGCGGTCGCCATCGAGTCCGTCGAGCACGTCGGCTATGGCGAGGTGACGCTGCGGTCGGAGGGGCCGCTCAGCTATGCCATCACGCGCCAAGGCAACGTGGTCAAGGTGGCACTCGCACACCATCCCGTCATCGGCGCGGCGGCGCGTAGTCCAAACAACGTCAGCGCCATCACCGTCGGCTTGTCCGAGGTCGACATCACCACCGCTCCCGGCTCACGGGCGCGGTTGACGCGCAAGCTCACGTCCATCACCCTCGACATCTTCGATCCACTCACGGGTGCAAAGCCCCATCTGGCGTCCGTGGGACCGGCCGAGCCGCCTGTCTCCGCAGCGGCGGCACCGGCCTCAACGCCCGCGCCCGCGATGACCTCGGCCGTTCCTGCCGTCACGCCGGCCGCCGCTACCAGCATACAAACGACCGATCCGATCGTGGTTGCGGGGAACCAGACTCACCCGGCAAAGGCGCCGTCCGTCGCAAAGCCCCATTTGGCATCCGCGGGGCCAACTGAGCGAACTGTCTCCCCAGTTGTGGCGTCAGTGTCCACGCCAGCACCCACGACGACCTCGACCGTTCCTGCCGTCACGCCGGCCGCCGATGCCAGCATACAAGCGACCGATCCGATCGTCGCCGTGGGGAACCGGGCTGGCCCGGCAAAGGCGCCATCCGTTCCCGTCTTGGCCGCGACGAGCGCCGCTCCCGATCCTGCACCCGATCCCGAGCGGGCGGCGGCCGTCGCGGCCGTGCTGGCGCCCGATATCGGCCAGATCCGGACAGTGCTGGACTCCGTCGAACCGGCAATCTTTGTCCCCATGGACTCCCACGCCGGCGCCGCGGCGTTTCGGCGCGGGGGCGAGATGGTGCTGGTGTTTGACGTGCCAGCGGCCCTCAGCGTCGCCGCGATCCGGTCCGACCCGGTCTTCGGCAGCGCTGTCGTCCAGACGACCGGCGATACCACGGTCATCCGTATCCCGTTGCCGTCGGCCGCCAGCCTGCATCTCGCGCGTTCGGGCGAGGGGTGGGAGGTGACGGCTATTGCCGCCGTGGAGCCGGTCATGGGCATCGAGCCCAGGCTTGTCGACGACCCGCAAGGCCAGCCGCGCATGCGGCTCTCGGCGAGCCGGTCGTCACGCGTGGTCACGATCATCGACCCGCCCACCGGCGCACGCCTGCTGGTGGGCACGCAGCTGGAAGGCGGCCAGGGCGTTGCCATCGGGCGAAGCCTGGTGCAATTTTCCCTACTGCCAACGGTGCAGGGCGTCGTGGTGTCCGTCGTGTCAGACGATATCGGCATGCGCGAGGATCGCGACGGCTTTATCATGTTCGCTGGCGCGCGGTCCGGCGGGGCCATTCTTTCGAGTAATAATTTGCCCGCAGTGGCCAGCCGGGGGACGACGGAAACGTCGCGCCTGTTCACCATGGTGGATGCACCGATCGCCGTACTATCACAGGCGCTGCAGGAGCAGACGATGGCGGCCTCGACTGCACCCATTCTCGGCCGCTCGCAGCCGCGGGTCGCAGTGGCAGTGAAAATGCTTGGGCTCGGCATGGGTGTCGAGGCGCTTTCGGTGCTCGACGTCGCGGTTGCCGATGATCCGCCGCTGGGCGAGACGCTGCCGGCGATCGCCCTGCACGCAATGGCCGGGATCTTGGCGGGACGGCCCGAGGCCGCCGCGGCCATCGACGATCCGCGGCTGAACGGCAACGACGAGATGACTCTCTGGCGGGCCGTGCGCGGTGCGGGGCTCGAAGAGGCGTGCGCCACATGCGCGCACGATTTCGTGACCAGAATGCCGCTGCTGCTGTCCTACCCGCAGCAGTTGCGGGCGCGACTGCTACCGCCGGCGCTGGAAACAATGGCGCTGGGCGGCCAGGCCGCTGCGGCCCAGCAGGTGCTGAAAACGATGCCCGACAATGCCGACCTCGATCTGGCGCGCGGTATGGCCGAGGAGATGACCGCTGCGAACGATGTCGCGCTGGCGACGTATGATCGGGTCGCACGGCGGTCCGATCGGCTGGATCGCTATCGCGCGCTGACCCGCAGCGTCGGCATTCACCTGGCGCGTCGCGATATCGGCCCCGCGCAGGCGGCCGACGCGCTGGACAAACTGCTGTATGGCTGGCGTGGCGACGTGCGTGAGCTGGCCCTGCGAATCAAGATGGCCGATTTGCGGCGCCAGGTCGGCCAGTGGCGGGAAGCCATCGGCCTGTTGCGCGACGCCCAGGCGGCGTTCCCGGAGGAACGGCCGCGTATCCTGGGCGAGATGACCGGCACGCTGGCGGCCATGCTCGACAGTAAGGCCAGCGAGCGTCTCCCGCCTGCCGAGTTCGTGGCGCTGTATGACGAAAATGCCGATCTGCTGCGGGAAGGCCCTTGGGCGGAACGGGCGCTCGGCAAGTTGGCGGACAATCTGATCGCGCTGGACCTGCCCGCCCGCGCCGTGCCAGTCCTCACCCAGATGCTGGACCAATCCAGCGATCCCACGGGGAAGGCGCAGGTCGGGGCCCGGTTGGCCGCTGTGCAGCTCTCGGCGAACGCCCCTGATGCCGCCATCGCCGCATTGGCGGAGTCCGACAGCCCGGCGCTTGCGCCTGATCTAAAGGAGCGGCGGCAGATTCTGCTGGCCCGCGCCGATGCGGCGCGTGGCGACAAGGACAAGGCGCTGATCGCGCTGCGAGATCTCGTGACGCCAGCCGCCGTCGATCTGCGTGCAACGATCCTGACGGAGACGGCAGACTGGCCGGCGGCGACGACGGCGCTCCTGGAACTGGTGCGCCTCAGCCTGCCCGCCGCGCCTGCTCCGCTCGATGAGACGCAGCAGAAGCTCGTGATGCGGCTGGCCAACGCCGCAACGCTGGCCAGCGACAAGGCGACCATCGGGCAACTCGCAGCCGATCGCAGCGCTGCCATGGCGGCCGGCACGTTCGCCAATGCGTTTCACTTGCTGACCTCCCCCTCGATCCGCACAACCGCCGATATCCCCAGAGCGTTGCGGGAACTTCGTGCCTCAAAGCCGGCTCGGTCCACCGGAGCGCTTTGACGGCCGCCTGAACGACGACAACCCCGGGAAGTCGAAAAATGTCGATCTACCTCAACGCTGTCTTGATGCTATTCGTCACGCTCGCCGCCTTTGTCGCACTGGCGGTCGGATGGCGGTTCGTCCGAAACGGCGCACTCCGGTCGTTGCCGGCCGTCCTGGGGCGGTCGCGCCCGATAGCGCGCCGCCTGCGCATCGAGGAGGTTCACCAACTCGACGGCAAGCGACGCCTGGTTCTCGTGGCATGCGACGGGCAGCGCGTGCTGTTGTTGACCGGCGGTCCGTTGGATCTCGTGGTCTCCCGCTTCGAGGGCGAGCCGCATGACGGTGATGCGGGTGTGCCGGCATGACCCGGGTTTCCGCCATGCTCGCCCCAGCGCGGTTCGCGCCAGTGCTGATGCTGATCGCCCTGCTGCTGTTCGCCGGGACAATGCCCGCGCACGCCCAGGCCCTGAGCATCGACCTTGGCGGCCAGGGCGGCCAGGCCGGCACCACCAGCCGCCTGATCCAGTTGACCGCGGGCATCGCCGTTCTGTCCATCGCGCCGAGCCTGCTGGTGATGGTGACCGCGTTCACCCGCATCGTGATCGTCCTGTCACTGTTGCGCTCGGCCATCGGTGCCCAGGGCGTGCCGCCCAACACGGTGGTGATCGGGTTGGCGATGTTCCTGACATTCTTCGTGATGCAGCCGACATTGGAGCAGGCCTGGACGACCGGCCTGTTGCCGATGACCCAGGGCAGCGTCCCCGATCTCGAAGGACTGAGGCTGACGGCGGAGCCGTTTCGCAAATTCATGCTGCTGAACACGCGCCCGGATGACCTGACGACGTTTTACGATCTCGGCAAGATCACGCCCACGATCGGCCCGGATGCCACGCCCTGGCGGGCCCTGGTGCCGGCGTTCATGGTGGGTGAACTCCGTCGCGCCTTCGAGATGGGCTTCCTACTGTTCCTTCCGTTCCTGATCATCGACATGGTGGTGGCCAGCATCCTGATGAGCATGGGCATGATGATGATGCCGCCGAGCGTGGTCTCGCTGCCCTTCAAGCTGATCTTCTTCGTGCTGGTGGACGGCTGGCGGCTGGTCGCCGGCAGTCTCGTGCAGAGCTTCGATACGTGAAATAACGGCCGGATTGCACCGGCAAATTCAGCCAAATTGCTTATATTCCAAAGGATGCCGACACAGCCCGCGAACCTCCTGGACCTCGCCGAACGCCGCCTGCAGTGGCTGGACCAGCGCCAAACGGTGCTGGCACAGAACATCGCTAACGCCAACACGCCCGGCTATCAGGCGCGCGACCTCAAGCCGTTCGCCGCTGTGCTGCACAATGCGATCCAGCCCGCGACATTATCGACGGGTGCTCCGGCTCTGCTCGCCGGGTCCGGTGCCGGGGCGGCATTGGTTGATCGCGCCGTGACAGAACGGTCCCTCGATGGCAACGCCATTTCGATTGACGAACAAGCGGTCAAGATCGCGGATACCGACACCTCGCATCAGCTCGCGATCGATGTCTACAAGAAATATGTTGGCCTGTTCAGGCTGGCGCTGGGGCGCGGTTGAACGGCCGCACTGGTGAAAGGCCGCGACCATGGACATGACGACCACGCTTGAAATTTCCGCCAAGGGCATGGCCGCGCAGAATACACGCCTGCGGGTCATCGCCGAAAACCTCGCCAACGCGGTGACCACCGGATCCACCCCCGGGGCCAATCCGTATCAGCGCAAGACAGTAACTTTCCAGAACCGCCTGGACAGGACCATGGGCGCCAACGCCGTCAGCGTGAAGAAAATCGCCCACGATACCACGGCCTTTCCGCAGAAATACGATCCCTCCAGCCCTGCGGCGGATACCTCCGGCTACGTCAAGACACCGAACGTCAACTCGTTTGTTGAAGTGATGGACATGAAAGAGGCACAGCGCACCTACTCGGCCAACGTGAATGTCCTGGCCACGACACGCGGCATGATGCTGCACACTCTCGACCTTTTGAAGTGAGATAGGGAAAATCCATGATCTCCACCAACACCTCTGGCACCGCCGTCTATAGCGCCATTCAGAACAGCATGTCCCTGGACACGTCAGGCAGCGAGCCGGCACCGCCGGCGTCGGGGGCCGCGTCATTCGGCGCGGTGCTGCAGAATGCCGCAGCCGGGCTGATCGACAGCGGCAACGTCGCCGATACCAAATCGGCCGACGCGCTGACCGGCAAGGGCAACCTGACGGATGTGGTGATGGCGGTTTCCAAGGCCGAAATGGCGTTGCAGGCCACCGTCGCCGTCCGGGACAAGGTGATTTCCGCCTACCAGGATATCATGAAGATGGCGATCTGAAGACAGCCGAGATGAACGACGCCGATCTGGCGCTGTTCGCGCGTGAGGCGCTCATCGTCATGCTCAAGATCGCCACGCCCGTCCTGGTGACGGGGCTGCTGATCGGTCTGCTGGTCTCGATGCTGCAGGCGCTGACGCAGATCAACGAGGCGACCTTGGTGTTCATCCCGAAGCTGCTGGCCATTTGCGCGGTGCTCGCGTTGATGGGCGGCTTCATGATGGGCACGTTGGGAGACTATTCCCGATCGGTTTTCGATCAGATCATCGTGGTGGGACGTTCATGATCCCGGCGGCGTCCGACGGCCTGGTCGCCACCGGTCTCGCGGGGCTCCCGACACTCGCTTTCGGCTTCATGCTGGTGGTCGCGCGGGTCGGCTCGGCGCTACTGACCGGGCCGGGATTCGGCGAGGCGGACGTGCCGCCGTCGATCCGGCTGGGCCTGGCTTTGCTGCTCGCGATCCTGCTCTATCCGCTGGTGCAGGCCCGCTTGCCCGTGGAGCCTGCGAATGTCGGCACATTGCTGCTGCTGGTCGCCTTCGAGGTGATGATCGGGGCTTGGCTCGGCTTCGTGGCGCGGGTGATCGTGATGGCGCTGGCGATCGCCGGGGGCCTGGTGTCGCTGATGGCGGGCCTGTCCAGCGTGCTGCAGCTCGATCCCGCATTCGGCGCCCAGACGACGGCGCTGCAACGCATGATGAACCTGGCCTCGATCGCCTTGTTTTTCGCCTCTGGCCTGTATCTTTACCCGCTCCATGCCATCATCGGCAGCTACGACCTGATCCCGCCCCGCAGCGGGCTGGACGGCGCCGGCGCAATGCAGGTGGTCATCACCGCCGTCTCTGGCTGCTTCCGCCTCGCAATCCTGCTGGCCGCACCGTTCATTGTCACTTCGCTGTTGTGGCAGAGCGCGATCGGCCTGCTCGGCCGCCTGGTGCCGACGATCCATGTGCATCTGGTCACCCCGCCGGCGCAGATCATGGGAGGTGTCGCCCTGCTGGCATTGGGGTTGGGCCTGATCATCGTGACCTGGATCGGCAGCGTGCGTTCGGCCCTGTCGTTGCTGCCCGGCCTCTGAGCGGCACCGCCGATGGCAAGCGAGGACCATGCCGCCGAGGACGCCACCGAAGCTCCGACGCAAAAGCGGCTAGACAAGGCGCGCGAGGCCGGCACCCTGCCGCTGTCGCGCGATGTCCCCGTTCTCGCGTCACTGACCGGTGCGGCACTCGGGCTGATGGTGCTGACTCCGGCGCTCGCGGCCAAGATGGCCGACCAGATGGCAGGTCTGCTCGGCTCGGTCCATAGCATCGAGGCCACCGCGGCCCTGGCCGACGGCCGGGTAGAGGCGTTGCTAGTCACGGCGCTGGAGATGACTTTCGCGATCGCCCTGCCGGTGGTCCTGCTCAGCGTATCCAGCGTGCTGCTGCAAAGCAGCTTCTACTTCGGCGGCACCGCCTTGCGGTTCGACTTCGCGCGCATCAGCCCCGTCGCCGGCCTTGCCCGCGTTCTTTCGATGCATAATTTACTGGAGTTCCTGAAAGGCTGTGCCCGCTTGGCGATCCTGGCCGGCATTGTGTGGAACGTGCTCGGCTTTAACCCGCTGCGCTCGCTAGTCACGATGCAGTCCGATCTCTCCGGACTGTTTCATACCATCATCCACGAAATGGTCGGGCTGGTCCGCCCGCTGCTGATCATGCTCCTCGTCCTGGCGGCGATCGACGTGTTCCTGGTGCGGTTTCGCCATCTGCGCAAGATGCGGATGACCCGTGAGGAAGTGCGGCGTGAGCACAAGGAATCCGACGGCGATCCGTTCATCAAGGCCAAGCTGCGCGCGCTGCGCATGCAGCGCTCGCGCCGACGAATGATGACGAAAGTCAAGACCGCCGCGGTCATCATCACCAATCCGACGCATGTCGCCATCGCCCTCGCCTACGACCGTGGGCGGCAGGATGCGCCGCGCGTCGTCGCCAAGGGCGTGGAGTTCCTGGCAGCTAGGATACGCGAGGAGGCGGCGCTGCATGGCGTGCCGCTGGTCGAAAATCCACCGCTCGCGCGGGCGCTGTACACGCTCGAGCTCGATACCGAGATTCCCGCCGAGCACTACCACGCCGTAGCAGAGATCTTTGCCTTCGTTTGGAAATTACGGGGCCACGCCGGCGCATAGCGACGGGACACCCAACTCTGGTGCGTCCTACCCTTTTGGAGTCCAACATGTTTCAACGCATTGGCCTTGCCGGTATCACGCTAAGCGCAGTGGTACTCGACATCCCCGATCGCTCTGGCCGCTACATCGCCAAGGATATCGCCGCCGGCTGGGCCTACATCCTGGTCGATGGCGAGGGCGACAGCCGGTTCCGTGGCGAGGGCACGTGTCATGGCGGCCGCGATATGGCGCTGCGCTGCGCCTTCATCGCGGCGCTCAATTGCGTTCCGGACAGTTCACGGATCCGCATCGTTGTGGACGGCAAGGAAACCCATCGTTGCATGGTCCGTCTTGCCGTTGACGACGCCTATGTTTGCGCGGCCATCGATGGGCGGCCGGTCTCCGTCGCCTCCCGGCCCGACGACAAGTCGGTGTGGCAGGCGCGAATGGCCGCCGAACGCGCGGCGTCCATGCTGCTGCGCGATCGCGAACGCGCCGAGGTGCGGCTGACCGCGCTGCGGGACGCCGACGAACGCATGGCGGCCCTTGGCAACCTGGCGGGGGACCCGAAAGAGTTTGAAACCGTCATCCCGATGAAAGAATGGCGCGCCCAGCGGGCCGCCGGGCTAGACCGGCCCGCGAACGCCTGGTCGGGCGGACCGAAGGCCCGCTCGCAAGCCTGGCGTCATACGGGGCCAGTGGATTCGGGGCCGACCCCCCGCGGAGCAATCGCCCGCGCCGCCAGAGGCATCGCGGCGCTGTGGCGCACCGGCACTCTGACCGCGTAGCGGCGTAAAGCAATCGATTCCGCGTTGCAGTCCGGGCATTTCTATCGTTCGTGTGTATATACGAACTCCAAGGTTGCCATTGGCGAATGGCTTGTGTCGGCAGTCGTCTCGCCGCTCCGCGAATCACGGCAACTCTTCCAAGGTCATCCAATTCTCAGATCTCTGATCGCGAGCCAGCACTGATTGGGCGACCGCGTCGCGCGGCCGTCCGAACACTCTCCGGGGAAGCAAATTGCTTATTTCGCTCAAATCGACCTCGCGAAGCCGCGGTCTGACCCTGGCCGCGGTCTTCTTGATGGCCGGCATTCTCATCGCATCCGCGACGGCGATCTGGATGCTACGTCTGGGCATTATCGCCGATACGCAGGATGACAACCATCGGCTGGCCGCCGTCCTGGCCGACCAGACCGCGCGTACGTTCCAGGCCGCCGATCTGGTCCTGAAGGAAATGGCGGACAAGATACGCATCAGCGACGTGCACGACCTGGAGTCCCTGCACGCAAAATTCGGCGGGCAGGACATTCATGACGCGCTCGCCAAGCGCTTGGTCGATCTGCCGCAGGCAACGGCGTTCACGATGCTCGACTCGGCCGGCCATTTCGTAAACGATTCTACGCAGTGGCCCATGCCGAAATATTCGGACCTCGACCGGTCGTATTTCCAGCATTTTCTCGCCGGACCCGACCCCGAACCTTATGTGTCCGAGCCGATGATCACCCGATCGACCCATGCCAGCGCGGTACTTCTCGTTCGTCAGGTCAACGCCTCGAACGGACGCTTTTTGGGCGTTGTCATGACACCCCTCCGCCTGGATTACTTCACGTCGGTCCTCACCGGCATCGGCCTGAGCGACGGAAGCACGGTCACGATTGCTCGCCATGACGGGCTGGTGCTGGTCTATGTCCCCAAAAGGCGTATTGCACCCGGTCAGTACCTGCCGGCGAAGCTGCCATGGTACCGGACCGTCGCGGCGGGCGGCGGCGAATACGCGTCCACCGGCGCTTTCGCCGAGGATGGCAAGACCTTCACCTCCGTTCGACCCCTCCAGACCTATCCGATCGTCATCGATGTCGGACGCACCCAGGATGCGGCGTTGGCGCGGTGGTGGTGGCAGACCGTCATAAAAGCCGCCGTCATGCTTACGGCCACGCTCGGTCTGGCGCTGTTGCTCCGGGCATTGACGCGCCAGATCGCAATCAGCGCGACCTCCCAGGAGGAGATCCAGCGGCAGATCGTCGCCGTCCGGGCCAGCGAGTCCCGGCTGGCCAACACGCTCGAACACATGAATCAGGGCCTGATCATGGTGGATGCCGCTGGCCGGGTGGCGATCTGCAATCGGCGTGCGACCGAGATACTCGACGTGCCGACCGAGTTGATGGCGGTCCAGGCCTGCGCCGCCGATGCCATCGAGCACCGCACCCAGTGGCGCAGCCGTTTCGCACCGGACACCCTGCCGGTGGATGTTGACATACCGTTCCTTCGGCCGCAGTGCTATGAGCGCCGGCAACCCGATGGCACGTTGGTGGAGATCCGCACCGCGCCGCTCCCCGACGGCAGCATGGTCCGCACCTACACCGACATCACCGCCCGCGCCGCCAGCGAGGCAATGTTTGCATTCGCCGCGTCGCACGACCAGTTGACGGGCCTTGCCAACCGCAACGGCTTCGACTCCACCCTCGACAGAACCTTCATAGACGCGCGGCATGACGGCACCCATCTGGCAGTGCTTTGCCTCGATTTCGACCGCTTCAAGGCGGTCAATGATACGTTCGGCCATGACGCCGGAGACCGATTGCTCATCGAGGCAGCAAAACGGATGCAGGAGGTCGTGCGCGTCACGGATATCATCTGTCGGCTTGGCGGCGACAAATTCGCAGTAATACTGCCAGATTCAACCCTTGCCAGCGCGGAAGTGGTGGCCCATCGCCTGCTCGAGGGAATTGGCGCCCCTTACACCCTAAGCGAGAAAACCTTGAAGATCGGGGTCTCCATCGGCATTGCGACCTACCCGATCGATGGGAGCAGCGCGGAACAGTTGCTGTGCAATGCCGATACAGCCCTGTACAAGGCCAAGGCCGCGGGGCGGAACATCTGTTGTACATACACCGCGGAAGACGGACTGCGGCAGCAGAGGAGGCAGGAGTTCGAGCGAGACTTCCGCGCTGCTGTCGAGCTGAAGCAGTTCACCCTGGCCTACCAGCCGATCTGCGACAGCATCACCAGCGAACCGGTCGCCTTTGAGGCGTTGCTGCGCTGGAACCATCCAATGCTTGGTGCCGTATCCCCTCAGGAGTTCATTCCGTTGGCCGAGCAGACAGACTTGATCAGGCCATTGGGCCGATGGGTGATCGAAACCGCCTGCGCCGAGGCCTGCACCTGGGACGTTCCGCTGCGGATCGCGGTGAACCTCTCGCCCGCGCAGTTCCGCGATGACGATCTCCTCAGCTTCATCCGCGACGTGCTGGTGCGCACCGGGCTGCCGCCGTCACGGCTCGATCTCGAAGTGACCGAGGGGCTGCTTTTGGAAGATGCCCCGTGCGTCCGGGAGGTGATGCGCGCGATACGGGCTATGGGCATCCGAATGGTGCTGGACGACTTTGGTATTTCGCATTCGAACCTGAGCTATCTACAGGACTTCACCTTCGATGTTCTAAAGATCGATCGCAGCTTCCTGCGCACGCTGGGCAGTGACCCGCAGGCGCGCACGCTGGTCGAGGCAATGATTTCCATGGCGCACGCCCTTTCGCTCGACGTCGTCGGCGAAGGAGTGGAAACCGAGGAGCAGCTGAACCTGCTTCGCCCAATGCAGTGCCGCTGGGTGCAGGGCTTCCTGCTCGGACGCCCCTCAGCGAGCAAGAAGACACGCGAACTAATCCGGGCACTTGCCATCGGCCGTACACCAATCGATCATCTTGCGGCGGCGGATGCCGCCTGAAATATCGACACTGGTCAGTGGGATGAAACGTGGGCGATTGATACGTGTATCGACCCGTTACAGAAATGTCGCTAACCCGAGATCGCCGTCGTATCCAACTCACATTGAGATGAGACCATCGGGGCTGCTCACCCAAAATGATTGCAGTTTAGCTCACACTGTCTGCGACAGACCTAAGATCATTGGCTCTGACCAGGCCTCCGGCGTCTGCAGCGGCCAGCTCTGCCACGTCATCACCATTACTCCGGAGCTGCAAGAATTCCTCAACGCCTGCGCTTAGGCGCGCCACATCCTCGACCTGCTCTGCCAGATGCTCGGAGTCGACCTCTACGTCCCCTACAGCGCTTCCCTGGTCGCGGTCCCCGCCCAGCCCGAAGCAGCGTCCGAACCCACGCCAATGCTTCAGCTGGAATCGCCCACCCCGGCGAACTCCCGCGCATGCGGGTCCCGTCACGCCGCCGATCCGATACCGCTTTTCCTCCGTCGGATCCCCCGGACGGTTGTCCACCCACGACCTCAGCCGCGAGCAAATGGTCGATCTGTTGGCAAGGTCACGAAGGACGTCCCGCCCCCGACCCCGAATCGACCAGCGCCGCGAGCGCAAAGCTCAACGCATCAAGGTCAACTGGCTTGATCAGCCACGGCCGTCCGCCCGCGGCTAGGAGAGCCAGCGTCGGCGTGTCGGTCGAACCCGTGAGGATCAGCGCCGGCATTGCTTTGTCATGCTGTGCCGCATACGCATCGAGAAACTCCGGGCCGGTCTGCCCGCCGCCGAGATCGTGATCAACCACCGCCGCATCCGGCATGTGCGGCGCCATCGCCGCGAGCAGACGGAGCGCCTCGGACGAAGAGTCCACTTCCAGCGCCTTGGCTCCCATCGTCTCAATCGCCAGGGCGACCGCCCGACGCGCCGACGCATGGTCATCAAGCACCAGGATGCAGTAACCCTTCAGGCTGGGTACGGGCACCGGCACGCTCGGTTCGTCACCTTCCGGCGGAGCGGCGGCTGGCAGCGACAGGGTGAACCGCGAACCGTGGCCGTGCTGTGAATCCAGCGCCAGCGGAACCTCCAGCAGATCGGCAATCCGCCGCACGATCGACAACCCGAGCCCGAGGCCCTCGCGCGCGCCGCCAGCCTGCGTCACCCGGGCAAATTGGCTGAAGATCGCTTCCTGGTCCTCTGCCGCGATGCCGATGCCGGTGTCGAACACGATGATGTCCACCACCGCCCCGCGATGGCGGCTGATCACACCTACCCAGCCGCGATCGGTGAACTTCACGGCATTACCGATCAAGTTGCGAAGGATGATTTCCAGCATGGCCGGATCCGTCATCACGCAGCACGAAGTCGGCTGGATTTGCAGCGACAGCCCGCGTTCCGCGGCGGTGCCGGCGAACTCGACGGCGAGCGCCGCGAACATCTCCTGCAGCGCCACGCTGCGCCGTTCGATCTTGATCGCACCGGCATCCAGCCGCGCCTGGTCCAGCAGCGCTGCAAACATCCGCTGCATTGACGCGACGGCGATGCGAATATTTTCAACCACGTCGAGGACCGTGGCGTCATGGCTGAGGCGACGCAGAACTCCGACGAACATGCTGATGGCGTGCAGCGGCTGGCGTAGGTCATGGCTGGCGGTGGCGATGAACCGCGCCCGGACCACCGACGCCTGCAGCGCCGCATCGCGGGCGATCCGCAGCGCCGCTTCGTTAGCCAGATGCCGGCTCTGGTAGCCCACCAGGGCAATGCAGCCAAACACGAAACAGGCGCCGGCCAGCGTGAAGCTGATTCCGGCGAACTGCTCGCTGCGTTCGGTGATGGCGCGAATCTGATCGACGATGTCCCGGTTTCGCGCCTGCTCCACGCTGATGCGCGACTGCGAGATGCTGTCAATCTCGGCGGCTATTTGATACCTTACCCCTATATGACTCGCGGCCACCGCGTCGTCATGCCGCCCGGCATCCTGCAACGCGACGGCCTCCACGAGATCGGCAAGTTGCTGGTTGACCAGCGTATCGAGCCGCGCCGACAAAGCCAGATCCGGGTTGTCCCGCAGTTTGATGATAGCACTGCGCGCGGTCCCCTCCAGCCCCTCGAACGCCTCGCGGCTGCGCGACTCCCCGGTGAGAAGATAGTCGCGCTCGGCACCGAAGGCCTCGCGCAGCGAGTCCACGGCATTGTGGATGTCGTTGACCGTATTCGTGATGCTGTCGAGTTCGGTGTTCTGCTCCACCAGTTGGCGGGCCAGGTTCGGTCGACCCCACAGCACTGGGCCAACAATCAACAGACCTGAGAGCAGAACCAGCCCCACGCCGGAATGCAGCATGGTGCGTGAACTCAGGCGCTCCGGCATGGTTTGCCTCGGTTCGCTATACTCGCGTCTCACGGCTCGCCACCGAGCCAGGCCGCTGACGGCCGAGCGCCTCGGCGACCCAGGCAAGGACCTTTTCCTCCTGCGCCGGCTTGAACATCACCGTCATTTCATGGGCCTGCGCCTCAGCCACCGAGCGTGCGCCGAGGCTGGCCGAAAGCACCAATGTGGGAATTCGTTCGCCGGTACGCCGCATGATCGCCAACGCCACTTCGACACCCGTCATCCCCGGGCCCAGATCGAAATCAGCAACGATCGCCTGGCTGACACCGGAAATCGGCGTGAACCACTCGAGGTCCGCCCCCGAGGTGATCTCCGCCACCTCGTAGCCGACAATTTCCAACAGCATCCGCTGGCCGGCCCGGACAAGCGGGTGATCTTCGATCACGATGACGCGTGGCGGGCTGCCCGACATTGCCGTTCCTAACTTGCGCAAGTAGTGCGACGTGAACGCCCGGCAAGAATCGCACCAAACATGCGTACAGTCAGGTGGAATATGCTTCGCAATCCTACCGCTTCTGCCACACGCACGCAGTTCAGGTAGTGTTGGATGCACCCCTGGGCAGCGTACTATGGATCGCCCAGAGATCATCCTTATCCGCCGCTTTATCAATCGGCCGGACCGTCTATATTATTTGGCCTAAGTAAGAACCCTCATGGGCTAGCCCATCTTATTCAGGGCATGGCAGGGATTCGCTGGCGGATGTAGCGTAAGCCTCTGATTGCAAGCAGAAACTTGGGTGTCGAGACCAACCCCTGCT
>Ga0302319_10008072_pt1 | contig 20581 bp, 16 predicted proteins | sample Bog_T0_2_FD_203319 | JGI IMG/M metagenome (GOLD analysis project Ga0302319, IMG submission 203319) | Peat permafrost microbial communities from Stordalen Mire near Abisko, Sweden - Bog_T0_2 | ecosystem: Environmental > Terrestrial > Soil > Wetlands > Peat | place: Sweden: Abisko, Stordalen Mire... | reverse complement strand
GTTCGATGCTTACAACAACTGCGATCTGGACAAACTGGGTTCGCTTGCCGCCGACGATCTCGAGTTTTATCACGATCAGTCAGGGCTCTCGCTGGGCAAGCAAAGCCTGGTTGACGGCGTCAAAGCGTACATCTGCGGCAAGGTTCACCGCGAACTGGTTGCGGGGACGCTTGAGGTATACCCAATGAAAGGGTACGGCGCAGTCGAGATCGGTATTCATCGCTTTACCCACCCTAACCGGCCAAAGCCCGACACAACCGGCGAGGCGAAGTTCTTGATGCTGTGGCAGTTGAAGGACGGCGTGTGGAAGTTGACGAGGGTCATCAGCTTCGATCACCGCAGCCTGCCTCATTGAGGCTATGGCGGGACGATTCCAAGAGGCTGAACCGGCGACTCCCACCGGGTCCAGTGCGGTATAGTCAAAAAGGAATGGCAACGACAGGAAACACAAATGGAGCCGCTGGTCTGGACTCGAAACCTGGGTCGAGACCTGCCACGCAACAATCTTCGAAACCGGGCGCACAGGAAGGGTTTGTCTATCTTCCGTTGATCGCGGGCTGGCTGGTGCCGGGCGCGGGACATTTTCTGCTGCGCAAATGGGGTCGCGGGGCGCTGCTGGCTGCGGCAATTGTGGGCATGTTCTCTTTGGGCATTGCTATGCAGGGCAGAATTTACGGGGGCGCCAGCGACATTCTGGACATGCTGGGATTGGCGGGCGACCTGGGCAACGGGCTGCTTTACTTTGTCAGCCGGGTTCTGGGCCTGGGCGCTGACCAGGTGCAGGTGACCACGGCCGACTATGGCTCGCATTTCATTGTGGTGGCCGGATTGCTCAACGTGATTGCGGCCGTGGACGCGCACAATATTCGCACCGGGAGGAAGTCGTAATGTTCAAGCCCTCCCATTTTGCGGCCGTGGTGCTGTTCGCGCTGTTCGCGTCGGTCGTCTTCGGCATCACGCAGCGCGAGACTCCCAAGCGGATGATTCGCTACGGAATTTATTGTTTTGTGCTGTTTACGGGGTCGGCGGTCGCGCTTAGCTGGATAATGTTCCTCATCGCCCGCTAGTGCTTTCTGAGAGAATGCGAGCCGCAAAGAATCACTTCCCGGCCATCATCAGCATCAAGCCGAACAGCACCACGGGCACCAGCGCCAGCCCCGCGTAAAGCATCATCCTGCGCGCTTCGGGCAAACGAATCCTGCGCAGAGTCGGGCGCCGCACGCCGTCGTCCACTGCCACCTGCTCCTGGTGCTCCAACTCCCATGCCATGTCGGCGGCTGTCGCATATCGGCGGCGCGGGTCCCGCTCCATGGCGCGGTCCAGAATCTCCTGCAACTCGGCCGAGATCTCCGGCCGCAGCTTTCGCGCCGGCTGCGGATCGTGCAGCACGCGTTCGTTCATCACCGCCAGTGGATTCGATCCGTTGAATGGTGTCTCGCCCGTAAGCATTTCGTAGAGCATCACGCCCAGCGCGTAAATATCGCTCCTCTGGTCGCCGCGCTGTCCTTTCACCTGCTCCGGTGAAATATAGTCGGGCGTGCCCAGCGCCGGCGACATGGTCACATAAGTAAGCCGCCGAGCGTCCTCTTTCATCGCGATCCCGAAGTCGATGAGCTTGATGTGGTCTTCGGCGTCCACCATCACGTTTTCCGGCTTCAAATCCCGGTGCACCACACCGTGTTTGTGCATGTAGTCGAGCGCATCGCAAATGCTCAGAGTGATGGCGACCGCGCGCTCGATCGGGAGTGGCCCATCGTGGTTCAGAATATTTCGCAGCAGAACCCCATCCACCCACTCGATAACCATATAGACGCGGCTGCGCTCTTCCGGCTCGAAGGTCTTCACAACGCCGGGGTGGTCCAGTTCCTGGCCGATCTGCTGCTCGCGCCTGAAACGCTCAACCAGAATCTCGTCCGCCTCCATCTCGTCGTGCGGAACCTTGATGGCCACCTGCATGCCATTCCTGAGGTCGGTAGCCCTGTAAAGCGTTGACATACCGCTATGCGCGACCGTCGCATCCAGGCGGTAGTGGTCCAGTGTGTCCCCGGCTTCAAGTTTGGTCATCAATGCGTATTGCATAACAATTCAAGTCTTTCATGCAAATCGTAAGAAATCTCTCAAGAATATCGAAAGGAATCCGATGGGCAACGGGCGCACGTTTCCAGGCGTGGTTTACTATCGTTTCGGCAGTTTTCGGCCCGCGATGACACCGTTGGCCGACCTAAAGTTGTAGCGCAGACCTGCTACCTTGGTGTCTTGGATCACAAAAAGAGCCCCTCAGCCCGCCAAAGTGTGTTTGGATTTCTATATGCTCCCTTTTTTCAGATTCCTTGCGGTCAGCATTCTGGTCGCCCCGGCCTTTGCGCCGGGGTTGGCTTTTGCCGCCCGCGGGGTCGAGCACCCCTCCCGCGGCGAGCATGAGCAGGAGACGGGCTTTTTGAACCGCAAAATCGAGTTGCACGGGAACACCTATCGCTTTCAAGTCTATCTCCCGGAAGATTACCGCCGCGACGACCACAAGGAATGGCCCATTTTGCTATTCCTGCACGGCCGGGGCGAACGGGGTTCCGAGGGCATGTGGCAGACGCAGATCGGCCTGCCCCAGGCTGTGCGCGATCACCCGGAACGGTGGCCTTTTGTCATCGTGATGCCCCAATGCCCGCTGCCGGGCTATTGGACCGACCCGGACATGCTTGCCGTGGCCATGGCCACGCTCGATCAGGAGGCGGCTGAGTTCCACGCCGACCCCGAGCGCACCTATCTCACAGGTCTTTCTCTGGGCGGATATGGAGCGTGGGAACTGGCGCGGCTTCACGCGCAACGCTGGGCCGCAATCGCCATATCGTCGAGCGGCATCTTCTGGAGCTATGCGCCGGAGCGCTGGCAGGAGGCATCTACACTGCCCGCCGAATACGCTCGAGCGCTTGGCCGCACACCGGTGTGGCTCTTCCACGGCACCGACGATAACGTTGTCGCGCCGCGACAGAGCGAGTTGATGTTCGACGCGTTGAAGGCTGCCGGCGGCCACGTCCGCCTGTGGCTCTACCAGGGGCTGAAACACGACTGCTGGACGCGTGCCTACGACGAGCCGGAACTGCCGCGCTGGCTGCTGGCGCACCCCCGCAGCGCCAAGCCGTCTTACGGACCCGAGAACGCGTCCACTCCTCCGGTCGAGTCAACTGTGACCGAGTGGCCGCCACTCGCCGAGCGCCAGGTCATTCCATTGCACCCACCGGCCATCAAACTCTCCCCCGTGGCTATGGACAGCCTGACCGGTGAGTACCGCGACCGGAATGGCTACACCGAGGTGACAATCTTCCGGCAGGGCGAACAGCTCTACGAGAAGGACAGGGTGGGCGATATCGTCGAGCTGGCGCCCGAATCGCAGTCCACGTTTTTCTATCCCAATGGGTCCAGCATTCCCAGGCTCATCTTCCAGCGCGATCCGCAGGGGCGCGTAACGGCCTTGGTTTTGCACGACGACCGTCACGAAGAGCGATGGGAAAAGCGAACCCAGGCAGCCAGCCGATAACACGGCTCTTCGGCGATAACTCGAGTAACACAACTTCGTCCAATCAACTACTGTGGGATACTACCGATTTAAACGGTGGCGGCATGAGTCGAGCGCCAGAGTCCAAATTACCCCTTTTAACTATCTTTGATAACATTACTCTCGTTCTTTTAGTAACTAATTTCCTCTCCTGCTCCTTCGCATAATGCCGAAAGACTCCCCGGGAGGAAAATTCTATGATTGAATTAGTCAGACTGACCGAAGCCGTTGCTCTTATTATTCTGCTGCTCCATAAAAAGTAGGTCCATCCGCGCCATTTGGCATGTGAGGAGAACAGCTGAGCATGCCAAACGGCGCCGATCATGTTACTAGCTTCAGAGTTCAGTAACTCGTAACTCCGTTTGCTCAAGCTACTGCGGCAGCTGGACCACCAGGTCGTCGGCCAGCTTGAAGCGGACAATCGACTCCGCGGGTATCTCGATATCGCCGTTGCCGGTTAATCCGGCCGCTGCGGTGCCGGCGCCGCCTCCCACCAGCCCGCCCACCACCAAACCCACCCCGCCGGTGGCAACGCCGCCTACCAGCATGCCCAGCCCGGCCCCTCCGCCAATCATTGCCGTGGAACGCCTGCCCTTTCCCCTCTTGCTCCGGTCCAGGTCCCGCGTGGTCAATTCATACTGCTTGCCATTCATGGTGAGGGACGTCAGGCGCAGTTCCAGCAGCGACCTACCCTTGAAATGTCCGCGCCGATGGGAAACATCCACAACGCCGCCCACCGTCGCGCCCTTCGGAATAATCACGCTGTTGTCTCCGGGGTTGAGGATAGGGTCTACCAGTTCGCCGGTAAATGTGTCTCCCGCGCGGCTGGTTTTTACGCCAATATGCTGGTCGATGCGGATAGCAAGGGTGGTTCCCAAAATAATAGTCGCGTTCGCTGGCACCGGCGGCGGAGGAACGGCGGAAACGGTTGGTTCCGACGCAGCGGGTACCGGCGCTCCAGTTGCCACCGGCGTCTGCGTGGTGGTGATCGTCTGGGCCGATTGCCCGGCTGCGGGGGGCTGTACCAAGGTCGTTGTTGTGGTTCCGTTTTTGTCGACAGTGACCACCTGCTGCGCCTGGCCGGTTTTTGCCGCCTGCTGTTTGGCCTGTTCCAGCGCCTTTTCCTGACTCGATTGACATCCGGAGAGGATGACCGCCGCCAGAACCAGCAGCAGGATCGGGACTCCCAGCGACCGGCCTGCGCCCCTTGAGCTAAGAACTTGCGCCTGCTCGGTCCGAATCGGAAACACTGAATGGAACATGCTCACTCCTCCTTGATTGCGCTTTCGTGCAGGCAAGAGTCGCTTGCAGTCTGGCGGCAACAGCCAGGGGATTCCGTTTCAACCCGCATCCGGTGAGATGCACGCCAGCTAGGCAAAGGTGTCTCTTCCCAGACAACTGCACCGGCGCCGATGGAACGCAACTCGCTATGGTTGCGTAGTACTCTTGTACGGTCCCTACCAGGAGGCGCGATGTTTTGCAGTGGATGTGGTATGGCTTTAGCTGCGGGGCAGCCTTTCTGCCCCCAATGTGGACGCCCTGTGGGGCCTGTTATTCCCCCTGTTCCCGGTTTGCTGTTCCAGCTGGAGAACTTTGCCGGCAAGGTGAAAGCGCTGGGCGTCGTCTGGCTTGTCTACGCAGCGTTGTCGCTCATGCTGGGAATCGCCGCCCTCACCTTTGCGCAGGCCCTTTTCTCTCACCACTTTGGACCCTGGGGACACGGACCATGGTCCAATGGTCCCGGCCCCGAATGGTTTGGACCCGCTCTTTTGAACTTCGCCTGGGCCATTCTCCTCCTCCGCTCCGGACTTGCACTGGCTGCCGGCTTGGGTCTGCTGGAGCGCGCTCCGTGGGGCCGCATCGTGGCTATTGTCGCGGCTTTTTTGAGCCTCTTGAAGTTTCCTTTCGGAACCGCTATCGGCATCTGGACGCTGGTGGTGCTGATGGGCTACCGCAACAGCTCTCTCTACGAACAGTTGCCCTAGTACCTCGACCGTCTGATTCTGTACATCAACCTCGAACGGCGGGTGCCCCAGTTCCTTCGCTTTTGGGCACCTGGGAGACTACCATTCCACCCCGCGAAGTTACGTAGCAAAGCAGTGGCCGGTCTCCCTCCCGCAGTCGACTACAATCATCAGATATGGGTTTTCCTGTAACGCGGATGCGGCGATTGAGGCGGAGCGAGTCTCTGCGGGCCTTGGTGCGCGAAACCGCACTGGAGCCCGGCGACCTGATTTACCCGCTGTTTCTCTGCCCTGGCGAAGGGGTTCGCCGTCCCATCGCCTCAATGCCGGACGTCTTCAACCTCTCCATCGACGAGGCGATTCACGATGCGGAGGAAGCGGCAGGTCTCGGCCTTGGAGGATTGCTGCTTTTTGGCCTGCCTGAGGCCAAGGACGAGCAAGGTTCGGGCGCATGGGACGAAAACGGCATTGTCCAGCAGGGGCTTCGAGCGCTGAAGGAGTCCCAGGCCGGCAAAAAGCTTGTGCTGATCGCAGACGTGTGTCTGTGCGAGTACACCAGCCACGGACATTGCGGCATGGTGGTTGAAGCCCGCGACGGCTTTGAAGTGGAGAATGACTCAACTCTCGATTTGCTGGGCCAGGCCGCGGCAAGCCTTGCCCGCGCCGGCGCAGACGTGGTTGCCCCCAGCGACATGATGGATGGCCGCGTCTCCGCTATCCGCCGCGCATTGGACGACAACGGTTTCGAGGGTACACCCATCCTCAGCTACGCCTCCAAGATCGCCTCTGCGTTCTACGGGCCATTCCGCGAGGCGGCCGATTCCGCTCCTCAGTTCGGCGACCGCAAAACCTATCAGATGGATGGCGCAAACCTGCGCGAGGCCATGCGCGAAATCGATCTCGACATTGAAGAGGGCGCGGACATGATTCTGATGAAACCCGCAATGCCCTACCTGGACGTGATTCGCGCGGCCCGCGAGCGGGTGGACGTGCCCATCGGCGCATATCAGGTCTCCGGCGAGTATTCCATGATGCAGGCGGCTTTCCAGAAGGGCTGGCTGGACCGCAACCGAGCCATCCTGGAATCCCTGCTGGGAATTCGGCGCGCAGGCGCGGGCTTTGTCGTCACCTACTTCGCCAAAGATGCGGCTAAGCTTCTGGGTTGATTGGAACCCCCTTCTACCCACCTTCGATTTTTTCCAATCCAGCCTGAGCAAAACAGACCAGACGTGTGCTTTGGCCCGCGCGATGATGGACAGAGCAATGGCGCAGTTGGAATGCTGAGAAATTCAGCCCCGCGCTTGCGCCCGCATGGGAGGAAGCACAGCCAGACTGCGAGGGACGCACCGGTTGCATCTTCTGGGGGACTCTCAATGAGTATTTTCAGTGCTTCAGCATACCCGTTCGCCGGCTCGGCCTCCAGATTTGAACCCTCCGCGAGGAGCTGGACCCGACCGCAACAAGGAGACACATTGGTTTACGAAAATCACGGCGCGGAATTCGACCCCACCGTATTTCTTGCGCATGCCGGACTTGGCCGAAAAGTCGTTGAATTCAAGCCAAAGGAGATCTTTTTCTCTCAGGGCGACGCGGCGGACGCAGTGTTCTACCTGCAGAGAGGGCGGGCAAAACTCACGGTCGTATCCGAGCATGGAAAAGAAGCTACGATAACTCTGCTTTCGCCGAACGACTTTGTCGGGGAGGAGTGTCTTGCGACAGTCGCAGGCCTTCGCCTGGCGACGGCCACCGCCGTGAACACCTGTGTAGCGCTCAAGATTCGGCGCGACGAGATGGTTCGGGTCATGCATGAAGAGCAGTCGTTCGCCGACATGTTTGTCAAGTTCTTGCTTGCCCGCAGCATGCGCACCCAGGCCGACCTGGTCGATCAGTTATTCAACTCCAGCGAGAAGCGGCTGGCGAGGATTCTGCTGATTATGGCGGAGTTTGGCAAGCCGGGTGGACCTGAGACTTACATTCCGCCGATTACACAGGAGACGCTGGCGGAGATGATCGGCACCACGCGGTCACGCGTCAGCTTCTTCATGAATCGCTTTCGCAAGCTGGGACTTATCAATTACAACGGCCGCATTCAGGTGCATAAGTCGCTGCTGAACGTGGTTCTGCTAGATCAGTTGCCCGGTCACAATTCCATCAGGCCACCTATCGACGTCCATGAGTGAGTTCTTTGTATTCGGGGGCGTAAAGAGTCCGAGGCGCTCTGGAGGCCTCGGACTCGCGAGCTGGCCAACCGGAACCGTCAAACTCCCTCCCCTGGTCTTGCCCCGCGCAAACTCCTTCTCAAAAAAACTTGGTGGCTATCCGTTGCGCGTCTCTTAGCTATCAGAGACTGCGAGAGCGGATGCCACCCAGCGTTTGCAATTGTGGAACTTTACTTGGATTCGAGCAGGATTGCCTTTCCTTTTGTCTTCGAGGAGCGAAGGAAGTAGATGCCTCCGTAGATGGCCCAGACAGCAGAGATGCCCAGGGCCAGGTAAGGCTCCTTCCACGTGCCGTAGCCCATGAACGGAACGATGAGATAGGCAGTCATGCAGGCCAGGTTGGCCAAAAGACCGAATCCCGGGATGAGCAGATGCAGCACCACGTTGTAGTCTGGGCGTCCGCGAAAGGCCACGATGCACAGAAAGCAACTAAGCGCGTAGAGGATGAAGGTGCCGAAGTTTGAAGTGAGCGTGACGGCCAGAATCGAATTCGGGAGCCCCGCCATCTGGTCGTGGGTCGTGTATCCGAAGCTGGAGAAGATGCCGTGAGGCAACGCGGCGATGGTCGCATCGGTGGGAGCGCTGCCATCCGCGAAGTAAAGGGAGACGCCAACCACGCCGAGGACTGCGGAGATGACGGCCAGCGTCCAGATCGCCTTGCGCGGCGACAAAGAGCCGGCATGAAGGATGCCGAAGTGCTCGGGAGCCTCGTCGTCTTTGCCCATCGCGTAAGTAACGCGGGCGCCGGTGTTCATGCAGCTCAGCGTGGTGCCGATCAGCGCCAGAAAGACCGTGAAAGCTTCAGCCAGCATGAAATAACGGCCATTGCCGTGGCCCAGCAAGGCGTCGCCCACGATGATCATCATATCGCCGATTGGAGCCGCTGAGTTTGCCGCGGCCTGCATGGTATAGCCAGAGTTGAGAAAGTAGTTGGCCGCGAAATACTCGATGAGATAGCACACCACCCCCTGAATCAGCAGCGAGGCGATCACGGCGATCGGAATATGCTTGGTTGGGTTCTTGGCCTCGCCTCCCATTGAAGTGACGGATTCAAACCCGACCAGGATGAGAATGGCAACCGTGGCCTGAATGAAGACAAAGCTGATTTTGTGCGGCGCAACCACCGAGGAGGCTGTTCCGTGGGTCAGGAAGTTGCCGCTGGCATCCTTTTCGGGATAGTCGATGGTGAAGGGAACTTTCTTGCCTGCGGCATCGAGCAAGGGCAACGGGTTGCCGGTCGTGTCGCGAAGCGGAGTGCCATCTTTGGCAGTGGCGAACTGGTAGTCGTATGTCGCCAGCGTTTGCGAGTCGTATTGGAAGGCGGCGGCGCCGGCGGGATGATTCGCGCGATAGCCAAGCGCCAGCACGCTGAATACAAGCAGCGCAGAGATCTGGATGACATTGATGGCGAGGTTGACCGCGGTGGAAGCGCCTGCGCCTTTGGCTGCGATCCAGGCGACGAAGAAGGAGAATACCACCGCCACCAGCGCCATAAATAGCGGTCCAGGATTCGAGCCGCTCATAAAGGTTGGATACAGGAAGCCAACTACATAGCCCACGAAGACGCCTGTCGTGGCCACCATCACGCCGGGATAGACCCAATAGTAAAGGTGAGAACCCCAGCCGACGATGAACTTGGCGACGCGGGCGTACTTGAACAAACCCGGCTGAGACAGGAGAGCTTGCTCGGCATAGTAGTAGCTGGAGCCGGTGCCGGGGTAAAGCTTGGAAATCTCAGCATAGGCAACCGCGGTGGCCAGACAGAGCAGCAACGCGACGACAATGCCAAACCACATCGAGGGCGACGTAGTGCCCTCGGTCGCCTGGAGGTAGAAGGTGAGCCATAAGAAGGCGCCCGGGGCAATGAGGGCCATTGCGTTGCTGGTTAGCCCGGTCAAGCCCAGGGTGGACTTCATTTGTGGTGAGTTCTGATCTGCCATGAGCATTCTCCTGATTTTGAGTTTTCTGGGTTTGCTCCCGGCGGCGCGCCCCCGGGTGCCTCGTAAGGCTCGCCTATATCCGGACCAGGTGTCCGGGCAGATAGGGGTGACCTCAATGGGTAAGCTGAATCGTAGGTCCGTTGAGATAAAGATGAAATGAGGAAAATGAAATGGGTGGCGAACGGGTTGGAGACGGCCTCGCCATTATCCCTTAAAAATAGGTCTTTCTCTTCAACAGAACGCATTGCAGATCGCAGACTGCCCGTAAAATCTTTATGCATTCCTGATTATTTTGTTCAAAACACACATGGGTTCTTTATGGCCTGCCCCTTAATTTCAAGGGAACTCATAGCCCCTCGTTAGTTGTCGGGGCAAATGCTACCAACCATCGACACAATGTTTTTTACGTATCGGCAGGAGTGTATTGTGGACTGACAACCAGGTCCACACCCTTCGCGCTTCCAGTAGTCAAGACAAAATCATGGCTCGACCGGCATGCTTTCGGAGCAGCACAGGAGATCCCTGTCTCGCGCTTTGAGTCTCCGGAGGTTTTCATATCCGATTCAAAAATTTTGATTGAAAGTGAGAGGCTGAATGAGAATGAATCCCTGGAAGGCCGTCCCCGTCGTTGCGCTCTGGTGTTTAGGAATGGCGCCGTTGACCGCTGCGGCGCAGCAGGCAGCGAAAACCGCAACCCCTGTTCAAACTGCAATGGTCGAGTATCCGGCCGCGGAGGGACCGGTAACGGGCCCTGCCGCAACGACCAGCGAAGCTGATGACCCCGCCGCGGCCGCGCCGGCTGCAACCGCACCCGCAACCACAACTGCCCCTGCTGCAACTGCGAATGCGGCGGTGCCGGTGAATCACGATCTCATCATTAAAGAGCTTGCGGAGATGAAAGCGCGCATTGCTCAATTGGAAGCCGTGCTGAAGGCGCGCAGCGGGACAGACGACGCCGACGCTGAGAAGGACGCGGACGCGTTGCGATCCGCGGAGGCGGCCGACGGCGACGGCACTCTATCAAATGGCCAGGCTGCGGCTACCCCCGCGCCGGCAGCAGCGCCGCCGCCTCCTGAGATCACAGCGGAGACCACAACCAAGACGGCGCCGTTCAACTTTTTTGACCAGACCTGGTTGAACTCGGGCGGCCACAACGTTGACAGCCCGATGAGCACCAAGTACTTCACGCCGGAAATTCGCTTCGACGCCAACTACATCCTCGACTACAACCACCCCGAAGACGACTCGATGGTCGGTTCAACCGAAATGTACCGCTCCGACGAATTCCAGCTTGAGCAGGCCAGCGTGGGCGGCGACTTCCGCATTCAGAACACGCGCGGACGCATCCTGTACATGGATGGACTGTTCTCGCAGGCAACGGTACGCAACGACGCCAGCTACAACCGCGGCCAGTGGGATCTCAAGGACGCCTACAAATACTTCTCTGAAGCCTGGGGCGGCTATCACTGGGACGTGCAGCACGGCCTCAACGTTGACGCCGGCATCTTCGTCTCCTACATCGGCATGTTCAGTTACTACAACTTCGACAACTGGAGCTATCAGCCCTCGTTTGTGTCGTCGAACACGCCCTGGTTCTTCAACGGTCTTCGCATCCAATGGTTCCCGACGACAAAGATCAAAATCGAACCGTGGATCATCAATGGCTGGCAATCCTATGCCCGTTACAACGGCAAGCCGGGATTGGGTGGCCAGATTATCTGGCGTCCGAATCCAAAGCTGCATTTCAACTTCAACGACTACGGCATGGGCGAAGACGATGCAGGCTACCCTGGACGCTCGCGTGTCCACGCCGACTACACCAGTCAATACAAGGTCTATGACAACCCGAAGAAGTTCTTCGACAAGTTTGCCTGGACAATGACCGGCGACTTAGGGTGCGAATATGGTGGTGGTCCTATCTCATTTGCCACCGCAAACGGCGCCTTGAACCAACAGGGTCTTTCCCCGATGAAGGGCACCACCGACACCTACAACGGCGGTGTTCGCTGCCATGGATCCAATGACGGACGGCCCAAGCAGATGTTCGCTGGCTGGATGAGTTACACACGCTTCTGGTTCGATCATGACCGTCACGCCATAACCATTGGCGGTGGCCAGATGAACAACCCGGGCCGTTACCTCACCTTGGTGCCCTCCATCAACGGTTCAACAGCGACCACCGGCACCCCCTACTACACCGAGAACGCCGGCGATCGCGCGCAAATGCACGACGGCACCATCACCTACGACTACATGCCAAGCCAGTTCATCGTCTTCCGTCTTGAGGAAGCGTACCGCTACTCCGACACGCCGTACTGGAGCGGCCGTGGGGGCGTTACGCCTCCCGGCGGCAACAATGGCAGCCCCGCTGACTACCAGTGCGCTGCCGGCGGTGACGCGGGCGCTGGATATGTCTGGATCAACCCCTCCGGTGTGGCTGTTTCAGGACAGGCTCAAGCCATAAGCAACTGCATCAACAACGGCTTGAACAATGGGGGAACTGGCACCGCTGCCCTATGGTGGCCCGACCTGCGCACCAACCAGACCACATCCATGGTAGCGGTCATGGTCAGGTTCTAGCCGTCTCGTGTGCGAAGGCATGACTAGTTGCACTAACTGCACGAACAGCACCGGGGTTCATTATGGCCCCGGTGTTGCTTTGTGCCCAGCCGGTTCATGGCCGACCGTACCTTCCAAAATCGAGGAAATCTCTCTTCGCGTGTTATCGACTTCATCGCGGGGCTAAGTCCCCGGCCTTGTGTCCGGGCATGATTTCCCTGCACATAATCCGCGTAACGACTTCGCGGCTTCTTGCGGCATTACTCATGTCGCGCCCAGACAGGTTGCCGGCGGCCGCAAAGCATGTAGCCATCAACTCTCACAGTTTCTGGGCAGGGCTCGGCAAGGGTTCACGTTTCTCAAAGTAGCGACGCCACGCGTCGTTGAGGCCACATAAAGATGAAGAAGAATTTCCGGACGGCAGTCGCAATGGGAACGTTGACCTGCGGTATCGCCGTTCCGTTTGCCTGCTGCTCGCAAACCGCGGTTGCAGGCGCAGACCAGGCAGCTTCATCGCCGCGCGCGGATTCTGCGGCGGCGGCAGCGGAACCACAATTACGGGCTTCGACACCGGGCGCCCAGCCGGCCAATGCAATTGGAGTTCTGGCAGCGGATGCGCCGCTACCCGATGCGCCCGGCAGTGGACAAGCCGCTGCTGCTCAAGCTCCCGCCACGGCGAGTGCCGCACCGTCGGCTGGTGTCGCGCCATCCAAGCCAAAATTAGGCTTCTTTACACGCTGGGGCAGAGCCTACGCTACGGACTGGGCGGGGACAACCCCGGTGGGTCCCAACGCACCGCAGCGTCGCGGCACGCCGCCGCCCATCCCCGCGCCACCCTATCCGGCATCCGACTGGCCCATCGACGGCACGCAGCTGATTGGCGCGCCAGACTACCAAAGCTATTAGTTACAGGCTGCCATCGATGGCGACCCGATCAAGCTGAGCAGGATCAAACGGTATGGATGGATGGCGGTGGGCGCAAACGGTTCCACCAACAATCGCGGTAATCCGAACAAGGGTATCGCCGCCAACGCTCCGTCGGCGTACGATGTCTATCCGAACACAGTGGTGCTGGACCAGTTGGCGCTATGTACGGAACGGCTTGCCGACACAGTCCAGACCGATCACTTCGACTGGGGCTTTCGTCTCACCAACCTCTATGGCCAGGACTATCGCTACACCACGTCGCACGGGATACTCAGCCAGCAGTTGCTTGTGAAGAATGCGCAGTACGGCTATGACCCGGTAATGTGGTACGCGGATCTCTATTTCCCGAAACTGGGACAAGGCGCCGATTTGCGTATCGGCCGCTATATTTCGCTTCCGGACATCGAGGCGCAACTTGCGCCGAACAATTACACCTATTCGCATTCGATTCTTTACACCTACGATTGCTACACCATGGTGGGCGCGAATCTCACCGTGAAGATCGACGATCATTGGACACTGCAGGGCGGTCTTTCAGGCAGCTGCGACACAGCGCCATGGACTACCGACGCCAAGCTAACCGGCAACGTCTGCGTGGTTTACACATGGCACAATGGCGGCGATGTGCTTAACACCTGCGATAACACCATCAACGACGGAAGGTACGCATACAACAACCTCACCGCCTTTTATATGACCTGGTATCACAGCATCGGCCCGCACTGGCACACCGACACGGAGGGCTGGTACCAATACATGAAGCAGACGCCGAATATGTGGTGGATCAACACCGGCGTTCCCTATACCAATACGACCTCGCCCTGGCCGGAGAATGTGAGCAACAACCGGTTCGTGGCAGGTGGCGCCACGCCATCGACGCTGAATTTTGGCGCGGTCTGCGAGAATCCCAATACCTCCTATTCGGGCCCCCGCGCTGCGTATTGCTATGCGCCGGAGTGGGCCATCACAAATTATGTGGAGCATAACTTCTGGAACAACTCAGCTTCGCTGAATATTCGAAGCGAGGTTGTCGATGACATCAAGGGCCAACGCACCGGGACCCCGGCCGTCTACCAGGAACACATGGCGGGATTCGATTTCTGGGCCGGTTCGACAGTTACCTTCCGTCCCGAGTTGAGTTACACTCATGCATTCAGCCCCTTTGGGGTGCGAGCGTTGGATATTCAGCCAGGGTCGTCGGTCTCGGCTCTACAGAATGCTCCACTGGCGCAGGCTCCGTCGCTCACCATGAAGGGTATCGGCGCCAAGACCCAGGCACTCACCATTGCGGCCGACCTCATCGGGCATTTCTAGAACCAGGTCCGCGCGATCTTGCAATTCAATCTGCAACTGGGGGTGCCCCAGGGTCCCGCGTTTGAGACCTGGGAGATCAACCGCCCGCTCATGCCATCCAAACGTATCCCTTACGCTCCCCTTACGTAATTCTGGCTACGCTTGATTCAGCGCGGTCGGGCTCGGTGGCCGGCAAGATACGGATCAAATGGGTAATCGACCTGTCTCCGGATTGATCCATCGGCTGCGAAGACACCATGAACCGGGGCAGTATCTGGCGGCATGCGCGGCTCTCGCGCTGCTGACTTATCTCGGGTCAATTTTTCGAGTTAACCTTACCACGATCAGCTTTCTCTATCTGCTGCTTGTGGTTTCGATCGCTTTGTTTTTCGGATTCTGGCAGGCATCCATCGTTTCGATCCTTGCGGTGGCAAGTCTTGATTTCTTTTTTACAGCGCCTCTTTACCGCTTCACCATCCTCGATCCGCAGAACTGGGTAGCGCTTGCTGCGTTTCAAGTAACGGCGCTTGTCATCAGCCGGCTGTCGGCCAGAGAGCTTCGCAGCGCAAGAGAGGCGGCCATTCATCGCGCCGGAATGGAACAGCTCTATGAGTTGAGCCGAAGCTCGCTCCTGCTCGACCTGCACCAGCCGCCGGGCCCGCAACTGGTCACACTGATTCAAAGGATATTCGAAGCCGAAGCTGTTGCCCTGTTCGACAAAAACCTGCAGCGCCATGACCGCGCCGGCGAGTGGGATCCAGCCGAAGAGAACTTGGCGAAAACCTGCTTCGATCGCGGCTTTGCGGAGGACAATATGCAGACTGCAACAGCCGAGCGAATTTTCCAAACTGGCAGTGGCCTCGTGGGCGCGCTGGTGGTGCGTGGAAAGATTCGCCCACTGGTCGTCGATGCGTGCGCATCGTTGGCGGCCATTGCCATCGACCGTTACCAGTCGTTTGAAAAAGAGGAGCGAGCTGAATCGTCTCGCAAGGGTGAGGAGTTGCGCTCCGCGGTAATGGACTCCCTCGCGCATGAATTCAAGACGCCTCTCACCGTCATCCAGACCGCCAGCTCCGGTCTCCTCGACCTCGGTGGATTGGCCGAACCGCAAAAGGATCTGATCGCCCTCATCGACGACGAGGCCATTCGGTTGACTGAACTTTGCACACGCCTGCTGAAAACAGCAAAGCTCGAAGCCGAGCACGTCGGCCTCGAAACAGGCGATGTCAACATCCAGGAGTTGATTTCCGAAGTCCTTGCCGCGCGCAATCACAGCGCCGATGACTCCCGAGTGCGAGTTACAGCCGACGACCCTGCACTCACTGTGCGCCTTGACCGCGGACTGCTGGCCATGATTCTCACCCAGTACATCGACAACGCGCTCAAGTATTCAACGCCGAAAACACCCATCGGGATCACGACGCGAACAAGTCGCACCGAGGTAGTTATCTCCGTGCATAACCTCGGCCCCACCATCCCCATTGAAGACCGCGAACGAATCTTCGACCGCTTCTACCGCTCGCCTGATCTCAATGACTCCATTCCCGGAACCGGGATAGGGCTCTCTGTAGTCAGGAAAGCAGCGGAAGCGCATCACGGCCATGTCTGGGTCATCAGCGATGACAAAGAGGGAACGACATTTTTTGTTTCCCTTCCCACCGGCGCCAGGAGGAAACAGTGATGACCGAACAGCTACCTTCCAGTCAGGGCACAATCCTTGTTGTCGACGACGACACCTCCATGCGCCGCGCGCTGCGCGTTACGCTGCTCAGCATGGGATTCACAGTTGTCGAGGCGGCTCGCGGCGAAGAGGCGCTCTCGCTGGTGCGCGTCACCTGGTTTGATGCGGTGCTGCTCGACATGGACATGCCCGGAATGGGCGGCTTGGAGACCTGCCGCTGCATCCGCCGCGCCATTGAGCGCTTGCCCATCTTGATGTTGAGCGTATTGGATGGCGAAGACGACAAGGTGGCAGCCTTCGATGCCGGCGCCGACGACTATATCTCCAAGCCGTTTCAGTTGCGCGAGCTAACCGCGCGATTGCGCTCCGCGGTTCGCAGAAGAAGCGCTCAGGAAACCAACCGCGACGCTGCCATTCGCCACGGCGAACTGGAACTCGATCCGGTGAAGTACCGTGTGCTCAAGCGTGGCGTCTCCATTCATCTCACGCCCAAGGAATTCGAAATGCTCCATTACCTCATGATGCACGCGGGCGAACCCATTCCCCACGCGCGTTTACTCAAATCAGTATGGGGCCCTGAGTATGGAAACGAGTTAGAGTACCTGCGAACCTTCGTCCGCCAACTGCGCAAAAAAATCGAAGACGATCCCCGCAATCCCAAGTATCTCCTGACGGATGCATATGTGGGCTACAGGTTCAGCGACCAAGGCCCCGATTCTTGAACCGACCAAGAATAGACTATCGTCCTGAGCGAAGTCGAAGGACCTGTGTTTGATCTTTATAGCTTCTTACTGCTCTTTGCAAACATCAGGGCACGACTTCGCAGGCTGCGGAAAAACTCGCTGCGAAAGGGCTTTGTAACAGGGCACGCCTTCAGTCGTGCCGATAAAGCCAATAAAATGATTCGGGCTTCAGCCCCTGCAAGATCAACCGATCATTCACTGCGCAGAGTTTCCAGCGGATCGGCAAACGCCGCGCGGCGAGCGGGGATGAGCGTGGCGACAGAACCGGCAATTGCGAGCACAAGGCTTGCCGCGATAATCGCGAGTGAATTCGCGCCGACAGACCCGTACAGGAAATGACTCGCCGCGCGCACCGCGAGAACCGAAAGAATTGCGCCGGGAAGTATGCCGGCGAGCAGGATGCGCGCGGTCTGACCAACGATGAGCATCTGAATGTGTCGGCGAGTGGCTCCGAGCGCAAGCCGTATGCCGAACTCGCTCCTGCGCCGCGCTGTACGCGATGACATGACACCATAAAAGCCAATCGCAACCAGCAGCAGTGTCAAGCTCGCATAAATTCCCGCGAGCCGCGCAAGCAGCTTTTCTGTGCCAAGGTCGCCATTCAGCTCCGTGGCCAAAGGCACGATGTCGCTGACAGGCAGAGCGGGATCAACTTCATGCAGCGCGTGACGCACACTATCCGACAACTGGCGCGGATCACCCACGGCCCGCACTCGGATGCTGTTTATCGGTGCGGGATTCTGGTTGATGCTCATGTAAACCACCGGCGGGGCCTCGCGCTCCGCACCATTCACGCGCGCATCGGCCACTTCACCCACAATCATGAATTTGTGATCATCGGGTGCCGGCACATAACCAACCCATTGCCCAATCGGGTCCGCGTCTCCAAACAATTGGCGCGCATACGCACGGCTGACGATCGCCACAGGTTGCGTCTTGTCCGTATCGATCGAAGAGAAATCGCGTCCGCGCAGAATTGGAATGCCAAGCGTGGAAAAGAAGCCAAGGCCTACATGATCTTCCTGCCCATGCACCTGCGCGTCGGTAAGATTGCTGCGCCCATGCACGTAGAGCGCGGTAATCCAGCCGCAATGAATGCCGCCGCACATTTCTACGGCTGCGCTGCGCACGCCGGGAAGTGCTTGCAGGCGCTCCTGTATTCGGCTATAAAGCTCGGGCAGCATTTCGCTATGATCGGTGTACCTTGGCTGATGCAGCTCCGGGCGCACAATCAGCACATGCTCACGATCCATGCCCACATCCACGGTTTCCCAGTGCACCAGGGTCGCAGCGAAACATGCCGACATTGTGGAAAGCAAAAGGGAAAGACTGACCTGCGTGCCAAGCAGCACATTGGAACGAAAGCGTTGGCGTGCGGTTTGGGAAATACCAGCAACTTTAGCGCCCGATCCTGCCGTCTGCGCAATACCGGTACGGATGAAGATGACCGCCGGAAGAATGCTGAAGCACAGCAGCGACAGCAGCATAAGCCCTACGCCCAGGGCAGCAACAGGCAAGTTCGGATGCAGGTCGAACGTAAAAAGAGCATTGCGATTAGAAACCCAGCGAACCAGAATGCCGCTGGCCGCACGGCCTAGCACAAACGCGCACACAGAGCCGCCGGCAACCAGCAGCGCATCCTCAAGAACAATCTGACGAATAAGCCTGCCGCTGCTTGCTCCAAGCGCAATGCGCACACTGAGTTCATGCGCACGCGCATGCAGCCGCGCAAGCTGAAGGTTCGCAAGATTCAGACAGCCCACCAGAAAGATGGAAGCTGAAAGCGCCATGAGTAGCGTCAGTGGAACCGTGAATCTTTTGCTCATGCCGTTCTCGCTGAGCGGCGCTACTTCGGTCTTCACGTGCAGAAGCGCGGCTTTCACAACCGGATCGGCGGTCGCCTCCGTCATCACCTCACGATCATTGCGAAATGCCTGATCCCAATGCGCAAGCACGGCGGCACGGCGTTCTGGCGGAATGCGCGCCATGAGCACAAGCCAGAAGATCGTGGGCTGGTTATACCATGGCTTGTCGAGCCAAACATCGTGGCCGGGCCCAAGCGAGTCCCACGGAACGGCCAATGCCCCGGTGCTTTGCAATGCAAGCGGCAACCACATGTCGGGAGCATATCCCGTTCTATCGCCGAGAAACCTCCGGTGCGCCACACCGATCACAACAAATGCGCGGTCATTGAGAAGAATGTGCTGGCCCACGGCCTGCTGCGCAGAGCCGAACGTGTTGCGCGCAAAATCGTAGCGAAGCACCACAGGCCACTCACCCTGGCCCATGCGTTCATCGGCCTGCACGAACAACCGCCCCGCTGCCGGGGCAACGCCAAGCCCGCTGAAGTAGTTGTCGGAAACAAGCGTGCAGGCGGCCGGTATTGGCGCTCGGTTGGGAAGATCAAGCGTGGCATCCTGTGCGTAAGCGGAGGCCATCAAGGGAATATCGGGAGTGGCGGCGCGCAGGCGCTGGTATGCGGGATAAGAAATCGTCCAGCTTTGATCGAAGGGACTGCGCGCAGCGTGGACTCTGACAACTTCTTCCGGATGCGGAACAGGCAATTCGGCCAGAATCACCGCATAGAGCAGCTGGAACACGCCAAGGTTCGCGCCGATGCCAAAGGCCAGCGTGAGCAGCGCCGTTGCCGTAAACGCAGGAGCACGGCGAAGCTGGCGCAGCGCATATCGAGTATCGTGGAGAAGATTTTCCAGCCACATCCATCCCCAGCTTTCACGCGTGACGTCTTCGATAAGTGGCAAGTTGCCGAGTTCACGCAGCGCGGCTGCGCGAGCGTGTGCCGGGTCCTCACCATTGGCAACACGCTCAGCGATCGCCATTTGCAGGTGAGCTCTTAGCTCTTCGGATAGGCTTTCCTTTGCTCGTTCCCACGGCCAGTGCATCACGGCTGCACCTCCGGCTCCATCACGGCGCCGATCGCTTGAACCAACTGGAGCCAGCGCTGGTGGTCGGTAGTGAGCTGCTTCCTCCCGATAGTCGTTAGTTGATAGAACTTCGCGCGCTGCTTGCTATCGGTCAGCTTCCATTCGGACTTTACCCATTTCTGCCGTTCGAGACGATGCAGAGCTGGGTACAGAGATCCGGTCTCCACCGTGAATATTTCGCCGGACCGGCTACGGATCACTTGTGCAATGGCGTAGCCGTGCATGGGCTCGCGCAGAAGCGCCTGCAAGACGAGCATGTCCAGCGTTCCCTGCAACAATTCGATACGGTTCTGGTACTTTGTAGGCTCGGTCATCTGGATGTAGAGATTCTACTGCCATGGATGGAGACTGTCTACCTCCAAGTACCGGCGGCCTTTCCGAATCAGATTGTGCGGCCTCCCCAGGACCCGTAGGCCGGCGGACGTCCCGGCTCTGCCCACCCCTAAATGACAGGGTGCCTCATGTCTCGATTCCGAGAAATGGAGTGCGGGATGTCGGCGTGTGCCCTACCTCTGCCCACCACCAAAATGATCCGGCGGACCCCTTGCCGGCGCTCCAAGTCACGTGGTTAACGCGCTGCGAAAGTGATATCACTGATATCAATCCCAGCGCTAATTGTCCGTAAATGTGCTTCAAGAACGCTCCTATTTACGCACTGTTTGGACTTGCCCCCATTTTTGAGACAACCGGTTAAGACTCAAAATCCAATGAATGGAGAATTGAGTCATGGGCTTGTCACGCAGGAAGTTCACCAGGGAGT
>Ga0302319_10008070_pt1 | contig 20585 bp, 17 predicted proteins | sample Bog_T0_2_FD_203319 | JGI IMG/M metagenome (GOLD analysis project Ga0302319, IMG submission 203319) | Peat permafrost microbial communities from Stordalen Mire near Abisko, Sweden - Bog_T0_2 | ecosystem: Environmental > Terrestrial > Soil > Wetlands > Peat | place: Sweden: Abisko, Stordalen Mire... | reverse complement strand
TTACAATCTAACCATAAACAACTCTAATACGAACACATCCAGGGACTGCGACAATCCGAAGATGAGCTTCGCCATGCCGCAAAACCTCCGCCCGAGAGTCTTCAGAGTAGCTCAAGCCGCCGTTTCGCGGAAGTCAGGTTGGGCACGGACCGCGCGCCGTCCCACGAGCCGGAAGCAGGTTCGGGGGCGGCGTCGGGCGTCCGATTTGATCCGCCAAGGTTCATGCTTCCCGGAACGCCTCCCGGATGCAATCGATCACGACCCTGACGGTCGGCGCCGTGCGTAGATCTCGGTGGACGACGAGCCAGACCTCGCGCTCGAGCGGCGGTCCGCCGAGATCGAGCGCTACGAGGTCGTGTACGCCCGCAACAAGGAAGTCGGGGAAAACGGCGACGCCGGCTCCGGCGCGCGCGGCGGCCAATTGCAATTCAGCGGTGCTGGCGACAAACCTGACCGGTCGACGGCCGGCGACGCGGGCGAGCCAAACCTGTTGCGGCGCGGCGGCGAGGCTCTCGTCATCGGCGCTGAACGACCAGGCCTCGGGGGGCGTTCGGGCGACAAATTCGGGATTTGCGTAGAAGCGAAAGCCGATGGCGCCGAGCCGGACGACGTTGAGATCGCCGCCGCGCGGTCGCGACAAACGCACGGCGATGTCGGCCTCGCGTCGGTCGAGCAAGGCCTCACGCTTCTCGCCGCGCACTTCGATGACCAACCCCGGCGAACGCTCAACCAGACGCGCGAGCGGCGCGGCCAGTCTCGCGGCCGCTAGCGCGGGCGGCGCGCTCAGCGTCACCCGGCCGGAAAGCTCGGCGCGCGCGGCCAGCGCGATGCGTTCGGCGGCGAGCGCCTCGGCCTCCATGCGCCCAGCCGAATCGGCGACGCGCAAACCCTCCGGGGTCAACATCAGCTTGCGTCCGCGACGATCGACGAGCCGCAGGCCGAGGCCGGCTTCGAGCGCGGCGACCCGGCGCGCGATCGTGGCGTGTTCGACCCCGAGGGCGCGCGCTGCGCCCGAGAGCGTCCCGTGGCGCGCCAGCGCCGCAAATCCGCGCAGGTCTTCCCAGTCGATCATATCGATTTTCTCCCATTCGATGTGAGCACATAGGGAATTTTCGCACAACTGACGGTTGGCTAGTCTCTGGCGACCTGTTCGAGGGAGATCGAAACATGGATATCCGCATCGTCGTCCCGACGCCCGGCGCCGCCGAAAATCTGCGCGCAGCGCCTTACGCCGGCGAGGCGCCGGGACCCGGCGAGATCCGCGTCCGTCACCAGGCGATCGGGGTCAATTTCATCGACGTCTATCAGCGAATCGGGCTTTATCGGTTAGCGGCCCCGGCCACCCCCGGCGTCGAAGCCGCCGGCGTCGTCGAAGCGCTCGGCGACGGCGTGACGCATCTCGCGCTCGGGGACCGCGTCGCCTATGCGGGCGCGCCGGGCGGCGCCTATGCGTCGACGCGCTTGCTTCCGGCGACGCGAGCGCTCGCCTTGCCCGACGCCATTTCCGCGCGCGACGCCGCGGCGTCCTTGCTCAAGGGACTCACCGCGCACATGCTCCTCAACCGCACGTTCGCGGTGGGGACGGGCGACGTCGTGCTGATCCACGCGGCGGCGGGAGGCCTCGGCGAGACGCTGGTGCGCTGGGCCAAGCGTCTGGGCGCCCGCGTCATCGGCGTGGTCGGCGACGACCTCAAAGCCGCAATGGCGCGGGCGGCGGGCGCAGATTGCGTGGTTGTCGGCCGCAACGCCGATTTTGTCGCGGCGGCGCTGGATTACACCGGCGGCCGGGGCGTCGATTTCGCCATCGACGGCGTCGGCGGCGCGACATTAGCCCAGACGTTGGCTGCGGTGCGCAAGTTCGGCGTCGTCGCCAGCATCGGTCAGACGGCCGGTCCGATCCCGCCTTTTGCTGTCGAGGCGCTCGGCCCGGTTCGCTCGATCGCGCTCGCGCGGCCGAGCGTGATGGCCTACAGCGCCGAGCCGGAGGCCTATGCTCGCGCCGCGGCGGCGGTATGGGAGGCGATCGTCGGCGGCCTGTCGGCGCGCATTGGCGGCGAATATCCGCTCGCCGAGGCGGCAAGGTCGCATCGCAACCTCGAAGCCGGGACGACGTCCGGCAGTCTGCTGCTGATCCCCTGAGCCCGCCGTCCTGCCTCGGCTACAGTCCCGCGCTTGCCGGGCGTCCCCCCCGGTTACGCCGCTTCAGACCGCACCCGCCTTCGGTCTCCCGGCCTTCGCCAATTGTTTCAACATGAAATGCGGAGCGAGCCGGCTCATCAGCTTGAGCACGTTGGCCAACCCGGGACGAATCTCCAATTGCCCCGCTTCGATGCCGGCAAGGGCGCGTTTGACGAGGACGGTCACGTCCATCGGCTTCTGGCCTTTCATCTCCTCCTGGAATTCGCCGCGAAACAACGGCGTTTCGACTCCGGGCGGCGCCAGTTCGATCACTGTGACGCCGGTTCCTTCGACCTGAACTCGCAACGACTGGGTGTAAGAGTGCATCGCCGCTTTGGTGGCGCTGTAGATCGGCGAAATCGGCAGCGGGAGGAAGGCGAGGCCGGACGAAACATTGACGATCAGGGCGCCCTCTCGGATTTTCAAATGCGGCAGAAAGCGTTGAACCATCCGCACCGGCCCGCAAAGGTTGATTTCGATTTCGCGCGTGATGTCGATCAGATCGCGCTCCCGACCGAGATCGATATTGCGCATCACCCCGGCGTTGTTGATCAACACGTCGAGGTTGGGAAACCGCGCCAGCGCATGAGCGTGCAGCGCATCGATCGCTGCGGGGTCGCTCGCGTCGCTTTGGAACGTGTGGACCCCAGGGAGGTCGCGCGCGACCGCGTCGAGACGGCCTTGGTCGCGTCCGGTGACGAGGACGATATTGCCGAGTTCGAGCAGCCGGCGCGCGAGTTCCCGCCCGATGCCGCTCGTCCCGCCGGTGATGAGGATGGTCTTGTTGGTCATTTTCATCTGAGAGGCTCCGAAGGAATTGAGTTGTTGTTGCCCTCAACGATATATACCGTGTACTCTCTATTCGAAAGAAGGCACGATAAAGTGCTATACCCACCGAAAAGAGAGTGACCAATATGCCAGGGGCCTCGCGCTTTACGGCCGAGCAGATCGCCAGAGCCAAGGAACTTTCCAGCCGAAGGCCGCCGCCAGATCTCGATCCCCGTATCGAGGCGCTGGTGAACGACCTCATCGGCCGGGTCGCCGACAAGTGGACCATGCTGATCCTGGAAGCGCTCGCCGAAAAGGGCGAACTTCGGTTCACTCGGCTCGCCGAATCGGTTGAAGGCGTAAGCCAGAAAATGCTGACGCAAACCCTTCGGCAAATGGAGCGCGACGGCCTGGTCGTGAGAACCGTTCATCCCGTCGTTCCCCCCAAGGTCGAGTATAGACTCACGGCGCTCGGACTGACGCTGGGCGCGGCTTTCTGCGGGGTTTGGGTGTGGGCGGCGGAAAATCTCGCCCGTGTGGAACAGGCGCGTTGCGAGTTCGACTCCAGGGCGAAGCCCACCGAACCGCCCTCCGTCACCCCTTTCGCGGCGCCGTCGGCTTGAACGCCAGCCCGCGCTGCACGGCGCCCGTCCCAAATTTCTCTCGCAAGGCGTCGATGGCCTTCTCCCGCGCTTTCTCTTTCGTGCGGTCGCCCTCGATGAGGTCGGCGCCGTCGGCTTCCGCGCCCGGGCGCAGGTCGGCGGCGCCGACGCCAATCAGCCGGTAGGCTTCCCCCGTCGGTTGCGCGGCGAGCAGCGCGCGGGCCTCGCCGAACAGCCGCAGCGGCAGTTGCGTCGGGTCGACGCCGCTCCGGGTGCGGGTGCGCAACTTGAAATCGGGGGTGCGCAGTTTCAGCGTCACGCCGCCGGCGGCGAGCCCGGCTTCTTTGAGCCGGCGCGCGACCTTTTCGCATAGACGCAGCAGCGTGCGTTCGAGTTCGGAGCGTTCGGCGACGTCGGTCTCGAAGGTGATTTCCGCCGACAGGCTTTTCGCCTCGCGCCCCACCGTCACCTTGCGCTCGTCGATACCGCGGGCAAGCCGCCACAGGCGGCGGCCGTCGTCGCCGAGTTTGCGCGACGCCTCATGTTCGTCGATGTGCTGCAAATCGCCGATCAGCCGAAACCCCAGCCGCGCCAGCCGCTCCTCCGACACTTTGCCGACGCCCCACAGCCGCCCGACGGGCAGCGGCGCGAGGCGGGCGAGCGCTTCGTCGCGGTCGATGACGGTAAAGCCGCGCGGCTTGTCGAGATCGGAGGCGAGTTTCGCCAGGAATTTGCAATAGCTCAGGCCCACCGAGATGGTGACGCCGACTTGGGTCTCGACGCGGCGCGCGAAGCGGGCGAGCGCTTCGGCCGCGCTCATGCCCAGCGCCGGTTCGCAGCCGGTGAGATCGAGGAACGCTTCGTCGATCGACAGCGGCTCGACCAGCGGCGTCATTTCCGCCATCAGCGCCCGGATTTCGCGGGCGACGCCGACATATTTGCCCATGTTGGGCGCCAGCACCACGGCCTCCGGGCAGAGCTTCAAGGCCTGGGCAGTCGGCATCGCCGAGCGGACGCCCTTGATTCGGGCGAGATAGCAGCAGGTGGAGACAACGCCGCGGCGACCGCCGCCACCGACAATGAGGGGCTTGTCGGCGAGCGAGGGGTCGTCGCGTTTCTCTACGGAAGCGTAAAAAGCGTCGCAGTCGACATGGGCGAGGGCAAGGCCGCGGGCGTGGGCGAGATCGAGCCGGCGAGGCGAGCCACAACGTGGGCAGCGCGCCGCGTGGGAGGCCGCGTAAGTCGTCAGACAATCGCGGCAGAGTCGATCGTCGCCCGCGTTCATGGTCCGTCGCGAGAGGGGCCCGACAGCGTGTCCCGCGCGCGCATCACGATTTCCGGAGTTGTAGCTATCGACTGGGCGAACTCTACGAGAAGCCTCTCGTCGCCCGCGACGTAGTCGAGCACCGAGGTCAGGAACGTGGGGTCGGCGGCGGCGCGGCGCAGATTGTGCGGGCCGAGGCCGGAAAGCGCGAGGAAACGTTCGAGCCGCGTCTCGTCGGCGGCGAGAAAGCCCAACGCGCCGATGGCGGTCTCAGTGGCGAACTCGGCGCCTCCCGCGCGTTTTGCGTCCCGGTCGCGAAGCATGGCGGCGGAGTCTCCCCTCATGAATGTCGGTCGCCGGAACGGCCAAGCGTTTGTTTACCACGTCTCTCACGGCTTGACGAAAGGCAGGACGCATGGGACCGGACTGCGGTTTCCGTCGCCGTTGCCGCGATCGCCGCTCCCGCGGACGCGCCGAGCCGGGGGCGAGAACCGCCCGAGCCCCCGCGGGAAGCCGCCAAGCCGCGGTAAAACCTGGTATTTTTCAAGCAGGTGGCGGGTTTGCCGCGCCCCGGTGACGAAAGCTCGCGTCGTGGCGGCGCCTCAGGGAGCCACCCGAATCCTGGCTTCTCGGCGGCAGGAACAGCGGCGCAACGCTCGCTCTGCGCGCTGCCGGCGTCGAACGCCGATCCTGAGCTTCGTCGCGCAGACATAAGTTCCCGACACTTTTACGACATAATATCAAGGTACTAACCGAAAACTAGCCTGCGCACGGCTGCGAACTCCTCATTCGGCAGTTCTCTCGACTCGATCTTTCGGTCCAGCGGCGATTTTCCATTCGTAAATGTCTGTCGCCTAGACTGCCGTCGTTCGAGATCCAAATGACCGAGGGGATTTCCTTGGCGACGAACGGACCGGCTCATGGCGAAGACAGTGCTGATCGTAGAGGACAACGAGCTGAATATGAAGCTCTTCAACGATCTCGTCGAGACACGGGGCTGCAAGATCGTGCAGACCCGCAGCGGCGTCGAAGCTGTCGAACTCGCGCGCAAGCATCGCCCCGACCTAATCCTGATGGACATTCAGTTGCCCGAAGTCTCCGGCCTGGAGGTGACGCAATGGCTCAAGGACGACGAACAGCTGCGCTCGATTCCCGTCATCGCCGTGACCGCCTTCGCGATGAAAGGCGACGAAGACAAGATTCGACAGGGCGGCTGCGAAGCCTATCTGTCTAAGCCGATCTCGGTCGCAAAATTCTTTGAAACCATCGATCATTTCCTCGGAGAGCGCTAAATCCATGACCGCTCGCATTCTCGTGGTCGACGACATCGAAGCCAATCGCCGGCTTCTGGAGGCGCGCCTCAATGCCGAATATTACGAGGTGATCACCGCCTCGAACGGCCCCGAGGCGATCGAAATCTGCGAAGAGGGGCACTGCGACATCGTTCTGCTCGACGTTATGATGCCGGAAATGGACGGCTTCGAAGTCTGCCGCCGGCTGAAGAGCAGCGCGCTGACGTCGCATCTGCCCGTCGTCATGGTCACCTCGCTCGACCAGCCGACCGACCGCGTGCGCGGGCTGGAGGCTGGCGCCGACGATTTCGTGACCAAGCCGATCGATGAGGTGCATCTGCTCGCGCGCGTGCGTTCGCTGGCGCGGCTGAAGATGGTGGTCGACGAACTGCGCCTGCGCGCCGAGGGCACCGGCATGGCCGCGCCCCTGATTTCGCTGGCGGGCGTCGAGGCGATGCGCGGCCGCGTGCTGCTCGCCGACGACCGGCAGAGTTCGTACGACCGCATCGTCAAGGCGCTGTCGACGACGGCGAACGTCACTGTGGAGGCCAATCCGCAGGAGGCTTTGTTCAAGGCCGCCGAGACCGATTACGACGTGCTGGTGGTTTCGCTCGGGCTGGTCGGTTTCGACGCGCTGCGGCTGTGCGCGCAGGTTCGCGCGCTGGAGCGCACGCGCAATCTGCCGGTTCTGGTGGTCGCCGATCTGGAAGATCGCCCGCGCGTGCTGCGCGGTCTCGAACTCGGCGTCAACGACTGGTTGTCGCGTCCGCTCGACCGCAACGAATTGATCGCGCGCGTGCGCACTCAGATTCGCTTGAAGCGCTATGCCGACGGATTGCGCGACCAGGTGACGCAGTCGATCGAACTGGCGCTCGTCGATCAGCTCACCGGCCTCAACAACCGGCGCTATCTCGACAATCATCTCAATGTCTTGATCGAAGCCTCGCGGCTGCGCCGTTCGCCGCTGGCGCTGTGCATCTTCGACATCGACCATTTCAAGCGCGTCAACGACACCTATGGCCACGACGTCGGCGACGAAGTGTTGCAGGGCTTCGCCAAGCGCCTGAAGAATATCGTGCGCGACGGCGACATGCTGTGCCGCCTCGGCGGCGAAGAGTTCGTGATGGCGATGCCCGGCGTCAACTTGACGGTTGCCACCCGCATCGCCGAACGCGCGCGTCTGGCTATCGAGAACGAGCCGTTCCCGATCCGCGACGGCAAGGACAGCCTGAGCATCACCGCCTCCATCGGCGTCGCCGCCTATGGCGCCAATAAGACCGGCATGGAACTCTACCACGCCGCCGACCAAGCGCTCTATCGCGCCAAGTCCGAAGGCCGCAACCGCGTCGCCGCGGCGGCGTGAGGCGCCCGGAGCGTCGGCCTCCCGGCCAACGTGGCGCCACAGAAGGTCAGCCTGGAGGCTGACGCTCCTCGCGACGGAGCGGCCCCTTTACTCCTGCGCCAGCTTCCCGCCTTGGCTGGCCCCGGCTGTGCTGAGCCTCGCGCGGTAGATTGCGAGGTTCTCGCTGACGCGCTCGACGTAGTCGCGAGTTTCATCGAAGGGGATCCTTTCGACCCAGTCGACGGGGTCGACGGCGCTGCTGCGCGGGTCGCCGTAGGCCGCGATCCATTGCGCAACGCGGCCGCCGCCGGCGTTGTAGGCGGCGAACGCCATTTCCAGGGAACCGCCTTCGTCGGCGATCAACTGGCCGAGGAAGGCCGCGCCGAGTTGCAGGTTGAAGGCGGGATCGCCGATCAGGCGACCGTAATCGAACGGCACGCCGACGCGGCGTGCGGTCGTCGCCGCGGTGGCGGGCAGTATTTGCATCAGGCCCTTGGCGCCGGCGCCCGAGGCCGCGCGCCAGGAAAATTCGCTCTCCTGCCGCGTCACCGCGAGCACGCTCGCAATGTCGGCCGAACCGGGCAACGGCGAAAACGCGGGCAGGCCGGAGGTCGGAAACGCAACTTCGTCGAGCGGAAAGCCCCGCTCGGTGGCAATTTTGCCGAAGTCGACGTTGGCCCTCGCATCGCCGCGGCGCGCGACAACCTGCGCCATCGCGGCGATCTGCGACTCGTCGCTCCAGTTCCGCGCCGCGGAATAGGCGAGCGGCGCCGCGAAATCGTCGAGCCCGACCTGGTAATAGAGTTCGACGATCCGCGTCGCCTCGGCGCGCGCCTCGCCGCTTGCGACCCAACGCGGCGTGCGCGGCGCGATGGCGGCGTCGCTGCCGAGTTTGCGCGCGGCGAGTTGGCCGTAATAGGCGATCGGGTACGCGGCGGCGCGCTCATAGAATCCGCGCGCGTCGTCGCCCTTGCCCAGCGCTTCGGCGGCGCGGCCCTGCCAATAATCGGCGCGGGCATGTGACAGCGGCGTCAGCGCGACCGCGCTCGCCTCGGCGAAATGCCGGGCCGCGGCCGGCGCGTCGTTGAGGAAACGCAGCGCGATCCAGCCCGCGTGGAACGCGGCGTCGACATGGGCGGGCGCGGAGGCGGTCGGCGCGCCGGCGCAGAGGTCGTAAGCGGCTCTGAAGTTGCCGCGATCGAGCCATTCCCGCGCGATCATGCGCCGCTCCGTCCACCATTTGTCGGGGTCGATCAGCGCGGCGGGATCCTGGGGCGCCAGCGCGAGCCAAGCCGCGGCTTCGGCAGTTCGGTTGCCGCGCCGCGCGTCCTGTATGCGCGCAAACAACAGGCCTGGGTCGGTTTGCAGCCCGGCGGGCACCGCGGCGATCGCCTGCGGCGACAGCGGGCCGCGCATCGCCTGGATGCGCGCGCTCGCGAGCGCGAATTCGTCGACGCCCGCCAGTCTGGAGGCGCGCACCGCGGCCCCGACATTTTCGGCGTAGAGCAGTCGGTCGGCGCGGTATTTGTGATCGGCGCGGTTCAAGAAGGCGGCGAATTCACTGAGCAATTTGCCCTCGGTCGCGGCGTCGAGGTCGCTTTCGCGCCACAGCCCGCGCACCAGGCGCGTCGCCTCGTCCTTGCGTCCCGCCTCGATCGCCGCGCGGGCCGCAGCGAGAACTCCGGCAGGCGTGCGCGGCGTATCGTGCGCAAACAGCGCCTCGACCGCAGCCGCGGGGGCGTGGTCGCTATAGAGCCAACCTTCCCGCATGTCCCGCATCCAGTCCGCGGCGGGCCAGTCCTTATGGGTCGTTGCGAAGGCCACCAGCCGATCGCGATCGGGAGCGGTCCTCAGCGCCACCCATTCGAGCGCGGCGCGCTGCAGCGGGTCCGAGATTTGCGCGGCGAGCCCGTCGGCGCCGCGGCGGTCGCCCTTGCGATAGAGCGCCGCGGCTGCGGTCAAGCGCCCGAGTTCGGGTGGCGGCAACGCAGGCGTGGGCGGCGCCAGGGAGACGCCGGGAGGAGGAGGAGGCGCGAGATCGGCCGCGCCGGTCGGCGTCGGGTCGACCTTGTCGACAATGATTTCGAGTGAACGCTCGACGCGTACAGGCGGCGTTGCGAGCGGCCGTTCGGCGGTCACCCGGCTACGCGGCGCATCGCGAAACGTCGCCGCGGCGTCGTAGGCGTGCTGCGGCGCAGTCGGAAATCGGCCGGCCACGAAACCCAAGGCTATCAGCAGCGCGACGGCTGCGATCCGCAAATAGACGCTCATTGCGAAACCTCCGCCATCAGCATCCCGGCGTTTCGCAAAGGAACGGTTAACCACCCCGCTTGGCGGCGCGCCCGTTTCGCGGGCGCGATCGTGGGCCTGTCTACTTTGGCGTGCGCGCCGGGCTCGGGGCAATCGGCGACGAACGGGCGTTGCGCGCCTTGATCGACCGGCAGAGATCCGCCGGATTGCATGCGGGCTTGCCGGCGGGCGCGAGGGGTGACGCCCCAAATCTGACGCGCGAGGGGCGCTCCCGAGCCGTCGAGGTCGCCATCGACGACGCGCGCGTCGCGGCCGCTGGTTCCGGCGCCACAAACGACGCGATCGGTCTCGCCCGCCGCGCGGAACGTGCTTGCGGCGACGCGACGCCGGCCGAGCCGAAGGATCGCATGAAGCCCGTTCCGGACGGGCTCTACCGGCATTTCAAAGCTGTCAATGACGCCGTCGGCATTCCGAGACCCATCTCGAACGCCCCCTTTCGGACCGTCGTCGACAAATTGGTCAAAACCATGAACGCCGATACAAACTTGAAAACTTTGTCGGCGTCAGGGACGCGTCCGGCGATCTCGCTCAAGCCTCGCGCCAGCGCCAGGCCTTGCGCCGAATAGGCAAAATTCGGCTACCGCTGTTTCGTCGAGGATGCTCGCCGCTCGCCCGTTTGCGACGTTCCCGGATAGTCGGCAAGAGTTGGCCTTTGACGTCGCGAACCGCAGTTGACAAAATCGATAGACTAATTCAATAGACCTCCGTCCGACGCCGCCTTGCTTGGGTCCGCCGGGCTTCACTGGGGGAGTGAGCGGCCGCGCCGCCGGCCGCGCCACGCCAGATGAGGCGTGGAGACGGAGGTAATTATGTCACAGAATCCCGAAACGCTCGCGCTGCACGCGGGATGGCGCGCCGACCCGACCACCGGCTCGGTCGCGGTGCCGATCTATCAGACGACGTCTTTCCAATTCCAGAGCGCCGATCACGCCGCGAACCTGTTCGCGCTGAAGGAACTCGGCAACATCTACACTCGCATCACCAACCCGACCAACGACGTGCTGGAGAAGCGCGTCGCGGCGCTCGACGGCGGCGTCGGCGCGCTGGCGCTGGCGAGCGGGCAGGCGGCTTCGGCTTTCGCCCTGCAAAACCTCGCCAAGGTCGGCGACAACGTGGTGTCCTCGACCGATCTCTACGGCGGCACCTGGAACCTGTTCGCCAACACGCTGAAGGACCAGGGTATCGAAGTCCGCTTCGTCGATCCCTCCGACCCTGAAAACTTCCGCCGCGCGACCGATGCGCGCACTCGCGCCTATTATGCGGAGACGCTGCCCAATCCGAAGCTGATCGCCTTCCCGATCGAGGAAGTCGCCGCCATCGGCCGTCCGCTCGGCATTCCCCTCATCGTCGACAACACCGCGGCGCCGCTGCTGGTGCGCCCGTTCGACTACGGCGCGGCGATCATCGTCTATTCCTCGACCAAGTATCTGGGCGGCCACGGCACGTCGATCGGCGGCCTGTTGGTCGACAGCGGCAATTTCGACTGGGAGGCCCACCCCGAGCGTCAGCCCGCGCTCAACACGCCCGACCCGAGCTATCACGGCGCCGTGTGGTCGCAGGCGGTCAAGCCGCTCGGTCCCATCGCCTATATCATCAAGGCGCGGGTCACGCTGCTGCGCGACCTCGGCTCGGTGATCTCGCCATTCAACGCCTTCCTCACGCTGCAGGGCATCGAGACGCTGCCGCTGCGCATCGAGCGCCATTCGCAGAACGCGACCGCCGTCGCCGACTTCCTGTCGAAGCGTCCGGAAGTGACGCAGGTCATCCACCCGTCCAAGCAGACGGGATGGGCGCGCGAGCGTGCAGTCAAATATTTGAAGCGCGGCGAGGGCGGCCTCGTCGGATTCGAGATCGCCGGCGGCAAGGACGCGGGCCGTCGCTTCATCGACGCGCTCAAACTGTTCTACCATGTCGCTAACATCGGCGACGCCCGCTCGCTCGCCATCCATCCGGCGACCACGACGCATTCGCAATTGTCGTCCGAAGACCAGCTCGCGACCGGCGTGACCGAGAGCTACGTGCGGCTGTCGATCGGGTTGGAGCACATCGACGACATCCTGGCGGATCTGGACCAGGCGCTGAAGGCGTCGGCGTAAACTCGTGGCGCGGAGCCGAGGTTGTTTGACCTCGGCTTCAGTCCCAGGAAAGCTGATTCTTGGGCAAGCGACCGCTCGGGTCGAAGACGTCGACCCGATGGGGCAGGGTGGGTCCCCAATCCCACCAATCCCACAGCACGAGGTTCTTGTCAGTCGCGTCCGCGCCTGGGGCAAAGCTCGGCACGAGGACGCCGGTGGTTCGGGTCGCTCTCAATCGGCGCAAGAGCGCCCATTGCGGCGGTTCCTTGCCGGCGGATTTCAAGGCGAACCAGGGCGCGGCCAAATCTGCCTCAGCCACATTGAGATCACGGCGGACGCGCTGGTCGGTCAAATCAACGATATCCTCGCAATCGACCTCGTAGGAGCAGAGGACCAACGGCTCCATCTTCCGCGCAAAGCCTTGACTCGCTTCCCTGATAGCGGTGGACGCTTCGAGCGACATATAGAGCGCGGGGCTGCCGGCCGGATTGAAGCGGCCACCGTGGATCGCCGCCCCGTCGCCCGAAATAGGACGATATGACCAACGCGGATCATGGGCGCGGTAGGCCGCGCCGACGTACCTCACGCAAAGCCGCCGAGGGCCAGCGAGTCGAGATAGTCCCGTAGCGCTTCCGACTGACCCGATTTTACCAGCGACTCTGCGGTGCGATCGCCAAAAGCGGGCAGCGGCTGCCCTCGGAACCAGAGCCTCGCGGCATCCTCGCCGCCGGCCCAGATTCTTACGCGCGCGAGAATCTCATCCGCTTCCCTGCGAGCGGCCGCGGGCGAAAGACTTGAGCGTGGAGCGGGTTCCTTTCGGCGCGCTTGCTTTGGTTTCAACACCGCCGCAGGGCCCCGGCTCCTCTTGCCGATCCCCAGGTCGCCAAGAATCTTGCTGAGACGCTCGATGGTCAACGCGGCGCTGGCGCTCTCGTCCGTCAATGCCTCCGTGAGTAGGCCACGCACGAATTCTCTTTCTGTGCGCGTCGCAACTCCGGCTACAGCTTGTCTCTTTGAGGGGCTACGAGTTCTCGTGACAGGCATGGCGTAATAAGCCGGGCTTCAGCTGATCATTGACCAAGAATATAGGGCGCCGCGATCATCCTGTCGACGGTGCGAGCGCCTACCTCACAAACTCCACCCCCCGGTTCAAATCCAGCCCCCCGTTCCGCAGCGCCTCCGTCGTCGCCGCGTCTTTCAACCGGCCTTGGAACGCCACCGACACGATGAGCTTGTCGCCGGACGCGGCAATAGCCGACCCGAGATAGGCGCCCTCGAAAGCGTCGAGGGTGGGGAAGCGCAACGCGAATTTGGCCGCGGCGTTCTTGACGCTCGCCGTCACCCCGTCCCGGAATACGCCCACGAGATATTCGTCGCCGAGCAGCCGGCCGAGGCCCCGCAGCGCCGGGGCGTCCGCTTCGACGCGGAGCACGCTGAGGCCGATGGCGTCTGCCCGGGTCGCGAAGGCGAAGCGGATTTTGAGCCCAACGTCGCTGGCGGCGTAGGGGCAGTTGAAGCCGCCCGTCTGCAGATGCGCGCTCGCCGCGACGTCCACGACATTGCGGCCGATCCTTTCCTCCCCGAGATTCAGCGCGTCGACCGTCAGGTCGCATTCGGCGATTTCGACGAAGCCGAGTTTCTTGTCGTAGGTTCGTCGCAAGGGCAGGGCGGCGCGCAGGGCATCGCCGATCCTGGCGAAGATCAGGGATGTCTCCGCCTCGGCGCGCAGCACGCCGCGCAGCCGCAGTTCGTTCCTGCCGACGACGGTCTGATTGATGCTGAGATCGACGGCGACGGCGCCGCCGCCGAAATCGAGTTGCTGGCGGAACGGCCCGAGGTGGAATTCATTGGCCTGGGCCGAAGCGGCGGGCGCGAGCGCCACGAGGGCTGCCAACAGACGGCTGAAAACGACGCGCATAGTGTGCCCCGAAAAACGACAGCGGCAACAAAGGCGGCGCGTCGGCAATCGGTCGAAGTCAGGGCGCGCAGCACAGAGTTAATTATACGCCATGCATGCGTTATTTACCAGGAATTCTTGCGGCCATTTTGCGTCGCCGTCGTTAACCGGCCGCGCGTTTCCTCCGCCGCAACGCCTTTCCTTCCCGGCTTTTCACGCTTAACCTTACGTCATGTCCGCACCCGCCCGCTCAGGCGTATTTGCGGGCGCGGTCGCGGGAGTTTTCCGTGGCTCGGCGCTCGCCTCGGACTTGCGCGCCCAGTTTGCGGACGCGATCGCCCGCGAGGCGGCGGGGCGGCGGTTCTTCCTGTGGCTGCCGGTAGCGGCGATGGGGGGCGTCGCGCTCAATCTCGCTGCCGACCGCGAGCCGGTGCTATGGCTGCCGGCGCTGCTGCTCGTCGCCTTTGCCGGTCTGGCCGGGTTCTCTCGAAAAAATCCCTGGGCGCTCGGCCTGTGGCTGGCGCTGGCGGCGACGACGGGCGGCTTCCTGTCGATGGGGCTACGCACGGCGCGGGTGGCGACGCCGATGCTCGACCATGTGCGCATCGTCAAACTGAAGGGTTTTGTGCTGGAGGCGGATCTGCGCGAGGTGGGGGCGCGCCTCGTCGTGGAAGTCGTCGATCCCGGCGACATACCGCCATCGATCGCCCCCAAACGTATCCGCGTCACTACCCGCAAGGCGCCCGACGTCGTCGCCGGCGATTTCGTCGCGCTTCAGGCGCGTCTGCTGCCGCCCTCGCACGCCGTTCTGCCCGGCGGTTACGACTTCGCCCGCGACGCCTATTTCTCGGGCGTCGGCGCCGTCGGCTCTACTCTCGGCGCGATAACGCTGCTGCCGCCGCCCGGCGACGCCTCTCTGCAACGAAGATTCTTCGCCGCCATCGACCGCGCCCGCAATCAGCTCGCTCTGCGGGTCGACAAGATCATCGGCGGCGACGAGGGGGCCATCGCGGCGGCGATGGTGACGGGCAAGCGCGACTTCCTCTCCAACGACGCCAAGGACCTGATCCGCGAGGCCGGCATCTTCCACATCATCACCATTTCCGGTGTTCAGATGACGCTGGTCGCCGGCATCTTCTTCTTCCTGACCCGCGGCCTGCTGGCGCTGTCGCCGACGCTGGCGCTGCGTCATCCGATCAAGAAATGGGCCGCCGTCGTCGCCATGGCCGGCTCGGTGTTCTACGACCTCGCGACGGGGTCGCGCGTCGGCACCGAGCGCGCCTTGGCGATGACGCTGATCGTGCTCGGCGCGGTGCTGATCGACCGGCGGGCGCTCACCATGCGCAATCTCGCGTTTGCGGCCTTCGCCGTCATTGCGCTGGAGCCGGAGGCGATTCTCGGCGTCAGTTTCCAGCTCTCGTTCGCCGCGGTGGCGGCGCTGGTCGCGGTGATGGAAGCGCGCCTTGCGCGGCTCGATAACGGCCCGGACCCGTTCGTCGTCGACCGCCGCACGCCCAAGCAGCAGCATTCGCTGTGGCGCCGGCTCATCGACAAGCCGCGCGAACTGCTGTTTGCGACGCTGTGCGCGACCAGCGCGACGGCCTCGTTCATGGCCTATCATTTCCATGATTTGAGCCCCTATGTGCTGATCGGCAATCCGCTGACGCTGTCGATCATCGAATTCTTCGCAGTGCCCGGGGCGCTGCTGGGAACCCTGCTTTATCCGCTCGGGCTCGACGCGCCGGTCTGGCATTACGTCGGCTTCGGCATCAAATTCATCCTGTGGATCGCGGGTTTCATCGCCGAGGCGCCGGGCTCGACGCTGCATGTTCGCGCGTTCCAGGCGTTCACGCTGCCGCTGCTGAGTCTGGCGGTGCTCAGCGCCGTCATCTGGCGCAGCTGGACGATGCGGGCGCTGGCGATACCCTTCGCGTTGATCGGGCTGATCGGCGCGTTTGGCGGCCCGCGCTACGACGTGATCGTGCCGCCGTCGGGCGACGAGGCGGCTTTGCGCGACCCAGACGGCAAGCTGCTGGTCGTCGGCAAGCGCTTCAACGCCTTCGCCGCCGAACAATGGCTGTCGGCCGACGGCGACGGCCGCGCGGCGGCGCAAGCCAAGGACACGGAGAACGCCTGCGATCGCTTCGGCTGCGTCGGCGTGTTGCCGGAGGCGCAATCGCTCTCGATCGTGCTCGACCGCGCGGGGTTCGAGGAAGATTGCGCGCGCGCCGACGTCGTGGTGACGCCGCTGACCGCCCCCGCCGCCTGCCGACCGGCAAAACTCTACGACGAGAAGAAACTGGCCGAGACCGGCGCCGTCGGGCTGGTCTGGGACGGCGCGCATTTCCAGGAGACCCGCGACCGCGGCGTCACGCTCGACCGGCCCTGGGCGCCCGCGCCGAAGCCCGCGCTCGCCGACCGCGTCGTGCGGCCCGGCGCGCATACGGCGCCGGCGGGGGCGGACCCGGCGGACGCGCCTGAAGAGGAACCGGGGACGGCGCCGTGACGAGCGCGGGCGATTCCGCTCAGTCCGCGCGCCCCGCCCCCCGCGCCAGCGCCACGAATCCGGCGACCTCGATCTCCTCGGCGCGGCGCGTCGGCTCTATGCTGGCCGCTTCCAGCCACCCGCTGAGATCCAGCCCTCTCGCCTGGGCGAAACCTTTGAGCGACTGGCGCAGCATCTTGCGGCGCTGGCCGAAGGCGGCGAGCGTGATCTGGGCGAGCAAAGCGCGGTCGCAAATCTCGGGGTTTTCGCGTGGGATCAGTTCGACGACGCTGGAGACGACCTTTGGCGGCGGGGTGAAGGCCGAGGGCGGCACGTCGAACAGGATGCGCGCTTTGGTGCGCCATCCCGCGAGCACGGCGAGTCGCCCATAGTCGGCGCGCTGTTCGGGCGTGGCGACGATGCGCTCGGCGACTTCGCGCTGGAACATCAGGGTCAACCGCTCGAACGCGGGCGGCCAGCGCTCGGCTTCCAGCCAGCCGACCAGCAGCGGCGTGCCGACATTGTAGGGGAGGTTGGCGCAGATCCGCAGCGGCGCGCCCTCGGCGCGGGCGGCGAGGGCGAGGAGCGGCGTTTCCAGCGCGTCGCCGGCAATGATTTCCAATCGGCCCGGCCAGCGCGCGGCGATCTCGGCGAGCGCGGCGAGGCAGCGCTCGTCGCGCTCGATGGCGATCACCTTCTTCGCGCCTTCGTTAAGCAAGGCGCGGGTGAGGCCGCCGGGGCCGGGGCCGATCTCGACGACCACGACGCCGTCGAGCGGCCCGGCGGCGCGAGCGATGCGGCCGGTCAGGTTCAAGTCGAACAGGAAATTCTGACCGAGCGCCTTGCGCGCATCCAAACCGTGCGCCGCCACGACCTCGCGCAGCGGCGGCAGGCCGTCGGCGGCGAGGCTCATGACGTCAGCCGCGCGGCGAGTCTGAGCGCGGCGATGAGGCTGGAGGGGTTGGCGAGGCCTTTTCCGGCGATGTCGAAGGCGGTGCCGTGGTCGGGCGAGGTGCGCACGAAGGGCAGGCCGAGGGTGACGTTGACGCCGTCGTCGAAGGCCAGAGTCTTGACCGGGATGAGCCCCTGGTCGTGATACATCGTCATCGCCACGTCGTAGTGCGCGCGGGCGCGGGCGTGGAACATCGTGTCGGCGGGCAGCGGGCCGGCGACGTCGAGCCCGTTGGCCGCGAGTTCGACGAGGGCGGGGGCGATGATTTCGATCTCCTCGCGTCCCATCGCGCCGCCTTCGCCGGCGTGCGGATTGAGGCCGGCGAAGGCGAGCCGCGGATGGGCGATTCCGAAGCGTTTGCGCAGGTCGGCGTCGACGATGCGCGCGGTCGAGACGATCTTCTCTCGCGTCAACTGGCGCGGGACGTCGACGAGCGCAATATGGATGGTGATCGGCACGACGGCGAGCGTTTCCGACCAGATCATCATGACAGGTTCGTGCGGCCCCCCGAAACCGCGCGCGAGGGAGCCCAGAAATTCGGTGTGGCCGGGGTAGGCGAAGCCGGCCTCGTACAACCACTTCTTGGCGATGGGATTGGTGACGACGGCGCGGGCGCGGCCCTCGCGCACATATTCGACCGCGCGCTCGATCGAGTCCACCGTCGCTGCCGCAAAGTCGGCGCTCGGGCGTCCCGGCGCGGCGTCGGCGCGATTGCGCAGGGGAACGATCGGCAACGCGCGCGAAAATACGGCCGCGGCCTCAGCGGGCTCGACGATCTCGATGGGGGTCTCCAGACCCAGGCGGCGGGCGAGGCCGGCGAGCGTTTCGGGCGCGGCGAGCGCGAAGAACGGCGCGCCGACGCGCTCGCGCTCGGCCCAGGCGCGCAACAGCAGTTCCGGGCCGATCCCGGCGGGATCGCCCATTGTCAGAGCTAGGGGCGCGAGGGTCATGGCGAGCGGGGTCTGGAGGGTCGCCGATCAGTTGCCGATGGTGCTCGACTGGCCGATCGACGTGCTGAAATTGCCCAGAGTGCGCAGGGTGAGTTGCAGCATCAGCGTCTGGTTGCGCGTGGCGACGGCAGGCGAGCCGACGCTCGTCCACAGCGGGTCGCTGATGGCGGACGTGTAGGTCGCTTTCAGCGTCGTGCAGGAGGTTTCGTAGCTCACGCCGAAATTGAGCCAAGGCGTGAACAACGGCGAGGTGCTCTCGCCGGGCACGTCGTAGTACTGGCGCGACATGTCGAAGGTCACGCCGCCGGAAATTGTGAGCCCCTTGTCGACACGGTACTGCGCCGTAGCCGTGAGGCCCTGGCGCGCATACGGGTAGCCGAGCTCGGGCTGCGCCGCATAGTTTGCATAGTCGAGAGATCCGCCCCACGCGCCCTTATACACCTGCGCGATGGCGTCGAAACGGTTCAATTGCAACGTCGTCGAATCGAACTGCTGTCTCGAGGTGAAGGTGATCGGCGCGCCGAACGGCTGCAGGGTCTCGCTGGCGACGAAATCGGAATAGGTCTTGTCGAGACCGGATTCCAGACCCACGTTGGCTGCGTTGGCGATCGTATAGGAATTCTGCCCGGCGAGCTGGATCGACTGTCCGGCGACGAAGGTCAAATGGCCGCCGTTGTCGAAATTGTCGGTGTATTGCAGGCCGTAGTTGAGTCGCGTGCCGCCTTCGACGCGGTCGTAGCCGGAATATTTGCTCCACGAGAACAGCGTCGTCGTGTCGAACACCAGACTCTGGGCGTCCTCGTTGGGCATCGACGACGAAACCGTTTCGTTGGGGCGCACGATGAGTTGCGCGATCGGCTCGATCGTCTGCTGGCCGAGCGGGGTGCTGGCGGTGAAGGGATAGCGATATTCGAGGCCGACGCCCGGCATCGCCGTCGCCGAGGACCCCGAGTTGTAGAAATTCGTCTGCGTGGAATTTTGGATTACGTTGCTCCCGCCGTAGCTGAACGCGCTGGTCGTGTTGAGATCCAGCGTCTCGCCGCTCGCGCGGGCGAAAACGAACGGTTTCCATACTTCGCCGATCGGGTCGACGTATTTGTCCTGCCACGCGACCTGGGCGGTCGCGCGCGAGGTGTCGCCTGCGATGCCGCGCAGCAGGCAGTTGTTCGATGTCGTTCCGGGCTTATAACTCGGGTTGCCCAAGTTGTCCCTGCAGACGCTATAAGTGTTGTAGGTCGTGTCGAACTCCTGCCCGCCGACCGATTGATACAACGCCTCCGTGCGGTTGATGCTGGCGGCGTTGAGGTCGACGGTGATCTCGCCGCCGAGGCCGCTATGGAGAGCGGGATCGACCGGGAAGGTGCGGTGATAGTCGAACACCGGCGCCGCGGTCGGGTCCTGCCGCTGATCGAGGAAGGCCATCGTCGGCATGAAGTTGTAGCCGCTGAGGTCGAAGAACCCGCGCCCGCTCTGCCCACGCAAATAGACCGACGAAATGGCCTCGCCCATGAACAGTTGCGAGGCGCTGATCGTCGCCAGCTTATAGTCGGTCAGATAGTAGCGATCGGAAAACCAGTTCAGATCCCAGCCGAGCGTCCAAGAATCGTTGAGCAGAATCTTCCCGCCGCTCTGTACGGAACCGCGCATCGTCAGGTTGCCGGCGCCTGCCGGCGGCAGCGCGAAGTAGCCGGGGCTCAACTGCTGGACGCCGCTGACCTCGATGCCGTACTCGCCGTTCTCGAGGCGTTGGCGCCAGGTCGCGTCCATGCCGGCGCCTTGCAGCGTGTAATAGGCCGGCGTGAGCGTCAGGTCGTAGTTGGGCGCCAGTGCGAAGAAATAGGGGACGCTGACCGAGTAACCGAGGTTCGACGAGACGCCGTAGGCCGGCGCCAGCATGCCGGTCTGGCGCACAACCGTGGAATCCGGCGCCGACAGATAGGGAAAATACGCGATCGGGACGCCGAGCAGGTCGATCCAGGCGTTCTCGAAATAGACCTCGTGGTCCTGCTGATTCTCGATGATCTTGCCGGCGCGCACCTGCCACTCCGGCGGCATGTCCGGATGCTCTTTGCAAGGTTCGCAGGCCGTGTAGATGGCTTGGTTGAGCACGGTGACGCCGCCCGCCGAGCGCTCGATGCGCGGCGACGTGAAGCGCGTCTTGTCGATGGCGAGCTGCTGCGCGCTGTCGGCAAAACCGACCACGAAATCGTCCGAGAAATCGAAATGCGGGGCGTAGGTGACGTTCTTGTGTTCGTCGGTGTACTTGGTCCGCCCTTCCGCCTTCACGCGCTTCTTGCCGCGATCGTAAATGACTTTGTCGGCCTGCAGGATCTTGTGGTTGTAGTAGACGACCACCGAGCCGGTCGCAGTGACGGTGTCGTGATCGCGGTCGTAAAAGATCTGATCCGCGTCAATAAAGAGCTTGTTGGGGTTGCGCGCGGCCTCGGCGGCGACGGAGCTGTCGGCGAGC
>Ga0302319_10008069_pt1 | contig 20585 bp, 16 predicted proteins | sample Bog_T0_2_FD_203319 | JGI IMG/M metagenome (GOLD analysis project Ga0302319, IMG submission 203319) | Peat permafrost microbial communities from Stordalen Mire near Abisko, Sweden - Bog_T0_2 | ecosystem: Environmental > Terrestrial > Soil > Wetlands > Peat | place: Sweden: Abisko, Stordalen Mire... | reverse complement strand
CAATCAACTACCGCACGCTGAAGCCCGAGAAGGACGGCCTGTTCTGCGAGAAGATCTTCGGACCGACTCGCGACTGGGAGTGCTACTGCGGCAAGTACAAGCGCGTGCGCTTCAAGGGCATCATCTGTGAGCGCTGTGGCGTCGAGGTAACTCGTGCCAAGGTGCGTCGTGAGCGGATGGGGCACATCGAGCTGGCCGCGCCGGTCACGCACATCTGGTACTTCAAGGGTGTGCCGAGCCGCCTTGGCTACCTGCTGGACCTGGCCCCGAAGGATCTCGAGAAGATCATCTACTTCGCCGCCTACGTGATCACCGCGGTCGACACCGAAATGCGGCACAACGAGTTGTCGACGCTCGAGGCCGAAATGGTGGTGGAGCGCAAGGGTGTTGAGGACCAGCGCGACGCCGAATTGGAGTCCCGTGCGCAGAAGCTCGAGGCCGACCTGGCCGAGCTGGAGGCCGAGGGCGCGAAAGCCGATGCCCGACGCAAGGTTCGGGACAGCGGCGAGCGGGAGATGCGTCAGCTCCGCGACCGTGCCCAGCGTGAGCTGGACCGGCTCGAGGACATCTGGACCACCTTCACCAAGCTTGCTCCCAAGCAGCTGATCGTCGACGAGAATCTCTATCGCGAAATCGTGGACCGCTACGGCGAGTACTTCACCGGTGCCATGGGCGCGGAGTCGATCCAGAAGCTGATCGAGAACTTCGACATCGACGCAGAAGCCGAGATATTGCGTGATGTTATCCGAAACGGCAAGGGGCAGAAGAAGCTTCGTGCACTGAAGCGCTTGAAGGTGGTAGCCGCCTTCCAGCAGTCGGGCAACTCGCCGATGGGCATGGTGCTGGATGCCGTCCCGGTCATCCCGCCGGAGCTGCGCCCGATGGTGCAGCTTGACGGTGGCCGGTTCGCCACCAGTGACCTCAACGACCTTTATCGCCGGGTGATCAACCGCAACAACCGGCTCAAGAGGCTTATCGATCTGGGCGCTCCCGAGATCATCGTCAACAACGAGAAGCGGATGCTGCAAGAGTCCGTCGACGCGCTGTTCGACAACGGTCGTCGGGGCCGGCCGGTTACCGGACCCGGCAACCGGCCGCTCAAGTCGCTGTCGGATCTGCTCAAGGGCAAGCAGGGCCGGTTCCGGCAGAACCTGCTGGGTAAGCGTGTCGACTACTCGGGCCGTTCGGTCATCGTGGTCGGTCCGCAGCTCAAGCTGCACCAGTGCGGTCTGCCCAAGCTGATGGCGCTGGAGCTGTTCAAGCCCTTCGTGATGAAGCGGCTCGTCGACCTCAACCACGCGCAAAACATCAAGAGCGCCAAGCGGATGGTCGAGCGTCAGCGTCCCCAGGTGTGGGATGTGCTCGAAGAGGTTATCGCCGAGCACCCGGTGCTGCTGAACCGCGCACCCACCCTGCACCGGCTGGGTATCCAGGCCTTCGAGCCCATGCTGGTGGAAGGCAAGGCCATCCAGCTGCACCCGTTGGTGTGCGAAGCGTTCAACGCGGACTTCGACGGCGACCAGATGGCGGTTCACCTGCCGCTCTCCGCCGAGGCGCAGGCTGAGGCCCGCATTCTGATGCTGTCCTCCAACAACATCCTGTCGCCGGCGTCCGGTCGCCCGTTGGCCATGCCGCGATTGGACATGGTGACTGGGCTGTACTTCTTGACCACCGAGATCGACGGGTCCGACGGTGAATATCAACCCGCCGCCAAGGACCGGCCGGAGGTCGGTGTGTACTCCTCGCCGGCCGAAGCGATCATGGCTTCCGACCGCGGTGTGCTCTCGGTACGGTCCAAGATCAAGGTGCGGCTGACTCAGCTCCGTCCGCCGACCGAGATCGAGACCGAGCTGTTCGGCCCCAACGGCTGGCAGCCGGGTGACGCGTGGCTGGCCGAGACGACGCTGGGCCGCGTGCTGTTCAACGAGTTGTTGCCGCTGGGCTATTCGTTCGTGAACAAGCAGATGCACAAGAAGGTGCAGGCTGCCATCATCAACGATCTGGCCGAGCGCTACCCGATGATCGTGGTCGCTCAGACCGTCGACAAGCTCAAGGACGCCGGCTTCTACTGGGCGACCCGAAGCGGCGTCACGGTCTCGATGGCCGACGTGTTGGTTCCGCCGCGGAAGAAGGAGATTCTCGACTTCTACGAGGACCGGGCCGACAAGGTCGAAAAGCAGTTCCAGCGTGGCGCTTTGAACCACGAGGAACGCAACGAGGCGCTGGTGGAGATCTGGAAGGAAGCCACCGACGAGGTCGGTCAGGCGCTGAAGGAGCACTACCCCAGTGACAACCCGATCATCACGATCGTGGAGTCCGGTGCCACCGGTAACTTCACCCAGACCCGGACGCTGGCCGGCATGAAGGGCCTGGTGACCAACCCGAAGGGTGAGTTCATCCCACGCCCGATCAAGTCCTCGTTCCGTGAGGGCCTGACCGTGCTGGAGTACTTCATCAACACCCACGGCGCTCGAAAGGGCTTGGCGGACACTGCATTGCGTACCGCCGACTCCGGCTACCTGACTCGTCGTCTGGTGGACGTGTCCCAGGACGTCATCGTCCGTGAGCACGACTGCCAGACCGAGCGCGGCATCCTCGTCGAGCTGGCCGAGCGTCAGCCCGACGGCACGCTGATCCGGGACCCGTACATCGAGACATCGGCGTACGCACGGACTCTGGGCGCCGACGCGGTCGACGAGGCCGGCAATGTCGTCGTCGCGCGTGGCGAAGACCTGGGTGACCCGTCGATCGATGCGTTGTTGGCGGCGGGCATCACGCAGATCAAGGTGCGCTCGGTGCTGACGTGTACCACCGGTACCGGTGTGTGCGCGACCTGCTACGGACGGTCCATGGCCACCGGCAAGCTGGTCGACATCGGCGAAGCCGTCGGTATCGTCGCGGCCCAGTCCATCGGTGAGCCCGGTACTCAGCTGACCATGCGTACCTTCCACCAGGGAGGTGTCGGTGAGGACATCACCGGCGGTCTGCCGCGTGTCCAGGAGCTGTTCGAGGCCCGGGTGCCGCGGGGCAAGGCGCCAATCGCCGACGTCACCGGCCGCATCCGGCTCGAGGAGGGCGAGCGCTTCTACAAGATCACTGTCGTTCCCGACGACGGTGGCGAGGAAGTGGTCTACGACAAGCTCTCCAAGCGGCAGCGGCTGCGTGTGTTCAAGCACGAAGACGGTTCGGAAAAGGTGCTCTCCGACGGTGACCACGTCGTGGTTGGCCAGCAGCTGATGGAAGGCTCGGCCGACCCGCACGAGGTGCTGCGGGTGCAGGGGCCCCGTCAGGTGCAGATCCACCTCGTCCGGGAGACCCAGGAGGTCTACCGCGCTCAGGGTGTGTCGATCCACGACAAGCACATCGAGGTGATCGTTCGGCAGATGCTGCGCCGGGTCACCATCATCGATTCGGGTGCGACGGAATTCCTGCCCGGCTCGCTGATCGACCGTGCGGAGTTCGAGGCGTCGAACCGTCGAGTGGTGGCCGAGGGCGGCGAGCCCGCGGCCGGCCGTCCGGTGCTGATGGGTATCACGAAGGCGTCGCTGGCCACCGATTCGTGGCTGAGCGCGGCGTCGTTCCAGGAGACCACGCGTGTGCTGACCGATGCGGCGATCAACTGCCGCAGCGACAAGCTGCAGGGTCTGAAGGAGAACGTGATCATCGGAAAGTTGATCCCAGCGGGTACCGGAATCAACCGGTACCGCAACATCCAGGTGCAACCCACCGAGGAGGCCCGCGCTGCGGCGTACACGATCCCGTCCTACGAGGATCAGTACTACAGCCCGGACTTCGGCCAGGCCACCGGAGCTGCGGTTCCGCTGGACGACTACGGCTACTCGGACTACCGGTAGTTAGCGCGAGCAGACGCAAAAGCCCCCACACGCACGGCGTGTCGGGGGCTTTTGCGTCTGGTGGGCGCGTGCACAGTCGAGCGTTTCTTCACATATTGCTGCTTGAGGTCTGCTTCTGTCGGTAGCCAGGCAGCAATGTTGCAGCCGTGGATATCGAAAGTGTTCTACGCGGTCGCGGAGGGCTGGCGACAACGCGCGAACTGCTGAGTGTGGTGTCGCGCAAGCGGCTGGCTGGACTCGTGAAGGCGGGCAGGCTTTTTCGGGTATGTCACGGTGTCTATGCGGTGGAGGAGCCCGATGTCTTGGGCAAGCTGGCCGCGCTGGATCTCGTAGCCGGCCAGCCAATTGTGGCATGCATGGGCACAGCTGCGGCGTTGTACGGCATCGATACCGAGAGCACGTCGAGGCTTCACATTCTCGATCCCGGTGTGCGGATGAGGCCCTCATCGAGTCTCATGGTGCATCAACGGATTGGCGCCCCACTGCGCCGGGTGGAGGGTCGACTCGCGACCGCGCCGGCATGGACGGTGATCGAAGTCGCGCGGACGCTGCGGCGGCCGCGCGCCTTGGCGATGCTTGATGCTGCGTTGCACGTTGGTGCCTGCACTAGGGGAGAACTGGATGTGGCCGTCCGCGAGCAGAAGGGCCGTCGCGGCATCATCAAGGTTCGGGAATTGATCGGCCACGCTGACGGATATGCCGAGTCCCCCATGGAGAGCGAGGCGCGACTGGTGTTCATCGATCACCGGCTACCCATGCCGGAGCTGCAATACCGCATCGTGGACTGCTACGACAGAGTGTGGCGCGTCGACTTCGCGTGGCCGGGCGCGATGGTTGCCGCCGAATACGACAGCATCGAATGGCACGTAGGTCGCGATGCGCTGCTGCACGACCGGCTGAAAACCGCCCGATTGCAGGAATGCGGCTGGACAACGATTCCCATGACCGTCGGCGACATCCGACTGGATCCGATCGGACTTGTCGCGCGCATCAACAGCCACTTTTAGTAGGCCGAGCAGACGCAAAAGCGCCTGAGCGCGCGGCGTGTCGGGGGCTTTTGCGTCTGCTCGCCATGAATAGGCGACCCACTAGACTGGCGGCGTGCTCATCGGCTCACATGTCAGCCCCCAGGATCCACTCGCCACAGCGCAGGCCGAGGGTGCCGACGTGGTGCAGATCTTCCTCGGCAACCCGCAGAGCTGGAAGGCGCCCAAGCCTCGCGAGGACGCCGAGCGCCTGAAAGCAGCGGCCCTGCCGATATACGTACACGCCCCCTACCTGATAAACGTTGCTTCCGCGAACAATCGCGTGCGGATCCCATCGCGCAAGATCCTGCAGGAGACCTGCGACGCGGCAGCCGACATCGGCGCCGCCGCGGTGATCGTGCACGGCGGCCATGTCGCCGACGACAACGACCTCGAGGACGGTTTCCAGCGCTGGCGCAAAGCGCTCGACCAGCTGGAGACCACGGTTCCGGTGTACCTGGAAAACACCGCCGGCGGCGACCACGCGATGGCCCGCCACTTCGACACGATCGCCCGGCTCTGGGATGTCATCGGCGAAACCGGAATCGGCTTTTGCCTGGATACCTGCCATGCCTGGGCGGCCGGTGAGGAGCTGGTGCACGCCGTGGATCGCATCAAGACGATCATCGGACACATCGACTTGGTGCACTGCAACGATTCCAAGGACGCACCGGGCTCGGGGCGCGATCGGCACGCCAACCTGGGCAGCGGCCAGATCGACACCGAGCTGCTGGTAGCGGCCGTCAAAGCCGCGGATGCGCCGGTCATCTGCGAAACCGCGGAAGAGGGTCGTAAGGACGACATCGCATTCCTACGCGAAAAAACCAGCGGCCGACCTAGTCGCCCCGATTGCGGGGCCCGCCAGTGACATCATTGACACCGTGCTCGGTCGAGTTGTCGCTCTTATCGGGGTCGTGCTGATGGTCGCGGGTTGCTCGCCGGCCGATAACGAGTCGCTGCCGTCGGGGTTCGTTACCGGCACCAGCATCCACTCCATCAACGTCGGCGGCCGCGACCGCGTCTATCGGCTCTACCGACCTGCTGGATTGCCCGTGTCGGCTCCGCTGGTCGTCATGTTGCACGCCGTGACCGGCAGCGCCGAGCAGGCCGAAAGTTCCTACGGCTGGGACGAATTAGCCGATTCTGGCCGCTTCGTCGTTGCCTACCCGGACGGCGTCGGCCGGGCTTGGAACGTCAACGGTGGTGGCTGCTGCGGGCGGCCTCAACGCGAGGGCGTCGACGACGTCGCCTTCATCCGCGCGGCCGTAGCTGACATCGTGCGCAACGTCAGCGTCGACGCCTCGCGGATCTATGCCACCGGGATGAGTAACGGCGGCATCATGTCGTACACGCTGGCGTGCAACACCGGCATCTTCGCCGCAATCGGTTCGGTTGCAGGGACGCAGCTGGACTCGTGCCGGTCGCCACATCCTGTCTCCGTTATGGAGATTCACGGCACCTCGGACAAGCTCGTCCCCTACGGGGGCGGGCAGGGCTCGAACATCATCAACGGCCCCTCGGCGCCCGACGTGAATGCGTTCTGGCGCAATGTCAATCAGTGCGGCGCCCCGTCCGTCACGACCGATAGTGACGTCACGACATCGACCGCGGGATGCGTAGACAACCGCGGCGTCGCGCTCATCACCATCGACGGTGGCGGCCACGAGTGGCCTGACTTCGCCACCCAGACGCTATGGCAATTCTTCGCAGCGCAGCCACACTGATATTACGACTCTTGTGCGGTTGTCGAAAAAATGTAACATGGGGGGCATGTCGGATACGCATGTCGTCACCAACCAGGTCCCTCCGCTGGAGAACTACAACCCCGCGACCTCGCCGGTACTCATCGAGGCTCTGATCCGCGAGGGCGGCCAATGGGGCCTGGAAGAAGTGAACGAGCTCGGCGCGATCTCCGCGAGCCGCGAGGCCAACCGTTGGGGTGAACTCGCCGACCGGAATCGGCCGGTCCTGCACACCCACGACCGCAACGGGTACCGCGTCGACGAGGTGGAATACGACCCCGCCTACCACGAGCTGATGCGGGTGGCGGTCCGCCACGGCCTGCATGCCGCACCGTGGGCCGACGATCGGCCGGGTGCGCACGTGGTTCGGGCGGCCAAGAACTCGGTGTGGACGGTAGAAGCCGGCCACATCTGCCCGATTTCGATGACGTACGCCGTCGTGCCCGCGCTCCGGTACAACTCCGACCTTGCGGCGGTGTACGAGCCGCTGCTGACCAGTCGCGAATACGATCCGGACCTCAAGCTGGCCACCACCAAGCCCGGCATCACCGCCGGCATGTCGATGACCGAAAAGCAGGGCGGCTCCGACGTGCGCGCCGGCACTACCCAAGCGACCCCGAACGGCGACGGCACCTACAACCTGACCGGTCACAAGTGGTTCACCTCGGCGCCGATGTGTGACATCTTCCTGGTACTCGCGCAGGCCCCAAGTGGGCTGTCCTGTTTCATGTTGCCCCGGGTGCTCCCCGACGGAACCCGCAACCGGATGTTTCTGCAGCGACTCAAGGACAAGCTCGGCAACCACGCCAACGCCTCAAGCGAGGTCGAATACGACCATGCCACCGCATGGTTGGTGGGCGAAGAGGGCCGCGGCGTCCCCACCATCATCGAGATGGTCAACCTGACCCGCCTGGACTGCACTCTGGGCAGCGCCACCAGCATGCGCACCGGTCTGACCCGCGCCATCTACCATGCCCAGCACCGAAAGGCATTCGGCGCCTACCTCATTGACCAGCCGCTGATGCGCAACGTGCTGGCCGACCTGGCCGTGGAGGCGGAGGCGGCCACGATGGTCGCGATGCGGATGGCCGGAGCCACCGACAGTGTCGTTCGCGGCGACCCAAAAGAGGCACTCCTGCGCCGCATCGGCTTGGCGGCCAGCAAGTACTGGGTATGCAAGCGGGCCACCCCGCACGCCGCCGAAGCGCTGGAATGCCTGGGCGGCAACGGCTATGCCGAGGAATCCGGAATGCCACGGCTGTACCGAGAGGCACCGCTGATGGGTATCTGGGAGGGCTCGGGCAATGTCAGCGCGCTGGATACCCTGCGCGCCATGGCAACTCGTCCTGAGTGCGTAGAGGTGCTGTTTGCCGAGCTGGCCGCGAGCGCAGGCTCCGATGCCCGGCTGGACAGCCACGTCGACAACCTGCGTCCGCAGCTGGCCGATCTTGACACCATCCAGTACCGCGCCCGCAAGGTCGCCGAGGATATCTGCCTGGCCCTGCAGGGTTCGTTGCTGGTGCGGCACGGGCACCCGTCGGTGGCCGAGGCTTTCCTGGCGACTCGGCTGGACAGGCGGTGGGGTGGGGCGTTCGGTACCATGCCGGCCGGGCTGGACCTCGGTCCCATCCTCGAGCGGGCCCTGGTAAAGGGCTGAGCCGCAATATGACTCACTCGATCAGGCCGGTCGACTTCGATAACCTGAAGACGATGACCTACGAGGTCACCGACCGGGTTGCCAGGATCACCTTCAACCGGCCGGAGAAAGGCAACGCGATCGTCGCGGACACTCCACTGGAGCTGTCGGCGTTGGTGGAGCGTGCGGATCTTGACCCCAATGTGCACGTGATTCTGGTGTCCGGTCGTGGCGAGGGCTTCTGCGCCGGCTTCGACCTTTCCGCCTACGCCGACCGGACCGGCTCGGCCGGCGGTACCGGCGCCTACCACGGCACCGTGCTCGACGGTAAGACCCAGGCCGTCAACCATTTTGCGAATCAGCCGTGGGACCCGATGATCGACTACCAGATGATGAGTCGCTTCGTGCGCGGGTTCTCCAGCCTGATGCACGCCGACAAACCGACGGTAGTCAAGATCCACGGGTACTGCGTGGCCGGCGGTACCGACATTGCTCTGCATGCCGACCAGGTGATCACTGCCGCCGATGCCAAGATCGGCTACCCGCCGACACGGGTGTGGGGGATCCCGGCGGCGGGCCTATGGGCGCATCGGCTTGGCGACCAGCGCGCCAAACGCCTTCTGCTCACTGGCGATAGCATTACCGGAGCGCAGGCGGCCGAGTGGGGCCTGGCAATCGAGGCCCCGGGGCCACAATATCTCGACGAACGCACTGAGCGACTCGTGGCGCGGATCGCGGCGATGCCGGTCAACCAGTTGATCATGGTCAAGCTCGCGCTCAATTCTGCTCTGCTGCAACAGGGTGTCGCGACCAGCAGGATGGTCAGCACGGTGTTCGACGGGGTTGCCCGGCATACGCCCGAGGGGCACGCCTTCGTCGCCGACTCGGTCGAGCACGGCTTCCGTGACGCGGTGCGGCACCGTGACGAACCGTTCGGCGACTACGGCCGCCAGACGTCTTCGGTGTAGGCAGATGTAGACCATGGCGAACATGACTGCCCGATCAGTGGTGCTGAGCGTGTTGCTCGGTGCCCATCCGGCGTGGGCCAGCGCCAGCGAATTGGTCCGGCTGACCGCCGATTTCGGAATCAAGGAGGCGACGTTGCGGGTGGCGCTGACGCGCATGGTCAGCGCCGGCGACCTGGTCCGCTCCGCTGACGGCTATCGGCTCGCCGATCGGTTGCTCGCCCGGCAGCGTCGTCAAGACGGTGCGATGCGTCCACGGGTGCGGGCCTGGCGCGGGGACTGGGTAATGTTGGTCGTCACCAGTGTGGGAACCGATGCTCGCACCCGGGCCGCATTGCGAACTACCATGCACGGAAAGCGCTTTGGCGAACTGCGGGAAGGGGTGTGGATGCGCCCCGACAACCTCGATCTGGACCTGGATTCCGATGTGCACGCACGGTTGCGGATACTGAAGGCGCGCGACGACGCTCCGGCTCAGCTCGCCGGCCAGCTGTGGGACCTGCCAGGCTGGGCATCGGCCGGCCATCGGCTGCTCGATGAAATAGCATCCGCCGCCGACGTTCCCAGTCGGTTTGTGGCCGCCGCGGCGATCGTGCGCCACCTGCTCACCGACCCGACGCTGCCTGCCGAACTGCTGCCGGCCGATTGGCCAGGCGCCGGGCTGCGTGCCGCCTACCACGACTTCGCCGCTGAACTGGCGCAGCGACGCGACCCAACCCAACTCGTGGAGGCGACATGAGCGATCCGGTGCGAGTGGCGCGCAATGGCCCGGTGACCACGGTGATCATCGACCGGCCGGCGGCGCGCAATGCCGTCAACGGCCCGACGGCAGCCGCGCTGTTTGCGGCGTTCGAGGAGTTCGATCGCGACGACACCGCGTCGGTGGCCGTGTTGTGGGGTGATAACGGAACATTTTGCGCGGGAGCTGATTTGAAGTCATTTGGCACTCCTGATGCCAATGCCGTGCATCGGACGGGCCCCGGCCCGATGGGGCCGACGCGAATGGTGTTGTCCAAACCCGTGATCGCCGCGGTCAGTGGCTATGCCGTTGCCGGCGGTCTGGAGTTGGCCCTCTGGTGCGACCTACGAGTAGCCGAGCAAGACGCCGTCTTTGGGGTGTTCTGCCGGCGGTGGGGGGTGCCGCTCATCGACGGCGGTACCGTGCGGTTGCCTCGGCTGATCGGGCAAAGCCGCGCGCTGGACATGATCCTGACCGGCCGCGCTGTGGCGGCCGACGAAGCGCTGGCGATCGGGTTGGCCAATCGAGTCGTGCCCAAAGGGCAAGCGCGCCAAGCGGCCGAGGAACTCGCGGCGCAACTGGCCGCGCTGCCGCAGCAGTGCCTGCGATCAGATCGACTTTCGGCGCTGCACCAGTGGGGGATGCCAGAAGCGGCGGCGCTCGGCGCCGAGTTCGCCAGCATGCACCGCGTCGCCGCCGAGGCCCTGGAGGGAGCCGGACGATTTGCCGCGGGTGCGGGCCGGCACGGCACGCCGGCGGGTGACGACGAACAGCGACGCTAGCTCTTGTTGACGGTGTTACCCGAGCCGAGGTTGTCCACCTTCGGGCTGCCGTCTTTGTAGGTGACGGTGTTGTTGAGTCCCAGCACCGTGAGGTGGCTGCTGATCTTGTCGAAGGTGACGTTGTTGGTCATACCGGTAATGGTCACCGTGTCGCACGTGCCGGTGACGGTCAGCGTGTTGCTCGAGCCGCCGACGTTCAGCGATTTGCCGTCGGCGCAGTCAAGTGTGGCGGTGGTCCCCAGCGACCCGTAGTTGAGGGTGTTTCCGATCTCGACCGAAGCGGTGGTGCTCGGGGCGCCCGACGCGGTGGTCGGCGCCGCGCCTGCGCTCGTCGTCGCGGTCGCGTGGGTCGTCGTTACCGTCGTGCCCGCCGGGGGGTTGGCTGTCGAACTGCAGGCGGTCAGCCCGAAAGCCGCGACGGCGGCCGGCGCCAGAGCGAGCGCGACCAGTTTGGATGAATGCTGACTGATGTTGGCGCGCATTGTTTCTCGATTCCCTCGGGTTGAGCGTGGCTCGAAAGATGGCTAGAAGACGATGGGGATTGTTCGCTGCCTCAGCCGGGCACCTGCTGGAGCCGGTTGGTCATGCCCAGCTCACGGCCGCGGTCCAAGACGATCGGCGCACCGCTGTGGTAGAACACCGTCTGGTCCCAGCCATACACGGTGATGTCGTGCGTGACCCCGTCGGCGACGACGGTGTTGGACGAGCCCATCACCGTGACCGCCCAGCAGTTTCCCATCGCGTTGACGGTGTTCCGGGTCCCATTGACTATCAGGGTGGCATCGTTGCAGTCCAGCGTCTGCTCGATTCCTTGGCCGGTGACGTGAGTGTCGCCGTTCTTGGCGTGCGCGGCCGGTGCCGGAGCGGCCGGTGTGGCGGCGATAGTGATGACACAGGCGGCAAGCGACCCGGCGACGGTCGTCCAATTCACTTCGGCCCTCCCTAAAGACGGGTGAATCTCGCTGGACTCAGCCTTGAATGAGCCTTGAATGAGCCTTGGATAAGCCTACGTGCATTCAACTGCTAAACGGCAGAGTAATTACGCATTTATGCGGCCGCGCGACGACGTTAGTTTCGCGGCCCGGTCAACTAGAGTCATTAGTTAACCGTTAAGTCGACCGAGAAGCGGGGGCGACCCAACCCGGGTCATCGCAATTGAAGGGCGAGCACCATGGCAGCTCAGCCGGAACCGCCGCCAGCCGGCGGGCGCCAACGCGCTCCGCGATCCGGCGCACGTCCGGCCAAGCTGAGTCGCGACGGCATCGTCGATGGGGCATTGGCGTTTCTGGACCGGGAGGGCTGGGACTCGCTGACCATCAATGCGCTCGCGATGCAGCTCGGGACCAAGGGGCCGTCGCTGTATAACCACGTCACCAGCCTTGAGGACCTGCGCCGAGCGGTGCGGATCCGGGTCATCGACGACATCATCACGATGCTGAACAGGGTCGGCGAGGGTCGGGCGCGCGATGACGCGGTGCTGGTCATGGCTGGTGCTTACCGCAGCTATGCCCATCACCACCCCGGCCGGTACTCGGCGTTCACCCGGATGCCGCTGGGCGGCGATGACCCCGAGTACACCGCCGCGACCAGGGGCGCGGCCGCACCGGTGATCGCCGTCCTGGGCTCTTACGGTCTCGGCGGTGACGAGGCCTTCCATGCGGCGCTCGAGTTCTGGTCGGCGCTGCACGGCTTCGTGTTGCTGGAGATGACCGGCGTGATGGACGACATCGACACCGACGCGGTGTTCTCCGACATGGTGTTGCGGCTGGCGGCCGGTCTAGACATGCGCACCGCAGCCGGTGGCGCCAACTTGAATTAGAGGCCGGGCCCGAGCGCCAGGCGCCGCTTTGACCTGCCAGACCGCTGACGGGTATTGTTGTGGCTCGTGCCTGGCGGCTTACGGCGCCTGACGTAAGGAAGTGGATGCCGGGCTAATTCGCATGTCCTCGACGCGACGGAGAAAATCCGGCGCTGAGCGCATGCGACACACCCGGCCGCGGGGTACTGCGGCGGGGCATAACTGCAGTACAGAGACTTGCATTACTTAGCCAGAACGTAAACAGCAACACAGAGAGACGGTAGATGCCAACCATCCAGCAGCTGGTCCGCAAGGGTCGTCGGGACAAGATCGCGAAGGTCAAAACCGCGGCTCTGAAGGGCAGCCCGCAGCGCCGTGGCGTATGCACCCGCGTGTACACCACCACTCCGAAGAAGCCGAACTCGGCACTTCGGAAGGTTGCGCGCGTGAAGCTGACGAGTCAGGTCGAGGTCACCGCCTACATTCCCGGTGAGGGCCACAACCTGCAGGAGCACTCGATGGTGCTGGTGCGTGGTGGCCGAGTCAAGGACCTGCCGGGTGTGCGGTACAAGATCATCCGCGGTTCGCTTGACACCCAGGGAGTCAAGAACCGCAAGCAGGCTCGTAGCCGTTACGGCGCCAAGAAGGAGAAGAGCTAATGCCGCGCAAGGGGCCCGCGCCCAAGCGTCCGTTGGTCAACGACCCCGTCTACGGATCGCAACTGGTCACCCAGCTGGTGAACAAAGTTTTGATGGCGGGGAAGAAATCCCTCGCCGAGCGCATTGTTTATGCAGCGCTTGAACAGGCCCGCGACAAGACCGGCACCGACCCGGTGATCACGCTCAAGCGGGCCCTGGACAATGTCAAGCCGGCTCTGGAGGTGCGTAGCCGCCGCGTGGGTGGTGCCACCTACCAGGTGCCCGTCGAGGTGCGTCCGGACCGGTCCACCACGCTGGCGCTGCGCTGGCTGGTCAGCTTCTCGCGGCAACGCCGGGAGAAGACGATGACCGAACGCCTGGCCAACGAGATCCTGGATGCCAGCAATGGCCTCGGGGCTGCCGTCAAGCGACGTGAAGACACGCACAAGATGGCCGAGGCAAACCGCGCCTTCGCGCATTACCGCTGGTAGAAGCCGCTACGGCGACATTTGGCGGCATCGCCGGACGAAAGAACGACAGCTAACTAAGCAATCGAAAGAGTGGGAAGACTTCTGTGGCACAGAAGGACGTGCTGACCGACCTGACGAAGGTCCGAAACATCGGCATCATGGCACACATCGATGCCGGCAAGACCACGACCACCGAGCGCATCCTCTACTACACCGGTATCAGCTACAAGATCGGTGAGGTGCACGACGGCGCGGCCACCATGGACTGGATGGAGCAGGAGCAGGAGCGGGGGATCACCATCACCTCCGCGGCTACCACCTGCTTCTGGAACGACAACCAGATCAACATCATCGACACACCGGGGCACGTGGACTTCACCGTCGAGGTGGAGCGCTCGCTGCGCGTCCTTGATGGCGCCGTCGCAGTGTTCGACGGCAAAGAGGGTGTCGAGCCGCAGTCTGAGCAGGTTTGGCGGCAGGCCGACAAGTACGACGTCCCGCGTATCTGCTTCGTCAACAAGATGGACAAGATCGGCGCCGACTTCTATTTCTCGGTGCGCACGATGGAGGAGCGCCTCGGCGCCAACGTCATCCCGATCCAGCTGCCAGTCGGCTCCGAGGGTGACTTCGAAGGCGTCATCGACCTGGTCGAGATGAATGCCAAGGTGTGGCGCGGCGAAACCCAGCTCGGCGAGACCTACGAGACCATCGACATCCCGGCCGAACTTCAGGAAAAGGCCGACGAGTACCGCACCAAGCTGCTCGAGGCGGTCGCCGAGACCGACGAGGCGCTGCTGGAGAAGTACTTCGGGGGCGACGCATTGTCGGTCGAGGAGATCAAGGGCGCGCTGCGCAAGCTGACCGTCAATTCCGACGCATACCTGGTGTTGTGCGGTAGCGCGTTCAAGAACAAGGGCGTGCAGCCCATGCTCGACGCCGTGATCGACTACCTGCCTTCACCGCTGGATGTTCCGCCGGCTGTGGGCCACGCCCCTAACAAGGAGGACGTGGAGGTCATCCGCAAGCCGTCGACGGACGAGCCGTTCTCGGCCTTGGCGTTCAAGGTCGCTACGCACCCGTTCTTCGGCAAGCTCACTTACGTGCGGGTGTATTCGGGCAAGGTCGATTCCGGGTCACAGGTCATCAACTCGACCAAGGGCAAAAAGGAGCGGCTGGGCAAGCTGTTCCAGATGCACGCCAACAAAGAAAACCCCGTTGAGACGGCCAGTGCCGGCCACATCTACGCGGTGATCGGGCTGAAGGACACCACGACGGGTGACACCCTGTGCGACCCGAACAACCAGGTCGTGCTGGAGTCGATGACCTTCCCCGATCCGGTGATCGAGGTGGCCATCGAGCCCAAGACCAAGAGCGACCAGGAGAAGTTGAGCCTGTCGATCCAGAAGCTCGCCGAAGAGGATCCGACCTTCAAGGTGCACCAGGACAACGAGACCGGCCAGACCGTGATCGGCGGCATGGGCGAGCTGCACCTGGACATCCTGGTGGATCGCATGCGCCGTGAGTTCAAGGTCGAGGCCAATGTCGGCAAGCCCCAGGTGGCCTACAAGGAGACCATCAAGCGCAAGGTCGAAAAGGTCGAGTTCACGCACAAGAAGCAGACGGGTGGCTCCGGCCAATTCGCGAAGGTGCTCATTTCCATCGAGCCTTTCACCGGCGAAGACGGTGCGACCTACGAGTTCGAGAACAAGGTCACCGGTGGACGCATCCCGCGTGAGTACATCCCTTCGGTGGACGCCGGTGCGCAGGACGCCATGCAGTACGGCATCTTGGCGGGCTACCCGCTGGTCAACCTGAAGGTCACCCTGCTCGACGGCGCCTTCCACGAGGTCGACTCGTCGGAAATGGCCTTCAAGATCGCCGGTTCACAGGTGCTGAAAAAGGCTGCGGCGCAAGCGCAGCCAGTCATCCTGGAACCGATCATGGCCGTCGAGGTCACCACGCCCGAGGACTACATGGGCGATGTGATCGGCGACCTGAACTCCCGCCGTGGCCAGATCCAGGCTATGGAGGAGCGGTCAGGTGCGCGCATCGTTCGCGCGCATGTGCCGCTGTCAGAGATGTTCGGCTACGTCGGCGACCTGCGGTCCAAGACTCAAGGCCGGGCGAACTACTCCATGGTGTTCGACTCGTACGCGGAAGTACCGGCGAACGTGTCGAAGGAGATCATCGCGAAGGCGACGGGCGAGTGAGTGTCAACTCACGAGTTCGGAGCCGAGCAATCGGACGTAGCGAAGGCGACGGGCGAGTGAGTGCGAAAGCACGAGTAAGCTGACGCGGTCAACACCGCGGCATAACTGAAAACATCAACACACTGCTTTTTTAAGCACCAACAGTCCAGGAGGACACAGAAGTGGCGAAGGCGAAGTTCGAGCGGACGAAGCCGCACGTCAACATCGGGACCATCGGTCACGTTGACCACGGCAAGACGACCCTGACCGCGGCGATCACCAAGGTTTTGCATGACAAGTTCCCCACCCTGAACGAGTCGCGGGCCTTCGACCAGATCGACAATGCCCCTGAGGAGCGTCAGCGCGGCATCACGATCAACATCTCCCACGTGGAGTACCAGACGGAGAAGCGGCACTACGCCCACGTCGACGCTCCTGGCCACGCGGACTACATCAAGAACATGATCACCGGTGCCGCCCAGATGGACGGCGCGATCCTGGTGGTCGCCGCCACCGACGGCCCGATGCCGCAGACCCGTGAGCACGTGCTGCTCGCCCGTCAGGTCGGGGTGCCCTACATCCTGGTCGCGCTGAACAAGGCCGACGCGGTGGACGACGAGGAGCTGCTCGAGCTCGTCGAGCTGGAGGTTCGCGAGCTGCTGGCGGCCCAGGAGTTCGACGAGGACGCGCCGGTCGTGCGGGTCTCGGCACTCAAGGCGCTCGAGGGCGACGAGAAGTGGGTCGAGTCGGTCGCCGAGCTGATGAATGCGGTCGATGAGTCGATTCCGGACCCGGTCCGTGACATCGCGAAGCCGTTCCTGATGCCTGTCGAGGACGTCTTCACCATCACCGGGCGTGGCACGGTGGTCACCGGCCGTGTCGAGCGCGGTGTGGTCAACGTGAACGAGGAGGTCGAGATCGTCGGTATCAAGCCGACCAGCACCAAGACCACCGTCACCGGTGTGGAGATGTTCCGCAAGCTGCTCGACCAGGGCCAGGCCGGCGACAACGTCGGTCTGCTGCTGCGTGGCATCAAGCGCGAGGACGTCGAGCGCGGTCAGGTGGTCGTCAAGCCCGGTACCACCACGCCGCACACCGACTTCGAAGGCCAGGTCTACATCCTGTCCAAGGACGAGGGCGGCCGGCACACGCCGTTCTTCAACAACTACCGTCCGCAGTTCTACTTCCGCACCACCGACGTGACCGGTGTGGTGACGCTGCCGGAGGGCACCGAAATGGTGATGCCCGGTGACAACACCAACATCTCGGTGAAGCTGATCCAGCCCGTCGCCATGGAGGACGGTCTGCGCTTCGCGATCCGCGAAGGTGGCCGCACCGTCGGCGCTGGCCGGGTCGTCAAGATCATCAAGTAGGTCTGTAGAACACGAAGCCCGGATTCCCGATTTCGGCGGTCCGGGCTTCGTGCTGTTCGGAGTGAAATACTGCCGACAGCGCTGGCCGGGGCTACGATCTGGTTGTCTCGAGGGCGACGGATAAACAGATCGCGGCCGGGAGGTTCCGATGTCGTTCGTGATCGCGGCGCCGGAATACGTGGCGGCCGCGGCAACTGACCTGGCGAATATCGGCTCGGCGATCAGCTCGGCCAATTCGGCAGCGGCCTTCCCAACGTCTGGAGTGCTGGCTGCGGGCGCCGATGAGGTGTCGGAGGTCATCGCTGCGCTATTCGGCGCGCACGCTCAGACCTATCAGGCGTTCAGCGCTCAAGCGGCGTCTTTCCATCAGCAGTTCGTCCGGCTCATGAATGCCGGCTCGGCGGAATATGCCTTCGCCGAGGCCGCCAACGCTTCGCCTCTGCAGACTCTGCAGCAGGATCTGCTCGGCGCGATCAACGCGCCTACGGAATTGCTGCTGGGGCGCCCCCTGATCGGCAACGGCGCCAACGCCGCCCCGGGATCCGGGGCGAACGGCCAGGCCGGCGGGTTGTTGTGGGGCACCGGTGGCGCTGGCGGGTCCGGCGGCGCCGCCCACCCGAACGGCGGCAACGGCGGACCCGCAGGGCTCTTCGGCACCGGCGGAGCGGGTGGGAACGGCTTAGGCGAATCCGCCGCCATCGGCGGGCACGGCGGGGCGGGTGGAGCCGGCGGCTTGATCTTCGGCACCGGCGGTGCCGGTGGGGCGGGCGGGTTCTCGACAACGTCTTCTTCGGCCGATTTCAAGGGAGCTTTCGGTGGGGCCGGCGGCAATGCCGGGCTGTTCGGCCTCGGCGGGGCCGGCGGTGCGGGCGGCGATTACGTAGGAGGTGGAACCGCGTCCGACGGATGGGGGGGTAACGGCGGCATGGGTGGGCTGATCTTCGGCCGCGGCGGCGCCGGTGGGCCCACTGGGACAGGGTTGGCTGGTTTCGGCGGGAACGCCGGTCTGTTCGGGGTCGGCGGCTCGGGCGGCGCCGCGACCGGTGCGAACGGCGACGGTGGTTTCGGCGGCATCGGCGGGCAGATTTTCGGCGCTGGCGGCATCGGCGGGCCAGCCACCGGAGTCGACGGAGCTGCCGGAGAAGGCGGCCAGGCCGTACTATTCGGCAGCGGTGGCGTCGGCGGCGCGGCCACCGGCGAGGGAGGGGAGGCGGGCTGGGGAGGCCTCGGTGCCTTGGTGATCGGCAACGGTGGTGCCGGCGGAATCGCCACCGGCGACAACGGCCTGGGTGGCACCGGTGGTTTCGCCCAATGGATCGGTGACGGCGGTGCCGGCGGGTCCGCCACCGGTTTTAAAGGCCAGGGCGGTAACGGCGCTCACGCCGCGTGGATCGGGAATGGTGGCGCCGGTGGCAACAGCGGGCCGTCAGCGACGGCGGGTGGCACCGGTGGCACCGGCGGGACGCTGTTCGGCGCGCACGGCGCAGCCGGTGTAGTAGTGCCGTGACCGCGCCGGACCATACCCGATACCGGGTTTATCACTGCCCAAAATTTGTGATCGGTAGCGCCGACGCCAGCGTTACTCTGACTTCACCTTTCGGTCGAAATGAGGAGCACACGTGTTAGCGCGCTACGTGAAAGCACAGTTGACGGTTTTGCTGTTCGGCGGGCTCGTCGGGCCGATCTTTCTGGTCGTCTACTTCGCAATAGGCCAGCAAAGTCTGCTGCAGTGGATGTTCTATGTTGGTTTGCTCATCACCGTGGCCGACGTGCTGATCGCGCTCTGGTTGACCAACTACGGCGCGCAGTCGGCCGCCAAATCGGCCGAGCTCGAGCAGCACGGCGTGTTGGCCCTCGCGCAGATCACCGGCCTCACCGAAACGGGCACCCGCATCAATGAGCAACCACTGGTGAAGGTGAACCTGCACATCTCCGGACCGGGATTGGTACCGTTCGACAGTCAAGACCGGGTCATCGCCAGCATTACCCGGCTCGGCAACCTGACCGCACGCAAGCTCGTGGTTCTGGTGAACCCCACCAGTCAGGAATACCAAATCGACTGGGAGCGTAGCGCGCTGGTCAACGGCCTGATGCCCGCCCAGTTCACTTTGGCCGAGGACAACAAGACTTACGACCTCAGTGGTCAGGCCGGCCCGCTGATGGAGATCCTGCAGCTACTCAAGGCCAATAACATTCCGCTGAACCGGATGGTCGATATGCGGTCGAACCCGGCGCTGCGAGAGCAGGTCCAAGCAGTGGTGCGCCGAGCGGCCGCACAACAAGCGCCGGCGCCGACGGCGCCCCCCGCCCAGCCCCCACCGGTCGCCACGCCACCACAACAGTCGATCGCCCAGCGGCTCCAAGAGCTGGAGAACCTACGGGCCAGCGGTGCGCTGACCGACGCGGAGTACGACAGCCGACGGGCCCAGATCATCTCCGAAATCTGACGAAGAGCTGGGGTCGCCTCCACTTGCCGAGCAGACGCAAAATCCCCCGACACGCCGCACCGTCGGGGGATTTTGCGTCTGCTCGGCACAACTCCAGCCGAGTTAGAACACGTTTCAGTTTCGCTGCTAGCCTGACTTCGTCTCTAACGGCGAAGAAGGGGATAATTCGTGGCCGGACCGGCTGGACCACTGCAAGGACGCGTGGCATTCATTACCGGCGCTGCCCGGGCCCAAGGGCGGGCGCATGCCGTACGGCTCGCCCGGGAAGGCGCGGACGTCATCGCTCTCGACATCTGCGCGTCGGCGTCCAGCAGTCTGACTTATGCGCCGGCCAGCCCGGAAGATCTCGCTGAGACCGTCCGCCTGGTCGAGGCCGAGGGTCGCAAGATACTGGCCCGCGAGGTGGACGTCCGCGATGACGCGGCGCTGAAGCAATTGGTCGCCGACGGCGTCGAACAGTTCGGCCGGCTCGACGTCGTGGTCGCCAACGCCGGTGTGCTGGGCTGGGGCCGACTTTGGGAACTCACCGACGAGCAGTGGGACACCGTCATCGGGGTCAACCTGACGGGTACCTGGCGCACCCTGCGCGCGACCGTGCCCGCGATGATCGAGGCCGGCAACGGAGGCTCGATTGTGATGGTCAGCTCGTCTGCGGGGCTGAAGGCGACACCGGGCAACGGCCACTACTCGGCCAGCAAGCACGGAGTCACCGCGCTGACCAACTCGTTGGCGATCGAGGTCGGTGAATATGGCATCCGGGTCAACTCCATCCACCCGTATTCGATCGACACCCCGATGGTTGAGCCGGAGGTGATGATGAAGATCTTTGCCGAGCATCCCGGCTTCCTGCACAGCTTTCCGCCAATGCCGTTGCAACCCAAAGGCTTCATGTCGGCCGATGAGGTAGCCGATGTGGTGGTCTGGCTC
>Ga0302319_10008068_pt1 | contig 20588 bp, 14 predicted proteins | sample Bog_T0_2_FD_203319 | JGI IMG/M metagenome (GOLD analysis project Ga0302319, IMG submission 203319) | Peat permafrost microbial communities from Stordalen Mire near Abisko, Sweden - Bog_T0_2 | ecosystem: Environmental > Terrestrial > Soil > Wetlands > Peat | place: Sweden: Abisko, Stordalen Mire... | reverse complement strand
GCGGGCATGAGTTGTCGAGCCTCCGTTCATAGCGCGAATGATTGGCGGAGCGTGCTGGAGCCGGTGGTGGCACGCTATCGTGGCGGGAAGTTTCCGTTCTACTTTCGGGCCGACGCAGGTTTTGCCAACCCGGAGATCTAGCTAAGGAAGAATAATGTTATAAGGCCCAGTTCATGGGAAGGGTCTTTCAACGGGGATGTAACACCAATCGATACAATCGCATTCACCAACGGTCGGCGACTTATTCAGAGATCAGTTGAGGGTCTCGTTTCGCGCTAGATGACTTCCCGACACGGAAGCGAATCAGCAAATAAACCCCAAGTGCAAACGCAATCGTAAGTGGCAACGAGACAGTATGAACTCCCGGATTAGGATGGGAGATTTCTCTGCAAAGATCGAACGGACCGGATATGCTCATGACGGTCAAAGCTAAACCGAGAACCAAATACCATACACGGGAAATGCTGGGCCTTCCCGTACGAAAATAGCTGATCACAGCCTCTATGATTGCGCCGAAAACAATCACGCCAATGACTACAGGGAATAATAACATGGTATTATTGTACTGGGATTTCCCATTTGGTTTCTTGCCCACGACCATCGTGGGTCGTTTTGGACATTTTCTTTCCGCTTCTCTTCTTTGCAAGGTTTTTTCATCATTTTTTCAGTTCACACGCCCTGTTCCCTCTCTAACGATATCTAATTTCGAATCATTTATATTGAAATTCAGTTTTGCTCTTTCGAACACTTTTGTCAGAGCCGACAGAAATCCACATCTCTCCGTCTCTGGATGAAGAAAAGTGTAACTCCCAATCTCCGCCAGTGAAGTTGTTGGCCAGCAGGGCTCCGATGCAGTAGTATCGAACATCTTCCTTTGCCAGCTCGTTTTCTGCCAATGCCAATGCCAACTGAAGAGAGATCGGGGGCGTTTGAGTTTTCTTCCAGGGTTCGTATCTAGCATAGAGCATCTGACAGGCTAATAACAAACCGGCGATAAAAATGATAATATACTTTTTCATATAGCCTTTCCCTATTGCGTGTTTCTTTATAGTCGAGTCACAGATTAATCTTCTTATTATTGGCGTGCGTCACCCACGACTCTCGGTAGCGGCGGATGGATGCTGGATGATTGTTTAACCGGGATTTTCCATTTGGATTGTTGTTCACCGTTGTCACGGGCGGTTTTTTGTGATGTTCTCTCCACTTCTCTGCTTTTCAAGATTTTTCCAGCTCTCACGCTCTGTTTCCGGGTGCTTCTTGAGTCTGTCGGGCGGAGTGATGGTTACACTTCTGGCAGATAGGCGCCTTCTTCAATGAGACGTTTGCGGAGGCGATTGGTATCCACCGCATGTACGTCGCAATCGTGAAAACGTAGAGCATGAGCGGCAGCCATGCCTGCCGCTTCGCCCATGACAAGGCAGACTGGCATGACGCGCGTGCTTCCCTGAACGGGACGCTCGGCAGAAATACAACGTCCAGCTACGAGCACATTTCTCAAGCCTTTGGGAGTCAGGCAGCGGTAGGGAATGCCGTGGGATTCACCGGGCTTGTAACGCAGGGTCCTTTTTTCGGTATTCATGTGGGAATTGTAGGAATTTTCCACCTCTTCCTTCAAAGTTTCGTGAACGTCGATGTAGTAGGCGTTGCGGCAAATATCATCCGGAAATGAACGGCGGTGCATATAATCATCCAGGGTCAGCACGTAGTCTCCGATGATCCGGCGGGTTTCCCGTATGCCAAGGGTGGCTCCGGTGCTTACCAGGAAGGCGTTTCCGAAGACATCGGGCACATACTCTGCGAGAGCATCCCGATAGGCCGCGGCGATTTTTCGTCCTTGAATCACAGCGTGCGAGACTGTTGTTGGGTCGGTGTTGTCCACTTTGCGGATATGCCCTGCATTGAAGCCCACCGTTCCCGGCCCGATTATATTTTCGCAAATATGGTAATCGGGGATTGCCGGATATTTTCCACTTTTGAGGATGTCGTAGATGAGGCTCTCCTTGTTACCGGGATGAAGGGTTGGCATTTTCTCATGAGCCGCGTCGTTAACGTTGCTTAAAATAAAGCAGTGCGTCGCGTGCTGCAATTCACCGTTTTCATCCCCCTTTTGAAACTTAGCACCAGCCCATGCCGACAGATCTCCGTCACCCGTGCAGTCAACATAGACTTTCGCCTTATAGGCGCTTAACCCCTGTTTGTTGGAGACCACTATGCTATCCACCCCCTCAGAGGCATTTTTCTCGACGGAGGAGAGGAATGTCTGAAAGAGGACCGATGCGCCGGAGGAGATGACCATTTCGTCATAGATGCGTTTGAGTTTCTCCGGATCGATCGGCACCCAGTCGACCCTGTCCGGGGCAATATGCGCGGATCCCTCCTTGCTCTTTTGGAGGATTTTCTCCGCCAGGCCGCGATAGATGATCTTTTCGTGGTCGGAAAAAGGGCACCATGCCGGCACAAGCGAACTCGTGCCGCTCCCGCCGAGGGCCTGGGTCACCTCGATGAGAAGTGTTTTTGCGCCCTCCCGTGCCGCGGCGGTGGCTGCCGTGCAGCCGGATGGGCCGCCGCCAACGACAATGACATCCCATTCGTCATGGAGGGGAATCGAACGCTGGGGAAAGGAGAATGTTTTCATGACGTGAAGATGAATTTATTGGGATTTCTTTGTGAAACTGACTGGCACAGGGAAATCAATTTCTATTCCTCCCGGTGGGGTTCGTTCGATTTGAACCGATAAGGTTTTACCTGCCGGCTCATATTGGAATGAGAGCTTGCCAAAATAGGTCGGCATATTCTCGACTGCGAACGGCTCTCCCATCCAGTCTTTCGGCACTCCGGAACCGATCACGAGCTTGTTGCCCTCCTCGCGTGCCAGGCAGTCTCGCAATAACAAAAACAGCTCTGCGCCTGTCCAGCCATGAGGTGTGACGTATTTGATTTTGTCCCAACCTCGAGTGCGCTGCCAAAGCAGGGCGGAGTTTTCATCATCCTTTCCCTCGCTATAGGTGTAGAGGCCGGGGGCGGTATGGGTGCTCAAAAAATGCTCTACCGTCAGGCCAGTGCGGTTTCGCTGGCCAAGCAGCAGGTAATTATGAGCTTGCCCGGCTTCGAAATAGGTCCAGAGCTCTTCACGGGTATACTTGCCGTTGGGGCAGCGTTCGGTGTCCCAAAAGGAATCAAAGGCGGCTTGGACGTTCTTGTCGTCGCGAGATGCCCATCCGGTGGGCCAGAATGCGGAGTTTATGTCGCGCGGGTCTTGTCCGAAAAGTCCGGGGGCTTCTCTAGTCAAGGCCTCCAGCAGGTGGTCAGCTTCCTCTTCAAAACGCGAGCCATCCAACCCAAGGGCTATCGCGCACAACGCGGCGCGGCGCAATCCGAGGTAAGCAAATCCACTGGTCCAAAAAATCGGAAAGTGATTGTCCATTCTGCCCACGAGCAAGCCATCCTTGGCGGGAAGGCACATAAGATCTGTTTCGGGGTTCAGCATCATCTGCGGGATGCAAAATTCCGTATGCTGCTTAATCGGAACTTCGGTATGAAGCATTTTTTGCAAGAGACAGGCCTTGCGTTCGATGTGGGGATAGACTTCACGTAAAAATTCCAAAGAGCCGGTCAGTAAATAATGTTCGGAGAGCATCCAGATACCTTGAGCCGGACCATCGCCTTCAGACCCAAATCCTCCAAAGGCATCGCGATGAGCCACGTTCCTGACCGCAGCCTCCGCAAATGCGTGGAAACCACCTTTGTCCAATGCCGTCACCACGTAGGCACCGTCACGCAACCACCAGATCGGGTAGGAAATGGGGCTGATCCGTGGTTCTTGTGCCACGGTGAACATCGAAAGATGGGTGAGTTGCGAAAAAAAGGCGTCAGTAAATCTCCGGTCAGGCAGGTCGAGATGGATCGAAAACTCCCCCTGCCATTTGGCAGTAAATTCCGCCTGTTTTGAATCCAGGGAGATCGATTTCTCCGGCGCCTTAAGCCATTTGAATTTGTCATTACTGGCATGGAGATGAGCGACAAAATCGAACTTTTTTGTCTCTCCTCCCTGAAGCGTGATTTGGTATTCCAGAGCTCCGCTGGCCCACTGGGATTCATCGGTTACGTCTTGTCCGATGGGGAGCTTGCCCGCTTTTAGGTAAACAGAAATATCACTCTTCGATTCTTTGTGACTGAGTGCACCAAAACCTGTGGGCTTTTCCCTCGGATAAAAGACAGGTCCATCATTGAGCAGAATCATATTGTTTTGCCATGCGAGCCTTCGGATCGGACCACCCGCCGCGCCGAAGGAACGGATGACCAGAAAGAAGGATAGCTCTACCGGTTTTTTACCGAGATTATGCAGCTCAACAGCCAGATAGTTTTTAATATCGCTTAAAGCGGCATCACCATCGCTGAACAGACGGCTGTTGATCTGAATCGCGCCAGCCTGCCAACGGGAAAGTAGTACGGGAATATGCCCGTCGAGAAAACTCCAGGATAATTCCTCAAGCGGTTTTTCTTCCGGAGTGTGTAACTGGCCCCCCACTGAAACCCAGGTAGAAACCCCATAAGTGCCAACGCCGGGAGAAAAGGAGTTCCCGGGCTCTACTGGAGTCTTAAAGGCTTCATGTGAGCCAGGCACGCCCAGGACAACGTGGGTATCGCTCCGATTCCATATCCAGTCGGGATGCAGCTCGCGCATCCGCGTCATATTTTCATGTTCCAGCATATAATCAATAAATTGGAGTCAAGGTTGGATTAGATAACTTCCAAATGATTGGCGTCGCCAAGCTTTGGGAATGCGTTGTGAGGTTCTGTCTGATACCAAAAGGCGGTCGAGGCGATATCATCTTGCAGGGGCAGATAGCGGTGCTTCCCGTTCCGGGGGCTTCTCCATCCCAGTGCTTGCATTGTAACCTTGATTTCCTTTTCAAACCGGATCGGGTCCGACACATGCCAGCGATACAACCCAAATCGTTGTTGGTTTTTAAAGAATTTCTCCGGCTCGATCACCTGGGGCATGCCCAGAAACGCCGTCGAGTATTCCTCGTATTCCCCGGGATGTTTGGAACTCTCGAATGCCCACGCTCCCCCGAAATAGTCCTCGGTGCCCGTACCGCAAATCGTCGGGAAATCGCCATCGCCATCCAGGTAAAATTTGATTTCTCCCTCGCCCCACCAACCTGAGTTGTTTGCTCCCCATGCCATGTAGGTGCCGATGTATTGTCCCTTCCCTGCAACTCCATCCAGCAAAGTATGCACCTGCATATAGGGAAGGGGATTGTTACGCCGCCACTGGGCGTGGAAATAGGCATAATCCTGAGGCACCTCAGTCAAGGCATAGTCAATCTGATAGAAAAAACCCGTGGCCTCATCCGTGCTAAGATTCTCCAAGGTGATGCTGGCATGCTGGCGAAAAGGCATTTCCCAGTAGGAATTCATTCCTCCGGCAGGATTCACGGCAACCGGAATGGAAGTGACGATGCTCCGCACACACCAGCCATTGCAAAAGAAGTCGCCCAAAGGAACCTCCACAGACGGCTCCGCCTCGTTATCCCAATAAAAGCGCAAAATGAGGGAACGCCAATAGCGGGGATGCACAGTCATCCAGATATGTTGGATTGCGCCCGGCCCGGCGATATCGGCGAGAACAACCGTGCTCCCCCCCTTAATATCGATGCTGGGAGATACCTTCCAGCCGAGTCCAAGTTCTCTCGACGCCGCGGCGCCAGTACCTTCGGTTGCCATACCTCCTTGTCCTTTGCCGCCGGATTGATTTTCCGCACTGATCGAGCGGGAGACTGCCTGAGAAAGTTGAGCGAGGTTGCCGAGGTGAACGCCCAGGCCATTGAAATTAGTTGGTGTCATGTGTGGTTGTTAGGTTTGAATTTTCACAAACATATCCGATAAAGACAGGAATTCTTCTCGATAACACATGGATATATCCTGTATTCTCAGTTTTATGGCTTATCTTCGACGACCGAAGGACATCGGATTTGCTGGTGATTTCGAGCGTCCACGCCTGATGTCCGGAAGCCATCAGCATCCGGAAGTTGAGATGAATTTCTTTTTGGATGGTGAGGTTAGCTATCTGGTTAGAGGATCCATGCTTCGAATTCCTCCGCGGCAATTGACTGTTTTTTGGGCCTCCACGCCCCACCAGTCGGCAAAAGTGGAGGCCACGCATTTTTACTGGTTCACCATCCCTCTGTCTTGGGTTCTTCAATGGAATCTTCCTCCGACCTTCATCAAAAGATTGATGGATGGGAAGATGCTCGTGGACAAGCCGGTTGCGGGCGATGAATCCGATTGCGCCCGCTGGGTGAAAGATATGAAGACTTCAACTGATGGCTGTCCGGAGGCGGCTGCGTTGGAAATCAGGGCGAGACTCCTTCGATTGGCCCTCCAGCTTTCCAAGTCCCCGAAGGATCCGATGTTTGCACAAACGATATCGCCTGCGGGAAGTCCGCTCCGGGTTGAGAAAATCGCGCGTTTTATTTCAGAGCATTATCTGGAGGATATTTCTGCGGCACAAATCGCGCGCGCTGCCGGTTTGAATGCAAATTACGCCAGCACCCTGTTCTGCCAGCACTGCGGCATGAGTCCAACGGACTATCTGATCTTGCATCGTGCCAACCATGCCCACCGGCTGCTGGCCACCACAGATCAGAAAATCATCTCCATCGCGTTTGATAGTGGCTTTCGTTCGCTCAGCCGTTTTTACGAGACTTTCCAGCGGATATTTCGTTGCCCTCCCCGCGAAGTCAGACGCCGCGGTTACTGGCATGGGTAGAATTGGCTGGCCGTCAGGAACTATTCTCAATGGTGTCACTGAAACTTCCATGGGTGCCTCCCAAAAACCCGCTCTGTCGAACACGTTCGTCAGAATCGAAGCTTTGCGAAACCAGCGAACCAGTTCCGAAGCGCGCGGGAGGATGTTAGCTGGACTGTATGCGTCTGACAGAGCACGTCCGGATTCACATATCAGATACCCGCCATGGGATGGCTGTGACTTTCTTTCATGCCGATCCTCGTCATGGCGGGAACGATGAGTTTGGTTGTGCTTTTTGGCCGTAGTAAACACCTGAACTCGATTCCACGTAAACAGTGCCATAAGTCTGCCGGTCGCCGCACATATAGACCCAGCCATTTGGATAAGGCCGTTCAATATCGATCTTAATCCAACTTTTTCCGAGATTGTCCGAGCGGAAAACATGCTCTTTCTTGTCCTGATCAACCTTTCCGATGAGATAAAGCGCGGGAGTGATAGCATTAATGCCTTTGCCGATGGCAACCATTCCGCAGGTTTGGACGTTGGCGACTCTCGACCAGGTCGTTCCGCTGTCTACGGAGTGCCACAGTCCGATTCCGTGAAGTGAGAGCCAGAGTTCGCCTTCCTTCGCGAAGTTCGCCACTAGGTTTGCATTGATCGTGGATGGTAATCCCGAAGCAACTTTGGAAAAGTGGGCGCCACCATCCATGCTGCGATAGAAGGTGCCGTCCTTGCTGTAGAGATAGAATTTATTCCCATTGATGCGATCCGAACAAAGCGGACTCATGAAATAGAAGATACTGCCGCCGAGATGGGCTGGGGAAGGGGGCAGCCCTGCGCTGGCCTTCCATGTAGCCCCCATATCAGTGGAATACGAAACCGCTTGCGCGGGCCAACCGGTGGCCCATACCATATTCCGGCTGGTGGCAGAGACGGCGATACGCCCACCTTGATTGGAAGGGTTCGTCTCGATATTTGCAAAGCTTCTAAAAGTCTCTCCACCATCGGTCGTATAGCCTCCGTTGCCCGGGCCATTCCACCCTCCTGCACCAACAAAGGCGACAAAGTTCGGGTCAGCCTCTTCAAAATCAGCGCCGTCGATTTGAAGCTGAGTGTTATAGCGGCCGAGCAGGATTTCCGTGGGCCAGTCCGTCAACGATGTGTGCCGGAAGCCATAAACATCAGCCGCGCCGCTGTATAGCAAGGTTTTTCCAGATGGTGGACTGATCAACCCGCTGGTGCCGACGACCTCTTCATGCCCGGCCGTGAAACTCTCCCAGTGAACCATTTTTGCGTACATATCGGCTGTTTTCCATGTCAGGTAGGCATCGCTTTCCCAAACCGTGCCCCGGCGGAATGGATCGAACCGCAGGTTTCTGCCACCCCAGCCGAAGTGCGACTGGGACACCTTGGAATACCAGTCGGGAGTGGCAGTCTCGGACTGATTTGCGCCTTGCGCGGCAATATAGGCCCATGTCGCGCCGCCATCCTTGGAATAGCAAGGCATGTAATTCTCCATAGCGAGAATATTATTCTTGTCGAATGGATCCACCTGGATAGAACCGAAACCTTCTTTTTGTGCTGCCAGTTTTTCAGGCGTGATGTCGCTCCACGTCCCCGAATTGCCGCCGGAGTATTTGGTAACTCCACCGTGTCTGCTTGCGCAGTAGAGGATGCCTGCGGGATCGATGTCTGCGGCATTAATATCCTTCGGGGCATCAGGCATGACGCTCCACGTTTCTCCTCCATCTTCCGTTTTATAAAGAGGTGAGCCCAGTGGTGAAACGTAGACACGCCTGGTGCGGGTGGGATTACCGACTGTGCCAGAGGTGGGATCAAGTATGACCATCACGTCCCCCGCGACTCCAGTCGCCTTGCCAAGCTTGGACTGGTCCCCACCCGGCGCAGCTGTCAGATTAACCCAGTTAACGCCGGCATCGGTACTACGCCATAAACCATTCCGCGCGGCGAAATAAATCACCAAACCATTTGCAGGATCAACGGCGATGCGATTATTCCATCCCTGATCTCCATTACTGCAGTTTGGAAATCGAGTCACAGAAGGCGTCCATTTTTCACCGCGATTGGTGGATTTGAGAATCACGCCATTGACCTTCCAATCATCGGATCCCACAGCCGCGTATACGATGTTCCCCGTGGCATCGGACGGGTCCACTGCCAAGGCATCGACCCCCTGCGGGGCGCCGTAGTAGTTGAGCGTGGGAATCCATTTTTTTTGGTCCACATCCCACCGGTCCACCCCACCTACATCCGCACCGAGATACATGACATTCATGACCTTCGGATGAATGACGAGACAGGAGATATTTCCACCTCCACCTATGACAACCTGCCCCCAATTGTACGGCTCAGTCGGATAGGCCTTTACAGATTCCGCAGGCACTGACGCAAGCAGTGTCAGAACGAGAAGAAGCGATGCAGAAAGCGATGTTTTTTTTGTTTTCATAGGGTGGGCACTCTTTCGAATTGATTCAACAAAATCGCAATGAAGTAATCCAACAAGCTTATAAAATCAGCGCTGATGAAAAGTCACATTTTGTTAAGAAATGCTACACTCGGCGTATTCCATAAAGCCCGTATGAATTTCGTGCCCGCACCAAAACCTGACTTTCCTGCAGGAAATATGGTCCGATGAAATGCGCGCTTATTTCAAATTCACTCGAAACGGGGACGCGGGTAATCCTGCGCAATTTACGAGGCTAACAACCGGATTATCACTCCATCCATATCGTACACTTTCTATATCACTAACTTGCCCGCCCTTTAAAACAACAGTCTCTCCCTCGATACAGGCATTCGCCCAATGAAACTTTCCGTCCGCTCCTGCAATGGCGAATCCCTTGGGATCGCTTCCATCGATTGTTTTCAAGCCATCAGCATGGTCGAAACACAGCCGTAAGGAATCCGCTTCAAGGGCATGGGAGCGAAAGAGAGGCCCGCTGAATTCGACATCCCTTTCGTGAATTTGCGCCAAGGCAATGAGCGCCAGCCGCTCGCCCACATCCTGTTTGTTCAGCGGATGGATATCGGTGGCATCGCCGATATCGATAGCAACGGCCATGCCGGTGGCGTGCTCCCGTAACGCCAACGATTGCGCCTCTCGCAACCCAGCCCAGTTGCTCTCGCCGCCGGGCTGCTGTTGAGCTGTCATGTAATTCGCGATCTGAACGAAGAGGAACGGAAGTTCCGCTTGATTAAAGGTCCGCCGCCAGTCCCGGATCATTAGCGGGAACAGTTTTCTGTAATCCTGGGGCGCCGAATGATTTGCCTCTCCTTGGTACCAAATCACACCGCGAATCGCCAAGGGAGCCAGTGGAAGTATCATATTTTCAAAAAGCACTGCGGGCGAATTAGGATTGCCGGCTCCCATGGGTTCCTGCGGAGCCTGCTGCGCACCAAGATTGTGTTCCACTTTATAGAGCCATGGGCCAGTCAACGGAACAGGCGCGAATCCGGAGGATTCGCACGGGGCAAGCTGCATAAGATGGGCGGGCCCGATCAATCCTCCATCGTACATATAGGAGTAGACGCGCGTCGCGATGATATTTTTGCCGGGACGCACAAGTTCGCCGGGAATATGATAAACACGCTCCTTGCACCATGCGTCGGGCGTTTCCCAACCCGTTGCGCCGATCTGCACGTTATTGAAATAAGTGGTGTCATGCTTGTCGCAAGCCCCCAAGTGCAGCACGAAGTCATTGCCAGCCTGCCAAGCCGGGATATCCACGGCGCGGCGGAACCAGAAAACACCGCAATAATCATGACCTGCATTTTGCCATTTTGAAGGCACGATCATTTCCTCCCATGCTGAATCGTCAAATTCCGGGTCCCCCCATCCTCGGGAAAAGCCACTATCCCCGGGATCGGCGACGACTTTGCTACACATCCAATCAGTATAGCTCATGGCGTACAATTCGAGTTCGCTCTGTAAGTGAATATCGTTGAGCCTGCTTTCATACTCAGCGATGGCGAGTTCGCCGACCGGCTCCGTTTGGAGCGAATTTTTACTGGTCCATGCCTCGATGCGGGTACCCCCCTTTGAGGCGTGGACAAGACCTACGGGGACACCGAGATCCCTATTCAGTTTGCGTCCGAAGAAATAGGCGACTGCTGAGAACCGCGGAATAGTGTTCGAAGAACAGACCTTCCATTCGGCTCGAAGATCAGGGGAAGGATTGGTTTCAGTACGCACAGGCACTGTGAACAGTCTTATGCCTGGAAAGTTCGCTGCAGCCATCTCTTCTCCGGAGTTCTTGGCGGAGATGACAGGCCATTCCATATTGGATTGCCCCGAGGCGAGCCACACTTCTCCGACGAGTACATCTGTAAACCGTTCTATGCGATTTTCTTTACAGGACTGAACGACCAAGTGGCGGCCTTCAGCGCACAACGCAACGGGATCGAGCGTCGCCATCCATTGTCCGTCGGAGCCGGTGACTGCGGTCTTTTTTTGTCCTGCGAATTCGACGGTAATGGTGTCGTCAGCCACGCTCCATCCCCAAATGGGAACAGGGAGATCGCGTTGCAACACCATGTGAGAGGAAAAAATGGAAGCGGTCTTCATGAGTATTTCGGATCTATAACTTGGATAATAATTGCACCAAAATATTCTCAGTGACTATATCCAATATGTGTCATAATAAATCATTCAGGCTCATTTGAACACCTTGGACAATATTCTCTGAATCCGGGCAGGGTGAGCCGGATGACTTGATACTCATGAATCTTACTTTCTTCTTGAGTCCATGGTATTCGGGCGGAGTCGCCTTTGGTCTTTGGTGTAATGGACGGCGAATTGGAAAAAACTGGCGTTCGACAGCGGGTATTCAATGGCGCTTCGTTCGTCTTATATTCCCCAAATGGTCGATGGGTAACACCAAATATCCGCAGAACCCGATGCTGCAAAAAACATTATTCTATAAAAATCACATTTTGGTAAGTTACGTTCTTTATGGACTATTGTTAAAATTCACGAACGCGATTACTCCTCAAGCTGCGTGTTTAATTCCCCAGCAGCCAGAGCAATCGGCCAATTTCAATTGAAATCACTGCGCACATGATTGAAAAGGCTAACACTTCTTCGAAAGGTCGCCATTTTTCCGTGAGGGGATTGGCTTGCCTGGTATGGATGATTTGCGCGTTGCACCTGCAGGCATCCCCAGCCTCTTGGAGACAAACCATATGGAACGGGGAAAAAGCGTGGGAATCGACATCCGCCGGTTGGACTGCAATCGTATCTGAGGAACGGGCTCGCTTAGTCTCGCTGGCCGAGTCGGGCAATGGCGGGAACATTCTTTTTGTTTCGACAAAGAATGCAATTTCCTGGGGAGGCCATCGCTGCTGGCTGGGACCGCAGGCTTCTTGGAAAACTGGGTGGCCGCCTCCCTCCGATTGGGAGGCGAGCCCTGCTTCACAGGTGCGCTCAAGGGGAGCAGTGTTGACTGTCACTTACCAGCATGCTGATCCGAAATATCCTCAAATCACCCGCTCTTATGAGTGGCGCGACGGCGTGCTCCACTGCTCCATGAACTGGCAGGGGGAAAGCTATTACGCCATCCAGATACTACAGGTTCCCCGATGGTCGCTCATCCATCTTTACCGCGTAGTTACGAGAGATTGTCCGCTGGGATATGCCTTGCCGCCCCTTTATCAGCGTCCGAGTTTACTCAATGATCGCCCGATTGCGCAGGGTGCCAGCCGCCTGGATGGCAATGAGTTGACACTCTGGTATGCATACATCAGCGAAAAAATCGCCGTGGCTCCTCAGGAAGTTATTGCAGACATCGGAAACTATCGTTTAACCGTTCGCCGCGGCACCACCTCTGGCACAACCACAATAGTACCCGATGCCGGGTTGCTTACCCAGCTTTACCTGGGCGACTGGCAGAATCCATTTATCGAACTGGAGCAACTGTCGCCATTCGGAAGCGAGCACGCCGCGAAAAGTGAAATCCTTGTCACTCTCTCTCGCAAAGTCGGCAGTATGATCACATCGAAATGAAATTTTTTCCGGCCTTATACCGCATGAATCCTTCTCCAAACGATTTTTCGAGCCCATTTTTTGATTCACCTCAATAACCCAACAACTCCAAGAACTCATGCATGCCTCCCAATATCTCTCGTTGAAGAATCTCATTCTAGCAGCCATTCTCGCAGTCGGTGTCAAATGTGAAGCCGCCGACGCACGGTGGGAGCAATGCGGTTGGGGAGGCGGCGGGTTTTATTATTGCGCAATATTCCACCCCGCGAAAAACGGAACGATCTACATGGGCGGTGATGTGGACGGAGTGAGCAAAAGCGAAGACCATGGACACAGCTGGCGATTGGTGAACAATGGAATCGCGGACTATGGCATCTTCTCGCTGGCGGTGGACAGGAAGAATCCGGACACCGTTTATGCGGCCACGGAGGCTGGTCTCTGCAAGAGTATCGACGCGGCAGAGCATTGGCAATTACTGCCAGACACGGGCCGCAAGGATCTGAGGATCACTGGTGAAAAAGGTCGCAGCATCCGTTCGGTCGCGGTCGATCCGACCAACGGAAACATCATTTACGCAGCGAGCCCGGGCGGCAAAGTTTTCAAGAGCATGGACGGGGGAGCCACTTGGAAGGTCGCCTATGAAAAACAAACGGCGCGGGATCCCGCAGGGGGACTGCGTGTGCAGTATGGCAAGGTGAATTCCGCTTATTTCGGGGGAATCTGGGCGCAGGTCAAATTTCCCGGGGGTCTCAAACCGGAGGAATGCGTGGGATTCGGCTTCTCCTTCAAGGGCGACGGCAGCCACCCGCAGGATTGTTTCCTGATTCTCAAGTCAGGCAACGGTGCGACTTATCTGAGCAGGAATTTGAACGACCTGTTTACAAATGATTCATGGCAGGATGTCGTGCTCCATGCGGAGGATTTTCACCTCGATCCGGATTTTGCTAAAAAAAATCCGGATCTCGCGAAGACGTTGCCTGCGACACCGGATTGGCCCACGGTGACAAGATTTGATCTTAGTTGTTCCGGCCCGCTTCCCACGGAGTCCTGTATAGGTAGATTTGGCAAATTCTTCTTCGCAACGACTGTTTCAGCCGATGGTCAGAAAGGAACTGCGGACAAACCGCTCCTGCTTCCGGTAGTTGATTTAAGCGAAACGAAGACAGTACAGACCTATGGCAACATCCATCTGGGCAACCCGGCGGCTGGCCCGGTCTATAGTGTGGCCGTCGCGGAAAAGGATCCATCCATGGTGATCGCCGCTACCGCAGACACGGGCCTCGTACTCAGTCTCGATGCAGGACAAACATGGACCGAACTCTCCACTCCGAAAAAAGCCGCCAACATCGCCATTGATCCGGTCAATCCGGATATCATCTACGGCTCGTTCTTCACAGACGGCATATGGAAGTCAACAGACAAGGGTAAGACATGGACAAACATTTCCAAGGGGATCGGGAAAGACTCGGCAATCCGTGAAGTGGCAATTGATCCGGCTAATACAATGAACGTCTATGCAATCGGCTCAATAAACGACTGGGGTGGCCGGGTCTATTCGTCCAACGATGGCGGCAAGACTTGGAAATCGACCTCACAATTAAAGGTGGATTCCGAGGGCGATCCCACCCAGCCTCTCGATGGCCCGGTTTCTGCCCTCAGCGGTCCGACAAATATTACAGTCAATCCGCTGAAGCCGCAGGAACTTTTCATCAGCGCAAACTGGCGCTCCTGCCTCAGCCAGGATCGTGGACTCACCTGGGCCGAGAGCGACCGCGGGGCGGATATTTCGGTGATTACCGATGTCCGGTTCAGCGGAAGCAGAACTTACGTAACCGCAATGGACGAGGGCACATTCGCCAGTGACGACGGCGGTAAAAAATGGCGGCAGCTATGGCCGCTTAAATTTACCTGGGGTTTCAGCGGTCATAACTGGCGGATTCAGGTCACCAGCATTAATGGAGCCGACAGGCTCATCGGCACATGCAGTCCATGGGACATGGGGAGTTCCAATCGCGTGGTGGTAAGCGGAGACGGTGGCAAGACTTTCAAGATCACCACGGCGGGGCTTCCCGCCTCCTACCCTCATGCCAATACGATGTGGGGCACCGGTTATGCCCGGGCTCTTGCGGTGGCTCCTAAAAATCCCAATGTGGTTTATCTTGGAATCGATGGAGATCCCATGGACGGAAAAAATGGCGGCGGCGTCTTTAAGTCGGAGGATAGTGGAGTTACTTGGAGCCAACTTCCCAATCAGCCTAGCAGTCGTCGCATGTATTACGGACTTGCCGTGGATCCTACGGACTCCAACCGGATTTTCTGGGGTGCTTGCGGCATAGGAGGCGGCATCTATAGGAGTGAAGATGCAGGGGCAACATGGAAGCAGGTATTTTCAAATGAACCATGGGTATTTAACCTCATGGTTGCTCCAGATGGGACGATCTACGGCTGCGGCAAAAATTTATGGAAAAGTGCCGACCACGGGACGACTTGGACGAGCGTCTCCAAATTTTCCGATGAACGCACCGTTTGCGGCATCGAAGTTGATCCCCGCAATCTAAAGACGATCTGGATCTCGCGCCTGACGTGGGACGGCACTTCAAACGGCAGCATCAACAAGACCATCGACGGTGGGGCCACTTGGAGCGATATCACCGGCAACATACCGCTCGACAAACCCCAGATCCTGCGTTTCAACCCGGAAACAAGGGAATTATGGGCAGCTGGAACTACGCTGAACAAGCTGAAGCAATAACGGGGTTGCAGAGCGACAGCACCAGCGCCGGCCGGACCGGGGACGGCTCCCTGTCCATATCCCGGCATTGTACCGGCAGAGTACGGTCCGGAATACAGCATTACTTCGACGTGCAATCGGGATTATTCATAAAAGCAAGCAATAGCATTCGCTGGATCCTGGCCGTGCATGTTGACAGATGGGAACAGGTTTCATAACCAGACTAATATGGATATTCGCAAAGACCGCGATCTTCGACCGGAAGCCATGGTTGCGCTTGCCGATGATGCCCGTTGGATATGGATCGCGGATAAATCCGGCGGCAACTGTTATGTTGAATTTCTAAAATTCCTGGACTTCGAGTCCAGGCCGGTCGAGGCATGGATACAGTTATCTGCGGAGACCTCCCTGCGATTGTCAGTAAACGACATCTGCATCTATTCCGGTCCGCCGAGGGAAGTTTCACCTTATTTCTATTTCGATACCATTGACCTCGTCCCACATCTTCGTGTTGGGCGGAATAAAATCCGGATCATAGCGCACCATCAGGGACAAAACTCGGCGAGCTATCAAACCGGAGTGCCCGCTATTCTGATTGCAGGCCGGTGCGCGAGTGCTCGGAAACCGCTTGTCCATTTTTCTGAAGCAGCCGGGTGGCAGGCGAGGCTTGTCACTCGCTATAAATCCGATTCCCACCGGCTTCACTCCTGTCTTGGGTTTTCCGAGCACGTCGATTTCAATGCTCTGGAAGCACCATGGCAGGAGGCAGGGGATGTTGCACGACACCCGTGGAGCGAGAGGCCCGAAGCTTTGCCTCGCGACATCCCCTTCTTCTCGAATGTGATCCGCAACCCTGTGTCGGTCATACCTCATTCCGGAGGCTGGTTGTTTGATTTTGGGATGGAAGTGTCCGGCAATGTGGAACTGGAGATCATGGCTGGCCGTCCTCTTTCCCTGTGTGTTTCGTACGCTGAAGCGCTCGTCGGGGGGCGGGTGGCTGCAGAAAAGGGGGGCGCGTGTTATTACGACATACTTGAGCTTCCTGAAAAAGAAATCACATGGCTCAGCTATGAGAAGCGGGCTTTCCGCTATCTTCACCTCAGCGAACCTGTCGGGGTGCTCAAGGCTCGAGTCATCGAACAAGCGTATCCTTATGCCCCGCTCTATGCCGGAAGTGGGGCATACCATCGCAATCAGGAGTCAGGGGAGGGGAGACTCGTCAACCGCATCCTCGATGTCTCGGCGCGAACTATCGCGGTGAACACCGAGGACCTTCTCACGGATTGCCCGTGGCGGGAACGGGCCCAATATTTTGATTGCTACTATTACCTCGGCGCCATGCACACACTTTTCGGGACGCTAGAGCCGATCCGTCGTTTTTTACACCAGTTTCCGCGGGGAGCTGATGAAACCGGCTTGCTGCGAATGTGCTACCCGTCGCCCAAAGGCACGACGATCATTCCGGATTTTTCGATCTCTTATCCCGTTTTGCTAAAACGCTATCTCGAATTGAGCGGCGATCTGGAGACTGTGCGGCAAAATCTGTATTTCGCCGGGCGCGGAGTTACCTCATTCCAGATGCATGAGGATGAGGAAGGACTCCTGGTGGATGTACCGGGCTGGATTTTTCTCGATAACACTTTCGAATTGCCGAAGTTTCCCCGCAGCGCCGCTCTCAATGCAGTCTATCATGGTGGTCATAGCGCCATGGCTGCGTTGATGCGTGCTTGTGGGCAACCGGGTCAAGCGGCGAAGTTCGATGCCATGGCCACGCGCATTCGTGCAAGCTTTCGCAAGACATTCCTTCGGGGTAACCGGCTTTTCGATTCCGATTCGACCCCGATGCACGAGACATTCCGCCACTGGGTGTATAATTTTTCGTCAGATTCAGGCTGCTGGAATGGTAAAAGTTTCCGCCTGCGTGCCGCATTCCGCCTCGTGAATCCCGGCTCGCCATTGCGTTTGGCTGTCCATGCCGGAGCTCGTGTCTGGGTGGATGGCAGGCTTGTCGGGCATATCAAAGAGGGAGGTTCATGGATAAGATCGGCCATGTACCACCCTGTTGAATTACAGACGCCTGCGGACACATCATGGCATCGTCTGGATTTGGAGGTGGAATGGAGTGGCATCGATTGGGAGTGCTATCTGTCCCATGCGGGGGATGTGGAATGGTCGAAGGTCTTGGTGTGGGAAGAGGATGAATTTGGGAAATGTCTGCCCGATACCGTTCCGCCCCAGCGGGCAGTTGAGTCAACTATTCGCAATCACGTTCTGCCATGGATGACGCAAATCACCGTCGGCTATTCGGCGTTTCATGGGTTATTGGAGGACGATGAAGCAAGGCGGCTTTTGCGTGAATGTCTGCCCACAATGTACATTTTCCCCCTGGCGAAGAGGATCACCCCGTTCTTTGCCGCGATTGATGATAACCGCGGTTCAACGCGTATCCTTCCCTGCAATGTTCCTGCAAGTATGTTTCATTTCTGCCATGCGCTGCGCAAATACGGCATGGCCCGTGAAGCAAGGGAACTGCTTCTTCCCATCTACGAAGGGATGCTTGAGAGGGGAGCAACAACATGGTGGGAGGAATGGAATACCCGATCCAGCCTATGTCACGCTTGGGCAAGTTTCGTAGTGGAATTTCTTGATGTCGGGGCGATCGATAGGTGACCCAGCCGTACGGCTCTGCAAATCCTTGCGGCCCTGCAAATAGATCAAACGCATATGCAACTACATTCCCGCTCCGGCGCCCGGCCAACTTGTGGTTGTGCCCCTCCGAGGCGTCTGAAAAGGATGCGCAGCGATGGTTCGTCGACCATACATTGTATGGTCGGTTGTCTTAAAAAAACATTTGGCCAACGAAACCGGAATATGATCTCAAAGGCGGGCAACAAAAATGCGGTCTTCACATTGGATGGGCTCAAGGTGAAAGCATCTTCGCAAAAAGAATATGATCACGTAAGCCTATGGCAATTTGGTCAAATTGAGAAAGGGCGGATTACAACCATGGGAGCCCCTCCGATTTTTCAATCGATTGCTTTTTATACTCTTAAAAATGAACATTAGTGATCAAAGTTCACCCCGTTTATTATAATACAAAAAGATAAGTAAACGCACACACTGTCTATTGAAATTTAAGGGCCGATGTCTATCATGGAACCATGTATCAGCGCTTTAATAAAGAAAGCTCCCTATCGGGGTTGGATGCTTTTGCAGTATGGGATTCCTGCGAAAATGAAGCGGCACATTCTGCAACCGGCGATCAGATCCAAAAATCGGCTTTCTGTAAAATGTAAATACAAATGAATTTCCCCTCCCCGGATATTAGAAATGAATACGGTTTGATCCATCGTTTCTCTGGCTTCACCCTTAGCGAGTTGCTGGTGGTCCTTGTCATCATTGGCATCATCATCGGTTTCACTGCGCCTGCTTTTAACAGCGCGTTGCATGGCTCCCAATTGACGCAGGGTGCCCAGATGCTCTCCGATCAGCTCGTAGTTGCCAGGCAGACCGCCCTTTCATCAGACCAGACGGTCGAGGTACGTTTTTATAAATATGGCGATTCTCAGATGCCGGGCGAATCGGCCTCAAATCCAGCTGCTGGAAAATACCGGGCCCTGCAGGCGTTCCAGATCCAGAGTTCAGGTACGGCGGTGCCCTTGAATAAACCCCAGGTGATTCCTGCTTCCATAATTATTGATTCCGGTACGACCCTTTCCTCGCTCACGGCCTCCTCTCAGATCAAGACCACATGGACGACAGCTGATCCTCAGGTGATCCTTCCGCATGGCATAGGCACAAATTACATCTGCGCGGCATTTCGTTTCATGCCAGACGGTTCAACAAACCTGACGCCACCGACAAACCAGTGGTTTGTGACGCTGCACAATATTACCGATACCGATGGCATGAGCGCTCCACCAGCTGGTTTTAATTTCTTCACCGTCCAGATCGATCCCGTGAATGGCCACATCAAAAACTATCGACCCTGATATGGTGGAAAAAACTCATAAACTGCAAATCGAAGCGGGATTCAGTCTCGTGGAAGTGACGATAGCCATGGGCGTAATCGCATTCGCTTTCATCAGTGTATTCGGATTGATTCCAACCGGTTTGAACGCGTTTCATCAGGCGATAGACACCTCGATCGGTTCGCAGATCGCACAGAAGGTAATTAACGATGCCGAGCAGACGGATTTTTCTACATTGACGGACAGCACGAATTTACCTGTAACTCTCCCGGCGAACTATAGTTTCCAAGGGCCTGCGGTGAATGGGCCCGCCATCCGCTATTTTGACGAGCAAGGGGACGAGCTTTTGTCGAGCCAGGTGTCCAGGGCGGTTTACCAGGTAAGGACTCGTATCACTCCAGCGACCGTGACTCCGTATTTTGCTACAGGCCAGTCATCAACCGCGACCGATGTTGATCTTGCGACCGTAACCATACAGATTGCAAGCAACCCGGGAAACCAGTCAATCCCCATCGATCCCACTACTAATCTCTGGAGCAGTCCGCTTATTCCCCTCACAACCTATTCGACCATGGTATCGAAGAATCAATGACCGCAGTCTTGTCCCGCCGTTACGGTTTTACATTGGTGGAACTCATGGTGTCCATGGTTATTCTCGTGTTGTTGCTGCTCATCATGGCCTCAATGACCGATGCCACACGCAAAACGTGGAGTTATACAAATGGAAGGATCGAGCAGTTTCGTGACGCGCGCGAGGCATTTGAATCGATTACGCGCAAATTAAGCCAGGCGACTCTGAACACATACTGGGATTACCACTATCCGAATACAAGCGGCACCGTGCCACCGGACAGCTACATTCGGCAGTCGGAATTGCGCTTTATTAGCGGCGACGCCGCATTGTTGACAGGAACACTTACCAACACTCAGACGCATGGGGTATTTTTCCAGGCCCCTCTGGGTTACGTGACGGATACGACTCACTATTCGAATCTCAACGCTCTCCTGAATACCTGGGGTTATTTCGTAGAGTTTGGAAATGAATCCACATATCGCCCCTCATTCATCAATAGTATTCCGACTGCCTCGGCATTGCATTACCGGTTCCGGCTCATGGAATTGATGGAACCC
>Ga0302319_10008067_pt1 | contig 20589 bp, 21 predicted proteins | sample Bog_T0_2_FD_203319 | JGI IMG/M metagenome (GOLD analysis project Ga0302319, IMG submission 203319) | Peat permafrost microbial communities from Stordalen Mire near Abisko, Sweden - Bog_T0_2 | ecosystem: Environmental > Terrestrial > Soil > Wetlands > Peat | place: Sweden: Abisko, Stordalen Mire... | reverse complement strand
GAACCGGCGGGCGAGCAGCAAGCGCTCGCCCGCGCCCCAAATCATCGGAGGGATAGACCCCGATGCCTTGAAAATCCAATCCCAACAGCACAAAAAACTGTTGACTTCGAACAGAGAATCTGAGGGGAAATTTCTCTTTCACAGCCGCCTTTTCGCCCATGCAACAACGGTTGCCGGAACAAGATTGATATTCATTTAGATAGAATAGCCCGGTGAGCAAGCCGCCTTCTCCGCTTCTTCAAGCCATCATCCGCGATGCGCTCCAGCACCACCAGGCAGGGCATTTCACGGAGGCCGAGCAGCTCTACCGCGAAGCCCTCGCCATCGACCCAAACAACCCCGACTGCCTCCACCTACTTGGCATGATCGCCTTCCAATCCGGCAATCACAGGCAGGCGGCCGGACTCATCCGCAAAGCAATTGCGAATCACCAAACCGCTGCCTCTTACCATTCCAATCTCGGCAATGTACTTCAGGCCGAAGGAAATCTCGACGAGGCAGAAGGCTGTTACCGGCGCGCACTGGAACTGAGCCCGAACCAGGCCGAGGTCTATCTGAATCTGGGCCACATCCTGAAGGCAACGCGCGAGGTAGACTCCGCCCTGGCCTGCTATCGGCAAGCGTCGCACCTCAAGTCCGGGTTAGCCGAGGCCCGCATCGCCGAATCGACGGCGCTCCTGCTGCAGGGCGACTTCGCCGCCGGGTGGCAAAACTTTGATTTTCGCTGGCAGACGCAAGACTACGACACACCGATGCGCACCTATCCGCAGCCGCATTGGCGGGGAGAGCCTCTGGCTTCAGGACGGCTGCTGGTGTGGGGCGAACAAGGCGTTGGCGATGAAATCATGTTCGCTGGCCTGGTTCCAGACGTGGCTCGCGCCGGCGTTCCGTGCGTGCTCGATTGCGACACGCGCCTCAAGCCGCTCTTCACCCGTTCCTTTCCGGACGCCGAGGTGGTCTCAGGCTATGATTCGGACCGTGATACGGAGCTGGAAATCGCGGCCCATCTGCCGGCCGGCAGCCTGCCTGGATTCTTTAGAGCCAGCCGCGAGTCCTTTGCTGCCACTGCTTCTCCCTACCTGGTAGCCGATGCCGTGAAGCGGGAGCGGTTCCGCGGCCGGTATGGCAATGGCCAGTTGCGGGCCGGCCTCGCCTGGCACACCGCCAACAGGAAATCGGGCCGAAGCCGGTCCATCGATCTGTCGTTGTTCGCCCCTCTGTTCTCGCTGCCCGATATCCGATGGATCAGCCTGCAATACGGAGACCACGATTCCCTCGAATCCCAAGCCGTCGCGGCAATAGCCCCTCTGCTCATCGACCGCGAAGTGGATCAGTTCGCAGACCTGGACGGCTTCGCGGCGCAGGTCGCGGCCATGGATATCGTGATCACCATCGACAACTCCACCGCTCATCTGGCGGCCGCTCTGGGCGTACCAACCTGGCTGCTGGTGCCGTTCGCGCCCGATTGGCGTTGGCTTCTCAACGGCGACCGCAGCCCCTGGTATCCAACCGTAAGGCTCTTCCGTCAGCCCTCGCCTGGAGACTGGCGATCGGTCATGCAACAGGTTGAGGATGCACTCGACTCAAAGCTCGAGCGCTGGTCCCGATAGGATAGGATTCGACGCTCCCTATCCCATCGGGATCGGCAGCCCGAGGCTACTTATGTTCGCCGCCGCCGGAATGTCCACCACCACCGCCGCCTGCGCGTGCTCCGCCACCTTGCGAAGCAGCCGCGTGCGGGGCGCTGGCATGAGACGCTGCTCCCTGGGATGTGCGCGTGTTGGAGGAGCGTGCCGGCATGGCATGGCCTCCGCCGGGTCGCGCCTCACCGCCTGAACGAATGGCTCCGTTGCTGCGAGCCGCACCGCCGCCGCCGCCGCGGGCAAAATTGCTGCGATTGGCTGCGTCACCGCCGCCTCCGCGATAGCTTCCACCGCCGCCTTCCGCGAACCGGTGTCCGCCCCAGCCGTGGCCATAGCCCCAGCCAGCCCACGGACCCATGCCCAGGAAGATACCATTGTAGAAGTATCCTGGTCCGTAGAAGCCATAGGGTGAGCAGGCGTACGGGGCATAGTCGTAGTAGCCGTACTGACAAACCGGTTGAATGCCGACGCTGACGACAAGTTGTGCTTTCGCAGCTGGCGCCATGGCCACGCCCGCGAGCAAAGTTACAGTACAAACTAAAGTTTTGAGTCCGCGCATGTGTGCCCCCTTAAGGCGTCTGCGGTTACCTGTAGTGCGTGGGATGCTCTGCGCCCGCGATGAACCATCCGGATGCAGCAGCCACCATAAGGATTGTGAATCGGTTCTGAGTTATCCCTCACGCTGTCGGGGGTTGATATCGAGCTGTCCTTACATCTTCAACTTTATGCTCCGCCGTCATCGCTGTATGAGCAATAGGATTCATCTCAGTCGGGCTGGCGCCCACCTCAATCACCGGAATTATTCCGCTCATGCCTCGCGGAGGTCGCTCGACAGCCTTCTCTTGATCGCTCCAACGATTGGAGTGACCGGCTTCAGAATCGCCCCTAACAAGGGAATGCTCGGCTTGTGGGAGTTGTGCTCTGGTAACTGATCCAGAAGGACCACATTCAGAAGAGATTTATTGACCTGAATGCGTCCGTTGTAGCTGATGAAGCCAAGCTTGCGAAAGCGGTTCATGAAGAAGCTGACGCGCGATCGAGTGGTGCCGATCATCTCCGCCAATGTTTCCTGAGAAACCGGGGGAATGAAGGTCTCTCGTTCCCCCGGCTTGCCAAACTCAGCCATCAGAAGAAGAATCCTTGCCAGCCGCTTTTCGCTCGAATTGAACAGCTGATCCACGAGATCGGCCTGGGTTCTCATGCTGCGGGCCAGCAGAAATTTGAAGAACAGATCCGCGAATATCGGCTCGTCATGCATCACGCGAGCCATCTCTTCCCTTGTGATCTTGAGCGCAACACACGAGTTGACAGCAGAGGCTGTTGCCAGGCGTAAGCCCGGAATAGACGCCAGCGACTCCTCTCCAACGAAGTCCCCGTCGGACAGGAGCGTGATGGTGGCCTCCTTGCCGTTGTGTGCAACTACCGTTAGCTTTGCCCGGCCTCTCTGCAAATAAAAGACTGTGTCGGCCGGGTCTCCCTGTGAGAAGAAGGTGTCTTTGGACTCCAATTCCACGATCCTGCGGCCTAGTCCCGCCTTCGCAAGAAAGGCTGCGCAATCAAACGTACTTTGACTTTTAAGGTCGAGCAAAATACAACCCCGTTCTCAACAATGTCTTCGGTGTCTTGAATGCCCCGGAAAGCACCCAGTCAGATTCAAATAGCAGGTGATCGTGGCAAATCCATTAAAAACCGCATGGCAGTCGCTTCAGACAACCAAATCAAGGCGCGCCTTTGTGGTCCGGCGTTGGCGACGCAATCCCCAGAGACTTCAAAGAGAGCCGGCGTCACAAAGAGTAAGGGTACCCGCGCTTGAGGGAACTTACACTCAAGCACTTCCAATTATGCGTCCATGAATCCGTTCCGTTCTGTTCTGTATTGCTCACGTTGCGAGGATCAGCTGCACAGGCCTACGGAAGGCCCGACCTCCCGCATAAAGTTGCGCGCAGGGTTTGGAACGCTCACTGGCAGTATCGTTGTGCAGCCAATTCGTCATGAGACTGCAGTGAGCAACTTCGGCTCCGCGTTTGCGCAGGCCTAGCGTCCACTGGATTGGAATGCGTCGCAAGAGGCTAGCCTGTGCTGCGAGCAAAAATGACCATCCCTTGAGTTTCTATCTCTGGCACTATCTTCAAGGTTGCAGTCGTATCGCAACCCCGCGTCGTTGACGGTGACATGCGTGCTTTTAAGAGGCAATGCCAGTCTGAGGAGAGCTCATGAAGTATCAAATCGAAAAGCCGGTTTCTCAGCTCTTGCAGGCATGTATTGGAGATAAAGCCGATAGGCGAGCGTGCGGATTGACCTCAAAACCTCGAGGCGTGAGGGGCCGTCGGGCGATGCTCTTCCTTTTGACCTCGGCATTTCTCGGACTGCACCCCCTTTTGGCAACATCGCAACTGCTCATCGGTGCGCGAGATTCTTCCATCGATGCGGCAAGCACAACCTCACAGCGAGTCGACCTTCCCTACGCACCGCCGGCACAGGGAATCAAACTCCGCAATTACCTCTTCGACGCGTACGGTCCATATCCACTTGCCGGTGCAGCGGTCGCGGCCGGCATCAACCAGCTGAGCAACTCTCCGCCAGAGTGGAACCAGGGGGCTGAGGGATTCGGAAAGAGATTCGGTTCCGACTTCGTCATTGCGGCCGTTGGAACCACAACGCGCTATGGACTGGCCGCAGTCCTCAAGGAAGACACCTTGTACTACCGCTGTGAATGCAGAGGCGCATATCCGCGGATCGGCCATGCAGTGATTTCGACTTTGACTGCTCGTCGCGGTACAGACGGCCATCGCGTCTTTTCATTCCCTGCATTGGTCGCGCCCTATGCTGGCACCATGACCGCAGTCTACGGCTGGTACCCAAGCCGATTCGGAGCAAAAGATGCATTCCGAATGGGAAATTACAGCATGCTGGCGTACATGGCAGGCAACGTTTCGCTGGAGTTCTTCTACAGTGGCCCTCACTCCCTGTTTTCACGCATGCATCTGAAAAACGCGCACGGCTCGCCACTACAAGGCCCCAACAAGTGAGCGACAGCGCATTGACAACGGCCACAGCAATCAATCCGGTCGCTCCGGAGCCAGAGTCCGTGTCAGTGGCCGCGGAAAGCGGTGCGTCGGCGGGACTGGTTACCAGCTTCTTTGAATGGTTTGGAAACCTAGGAATCTTTACCTGGCAGGTAATGAAAGCTGCGGTCACGCCACCGTTCGAAGGTCGCGAGTTGATCCGTCAACTTGACGACGTCGGATCGAAGTCTCTGCCCCTGGTTGCCTTGGCTGGAGCGGCCGTCGGCGTTGTTCTGTCGATGGAAGTCCGCGCTAGCATGACTCGGTTCGGCGCCACTTCACTGCTCCCCTCGGCCATTGTGTTCTCCATCGTTCAGGAGATGGGCCCGACGATTACGGGTCTGGTGGTAAGTGGGCGCGTCGGCGCGGGCATTGGAGCGGAGCTGGCGTCCATGAAGGTGACCGAGCAAATTGACGCCATGGAGGCCTCCGCGGTCAACCCATACAGGCTTCTTGCGGCTACGCGGATCGTTGCATGCGTGTTGATGCTGCCTTTGTTGACCGTGGCCGCGGACGCATGCGGAATCTTCATGGGCTGGCTCGCGCAGACGCTGGTTGCGCCCATCTCGCTGCACCAGTTCATCGAGAGCGGCTTTCGCGGCTCCACTCTGAGCGACTTCCTGCCGCCTACGTTCAAGACAGCCGTGTTTGGCCTGATTATCGGACTGATCGCGAGTTATCAGGGAATGAGTACGCGCGGAGGCGCAGAGGGCGTGGGCCGGGCCGCCACCAACTCCGTAGTACTTGCATCGCTTTTCGTCATTCTGGCAGATGTTGTGCTCGTCAAACTCATTCTTGTCGTCTTCCACTAATCCCCAGTTAGCACAGAGGCAACCATGGCCACGGCCCTTGACATACCGATGAAACAAACGGACGCGAACCTTCCCGGCCACGTGGGTGCCGTTGCCGTCGAGAACCTGCACAAGACGTTTGAGAGTCACAAAGTTCTGGATGGCGTAAGTCTCTGCGTGAACCGGGGGGAGACACTGGCCGTGCTGGGGCGGAGCGGAACCGGCAAGAGCGTGTTGCTGCGCCTGATCATTGGTCTTGTTATTCCCGACGTCGGATCGGTTTGCATTCTCGGCCAGGACATTGCGGGCCTGACCCTGGATGAGCTCGGCGAAGTCAGGAAGAAGATGGGATTCCTGTTTCAACATGCGGCGCTCTATGACTCGCTTACGGTCGGCCAGAATGTGGCATTCCCCTTGGTGCGCCATCGCAGCGGGTTATCCAAATCCGACCGCGGCGATCGAGTCAATCAGTTGCTGGCCGAGGTAGGCCTGGAGGGCGCGCTGGACAAGATGCCCTCCGATATCTCAGGCGGAATGCAAAAGCGTGTGGGCCTGGCGCGCGCCCTTGCACTGGACCCGGAGATTCTGCTTCTCGATGAGCCCACGGCCGGTCTCGACCCCATTAGTTCGGGGGAGATCGACGAGCTGATTCTCAAGCTGCAGCGGGAGCATCAAATGGCCTCGATCGTGGTGACTCACGATCTGCACAGCGCGAAAACGATTGCCAGTCGCCTGGCACTGCTAGACCGGGGCCGCGTGGTGATCGAGGGAGAGTTTGACGATCTTGAACAGAGCGATATTGCGCTTGTAAAGCAATTCCTGAAGCAGTCGTAGGAGGGCATATGTCGAGAGTGGCGCGGCTGGGAGCATTCATCGCTTTGACGCTGGCAGCTCTTGCCGCCGGTGTTTTTATCATCGGCAGCAAGGAATTCCTATTCAGCTCTACATACACGCTGAAGACGCAGTTTGACAACGTTGCGGGCCTGGCTTCTGGAGCCAACGTGCTGGTGGGTGGAGTCGTCAGCGGAGACGTGCAGGCCATTACGCTGCCGCACAAGCCCGGTGGAAAGGTCACCGTTGTCCTGGAACTGGATAAGCGGACCCGCGAGATTGTCAAGCAGGATTCAGTGGCCTCGATCGAGACCGAAGGGTTGCTTGGGAATCAGTATGTGGCAGTCTCCTTCGGTTCTGCCGGCCAGAGCGAGGTGCGCGACGGCGACACCATTGCCGGCATTCCGCCGCTCGAAATGTCGGAACTGATCAAGAAGACGAGCGGCATTCTGGACAGCAGCCAGCAGGCCATCAACAACGCAACACTCGCCACGGCGCATCTGAACTCGGTGACGGCCAAGATCGACTCGGGCCAGGGCACTGTTGGAGCACTGGTGAACGACAAACAGCTTTACAACAATCTGCAACAGACTACCGTTACACTCCATGACACGATGCTCGAGGCACAGACCGGGGTCACGGACTTTCAGGAGAATATGGAGGCGCTGAAGCATAACTTTCTGCTGAGTGGGTATTTCAAGAAGCGTGGATATGTAGATTCAGCCGACCTGACGGCCAATCGCATTGGCAGCCTCCCGACAGGCGTGCCGCAGAAATCGTTTACGTTTACGGCCAAACAGTTGTTCGACGGTCGCGATTCCGCCAAGCTGAAGGATCAGAAATCCCTCAAAGCCGCCGGCGAGTTCCTGGCACAGAATCAATTTGGATTCGCCGTAATTGTGGTTTCTGCCGGCATGGAAGGCGATGTGCAGAAAGACCTTCTACTCACCGAGGCAAGGGCCTTGGTTGTGCGCGAGTACCTGGTCGAGAATTTTGGCTTTGACGACAGCCAGCTCAAGACCCTGGGACTGGGCAAGCAAGCGGGTGCAAACACGGATGCCGATGGGGGTTCGATCCAGATTCTCATCTTCCCGGCGGGAGCCGAAATTCCTGCCGACAAACAGGTTCCGGCAAGCAACCCATCCGTATCGGATGTCAGCCGGCCGGCTCAGGTAACCGCAACGGCAACTCATAAGCAGTAGACCATCGACCAAGGGGCCGAAGATCACAATGTTGAACCAGGCACGGTCAATCGCCTGGTGTGTCAGATTGCCCAGTACAAGAGTGGTCACAATGAAGCAGTCATATTGCGAGCACGATGCGGCTGCGTCATGGCCCTTTTTCTGCTTCGCCGCAGGAAGGATGCGGCCAGGCGAAGAGGCGGCCTTTGAGGCGATATCCGCGAACAGGGAGCAGTTGCCTGAATGAATCCCATACAACCGTTCAACTTGGAGAAGACAATGAGCACGATCAATTCTGTTGTAGCAATATTTGATACCCACGAGCAGGCAGAGCACGCCATCAAGAAACTCCAGGAGGCCGGTGTCGACATGAAGAGCCTCTCGATTGCCGCACGGGACACGCACACGGATGAGCATGTTGTGGGCTATTACAACACAGGCGACCGGATGAAGTACTGGGGCAAGGTCGGAGCGTTCTGGGGCGGCTTCTGGGGGCTGCTGTTTGGCTCGGCCGCATTCGCCATCCCTGGAATCGGGCCGATCCTCGTGGCCGGTCCGTTGGTGGGCTGGATTATTGCGGGTCTTGAAGGCGCTGCAGTGGTGGGAGGCGTGAGTGCAGTTGGCGCGGGACTGGTGAGCATCGGCATTCCCAAGGACAGCGTACTCAAATATGAAATAGCCCTGAAGACAGACAAGTATGTGCTAGTTGTCCACGGCACGGCGGATCAAGTGGCAAAGGCCAGGGACATCATTACAGGAACGGAGCACAGCCACTGCTGCGTTCACGGCGAGACGGTATTCGCCTAACACCAGCCAGGCCTGCTGCGGCGCCAGATGAATCACGGGACGCGCGCCGTAGCGAATGCCATCGATCGACGGAGAACAGATGACTGGAAACAAGCACAATCCTGAAGGAAACAGCAGCGACGACGGCGAGCCCGATCCTGGCCCTTACTGGAGACGGATGCACCGCGACTGGCGCTTCTGGGTCGGAGCGCTCCTTATGGCCGGCGCGCTCGCCATTTATGTACTGAGCGGCGACCTGGCGTGGGTGCCGCGCGGCCATCCCCAATAGCCGGCCTCGGCGACCACCGCGTGACCGGAGAACTCCTTCTTCCAGACCGCCGAATGCCCGGCGTCGACCCAATCGGCGTGTGCAGAGTTGCTCAGCCATGCAGGTGGAGATTTGGAACAATAAGCAGGAAGAAGAATGACAGCTCTCAGGGATGCGGGAGCGAGAGCCGAGGCAGGCGGTCGTACCCGCTCTCCGTGCGTTCGCAAATGCACTGGCGCACCCGGCCCGAGGCTGAAAATTCAGCCGGAATTGGCCTGCATGGTCAGGAGCCTTGCGTGTTGGCCGATTCCGGGACATTCACTGGAGAACATCAAATGCCCCTCGTCACCGTCGTTATCACTCTGGTCGTCGTCGGCGTCTTGCTATGGCTCATCAACCTCATCCCCATGCAGGGAACGGTCAAGGGAATCTTGAATCTGGTTGTGGTGATTGCTGTAGTCATCTGGCTGCTGAAGATCTTTAACCTGATCGGTTACATTACACAGTTCCGTGTCGGCCATTGATGCGGCGAACCAGCGGAGCCGCGACGAATCTACCGGTCAATGTAAGAGAAACGCAACGAAACAGGGCAGAGCTTCGCCCGTAGGAGATCCCGTGAAATGCATGCGTATGTCCGCACTCGGATGTGTACTAAGTTTGAGCGCATTTGCTCAGGCTAACTCGCAAACCACAACGGCCGTCGAGCCTACCGGTTCCATGCCGGCATACCGTGTGGTTGTCATCAGCCGCACTGTTCAGGCGGTTAACTACCGGCACCGCGGCGGAGCCTCTGAAATAGGCTTTGCAGGGACAGCGCTGCTGCCGTCTGCTCAAGGAACAGCCAAAGTTCGCAGCAAACGCGGCACCATGGAGGTCGAAGCGGAATTCGGAAACCTGCAAAGTCCGACAACCTTCGGCTCAGAGTATCTGACCTATGTCTTGTGGGCGATCTCACCCGAGGGTCACGCCGTCAACCTTGGAGAAGTGCTGGTGGGCGGCAACGATCGAAGCAAACTAACCGCCACAACCGATCTGCAGGCGTTTGCGCTGATCGTCACAGCGGAGCCCTACTATGCAGTCAGGCAGCCCAGCAATGTTGTCGTGCTCGAGAACGTTGTTCTGGCAGACACCAAAGGGACCAGCGAAGCTGTCAATGCGAAGTATGAGCTGATGGAGCGCGGCGGTTACCTTCCTACCGGCTACAAGTTCGACCCCGTAGTATTGAACGCCAATCTGCCGCTCGAATTCTACGAAGCGCGAAATGCTCTGCGCATCGCCGAATCCGAGGGTGCGGAGAGATATGCCAGCGAGAGCTATCAGCACGCCGCGCAGCTGATGAAGATTGCCGACGACGATGCAATCAGTTCGCATGTGGATAAGAAGCCCTTGATCGCTGCTGCACGTGAGGCAGTGCAGACTGCGGAGGATGCGCGAGAGATCGCCGTCAAGAGGATTGAGGCCGATCGGCAATCGGCAGAACGCCAGGCGTCGTCCGACGCGCAGGCAAGGTCGCAGGCTCAAGCCGACAACGCTACCCAACTGAAGGACAAGGCGCAGTCCGATGCGGCTCGGGCACAAGCCAACGCCGCAAAAGCCCAGGCGGATATGGCGACAAATCAGGCGGCAGCGGCGGCGGCAATCACCGCGGCCCAGGCGGACGCAGACAAGGCTCGCCTGGCCGCACAGCAGGCACAACAGGGCGAACAGGCGGCCGTTAGCGACAAGGCTGCCATGCGTGCGCAGCTTTCGGCTCAACTCAACAAGATCCTTGAGACCCGTGACAGCGCACGCGGCCTTATCGTCAGCATGTCCGATGTGCTGTTCGACACTGGGCACTACTCGTTGAAGCCGGGTGCGCGCGAGAAGCTGGCAAAGGTCGCCGGAATCCTTATTGCCTATCCAAGCCTCAACATTGAGGTCGGTGGTTATACCGACAATGTGGGCGGCGACGATATGAACCAAAAGCTGTCGGAGAACCGCGCAGGGGCTGTTCGCGACTATCTCGTTCAACAGGGCGTTGGGACCGACTCGGTAAGTGCAAAGGGCTTTGGTAATACGCTGCCTGTGGCTTCTAACGATAACTCCGCCGGCAGGCAGGAGAACCGGAGAGTCGAGCTGGTGGTGTCCGGCGATGCAATCGGCAGCCCGGTGAATACGACGACAGGAAGTCTGCGCTAACGTAGTGGCCAGGTCGTGGCGGCCTCAAGTGGGGCCGCCGTACCTCGTGGTTCATTGCGGCTTAAAAGGAAAAAAGGAGGAACCCACTATGCTTGGAACCATCTTGATTGTAATCCTGGTGCTGGCACTCTTTGGCGCACTGCCGCGCTGGCCGCACAGCAGAAACTGGGGATACTATCCCAGCGGCGGGTTGGGGTTGGTCCTGTTGATTGTTATCGTGCTTCTGCTTCTAGGTCAGATCTAGCGCCAGGTGCTTTACGGGGAAGCCGGCGCGCATAGTGTTTCGCGTGTATGCTTGAGAGAGCAGCCGGAGTCTCCTCTTCTCGCCTGCAGCCTTCCAGGCTTCGCTCCAGACGAGCACCGTTCAAGCAAGCAACACGACGACTGGAGCTGCATTGACACTTATCAAAAAAATTGATGTTCCAAATTACTTTGCTGCTCGCCGAGCGACAGCTTTGGGTATGGCAAGGCCCGCGATCCCATCCGTTGCAGCTAAGGATTCAGTCGTGAAGCCGGCCGCCGCGAAGGCGAAGGCTGCAAGATTCATTCGAGATTTCTCCTTGGAGCATTCTTCATCTGGCGCACCGCTCCCACCGAAGGAGTAGCGGTCCTCACTCGTCGAACCGAGAGCCGGGCAAGTGCGCCATGCCGGGGAATTGTGTCTCCATCGGTGCAAGGTTGCTTCTTTACATCGCTCTGCCTTGGGAAATGCCCTGGAAGGTAAGCGCTGGCTGCGAGCAAATTGGACTGGTAAGGGACGGCTTGCACTCCATCGATCCAAGCGAAAGCAGGACTGAATGTCTCACACTGAAGCGAATCGTCTCATCGGCGCCGTGCACAGTCGTCATGCGGAGACCTCTTCGCCGGCTGCGTCGAAAGGCTGCAGCCTGCCCCTGCCCACGCGCATTGCGTTCGTCGGTAACTATCTGCCGCGCCAATGCGGGATCGCGACGTTTACAACGGACCTGTGCACCGCACTCGCGGCCGAATATGGAAGTGGGCGGCTGTTTGCGATTCCCGTGAACGATCCGGACTCGAGCTACGAATATCCCGAGCAAGTACGCCTCGAACTCGAGGAGGAGGACCTGAGTTCCTACGAGCGGGCAGCGGAGTTTCTCAATTTCAACGGCAACGATCTTGTCTCGCTGCAGCATGAATACGGAATCTACGGTGGAGTCGCCGGCCGTCATATCCTCACCCTGCTGCGCAAGTTGAAGATGCCGGTCGTGACAACCCTCCACACCGTCCTGCGGGATCCAAGCCCGGATCAGCGTTCCGTGCTCGAGGAGATTGCTCGTCTATCCGACCGGCTCATTGTCATGAGTGAGCAGGCGGAGCAGTTTCTACGAGACGTATATTCGGTTCCAAGCGGAAAGATCGATGTCATACCGCACGGTGTGCCCGACTTTCAATTCATGGATCCTAATTATTTCAAGGACCGCTTTGGCGCCGAGGGCAAGTCCGTGTTACTCACGTTTGGCCTGCTCTCGCCAAACAAAGGAATTGAGAACGTGATACGAGCACTACCCGCGATTCTGGCGATCCATCCAAATGTGGTTTACATTGTCTCCGGTGTGACGCATCCGCACATCCGCCGGCGCGATGGCGAGTGCTACCGTGAGGAGTTGCAGGCCCTGGCCGAGCAGCTTGGCGTCTCGGCGAACCTGATCCTCGTCAATCGATTTGTGAGTGCGGAGGAACTGGTTGAGCATGTGGGTGCGGCGGATATCTACATCACGCCCTACAGACAGGAAGCGCAGATCGTTTCCGGCACCCTGGCCATTGCGCTTGGCGCCGGGAAGGCGATCATCTCCACGCCGTATTGGCATGCGCAAGAGCTGCTCGCGGAGAAGCGAGGCGTGATCGTGCCGTTCGAGAACCCAGGTGCAATTGCAGCAGCTGTGCTTCAACTCCTGGACAACGATGGGGAACGCCACGCGATGCGAAAGCGGGCTTACCATCATTCACGCGAGACGATCTGGCCCAAGACGGCGCGAAAATACATGGCCAGCTTCCAGCGCGCGCGTTTTGAGCGCACCTTGCAACCGAAGGCAGCACAGAAAGAGGGTGTTGCGGCCAATGCGGTCGACTACTTGCCGGAGTTGAACGCTGATCACCTGTTGCGGCTGACGGATGATACGGGCATTCTGCAGCACGCCATCTTCTCTTTACCCAATTCAAGCGAAGGCTATACGACCGATGACAACGCGCGCGCGCTGATTGTGTCGACGCTTCTGGATAAAAGTGTTGCGCCTCGCGCAGACCGCGAGCATGCAAACCTCTCTCATCGGTATCTGGCGTTCTTGTGGCTTGCCTTCAACACCAATACGGGCAGGTTCAGAAACTTTCTCGGCTATGACCGTCGATGGCTGGAGGACGTCGGGTCCGATGACAGTCACGGCCGCGCCTTGTGGTCGCTGGGCACGGTGCTCGGGGCTTCACGGGACGCGGGCTTGAGAGGGGCGGCCGGGCGGCTGTTTGAAGCGGCAGTGCCTGCCACCCTCACATTCACCAGCCCGCGTGCCTGGGCGTACAGCATTCTGGGCATGCAGGCGTATCTGGACTGGTTCCCGGGGGATCGCGCCATTCAGGTGGTTCGCAATACGCTCGCCAATCGACTGCTTGATATCTATGAGCGCAGCCACTCTGGCACATGGCGGTGGTTTGAGAAGAGTCTCTCCTACTCGAATGCGCGGCTCTCGCAGGCGCTCATCCTGGCCGGATGGCGGAGCAACAACCAGAGAATGATTGAGGCAGGAATGGATTCTCTCAAGTGGCTACTTGCCGAGCAGCATCGAGACGACGCGGAGATTTTTGTGCCCATCGGGTCCAATGGATTCTTTGTTGAGGGCAGTGAGAAAGCGCGCTTCGATCAGCAACCGGTCGAGGCATGCGCGACGGTTTCCGCATGCATCGAGGTATACAGGCTGACGGAAGAAGGACTATGGTTTGAGGAGGCTCAGCGTGTCTTCCTCTGGTTTCTCGGCAAGAACGACTTGCATGCACCGCTTTACGACGCAATCACGGGCGGCTGCAGAGATGGTCTTCATCCCGATCGCATCAATGAAAACCAGGGGGCGGAGTCGACGCTTTCATTCCTGATGGCCCTGCTCGAAATGCAAGAGGCCAAAGTCGCAAACGCAGAAGAACGGCAGATGGAAATGAGTTCCTCTTCTTGACTACCTACGCACCTCCGGTCCTATCGACAGATTCAAGTCCCTGTGAGGCTCACGTTGAGACCCAAACGGGGCGTCCTCTCTTCACGCGGTATGAGAGCAACCCGATCCTCACGCAGGGCAACTGGCCCTATCCAATCAACAGTGTCTTCAATGCCGGAGCAGCGAAACTTGCCGACGGCACCACGCTGCTGCTTTGCCGCGTTGAAGACCGGCGGGGGTTGTCCCATCTGTGTGCCGCGCGGTCAGCGAACGGAATCGATGACTGGAAGATCGACGCTCAGCCTACCTTGCCGGCCAACTCTCGCGACTATCCTGAAGAGATTTGGGGCCTCGAAGATCCGCGCATCACCTATGTTCCGGAACTGGAACAATACGCTGTGGCGTACACATCCTTCGCGCGCGGGGGGCCCGGAGTTTCCCTGGCGCTGACCAAGGACTTCAAGAGCTTTGAACGTCTTGGCGTCATCATGCAGCCGGAGGACAAAGACGCGGCGCTTCTGCCCCGGAGAATTGGCGGCCTTTGGGCGCTGATTCACCGGCCGGTTACAACGCTCGGTGCGCATATGTGGATTTCCTACTCGCCCGACCTGCGCCACTGGGGCGGCCACAAGATCATGCTCGAGGCGCGCCGCGGCGGATGGTGGGACGCGAACAAGATTGGCCTGTGCTCTCCGCCGATCGAAACAGCGAAGGGCTGGCTGACAATTTATCACGGCGTGCGGCAAACGGCATCGGGGAGCATCTACCGCCTGGGTCTGGCTCTGTTTGACCTGGATAAGCCGGAGATCTGCCTGCAGCGTGGAGAGTCCTGGATGTTTGGCCCTGAGGCCGCTTACGAGCGCGGCGGCGATGTCAAGGATGTTGTATTTCCCTGTGGACAGACAATCGGCTCGGACGGAGACACCATCAATCTCTATTACGGCGCAGCGGATACTTCGATAGCGCTGGCTACCGGCAGCATACGTGCGCTGCTGTCCTGGCTGGATGCAAACTCAAGCCAAACGGAGAGCAATACAAAGCAGCGCGACCTCGTCTCCGGGCTTTAGGAGCAATTGAGATGAACTTTTCGAACCGGAAGTGGCCCAACTGGGTGCCGCACCTGCTCTGGATAAGGCGCGAATGCCCTCGCTGTAACTCGTTGAAATTCAAACCGGCCGAGTTGCGGTCGTTCGACGGCCTGCTGAGCATGTTTGCGCTCCGCCCGGTTCGATGCATGTTTTGCTGGCGACGCTATTACTGGTTCGCGCTGCATGGCGTCGCGGCGCAATAGATTCGGGACTCGTTCAGAAGCTGAAGCATCCAGGCGCAACAGCAGAGAACAATCCGCATGAGCAAATCCATCCTTCAAGCTGCTCAATCCCATGTACTACCTATGAAGGCCTCTCCCCTGCCGTACTGGCTCACACACATGGGGGCCCTGGGCCTCTTTTCGGTTGCGGTCATCGATTCCTCAGTCATCCCCTTGCCGCTGCCTGGCAGCACTGACTTGCTCATGCTATGGCTGGTGGCGCACGGCGGGGATCCCTGGCTGCTGGCGCCGTGTGCGGTTGCGGGCAGCATTCTGGGGGGCTACTCGACCTGGCAGATCGGCCGCAGGGGTGGCGAAGCGGCGCTGCGGCACTATGTGCCAGCACGCCTCCTCAGGCGAGTCGTTGGCTGGGTAGAGCGTCATCGGATTCTCGCCGTGTTTGTCCCTGCCATGCTTCCACCGCCCATTCCGCTTCTGCCGTTTGCATTGGCCTCAGGGGCGCTCGGCGTATCGCGCAGGCGCTTCCTGGCCGTTTTCGGCACGGCCCGCGCTCTGCGATACTCTCTGGATGCATGGCTTGGCGTGGCCTATGGACGCGGCATCGTCCGCATCTGGTCCGCTAGCTTGCAGAAGTGGTCAACGCCGCTGCTTTGCGCATTCTTGGCACTGATGGTGGCCGGCGTGTGTTTTGGGATTTGGAAGATTCAATGCCTGCGCAGAACCGATGCAGCAAGGAAGCCGGGGCTGCTTCAGAAAGCAGCCGGGTCCGCGTGAACCCGAAAGCCGCAAACTCCTGTGGCCCCGGCTTTGCCGCATTTGCACTCGATTCGGATCGCGCGGCAGGCCGGCGTCCAAGCTCGGGAGCGGCCGGATGCGAACATCCGGCCGCTGTGATTTGAAAGAGCGATCGAGGCGTTTCCCCTGGAGAGCGCAGTTACCTGGGGCGACCTGAAGAAGCTGCCCGCGGTTGAGGTTGCCGGGACTGCAACGACTGCTGCTGTGCGGCATGCCTCTGCGTCAGGCTCTGCGTTTGTTGCTGATGTTTCTGCTCCAGTTTCGCGTTATTGGCATTGGTCTTCTGCTGATGCTCCGCGTCCTGCTTCTGCTGAAGACTCTGCCGCTCCGCGGTTTGCCTGGCTATCAGCTGATCCTGCTGCTGTTCATACTTCTTGTCTGCCTTCGCATTTCCTGAGTTGACCGCTGCGGGGCGGGCAATTGGAGAAAGGTCTTTCGGATGGACGGCCACGCGGGGTTCCGCTGACGCAGCAGCGGCTCCGCCCCTGGCAGGCTCTCCAGTCTCTTTGACCGATGCGGCCCCATGATCGCCGAGTTCGCCAGATTTCGAGGTCGCCGCGATTGCCGGGTTGCCATGGTTCATCCCCGCGCGCTGTGCAGGATTGGCGCGGGCGGTCTGCGCATGCTCATTCTGAGCTGCGACAGCCGGAATATGCCTCTGACTTGCCGCCGTCTCCTGTTGTGCGTTGGGGCGCGTCTCGATGCCGCCTCGTCCGCCGTTGAAGCTCACGCGGTTCTCACTGTTGCCGTGCGCGACCCTCTCGTCGTAGACGTTGCGATTGATCGAGATATCAATATGACTCTCGGAACGGTTGTAGAAAAAGTGTCCGTGGTCCCAGCGGCCGCCGCCAAACCCCTCGCCGTAGTAGCCGAACCCGTAGTTGATGCCGCCATAGAAACCGACACTCTCACCCCAATAGCCATCGTTGAAGAAGTATCCGCCCTCTCCCCAACCCCAGTAGCCGGGTGTCCAGAGGAAGCCGACCTCGGGCGCCTCTACCCATGTACCTGGCACCCAGTAGTAATCGGAGACGCTGTCGTCATAGGCCCAATAGCCCGGCGTCCACAGATAGCCATCGCCGGGGCAGACCGGCTGCTCGTACACAGGTAGCATCGGCGGGCCAATCGCGACTCTGATGCCGATCTGTCCGAAAGAAGCGGCCGGAATGGCCAAGATCAGAAGCGCTAGCAAAAAGCGGATGATACGCATGGAAATCCTCTTGCCGAACCATCCTTCTATTGCCCGTCTCGGATGGGCCAATTCGGACTGCGAGGATTGAGCGGCGACGCGCGTTCCGCGCCTTGATCAAGGCTTTCATTCATGGACACCGCAGTCTGTGCCGAATTGCTCACCCCACGGGACGTCTCCGCTCCGATCGCCTACACCACAAACATCGCAACGCTCGCGACAAACATGGCCACAGTGGTAATTGCCACCACAATCCATCCTAGCCGGGAACCCGGTTGGCCTTGCATCAGCTTCTTGTCCGCGGCAACCATCAGAATTGCGACCAGAAGGAAGGGCGCCAGCAATCCATTGATCACCGCTGTCCAATAGAGTGCCTTCACCGGGTTGATTCCGATGAAATCGAGCAAGACGCCCACCGCCGTGGAGATCAGAATAAGCGTGTAAAACCAGCGTGCCTGCCGCAGCTTCTTGCTCAACCCCTGGCGCCACCCTAAAGTCTCGGCAAAGGCGTACGCGGCCGATCCAGCCAGCGTGGGGATGGCAAGAAATCCGACCCCGACGATTCCCATCGTAAAGAGTGCGGCAGCGAAGTTGCCCGCAAAAGGTCTGAGGGCTTCGGCGGCCTGGCGGGAGGTTTCGATGTTCACAATGCCGTGCCGGTTGAGGGTGATGCCGGTGGTCAGAATGATGAAGAACATGACCATGTTGGAGAAGAATGCGCCCACGCCGACATCGATGTTTCTCAAGCGGAGCTCATCTCTTGTGGCGCCTCTGCGTTGAGCAAGCGTACTCTGGCCCGCCGACTTCTCTTCTTCGACTTCTTCGCTCGCCTGCCAGAAGAACAAGTACGGGCTGATGGTCGTGCCCAGGATTGCAACCAGCGTCTCCCATTCATTCCTGCTGTGCGGCATTGAAGGCATAAGCGTATCGCGCAGCACCTGGCTCCAATTGGCGCCCACCACAAATGCGGTGATGGGGTACGCGAAGAGGACAAGAACGAGCCACTTGAGCACGCTTGCGATTTGCCGGTATTGGAGCCGTACGGTTGCCCATGAAATGAAGATTGCGAACGCAATGACAAACCAGTGGGAATTGACGCCCGATAGCATTGCCGCCGCATCGGCCATGCCGGCGAGGTCGGCGGCAATATTGATCGTGTTCGCGGCCAGAAGGGCGATGACAAAGGTGAGCAGCAGCCACCGTGGAAATCGCTGCTTGAAATTTGCGGCGAGGCCTTCCCCCGTCACCTTGCCGATGCGTGCACACATCATCTGCACGGCGGCCATCAGCGGCCACGTCAGCAGGGCAGTCCACAGAAGTTTGGTTCCAAGCTGCGCGCCGGCGACAGAATAGGTGGCAATGCCCGAAGGGTCGTCATCGGCAGCGCCGGTAATCACGCCCGGGCCGATGGCCTTTGCGATCGATCGAATCCATCGGATTGGTGCAGTGGTTGCCACGCTGCGGTCGGGCCTATGCTCCATTTGGATCAACACGTAAATCGAAGAAGCAATGTGAAGGCATATGCCTGCAGATCATACCAAATAAACCCAGCCACGGAGACAGGAGCGCAAATAGTGTCTCAACCAAAGCAGAACCTGTGGTCTGGCTCAGACTAAGAGAGCAGGATCAAAATCGTCTGAGCAATTTGAACCGCGCCCGATCGAATCGCAGCCTGGCCCCGGACCATCCTGCGCTGCATCTTCCTGGCGTGGAAGCCAACTTGTCCGCCTGAGCCCGAGCCATCGCGATCGTCAGTCCCGTTCTTGGTACGGAAGTGTGTTGCTGACACCCTGGCCTGAATCAGCGTCCCGCCGGCGATCAAGTGATAACCTGGCATGAACGTCTTCACCTGCCCGTTCGCTCGCGCGAAGAAGTCCGGCGCCCTCGCGCTGCTGAGCAGGTGGCCGCGCTCCCAGTTTCGCTGCGTAAGCATTCGTCAGAAGAAAGTCGAGCGATAGATCTCTAATTTCTTGCGTTGTGCGCCCTGATCGGAGACCATTCGCAGACTTTTCTTCGTTTGCTTTCGGTCCACCCATTACACTTGTTGAAGAACAGATGGCAAACTCAAATCCAATGCCCCGTTCTGTCCCCACCGCTCGCGGCCCGGCCGCCGAGCCCTCCGTCGACAACATGATGGCCGAGGAGCGGCGCACTCAGATTCTTCAGCGCGTGCGTAGCGCGGGCCGCGTCAAGGTCAACGAGCTAGCCGCCTCCTTCAGCACCTCCGCCGTCACCATTCGCAACGATCTGAATGAGCTGCACCAGCGTGGACTGGTGCTTCGGTCCCACGGCGGAGCGGTGCTTCCCGACACCATCCATCGCGAATCGCCGGTCGATGAGCGCCTTAAAGCGCACGCAGCCGAGAAACGGCGGATCGGCGCCCTCGCCGCCACGCTCATCAACGACGGCGAAACCATCATCCTCGACTCCGGAACAACTACGCTCGAAATTGCCCGGCAAATCAAGAACAAGCAAGGACTGCAGATCATCACCAACGGAGTGAACATCGCCGCGGAGCTGCTCGACGCTCCAGGCGTGCAACTGTTCATCGTCGGGGGCACCGTCCGCCGCGAGTCGGCCTCCATCAGCGGCCGTTTCACCGAAGAGATGCTTGTCGAGTTCTCTGCCGACAAGATGTTCCTGAGCGGTGCCGGCTGCGACATCGACTTCGGCGTCAGCGGCGGAAATCTGGAAGAGACCATGGTCAACCGCGCCATGCTGAGCATATCGCGCGAGATCATCCTGGTCGCCGACTCGAGCAAGTTTTCCCGCCGCAGCATGGCCCGCATTGCGCCTTTCAGCGAGATCGATACGGTGATCAGCGACTCAAGCCTTCCTGAAGATATCCAGTCCCGGCTCCGCTCTCTCGGATGCAGCCTCATGCTCGCCTAGTCGAAACCAGCGCCCAGCATCGACATGGGCTCAGCTCCCACAGGCAGCAGGGCTTGAAGGGGACGGGCTTCAGCCCGTACGTTCATCGAGCCAAAGACGGAGGGGCTTCAGCCCCCGAGGGAATGCGCATCACGCCCCATCCGCCGGGACTTCAAACGTGACCAGCTCGGATCGGAACCCGCGCGTGCGCACCGCGCCATAGGCGATGCCGGCGATCATCCACACCGCGCCCAGCCACAACGCCGGATGGCTCAGATGCACCCAGATGAATCCGCAAATTAAAAAGCCCAGCGCGGGCACAATGTATGCGCCGATATGGCCGCGCCGCTCGCTGCGCAGATGATGCACAAACGCCGCCGCGTTGACGCCCATGAAGGCCACGAACGCGCCGAAGTTCAGGCACTCGGCGCCGATCTCATACGCGCCGCCGCCCAGTTTGTCGGCGAAGAACTGCAGCAGCCCCGCGCCCACCAGCGCAAATCCGCCCACGGCAATAATGTTGTTGCGCGGGATGCGCCGCTTGGGCTCAATCGCGCCGAAGA
>Ga0302319_10008066_pt1 | contig 20590 bp, 8 predicted proteins | sample Bog_T0_2_FD_203319 | JGI IMG/M metagenome (GOLD analysis project Ga0302319, IMG submission 203319) | Peat permafrost microbial communities from Stordalen Mire near Abisko, Sweden - Bog_T0_2 | ecosystem: Environmental > Terrestrial > Soil > Wetlands > Peat | place: Sweden: Abisko, Stordalen Mire... | reverse complement strand
GAGCTACACGCTGGGGACGAACCAGAACGGGACGGTACCGGTGCAATTGATTGCCACCGAAGGCAGCCTGAGCTCGACCAACACACTGACGCTGACGATCCAGCCGGTGAATCAGGCGCCGAGCTTCAGTTTTGCGACCAACGTGCTGGTGGCGCTGGAGGAAGCGGGCCTTGCGACCAACGCGGGTTTTGTCACCAACATCTATGTGGGGGCGGCCAATCAGGCGGGGCAGACCTGGACGTTCAGCACGCTGACCCAGACCAACGTGGGGACCAACGCGCTGTTCAGCACGCTGCCGGTCATTGGCACCAATGGCACGCTCCGCTTCCAGCCGGTGGCGCATTCGTACGGCACCAACCCGGTGACAGTGGTAATGACCACGACGGGTTCGACGACCAACGGCGGTGTGATCAGCTATACGAACAACTTCAGTCTGGCGGTGATCCCGGTATCACACGCGCCAACCATCAACCAGTTGACGAACTTCACGGCCTTGGAGAACGCAACGAATGTGACGGCGACGGTGAATGTGTGGGACTATGACCTGGCGGTGAGCAACTTTGTGGTGACGGCGACTTCGTTGAGCAACACGCTGGCGACAGTGGCGATCATCGGGACGAACAACGTCAGCGCGAGCAACGCGGTCTACACCTTGAGCTACACGCTGGGGACGAACCAGAACGGGACGGTACCGGTGCAATTGATTGCCACCGAAGGCAGTCTGAGCTCAACGAACACGCTGACTTTGACGATCAAGCCGGTCAACCAGGCGCCGAGCTTCAGTTTTGCGACCAACGTGCTGGTGGCGCTGGAGGAAGCGGGTCTTGCGACCAACGCGGGTTTTGTCACCAACATCTATGTGGGGGCGGCCAACCAGGCGGGCCAGACCTGGACATTCAGCACGCTGACCCAGACCAACATGGGTACCAACGCGCTGTTCACCACGCTGCCGGTCATCAGCACCAACGGCACGCTATTGTTCCAGCCGCTGGCCCATACGTACGGGACCAACCCGGTGACGGTGGTCATGACCACGACTGGCTCAACGACCAACGGCGGCATTATCAGCTATACGAACAGTTTCAGCCTGGCGGTAATCCCGGTATCGCATGCGCCGACGATCAACCAGTTGACGAACTTCACGGCCTTGGAGAACGCGACCAATGTGACGGCGACGGTGAATGTGTGGGACTATGACCTGGCGGTGAGCAACTTTGTGGTGACGGCGACGTCGCTCAGCAACACCCTGGCGACAGTGGCGATCATCGGGACGAACAATGTCAGCGCGAGCAACGCGGTCTACACCTTGAGCTACACACTGGGGACGAACCAGAACGGGACGGTGCCGGTACAGTTGATTGCCACCGAGGGCAGCCTGAGCTCGACCAACACACTGACGCTGACGATCAAGCCGGTGAATCAGGCGCCGAGCTTCAATTTTGCGACCAACGTGCTGGTGGCGCTGGAGGAAGCGGGTCTTGCGACCAACGCGGGCTTTGTGACCAACATTTATGTGGGGGCGGCCAATCAGGCGGGGCAGACCTGGACGTTCAGCACGCTGACCCAGACCAACGTGGGGACCAACGCACTGTTCAGCACGCTGCCGGTCATCAGCACCAACGGCACGCTATTGTTCCAGCCGCTGGCCCATACGTACGGGACCAACCCGGTGACGGTGGTCATGACCACGACGGGTTCGACCACGAACGGCGGGGTCATCAGCTACACGAACAGCTTCAGTCTGGCGGTGATCCCGGTGTCGCACGCGCCAACCATCAACCAATTGACGAACTTCACGGCCTTGGAGAACGCGACGAATGTGACGGCGACGGTCAATGTATGGGACTATGACCTGGCGGTGAGCAATTTTGTGGTGACGGCGACATCGCTGAGCAACACGCTGGCGACGGTGGCAATTATTAGCACCAACAATGTCAGCGCGAGCAACGCGGTGTACACCTTGAGCTACACGCTGGGGACGAACCAGAACGGGACGGTGCCGGTGCAATTGGTTGCCACCGAAGGCAGCCTGAGCTCGACGAACACGTTGACACTGACGATCAAGCCGGTCAACCAGGCACCGAGCTTCAGTTTTGCGACCAACGTGCTGGTGGCGCTGGAGGAAGCGAGCCTTAACACCAACCTTGGTTTTGTCACCAACATCTATGTGGGGGCGGCCAACCAGGCGGGGCAGACGTGGACATTCAGCACGCTGACCCAGACCAACGTGGGGACCAATGCCCTGTTCAGCACGCTGCCGGTCATCAGCACCAACGGCACGTTATTGTTCCAGCCGGTGGCCCATACGTATGGCACCAATCCGGTGACCGTGGTCATGACCACGAGCGGTTCGACGACTAATGGCGGTGTCATCAGCTACACGAACAGCTTCAGTCTGGCGGTAATCCCGGTATCGCACGCGCCGACGATCAACCAGTTGACGAACTTCACGGCGCTGGAGAACGCGACCAATGTGACGGCGACGGTGAATGTGTGGGACTATGACCTGGCGGTGAGCAACTTTGTGGTGACGGCGACGTCGCTGAGCAACACCCTGGCGACGGTGGCAATTATTGGCACCAACAATGTCAGCGCGAGCAACGCGGTGTACACGTTGAGTTATACGCTGGGCACGAACCAGAACGGGACGGTGCCGGTGCAGTTGATTGCCACTGAAGGCGGTCTGAGCTCGACGAATACGCTGACCCTGACGATCAAGCCGGTGAATCAGGCACCGAGCTTCAATTTTGCGACCAACGAGCTGGTGGTCGCCGAGAACGCGGGATTCGTTACCAACAGTTATTTCGTGACGAATATCAATGTGGGGGCAGTCAACCAAGCCGGCCAGACCTGGACGTTTGCCGTATACAGCACGACGAACAACGCCACGAACGCGACCTACGCACAATTCCCGGCAGTGGGCACGAACGGGACCCTGATCTTCAAGACCGGCAGCTACTCATTTGGCACCAACGACATAACGGTGGCGATGACCACGAGTGGGTCGACCACGAATGGCGGTGTCATCAGCTACACCAACAGTTTTCAATTGGACGTGGTGCAGGTGCAGTATCCGCCGGCCATAACCGGGCTTACCAACATGACCCTGTTGGAGAATGCCACCACCAACTTGAGCATGCCATTTACGCTGTTCGATCCGCTGACCACCAATTTCAACATTGCATGCGCCTCGGCCGACACGAATCTAGTGAATATATCGGTGAGCGGGGTGGGAACGTCGCGTACGCTGCTGTTTGCGCCGGTCACCAACTCCTTCGGCACGAACACGGTCACGGTCACGGTGGATGATGGGAAGTTGACCAACAGTGTCACGGTCACCGCCAATGTGGAGTGGGTCAACCAAGCTCCCTCGTTCAATCTGGCGATCAGTTCGGTCACGGTGAATGAATATAATCAGGCGGTAACCATTCCGAATGCGGTGACCAATATTCTGGCCGGTCCGACCAACGAGAGCAATCAAACCGTGAGTTTTGTGGTCACGAACAGCAATCCCACCCTGTTCCTGAGCCCGCCGGTCGTTTCCGCCAGCGGCACACTGAGCTTCACGCCCGGCATTCAAGGGGGAACGGCCACGGTTGCAATCAGAGCCATGGATAACGGTGGCACGCGCAATGGCGGGGTGAATACCTGCCCCAGCCAGACGCTGACCATCACCATACCGCCGAATGCGTTCAAGTACCTGACCGGTTCATTCACCGGCTTGTTCTATGACACCAACACGGTGGCGAATGACAGCTCCGGATACTTTGCCCTGGCGCTGGCGAATGACGGCAGCTTCAATGGGTACGTGATGTGCGCGGGCAGCAGTAACGCATTCGCGGGACAATTCAGCATATCGAATTCGTTTGCGAGCGTGGCGACAGGCAACTTTGGGTTGAACCTGACCGTCGATACGAGTGCCAACTGGACTGAATCTGTCAGTGGTACCGTCACCAACACCGCCGGGTGGAATGTTCCGCTGGAAAGTTATCTGGCCGGCTTTTCCTCCGACTACGAGACCACGTGGGCGGGAACCTATTTGGCGGCGATGCCCGGCTTCGATGATCCGACCGCCGGCCCCGCGGGTGACAGCGTGTTCAATATTGCGATCAGCCCGGATGGCACGGTGGCCTTCACAGGTTACATGGCGGACGACACCTATGTGAGCCGGGAGGGGGCGCTGTCGGTGAACGGTTCATACCCGGTATATGCTCCGCTGTACAGCAGCGGGACCGCCGGGATACTGATCGGCTGGCTCACCCTCGCGGACAACGATTCCGACAGCCTGACCGGGGATTCCGTGCTGGCCTGGATCAACGAGGCGGGAGCGACCGCGCTCTATCCTAATGGGTACACCAACCAGGTGGCGCCAGTCGCCTCGCCTTATGTCACCAGCCCGACGGCCATCCTGCCGTTCAGCAGCGGCACGGTGGTGTTAAGCGGCGGCAATCTGGGCACGCCCATCACCAACAGCGTGGCGATCAGCGACAACCTCATCACCGCGGATCCGACGTCGACCAACAAACTGACCCTGACCATCAATGCCGGCACGGGCGAAATCCTGGGATCCTTCGTCACCGGGAGCAATCATACAAATTACATTGACAGTGCGATTCTTCAGAATAACAGCGCGGCCAGCGGCTACTTCATCGGCACCAGCCAGGGCGGCTGGTTCCAATTGAATGGCAACTAAAAATAATCCGGCGATCGTCTGACCGGCTTGCACAGGTGCAAGCCGGTCACTTTTTTGAAGGCAATGGCCACTTACTTTGGGCCGCGAATCCGGGGGTGCCCGCGGGGGTGCCCGCGCTTGCCCGCGCGGCAAATGCGGTCTAATTTCGAACCGAGCAACGCATTAGTACCAAACAGACGCCGATGAAAAACGTGCTCATCACGGGATTTGAACCCTTTGGCGGGGACACGCTGAACCCATCCGCGCAGGCGGCGCGGGAGTTGGATGGCCGGATCGTGGCTGGTCAGCGCGTGACGGGCATTGTATTGCCGTGTGTTTTTGGGGAGTCGCTGGTGGCGCTCCGGCGGGAAATCCGGCGCCTCAAGCCGGGGTTGGTGATTTGTGCTGGCCAGGCCGGGGGGCGGGGGGATATTGGGGTGGAATGCCTGGCGGTAAATATTGCGAATGCCGCCATGCCTGACAATGCCGGCCATCAGCCGGTGAATTGCCGGGTGGTTCGGCGCGGGCCGGCGGCGTACTGGTCAACCCTGCCGGTCGAGGCCATAGTAGCCGCCTTGCAGGCGGCGGATTTGCCGGCGTCGGTTTCCCATAGTGCGGGAACGTTCGTTTGCAATCATGTATTTTATGGCTTGATGCGGATGCTGGCCCAAATGCGGGCGGTGCGCGGGGGATTTATACATGTACCCTACCTGCCGGCACAGGCGCGTCGAATCGCCGGCGGCACCCCGAGTCTGTCCCTGGCCAGGATTGTGCGGGGGTTGGAAATGGCCATTGAGATCAGCGTGGCCATAAACAAGGTTTGATTTGCTTTGAGGGAAACGCTCTACGCTTTACGGTCCGGCTGCAGGGGGATTTCCAGGGCGAAGGAAGCACCACAACCGGGGCCGTCGCTCTGGACGGTCAGCGAGCCACCGAGTTCCTTGGCGGCGATGGCCGCGCTGTGCAGGCCAAAACCGTGGCCGGTTTTGCGCGTGGTGAAGCCATGGGCAAAAATCCGGGTCAGGTTTTCCGGGGAGATTCCCACCCCATTGTCGGCCACCTCGATCCGGACCCGCTGACCGTTTACGGGCTTGATTTGGACGCGCACGCAGCGGTCGCTTCGGCCACTTTCATCACAGGCATATTTGGCGTTATGCAGCAAATTCACCAGGATTTGGAGCACGCGATGCCGGTCCAGGGTGGCTAGCGGCACGGTTTCAAACTCCCGCAAAATGTTGATGCCATGTCGCGCAAAGCCTCCGGCCTCGACTTTTAGCGCGCTCTCCACGAGTTCGGACAGGGCGATGGTCTCGGCCACGCCGTAGACACGCGCATAGGACTGTTGCATGGCCACGATCTCCTTGATGTGTTCCATGTTTAGCGCGAGCTCATGGACTTCCTTTTCGAGCTCGGCCTTCTCTTCCTGGAGTTGGTGGCCCAGCGTCATGAGATAGCCTGGCAGTTTGGAACCCCGGGCATCTGCAACGATCCATCGCCCCAGATGCTCGCGATTGGACTCCATCAACTCCGCCGCCCGGACGAGGTTGGTGACGCGCAGGCCTTTGACGCGTTCCACGATCATGCCCGTGGACACGTTGACGCTGTTGAGCACGTTGCCCACGTTATGCAGAACGCTGGAGGCCACTTCCGCCTGGCCCGCCTGACGGGAGAGGTCAACCAGTTGTTGGTGGGCGCGTTCGACCTCTTTTTGCATGCCTTTTTGCGCGGTGATGTCGCGGAAGGCCCAAATCCGGCCGCAATAGGCGCCTTGCTCGTCGAGCACGGCAGAAGAATACGTGTCCATCATGGTTCCGTCGAGGAACTCCACCTCATCCCGGGTGGTATCGCCCGGATGAGCGCGAAGGTGAAGAATCTTGGCCTGGAAGGCTTCAGGGTGCCGGGTCGAATTCACCACCAACCCGAACAGTGCGGCGTCATCGGCGAGCATGTCCGGGAGTTTGAGCAGCCGACACAACTGTTGATTCCGGACCAGGGTCACCCCGTCGTCATTCACCACCAGGATGCCGTCGAGGGAGGCGTTGAGCAGCGCCACAAAAAGAGCCGTTTTGTGGCGCAGTTCCTCCTCGTTGATCTTGATGTCGGTGATGTCTTTGGAGACGCCGAAGGTGCCGATGACATTTCCGTCGGCATCCCGCCAGGGCATCTTGGTGGTGAGCACCCAGGTGACTTGTCCATCCGGATGGCGTTCCTGTTCGATCTTGCCGATGAGCGGCTTGCCGGTACGGATAATTTCCTGTTCATCCGCGAGCGCCGGGAGTGCATGATCCTTCAGAAACAGGTCAAAGTCGGTCCGGCCAATGATTTCTTCCGGGCTGAGGTTCCACCTCTGTGACAGCGACTTGCTGGCGTGGATGAACCTCGATTTCTCGTCCTTGAAATAGATGTAATCCGAAGCATTATCCAACAACACCCGCAACAGGTCGCGCTCATAGGCCAGTTCCACCTGGGCCAATTTCCGTTCCTCGATTTCGGCCTTGAGCTCCTTGGTTCGGGAGTTCACCTGCCGGCGCAAGCCACTGATCCACGCGATGGCGAGCAGCAAGACGACGAGTAAAAATCCCAGAACGACGAGCGCCCGGCCGATCGTCCACCAAGACGGGCGGTCCAGGACGACAACGTCCTGCGGCGAGTTGAGGAGCAATTCAAAGGAGTCCAAGGCGCGCTTTTCCGAGCGGTCGCCGCCCAGGCCGGCATACACGCCCGTCAATTGCAGCCGGCTGCCCAACGGCGTTGGGGGGACCAGTCCCTGGCTCAGGGCCAGCCGCGCGAGATAGGCTCGCGGGCCGGTCTGCAATTCCAGGACCTGCTCAGTCTGATTGGTATGCACGCTTAGGAGGCGGGACTCGATCCGCACCAGGGTGGCGTCCGCGTCTGCGCTCAACAGTTGGTCGGCCAGGAGCGGAGCGGCCTTGGGCAGCGCAGCGGATCCGGTCTTGCGCGCGATGGCTTCGCGAAGATGGGGTGAAAGGCCACCCAGTTCCGGGAAGCCGACCACCTCCACCTGATCCCCCAGCGCCAGATTCATTCTGGCCTTGGGGGTGAACCGCAGCCCGTTGGTGCCGTTCATCAGAAAATACTCTCCGGCGCGCTCATGGACGATTTGGCCGGAGATCTTGACCCGCTTGAGCGCGCTGGCCTTGGCGTCAAAGGACAGCAGATCCGCGGCGGTCTTCCCGGGCGCGCCAAACAGATCGGCCGGCGCGGGCTCGTCGACGTTGATGGCGCTGTCGAAGAGGCGCATTTCGCCGGTTTTGATCTGGTGGGTCTGGTCATCCCAGGACGCATAAAAGCAGCCTTTGATGCGGACCAGGGCATTCTCGATGGAGGCGAGATCGGTGTTCGGCATGGGGGAAAACACAATATGGTATTTTCCGGCCAGCGTGAGCAGGGTGATGCCATCCTTTTCGACCGAAGTAACCACGCCCTGCACCTCGACATATTGCGCGTCCAGGCTCCCATTCAGCAACTGATCGCGGTTGGGACGAATGGGTTCGGGCAGGCGTCCCATGCCCAGCGGCACCACGCGGGTGGAAAAGACAATCGGCGCGAACTGACCCGAACCGGTCACGCCCTCGACCTCGACAAATTCGCCGATCCCCAGTTGTCGGGGCGAGGCCAGACCTTCCACCCAAATGCCATGAGTGGAGTCCTGCACGACAAAGGAGTTATGCCAGCCCATGGACGAGGTGACCACGCCGCGGAGCCGGACGGGATATTTGCGCGCAGCCTCCGTCCAGAACAAATAATGAATCTGCTTCGCGGTGGTGAGCAAGGGTAGGGTTTCGACCTGTGCCGGCGGCCCGGGCTTGAGCGTCGGATAGGTGAAATCCTGAATCAACCGGTCGTCCAGGTAACCCCGAACGTGTTCGCCGCTCAGGACGATCCGGATGTCATACCAGATGTTGGTCGCGATGGACCCCGGCAACCCCGTGTCGAGCGTGCTTTTATAGCCGTCGGCTTCCTCTTCGACGGAGGTCCGGGTGTTGTCCCAGCCGCCGACGTTGAACCAGGACCAAGTGGCGTCGTCGAGCCAGTTGAACAAAATGAGAAACCCCTCGTTGCCGGAGATTTTTCGCGCCCGCAGGGAGATGGTGTAATCCGACCAATTGGTGTCACCGGTGGTGGACCAGCAATCGTTCGCCAGTTCGGTTTGCTGGTAAAGCCCGTTTTGCGCCTCCCAAGTTCCGAGATGAACGCGCCAACCCTTTGCACCCTGATGGGCAAAATCACTTTGGTAAAGCACCCGGCCATTGCTGGTGACGACAATATTGGAGTATTGAACCGAGGTCGCCCACGAACCGACTCCGATTGCGCCATGACGGCCCGCGGTGGCTGCGACAGGTGCGGCGTCCTGGTGGCCGGGACCGCCGGGTTGAATCACGTCGCGGCAGGCGCCGCTGACCAAGATTGGGCCATCATCATTCCAGTCGAGCGTACCCAGAACCTCGACCAAGGTCCTGGTACCGACCGGCGGGCGAATGCCTTCCATCGGAATGCTGTTTGTCGCATCTCGCAAACGTGGCGGTTTCCCCCCTGCGCCCTCGAGGCAATTGCCCACCACGCGCACGATCGTGCCGTTCGTCCACCGTTGGGGATTGGCGGTCAAATCGCCGATCGTCGTCGGCTGCGCGCCGGCCCAGTGCTCGGCCGCTGCCTGCACCACTTCGACTTGGTTCCAGCCGGCGACCGTCATGCTGCCGGCCACTTGGTATCCCAGGTTGGTGTAGGTGCCCCGGCAACGGCCCCGAACGCGCACCCGACTATTCAGCAAAAAAAGCGGAGCGCCGTCGATCTTCGCCGCCAACATGACGCGCATATGCACGCCCTCCGAACTCAATTCCAGCTCGCAGCCATCAGCCTGATCACTGATGAAGGTCACGATGCCCTCCACCTCCACCCATTGATTTTCATCGGCCGCGGACCAGGGTTGCCCGATTACGATCGGGCGCACCGCGGGCGCGCGGCTGGAATCAGCCGGTCCTTCCGGGATGGCGCCGGACAGCGGGGAATCCGCCGCTTGCAACGCGCAAGCGGTGCCCAAGAGGACGATTAGAATGGCAAAAATGGTCGGTCGCACAATCGGCGTCTTCTCTGCTTCGGTCAAAAAAGCCGGGATCTAGTTCACAATAAAACGGCGAGGGCAGCTGCCGCCGTCAAAATACTCACGTACACCACTGTTCTGGTTGGTAATCGGCGTTTTACGCGGGCGACTTGAACAAAAGAATGCTAATCCCCGAGGCAGATGCCCAAAGAGCGGGTGGCGTGGACAAAGCCTTCGTCCAGCGGGACCGTGCGCAGCCGGCCGGTGGCTTCGGCCAGCGGCACGCTTTCCACAAACCGGCCATTGTGCGCCACCATGCGGCCATAACGGCCCTCGGTGATCAGTTCGACCGCCTTGGCGCCGAACAGCGTGCAAAGCACGCGATCCGTATACGTGGGGCTGCCGCCGCGCTGGAGATGGCCCAGCACCATGGCGCGGGTTTCCTTGCCGGTGCGTTTTTCGATTTCGGCGGCGACGACGGCCCCGATGCCGCCGAGCCTGGCTTCCCGGTTTTCCTGCTGCACGCCGGACGTGACAAAGGAGCCTCCCGCTGGTTTGGCGCCCTCGGCGGCGACCACGAGCGTAAAAAATTTCCCCTTTCTTTCGCGTTCCATCACCGCCGCACAAATCGTTTCGTAGTGAAAGGGAATTTCCGGGATCAAAATGACATCGGCGCCGCCGGCCATGCCGGCGTAGATGGCGATCCAGCCGGCATAACGGCCCATGACTTCGAGCACCATGACACGGTTATGGCTTTCAGCGGTGGTGTGCAGGCGGTCCAAGGCATCGGTCGCGCAAGCCACCGCCGAGTCAAAGCCGAAAGTGATGGTCGTCGCGGCCAGATCATTGTCAATGGTCTTGGGCACCCCGACGATGGGGATGCCAGCCTCGTGCATTTGTTGCGCGATGGTGAGCGAGCCGTCGCCGCCCACCGAGACCAGCGCGGAGATGCCGAGCTCCGCCATGCCGGTCTTGGTCGCCTCCAGCAGTTCCTTGGGAAGCTGACGGGTTTCGCCGTGGCCGGTTTTGGCGGAGAACGGTCCGCGGTTGGCAGTGCCGAGAATGGTTCCGCCGCGCACCAGCAGGCCATCGAGGGCCTTGTAATCCAAAAGGCGATAATTCTGCGGAGGCAGCAGGCCGGCGTAGCCGCCGATGATGCCGATGGTCTCCCAGCCGCGTTTGGCCGCGGTCTTGGCCACGGCGCGGATCACGGCATTCAAGCCGGGGCAATCGCCGCCGCCGGTGACAATTCCGATTTTCATATGGCTGTGGAAACTGGTCTCAGGGAATACGTTATTTCCGGAGCCGGGGCAAGCACCGTTTCTTTCCTCCGGTGAACAATATCGGCGCGGCAAACAGCAAATTTAGCCCACAAATGAGGCTTGCAAAAGCGGGGTGTGCCGGTCATATTCTGGGTTCAATTTAAACAATTCATTTTATGGCTGACGCTGCAAACAAATACGCCGAGAATATTTCGGGAAAATATTACGTGGACAACCAGTGCATCGACTGCGACCTGTGCCGCGAGACTGCCCCGGACAATTTCAAACGCAACGAGGATGGGGGCTATACCTTCGTGTACAAGCAACCGGGCTCGCCCGAGGAAGAGGCCCGCTGCAAGGAAGCCAAGGAGGCCTGCCCGGTCGAGGCCATTGGCGACAACGGCGAATAGTCGGCCGGCAGTGCCGGGAATTTTCAAGTGCGCCCGCTGGTTCACGCCAGCGGGTTTTTTGCTGACGATTAGTGTTTATACAACTCCAATAGCGATTAGAGTTTGCCTCCATGAGCAAGATTGTCGGCATTGATTTGGGCACCACGAATTCACTGGTGGCGACGGTGGATTCAGGCATTCCCCTGGTGATGGCGGATACGCACGGCCGGCGCCTGATTCCGTCGGTGGTGCATTTCCCGGAGGGTGGCGCGGCGGTCCTCGTGGGCCATGAGGCCAACCGCGTGCGGGCGCTACAGCCGGCCACCACGGTTTATTCGATCAAGCGATTCATGGGCCGGCGGGCGGCGGAAATCGCGGACGAGGAAAAGGCGGTGCTTTACCCGGTGGCCGAGGGCGGCGGTGGCGGGGTGGCCATTCCAATCCATGGCCACAATATTTCGCCGGAGGAGATTTCGGCCGAGGTATTGAAAGAATTGCGGCGTGTGGCCGGGGATTATCTTGGCGAATCCGTCACGCGCGCGGTCATCACCGTGCCGGCATATTTTAACGACGCGCAACGCCAGGCCACCAAGCGCGCCGGGGAACTCGCGGGTTTCGTGGTGGAGCGCATTGTGAATGAACCCACCGCCGCCGCGCTGGCGTACGGTCTGGACAAGCTCAGGGAGAAATCGAAAATTGCGGTATATGATCTGGGCGGGGGCACCTTTGATCTTTCCCTCCTGGAGCTGAACGAGGGGGTGTTTCAGGTCCTGGCCACCAACGGAAATACGCGGCTCGGGGGAGACGATCTGGACCGGCGTCTGGTGGATTTTTTGACCGAAAAAATTACGGGCGCGGCCGGGGTGATGGCGTTGAATCCGGTGGCGCTTTCGCGGATTCGTGAGGCGGCCGAGGAGGCCAAGATCCGGCTTTCCACGGAAACCGCGGTCGAAATAACGCTGCCATTTCTGACGCCCGATTTTTCGTTCAGCGGTTCGCTCACGCGCGGTGAATTGGAAAGCCTGACGCGCGACATCATTGCCCGGACCCGGCCTCATTGCCTGCGCGCGCTTGCGGACGCCAATTTGGAGCCGAAGGATTTGGATCAGGTGATCCTGGTCGGCGGCCAGACGCGCATGCCGCTGGTGCGCCAATTTGTCGCGGAACTTTTCCAGTGCGCCGAGTTTGAAGAGACGCGCGGCAGCCTGCGCCTGGGCGCCGAATTCCATCGCGCAACCGGGCCGCAATTGAACACCTCGCAGAACCCCGACGAGGCGGTCGCGCTCGGCGCGGCGATCCAGGCGGAGATCCTGTCGGGCGGCTTCAAGAACGTATTGCTGCTGGATGTCACGCCGTTGTCCCTGGGCTTGGAGACGTTTGGCGGGCTGATGAATGTCATCATCCCGCGCAATTCAACCATACCGGTGAAGGCTGGCGAGCTTTTCACCACGGCGGTGGACCGGCAGCGGTCCATGCTCATTCACGTCTTGCAGGGTGAACGGGAGCGCGCGAAGGACAACTGGAGCCTGGGAAAATTTACGCTTGAGTTTGATTCCGCCCCGCGCGGCGTGCCGCGGGTGGGCGTGCAGTTTGAAATTGACGCCAATGGCATTCTCCATGTGCTCGCCCGGGATACGCTGACGGGCGGGGAAAAGCGATTGGAAATGAAATCCGCCGTGGACGTGGACGACGCGGCGGTGCAAAAAATGGTCGAGGAATCCGTTGAATACGCATTCGATGATCTGGCATCGCGCCGCTGGATCGAGGCCAGATTGAAGGCCGAAGCAACGCTGGCGGCCACCCGCAAGGCTCTGGCGCAAGCGGGCGGTGAAATGGGGGGCGACTACTGCGACCAGGTGGCCTCGGTAATGGGGGACGTGGCGGTGGCGCTGGCGGCGGAGAATTCCAGCGGCGGGGGAGATTCGCGGCAATTGCTAGCGGCCGTGACCGCGCTGGACGAGGCCACCAAACCCCTGGCGGACTTCCTCATGGACCAGGCCATGGCGGCCCTGTTGCGTCAGCGCGGACTGATTCAGTGAAAACGATAACCGCCCAGCGGTCGGTTCAATATCAGTATAATTACCACAACAATAAGAACCATGATGCTCCCGAACAGGAACATCATAAATCGAATTTGCTTCTGGTGTGCCGATGGCTTCCGCTTTTGCCCCATAGATGCGTTTGGTAAGCCTAGAGTCGCAAGCTGGTATTGGCAATGCGTAATTTTTGCACCCTGGCCAGGGGGCCAATCAAAGCCAGTGGGCCAGCAAGGGCGCCACGGCGAGCGCGGGCAGATAGTTTGCCAGTTCGACCCGGCGGGCTTCAAAAATGACCAGCGCCACCGTGCAGGTCACCAGCCCGGCGGCAAGCCCAACGCAGCCAGTCAATCCCTGCGCGTCCAACCACGGTTTAAAACCCAGCCTGACCAATACCGTCAGGCCGTTGAAAAACAAAAATACCGGCAGGGCCGCCAAGGCTACCGGCCAGCGAAAGATCCGGACAAAACTCATCATCGCCAGGCCATCCATCACGGCCTTTAACATTAGCAGATAGAAATAACCTTCCAGGCCGTCCACCGCTGCTCCCAGAAAACCGAGCGGGGCGGCGCAATATAGCAGGGTCACGGCCACCAAGCCCGCAGTGGGCGGGCCGGGCGGATGCGCTTGCGCGGTGGCGAGCAGGCCGGCGGCCTGATGGCCAATGCGGTTGGACAGGGTTTGCAGCCGCAACAGTCGGCCGAGCCAGTAACCCGGCACCACCGCAAGCAGGCCCAGGAGAATTTGCTTCAAACAGGCGGAAAACGGTCCATGAACGTTCTCATACACCAGGCGCAACCCGTAAAAGACCGTAAATGCGCCCAGTGCGGACCTGCAAAACGCCTGCGTGCGGCCGGTCAACGGCTGTCGGGTGGCGAGCCCGAACAGCGCTCCGAACAGGATGCCGAGGGCGTTGAGGAAGGCTCCGATCACCCGTTGATTGTGTCCCGATCTGGCGGGAAAGGAAACGAAGAAAAGTTTTCCCTTTGGACCGCCCGGGATTTAGATTTCACCCCGGGTGACACCAAGCGTGATCCATGACTGATAGCCCGTCCCGCAGTGCGTGGTATTGGGTGCCGAGCCTGTATTTTTCGCAGGGCATTCCTTACGTCATGGTGATGACCCTTTCGGTGGTGATGTACAAGCGTCTCGGCGTTTCCAACACGGACATCGCTTTCTACACCAGCTGGCTGAATTTGCCGTGGGTCATCAAGCCGCTGTGGAGCCCGCTGGTGGACATCACGCACACCAAGCGGGGATGGGTGGTGGCCATGCAGTTTCTTGTGGCGCTCACCCTGGCATTGGCGGCGGCTACGGTGCGCGGCGCGGAATTTTTCCGCTGGTCACTCTGCCTGTTCTGGATCATGGCGTTTGCCTCGGCGACCCATGACATCGCCGCGGATGGCTTTTATATGTTGAGCTTGTCACCACATGAGCAGGCATGGTGGGTGGGGCTGCGCAGCACTTTTTATCGCATGGCGATGATTGTCGGCAGCGGCCTGCTGGTGGTGCTGGCCGGGGTCTTGGAAAGTCGTCATGGCTTGCCGCCGCTGGAGGTTTCGGTTTCGGTACGGGCGGGTTTGCCCGGGGGCACGAATGGGACCCCGGCGGAAATCAAATTCGCGGCAACCACCGGATCCCAGCGCATCATGGCCTGGCCGTCCGCCCTTTCGATTGCGCGGAGCGAGCTCTCAGCCGACGCGGCAAAGGTCGTCATGGATTCGGCCAACCAGTGGAACGCAGCCCATGGATTTCTTCCGGTGGCCGCGGTTTCCAAGGATGAAAATCAGTCCGGGCCGTTGATCGAAGGATTCAAACATTTCTTTGATCCCGTGGGCAGGATATGGGACCGCGCAGTCGTGCAGCCGCTGCGGCAGTTTCTGACCACGCGTTTCCCCAAACAACTGGAAGCCAGAACGCCCACGGCGGGAAATGTCGGGGTCATTTATCTTGCCCTCTCAGAACCGCCAGCCAGCGGGAAAAGCATCGTCGTCGATCTGGCCGCCAAAGCCACCGGCTTGCAGTTCATCGGTCTGGCGAAGAGCGACAAGGGGTTTGCCCTCAAGGCGGGCGGGCGCTTGGTTTTCAATGGCACGAACTGGAACCAGCCGGCCATGGCGGTTATCCAAATCGATCCCCGGGTGAAGGACGATGCGGCGGCGGTATTTCAAATCACTTCGGGCAACCTCCCGCTGGCTTGGAGCATCACCCTGTTTGTGGTTGCCGCATTGTTCCTGGCGTTTAGCTGCTGGCACAGCTTGATGCTGCCGCGGCCGCGCAACGACGGACCAGTCGTCACGCACCACAACCTGGCTGGGGAATTCATGGCCACACTCGCGTCGTTTTTCCAAAAGCCCGGCATTATTCTGGCGCTGGCATTCATGCTGTTGTACCGGTTTGACGAGGCCCAGTTGGGCAAGGTCATCTCCCCCTTCCTGCTGGATAGCCGCGATGCCGGCGGTCTCGGCCTCGCCACCAGCCAGCTGGGGCTGGTCTATGGCACCTTTGGCATTCTGGCGCTGACGGGCGGAGGTTTGCTGGGCGGTTTTCTGGCGGCGAAACATGGGTTGAAGCGAATGCTGCCGTACATGATCGCCGCCATGTATCTGCCCAAGCTGGTCTTTGTGGCCCTGGCTTTCACCCAGCCGGAAAATATGCTGGTCACCGGCGGCGCGATCGCGGTGGAGCAATTCGGTTATGGCTTTGGTTTTACCGCGTTTATGCTCTACCTGCTATACTTTGCGGACGGCCCGCACAAGACGGCACATTACGCTCTTTGCACCGGGTTCATGGCGCTGGGCATGATGATTCCCGGGATGTGGAGCGGCTGGCTGGTGGACTTGGTGGGTTACCAACACTTTTTCGTTTGGGTCATCTGTTCCGCGGTGCCGGGCGTCATCCTCGCGTCACAGTTGCGAGTGGATCCGCAGTTCGGGAAGCGGAGTTGGTCCGGGCCGAACCGGAATTGACCGCCCCGCACTTCCCAATCGGCATTTCGAGATTTCAACCCGGTTGCCGTTTTATCGCGCATGGCTGCCGGCAACCGGAACATAAAACAACCGGACCGACCAGTCGTTCGCCCGGATTTCATGCTGGTACAGGCCGAAAAGGAGCGATACTTTTTTATGCGTTGGCGCATGGTCGAGCCGGTATAGATTCCAAAGCAGCGACTGGCTGTAGGCGCCCGTTCGGGCGTTTTTCTCCGCGCGCCAGACCGACCAGAGCGGCGACCAGTTGCGCTCAATGGCGGGGTTGTCGGGCACGCCTGGTTCCAGCGGGGCCAGGACTTGCAGGCGTTCGTTGCCATTGAAATCGTGATGCCAGGTAAAGAAAGGCCACATGTCCAGCCGGATTCGTTCCTTGCCGGTTTCAGTGTTTTTGAGCGCGACGCGGTGATAAAGGTAGTACAGCACGCGGGAGCTTTGCAGGTCCATCGGGTCCGCATGCGAGCGGGTGTGCACGTAGAGCGGCCAGCCATAGGAATCCGTTTCCTTGGTCTGGTTGTGCGACTCGCTGAACAAGGGCCAGATGCGGGAGGTGTGCTTGCCTTCGCCTCGGGTGAAAATCACGAACGGCCATGGTCCCTGCCACTCGCGGTATTTCTGGGCGCGGTCGTCGATCAAAGCAAAAAAAGGCCAGAGCACCGAGGTGGAATCGCGTTGCGGCGAGCGGCTGATCGCAAAAAAGGGGAGGAAGGCGCGAAACTTTTCCGGATTGTCGGTGCCCGTGCCGGCGTCCTCCCGCAAGCCAAGCGGCCACAGGTAAAATGATCGGTCATGGCCCGGAACCAGGGTTGCCTCGCCGTAACCGTTGGTCACCATCGTGATCACCTTGTGCTCGTGACCGGCGAACGGCCAGACCTGCCATCCTTTCATGCCATCGCCATGGTGAATGTCCACAAAGGGAAAGAAATAATTGTCTGTCACCACATCCCGCTTGCGCGTCTCCATGTATGCCGGAAACAGGATGAAATGGATTTCATCACGGAACAGGTGGTTCTTAAGCCCACCATAAAAGGGGAGCACCGCTGTGTAGTTTAATTTCGCATCCGCCGCCCGCTGCTGAAAATAAAAAGGAAAAAGCTCGAAACCCCGTGCCATTTCAGCATCCGGCTCCAATCCGGAGGAAGTGCTGAGCAATTCGCAGAACTGCCAGCGGCTTTCGTGGCCATAGCGCACTCGCGTCATTAACGGATACAGCCAATCCTCCTCCTGTGATTCCACCGCCGGACTTCGCTCGTGGGAATAAAATGGCGGCAGCGCCCAGACCTGGTTCGATTCAGTCTGTTGTAAATAAAAAAACGGTCCGGCAACCTCGGTCCGGAAACCGTCCTGCAACGTTAGTTCAAAGCCGTCGAAAATGCCGCCAGCGGAAACCTCTCCCGCCTTCGCGGGATTTCCGCAGCCTATTAATTGTGCTAACAATACTGCGCCGCAGCAACGCTCAAGATTGAATTTGCGCCGCAGGCGTTTTGCGTTAATTAACGTTAATGATTCGCTTTTCATCCCTATTTCGCATCGTGCGAAGCTCTTTTAACAATGATATTGACTTTATTAGTATTTACCGTATCTTACTTTTCAATTGAGGTTTTTACCTCGGTTCCTCCTGGACCCGGTGTCAGCGAGCCGCTGGCACCGGGTTTTTTGACCAAGGGTCGCCAGCGTCCGATCAAACTCAGAAGCGCCGGCAAGAACGTCAGTGCAGCGATCATGCAGGTCGCAATCCCCGCTGACATGATGATCCCCAGACTCCGGATGCCACGATGTTGTGCCAGCATCAGGCTGCCGAACCCGGCGATGGCCGTCAAGCCAGACACTAACACCGCTTTCCCCGTGCTGCGTGATAAAATTCCGGGAGTGCCTTCCTCGGCATAGCGATTCAGGATATGGATGCCATTGGTGACGCCGATGCCGATCACCAGCGGTAATGTCATGATGTTCGCCAGATTGATCGGCACCCCCAACCAGCCCATCAACCCCGCCAGCCACAGCGTACCGATGGCCACCGGAATGAGGGCCAAAATCATGGCGGTGACGCTGCGGAAATGGATGAGCACCATCAGCGCTATGGCCGCGAGCGAATACCACGCCGCCTGAATGTAGCTGTCCCGTAGCAGCTTTTCATATTCGTAAAGCTGTACCGGCGTGCCCGTGACGTCAGGGTCCACGGTGTGCAGATCGTCAATGAACGCCTTTTGGGCCGGACGCTGCCAGACATCCTGCTTGGGATACACCTGAATCAGGAACCTGCCGTTCACCCCCACAAACCGGTGATACAGCGCCGGTGGCAAATCCTGCACACTCGGCGGGTGGGTGTTATCCTGCTGCTGCAACAGTTTGAAGGTGCTGTGCAGATCGGACAGGAGCGCCTGTTGGAATTGTGCCAGTTTGGCCGCATATTCCACCTGTCGGTCCGCGTTGGCGTCCAGCATCAATTTGCGGAAATCCGTGATGGCCGCAGCGAGCGAATTCAGCTCTGCCCCTACGGCGGGTTGATTGGTTCCCACCGCCTGCGCCGCCAGGGAGGCATAGCACGAAGTATAAAAAAGTGTGGTGCTTAGATCCTGCAGGTCCACCGGACGCGGGTCCGGCGGATTGAAATGCAGTCCGGCAACTTCCGCTTTGACTTCGCCAATTAACTCCCGCTTCTCGCCGGGATCCGCGGCGAGAAAATCCTTGTAAAACGGCGGCTCGGTGCCGGCCACCGTCGGCAATCGCTCAATTCTTTCCTGCCAGGCCACGGCATTCGACAGCGAGTCCGCCACCACCGCACCGTACAAAAGTGATTTGTCTGCCGAATCCAGGAGCGTCTGCTCAAAGACCACGGAAGACAGACTGGGGCTTTGCATCTTGATCAGGTTATAATCGAAATAAACCTTGCGTCCTTCGATCAACGCCGCCAGGCACAGCATGCCCGTGATGCCCGCGACCAGCCCGGGCCGCTGCAGCCAGATGTTTTCTATGCGCGCCCGCCGGCCATCGTCCCGGATCCTGTGGTCCAGCGCGTTTTGCCGGCCGCGTAACAGCAACACCGGCAGCATCGTCATCATTGGCACCAGACAAACCAGCAGGCCGCCACCACAGATGATTCCCATTTCCTTGATGCCCTGAAAATTGGTGAAATACATCGCCAGAAATGCCCCGGATGTCGTGAGCGCACCCGTGAAAATACCCTGCCCGGTATACACCATGGCTTTCGTGATGGCCTCCGCATTGGTTTTGCCATGATGCAGCTCCTCCTCGTAGCGCGTGATCAAATGCACCGCATAATCAATGGCCAAACCGATCAGCATCGGCACAAAGGTGATCGTCAATATGTTCAGGTGTCCCACCGTCAGCGTGGTGAAGGCCAGCGTGTACCCCAGTCCCACCACCAGACAAATCGTCGCCTTGATCGGTCGCCCGGTCTCGTTATACCCATAGATGAAGATGATGGCGCACAGCAGTAACGAAACCACGCTGGCCACGGTGGTGTCCTTTTGCGACTGGGTCATCTCATCGTAATCCAGCACCGGTTCGCCGGTGATCCCCACATTCACCCCGGGAACTTCCAGCTTGGTTTCCTGGACCAGTACCCGCAACCGTCCCACCACCTCGTCCGTCAGATCATCGTTCGGCGCGTGACAGGTCACCACAAAGATTTGTCCGTGATGAAACGTCAGATAGCCGGAGAGCACCGCCTCGTCGCTGTTGTCCAGCAGCGTGATGACATTCGGCGAAGGCGGTGTTCCTGGCCGCAACAGGGCGTCGTTGGCTTGGGTGACCAGACGCTCGAGCGCCGGCAGGCTTTTCACCAGCGACTGGTTTTCGGCATTGTCCTCCTGCTTCGCGGTGCGGAACGCGAGATTGACCTGGTCAAACAGGGATACCAGATTCGTCGTTTTGCTGAACTCGGTGATAAAGGGACGCGCCGTGCGCAGCGTGTCCCGCATTTCCGCCAGGTTGGTTGTCGCCGCGAATTGTAGTGCCTTGTTCCCCAGCATCGCCAGACTCTGCTGAAAGAAAACGTCCCGAAACAGGTTCGTCTCCGCCTCCAGCTTGGCGCCAATCCGCTCGGCAAACTGGCGGTTCTTCTCAATGTCGTCGCTTTCCACCACCACCACCATGTCGTCGGGCTGGGGAAACTCCTTTTCAAACGCGAGATAATTCTGGTGATACTTCTGGTTCGGT